>Ga0224512_10005239_pt1 | contig 10748 bp, 10 predicted proteins | sample SF_May12_sed_USG_4_FD_169103 | JGI IMG/M metagenome (GOLD analysis project Ga0224512, IMG submission 169103) | Sediment microbial communities from San Francisco Bay, California, United States - SF_May12_sed_USGS_13 | ecosystem: Environmental > Aquatic > Marine > Sediment | place: USA...
TGAAGAACGAACACCCTTCGTACAACGCGCACGGGGAGTCCCATCGCCCTCAGGATCCCGATCTCGCGGGTCTTGTCTCGTACGAGCATCGTGAGTGTGCTCACGATGTTGAAGGCGGCGACGATCACGATCAACAACAAGATGGTCCCCATGGCGAGCTTCTCGAGCTGCAGCGCCGAGAAGAGAGACTGGTTTTGTTCCTGCCAGTCGAGCGTTCGGATCGGATAGCCGAGCTGTTCTTCGAGTTCCGCACCAACGCGGGGAGCTTGCCACGCGTCGTGGAGGCGCACCTCCAGCCCGGACACCGCCGAATCGAGTCCCTGGAACTGCTGCGCCACCGGGCGCGGGAGAATCACGTACGAGTTGTCGTACTCGTACATGCCGGTCTCGAACCGTCCCGTCACCTCGAACGTCCACCATTTGGGGACAAAGGCGCCCAGAGCGGCGTTGAACTTGCTGCCCACTGGGGAGATCATCGTGACCCTGTCTCCATCGAAGGCCGACAGCCGCTCAGCGAGCCGACGCCCGATCACGATGCCGCCGTCCGTATCGGTTCCTTCGGGTCGGAATCGCAGATCGCCGCTCATGAAGTGCTCCGCCAGAGGCGTGACCGCCTGGCGGCCCGTGTCAGGCTCGATCCCGAGGACGTAAACCCCTTCCGCGTAGTCTGCGCCGGCCGTCATCAATCCCTGACTCAAGACGAATGGTGCGACGACTTCGACATCGGGGTGTGCCAACACGGTATCGCGGACCCGTTCCCAGTTGTCGAGCCGCAGTCCGCGACCAAACGTGAGTACGCGGAGGTGCGGACTGGCGACCAGGATCTTGTCGCGCAGTTCATTCTGCAGTCCGTTCATCACGCCCATGACGACGATGAGCGCCATGACGCCGACCGTGACACCGCCCGTCGCAATGATCGTGATGAACGAGACGAGGCGGGACGATCGCCGGCTGCGGAGGTAGCGCGACGCAATATGGACGTCGAGGCGGCTCATTCCTCGGGCCTCAACGTCGGGAACAGGATCACGTCACGAATGGAGGTTCGTTCCGCGAGCAGCATCACGAGCCGGTCGATGCCGAGTCCGCATCCGCCGGCCGGCGGCATGCCGTATTCGAGCGCCCGGACGTAGTCGTCGTCGACCATGTGAGCCTCGGTGTCGCCGGCCGCGTGGGCGACGCGCTGCGCCTCGAAGCGAGCTCGCTGGTCATCCGGATCGTTGAGCTCACTGAACGCGTTTGCGAGCTCGCGCCCATCGACGTAGAGCTCGAAGCGCTCGGTCAGCGCCGGCATGCCCCGCTTGCGCTTTGCCAACGGAGAGAGCTCGAGCGGATAATCGACGACGAGGGTCGGCTGTTGCAGATGCGGCTCTACGTATTCCTTGAAGACCTCGTCAATGAGTTTGGTCCGCGGCAACGGATCGATGTCCGGCACGTCGCGCTTCCGCAGCAGATCGCGCAAGGCGTCGTCGTCAGTCTGATCGAGTTGCACACCGGTATGACGCTCCACGAGGTCCATGAATCCCAGCCGAGGCCAGGGCGTCGTGAAGTCGAAGCGTGTGCCAAACCGTTCGATCACCGCCGTCCCCTCGATCTCCATCACCAGCCCAAGCAGCATCGACTCGAGCGTCTCCATCATGTCTTCGTAGTCAGCATAGGCGGCATAGAACTCGAGCATCGTGAATTCCGGATTGTGCATTCGATCGATGCCCTCATTGCGAAAATCCTTCCCGATCTCGTACACCCGTTCGAGTCCGCCGACAATGCAGCGCTTGAGATACAGCTCCGTGGCAATTCGCAGGTAGAAGGTCGTGTCGAGCGCGTTATGCTCGGTGGTGAACGGCCGTGCGAGTGCCCCCCCGTACACCGGTTGCATCACGGGGGTTTCCACTTCGAGATACCCGCGATCGTCGAGAAATCTCCGGAGGTACCGAATCACGGTTGCACGGAGCCGGAACACGTCGCCCGTTTCGGGGTGGGCCAGCAAGTCTGCGTAGCGTTGCCGATAACGCATCTCGGTGTCGGCGAGCGCGCCATGTTGCTCCCCGGTGGCGTCTTCCTTGCCAATGGGCGGTGGTCGCAACGCCTTGGCCAGGAGCGTGACCCCGTCGGCGTGAACGGTCACCTCTCCAGTTTTGGTGCGGAACATGTAACCGCTCACGCCGATGATATCTCCCAGATCGAGGAGCTTGACGACTTCGTAAACGTCTGCACCCACGGCATCCTGGCGGAAATACACCTGGAGTCGGCCGCTGGCGTCCGCGACATGCACGAAGGTCGTCTTGCCGTGCCCCCGGCGTGAGACGATGCGCGCCGCCACGCGCACCGCGGGCTGCTCGTTCCCCTGCAAGGCGTCGCACGCTTCGGACGTCGTGTGGGTGCGAGCATACTCGTAGGCAAACGGTTCCACGCCGCGCTCGCGCAGCGTTACGAGTTTGTCGCGACGCGCCTGTTCGACGAACGAGCGATCGCCGTCCGTCATGCCGCACGACTCCCAAATTGCTTGAGGAACGTTTCGATGAAGAGGTCCAGGTCACCGTCCATGACGGACTGCACATCGGAGATCTTGAGCTCGGTCCGATGGTCGTTCACCATGGTGTACGGCTGGAACACGTATGAGCGAATCTGGTTCCCCCAGCTGATGTCCGTCTTGGTGGCCTCGACCTTGGCGCGCTCCTTCTCACGCTCCTCGATCGCCCGCTGATAGAGGGCCGCGCGCAGCATCTTGAGCGCGGTCGCGCGGTTCTTGTGTTGGCTGCGTTCCTGCTGACAGGATACGGTCACACCGGTGGGGAGGTGCCGCAGGCGAACCGCCGAGTCCGTCTTGTTCACGTGCTGTCCGCCGGCGCCCGATGCGCGGAACGTATCCATCTCGACGTCTTCATCGCGGATGTCGATCTCCACCGTGTCATCGACGACAGGGTACACGAACACCGAGGCAAACGAGGTATGGCGCCGCGACTGCGCGTCGAACGGGGAGATCCGCACCAGCCGGTGCACACCCTTCTCGGCCTTGAGGTACCCATAGGCGGCCTCGCCGCAGACCTCGATCGAGACCGACTTGATACCGGCCTCGTCCCCCGCGAGGAGGTCCAAGATCTGCACGGTGTATCCGTGGCGTTCGGCCCAGCGTGTGTACATCCGCATCAGCATCTCGGCCCAGTCCTGTGACTCCGTGCCCCCGGCCCCCGGGTGAATCGTGAGCAACGCGTCGCGCTGATCGTCCGGACCCTGCAGCATCCCCTTCAGTTCAAGTGCGGTGACGCCAGCACGCAGTTTCTCGGCTTCCTCTGCCAGTCCGGCTTCGAGTTCCGTGTCGGGCTCTTGCGCCAACAGCGCTCCGAGCTCGCGGGCGTCGAGCAGACGAGTCGTGAAGTCTTCGAAGGGTTCGGTCCATCGCTTGAGCTGTCGAATTTCCTCGACCGCAGACCTCGCCTGTGCGGCATCGTCCCAAAAACCCGGCGCCGCCATCGAGGCTTCGAGCTGTGCTACGCGGGATCGTTTGGCATCGAGGTCAAAGATAGCCTCGGAGTTCGTCCAGTCGCCGCTCTAACTCCGTCATGAGATCTACCGCTTGATCCAGCATGTGTACTCCCCCGTACGAGCCATCCTGCATGTAGCTGAGCCGTCCCCTCCGGCTGGAAGCGACGGCTCGCGGAACGCGTGGAAAGATAAGCTGAGGCAAGCCTTGGACAAACCTCGAGCCCCAATCAGAAGAGCTGCTGCCCTCCCGCCAAAATCTCGTTCAGGGCCTCTTTGAAGAAATCCGTCGAATTTGCCAACTCCGGGCCGACCTGCTCGACATATTCTTCCCAGCTCTTCTTGATCTCTTCGTCGAACGCCTCTTTCAGATTTCCAGCTGCGAGCGCCTGCTGCCGTTTCTCCGGTTGGTAGACGATCATGTCGGACACCAAGGCCCGAGCGAGCCGCCGCGCCTTCTGTTGCGGATCGCGAGCGAGAAACGGATTGACGGGGGCCGGCTGCTTGCTCGGCGACGGAGCGGGCTCCGTCGGTGTCACCGCGGGGGTCGGCGGGACTGGCGGAGCCGTCAGCGGAGTCCCGGGAGCCGGCCGAAACACCGGTGCCACGGGACGGTCGGCCACCTCTGGCGGGGCAGCAGGAGGTGTGAGGGGTGCTGCTTCCTGGGGCACCAACGTCGGACCGGCGGGCGCGGCAGGCTCGAGAGCTGGCACCTCCGGCGGTGGCAGGACTTCGATCGGCTGCGACGAGACCGGCACGGCTTTGGGCGTGGGGGTCGGCGCAGCGGGTGGCGTCCGCGTCCGGGTCGCTGCCGGCCCGAACGCCGGGCGCCCGATGCGAGGCCGACCCGCGGGGCGCATTGGCGCCCGACGGGGGCTCTGGCTGGCGGGGGTCGGGGTCGTCGTTGGACGAGACCGCTCAGGCGCTGCCTCGACGCGGGGTGCGGTTTCTGCGGCACCCGGTCGCACCTCGATGACCTCGGAGCAGGTGGTGCACCGGGCACTCACTCCTTCGGTTGGCACACGGTGAGGGTCGACTCGGTACACGGTCCCGCAAGCGATACAACGAACGTTCATCGTTCGGACTCCCAATTCCTATGGACCCGCGTCTCGGCGCCGATCGACCACGAACACCGAGCCGGGGAGCGTCTTGGCATAGCTCTTCATTTCCGTCGCAAGCTCACTCACCTCCGCCGGATGGGTGAACCGACGTCGCTCGTTCGTGACGATGCCGATTGAGAGCGTCATCAGTGGGACCCGATGGAGGTGGCCGCGCCGATCCTTCCCGAAGAAGTAGCCAGCGCGCCGATCCTGCGCGTTGTACTGATAGGGGATGAGCGCATCAAACACCGCGACGACTTCACCGCAGACGTGTTGTATCATGTCCAACGGAAGCACCATAATGAAATCATCGCCCCCGATGTGTCCCACGAACCCGTCTTCTGGGCTCAATCCCTTGACGACATCGCGCAAGATCCGCGACAAGATGAAGATCACGCGGTCGCCGTCATAGTAACTGTAGCGATCGTTGAATTCCTTGAAGTGGTCGAGATCGGCGTAGCACACGGCAAACAGCACATCGGCCTCGAGCCGCTTGCGGATGTCTCGCTCGATCTCCGTTGTTCCCGGAAGCCGCGTGGACGGGTGCACCGCGACATTGCGTTCCGTGCGAGAGAGCAGCACGCCCAGTCGGCTTCGCTGTTCCGCTGGGGCGACAACGGGCGTCAGCACCTCATCAGCACCCGCATCAAACCACGCGGTTACCTGATCCGATCCGTGATGCCCAGATACAAACGCGATCGGCACGATCGCGGTGTAGGGATCGCCCTTGAGCGCGCGGCAGACGTCAACACCAGCGTCTCCCGATCCGTCGGCATCGATGATGATCAGTGCCGGAGGGCTCCGCAGCGCCGCAGTCTCGACGGCTTTGGCATCGGGTAGCTCGATGAGAGGGATAGGCAGATGCTCCGCCCACGCTGAGACCAAATCAGGTGCGGGACGCTCAGTTGGCGAGAAATAAATAACCGTGGGACGCGTCCGCACCGGCCTCCCCTGAGTCTCCTAATTGCCCGAATCTTAGTAACTTAGGACTGCTCCAGTGCCAAGTCAAATGACCTAAAAACTGATTTGCACGACGGCGCGCCACTCGACGGCGGCCTCTCCGTGCCCGGGCCAAACCGCGGTGCCCAACCTCACTCGGCGGCCGCTGCGCGACAGGCGGTTCGAGATCACCGCATCAACGGCGCTGATGAGGTGGTTGACCAACAGAAACCCCAGCTGCTGTGTGGCCTGGCGGTATCCCTCGTCGCTCTTTTCGATGGTCCGCCGAAACAGGTCCTGCTCCAATCCGGCATTGCGCCATGACCAGCGGAAGTTCGGACCCACCGCCCGCTGTCGATAGAACGCGACGGCGCGTTGGTACTCCTCCGAGTCCTGATCGGGGAGCGAGTCCGGATCGGCGAAGAAAGTCTGTCGGGCGAGGATCCACAGCGAGCCGTTGTAGCTGCTCGGGTCTTCTGGTGGGAGGAAGGCCGGCCCGGGGTCGAGGTCGAATGGGCCGCTCTCCACGAACTTGCTGAGCTGCTCGAAGTAGGTAAATGCCGTGTCGCGCTCTGCGGGGCTGAACCCGGCACGCGCCACGGTGAGCGCCAAGTCTCGGAACTGGTTTCCCTCTCGCCTTCCTTCCGCTTGAAACCCGAAAAACCGCACGAGGAGAAGGGCTTCCACGGCGATATACATGACGCCGCGATCCTGGCCGGCCAGGAACTGCCCGGTCCCGGGGACCCCAAGTGATGCGAGCGGACGCAGCCACGATGGAGTTCGAATGGAGGGAAGCGAGTCCTGCTCGGTTGCAGAACCCGGGCGGTGTGCGGTCCAGCGTGCTGTCGAGCGCTGCGCTGCGCCGTGTGCCGGCAGCGCCAGCGCGAATACGACGAAAGCCGCGGCGAGCGCGCGAGACACCTACAACGTTGCTCGAAGGCTGATGTGCACGGGCTCGTCGAAGCTCGACGAATCGAAGAACACCTGTGCAAAGTCCAGAGTGAAGCGGCCGAACTGGAGCCCCACTCCCACCGACGGGCCCGAGCTTTCGGAGTGCAGAAACGCGTACCCGCTGCGCAGTCGCACGATGTCGCCGTATCCCAACTCGATCCCCACGTGCGCCTCGGGATCGTTGTACCGCCCCCAACTATCCTGAAGATCGAAAAGGAAACGTGCGTCGAATGGCAACGGCGCTCCCGTGGCGTGAGAGAGTACCACACGATACACCGCACCGATGTGCACTCGCGTGGGCAGTGGATCTGCCTGCTCACGGTTCTCGAGTTGCAGCCGGAAGCCGGCGTGTCGTACCGCGACGCCGATCCGAAAGTCGTCGGAGGCACCGAACGCATACTGCAGCCCGACGTCGACGCCATGGGTCGTCCCGACGACGGACCGTGCACTCCCGCAGTCTCCGCTGCAGTCCTGGCGAAATTGAATCAGTTTGTAGTTCAGGCCGACGCTCAGATCTGTCGCGAGCTCAGTGGCATAGGAGGCGAGGAGCTCGAGGTTCTTGACCGAGATGCGGCCGATGGGGAGACCGGGACCGAGCACGACTTCCTGGCTGCCGAAATCCACCAGATAGGCTGCGACGCCCAACACACCAAGCCGATTGGCGTTGATGTACCCGGAGAGCATCGTGTTGTCTGATGCGAATGTGGATGCGTAGTGCAGGCCGAGTTCCGTGGATTGCATGCGTGCCAGGCCGGCCGGGTTCCAAAACGCCGACTCGCTGGTTCCCCCATCGGCAACAGCTGCTTGTCCCAGCGCCGCGGCCCGCGCCCCCACCGGGATGAGAAGGAACGTGGCACCGCCCTCCTCCGGGGCGGAACCGTTCTGTGCCGCCACCGGCGACGCTCCACCGAGGAGCAAGAGGATTACGGCGACGTCAGAGCGGCTTGGCCTCATCAATCAGCATGATCGGAATGTCGTCCTCGACGGCATAGACCAACCGGCAGGCATGACATACCAGCTGTTCGGCCGGATCCGTGCGGTGCTCCAACTCGCCCTTACACTTGGGACAAACCAGAATCTCGAGCAGCTCAGGCGACAGAGTCATTGTTTCCTCGTAGCGGGTGGGCGAAAACCAAGCTCACGGAGCAGGTGCGGCGACGTCCGCCATCGGGGCAGCACCTTGACCCACAGGTCAAGATAGACACGTGCACCGAGGAGCGCTTCAATTTGCCGTCGCGCGAGCGCCCCCAGGCTCTTGATTGTGCGCCCGTTGGCTCCAATGACCATCCCCTTCTGAGACTCGCGCTCGACGTACAACGTCACTCGAATATATACGGGGTCCGAAGACTCCCGAAACTCATCGACATGCGCCGCGAGCGAATACGGGAGCTCCTCGTGGAGCAACTCAAACGCGGCCTCGCGCACGAACTCTGCGGCGAAAAACCGCATGGGCTGGGTACTCATGTCGTCCGGATCGTAGTGGAATGGGCCGGCGGGACAGTGAGCTCGGCACCACGCGAGGAGCTCGTCGATGCCTTCGCCGGTCACCGCACTGACGACGAATACGTCGGCACCGGTCTCGGGTCGGATCTGTGGCGCCGCGCTGTCGGCAGCCGTGTACACGGTCGCGACGGCCTGCTTGCCGAGAGCGCCTTTCGGCACGAGCTCCGCCAACGGCGGTGCTGGGGCCTCGCTCGTACGATGAAGGTGCAGGATGGCGTCGGCGCGGCTCAGGACCTCGACGGCCTCATCCAGCATTGTCTGCTGTAGCAAGTAGTGCGGCTCGAGGAGACCGGGCGGGTCGACGAACACGACCTGACTCTCGCCGTCGGTGCGTATCCCGATCACTCGCTGACGAGTCGATTGCGGTTTGGCACTGATAATGGCGAGCTTGGTGCCGACAAGGGTGTTGAGCAGGGTCGACTTGCCGGCGTTCGGCCTTCCAGCGAGCACGATCGTCCCGCAGCGAGTGGGTTGGTCCTCGTGCATCGGTGGGAAGCTACGACCGCCGCGTCCAGGCGGAAGTGGTCGAGCAAAGCGAGGGGACGGGTATGTGGCCGTCCCCTCGTGTCTTTCGTCGTGCCGCGCGGTCGATTAGCCTGGGCTGGCCTTGTTCATGAGATACTCGTGCATGGCTTCTGCGGCTTGACGTGCCTGTGCGATCGCCGTTACGACCAGTTTGGGACCGAGCACGTCGTCCCCGCCCGCGTACACGCCGTCTCGCGTCGTCGCCCCGGTCTCCTCGTCGGTCGTGATGAGTCCCCAGTCATGGGTTTCCAGCCCGTCCGTCTTCTCGCCGAGGAGGGGGTCCGGCCAGTATCCGAGCGCCGAAATGACGGTGTCGACGTCCATGGTGAACTCGGAACCGTCCACGGGCACTGGTCGCCTGCGGCCGGAATCGTCCGGATCGCCCAGCTCCATCCGGATGCACTCCATCCCACTCACGTGGCTGGCATCGTTCCCAACGAATCGCACGGGCTGCGTGAGCCAATGGAACTCGACACCCTCTTCCTTGGCAAATGTGCGATCGCGTTCGTTGCCCGGCATCTCGGCTTCGGTGCGACGGTAGACGCACATAACCTGCTCTGCCCCGAGGCGCACCGACGTTCGCACACAGTCCATTGCGGTGTCGCCGCCTCCGATGACCGCCACACGGCGTCCGATCTTCGGGAGCCCGGCGAGATCAGGCGGCTTGCGGTCTTCCTCGACGTTGGCGCGGACCAGGAACGGCGTGGCCTTGTACACCCCAGCGAGATCGGCGCCGGGGATTTCGAACTGAACGCCGAGGCCAGCGCCCACACCGAGAAAGACCGACGCGAACCCCTGCTCAATGAGCTGCTCGATCGTCATGGCTTGCCCCACCACCGTGTCAAATACGAACTCGACGCCGAGGGCCTCGAGGTAGTCCGTGAGATCGTCAACGATCTCGTGGTCCATCTTGAATTTGGGGATGCCGTATCGCAGGAGGCCACCGCTGTCCGGCCAGGCGTCGAACACGGTGACCGCGTGTCCCTTTCGGGCCAGCAGCATGGCTACGGTGAGACCTGCCGGGCCGGCGCCGACGACAGCGACCTTGTGGCCGGTCGGTGCGTCGCGCTCAATCAGCAGACCACCGTGCAACCGCTCATGATCGGCGACGAATGCCTCGAGCCGACCGACCGGTACCGGTGGTTTGCCCTTCTTGTTGTAGATGCATGCTCCCTCGCACAGCAGCACCTGCGGACACACCCGTCCACACACCTCCGGCATGGAACTCGTCATGCGGAACACAGCGGCGGCGTCTTCGACGTGACCGTGCTCGAGCTGCCACAGGGCCCACGGAATGTCATTGTGGACCGGGCATGCTTTGACGCACAGCGCTCCTGGGCACTGGATGCAGCGAGCGGCTTCCTCGATGGCAGACTGGAGATCGAACGGCAGGTGGGTCTCCTCGAAGTTCTGCCGTCGCACCGATGGGTCCTGTTTTGGCACGGGGTGGGCCTCGGCGGCGAGCCGGGCTTTGCGGTCGATTTCTTTCGGGTTCGGTTTGGGCAGCATGCCAGATCTCCCAGGATGGCTCGGTCAGGCTCGCGCGGCCGCCAGGAGAATGCGCGTGTCGTGCAGCCGCGAAAGCGCCGCTTGTGCCATCTGTCGCATGAGCGCTGCGTTGATCTGAGGATCGACTTCGCTCAACGCCCGAAGCCCGCCCGCCTCGACCCGGAGCACGTGACTGGGACAGCGCGTGCGCACAGTGCCTTGGTAGACGAACGGTTCGAGTAGTGCAGAGATGCCGAAGGGGTCCCCCGGGTTCATCTCGCTCACGAACAGTTCTTTGCGGAGCTCCGGGCTGATCTCGTCGACGGCGACGTAGTGGAGCTCGACGCATCCGTCGACCATGACATAGAGATGCTCAGCCGGTTGATCGGTTTCGAAGACGGTCGCGTTTTCGTCCAGCGCGACCTCCTCGGTCAGCATGGCAATGGCGTTCAGATGTTCGGGGTTCAATCCCGCAAAGAACTCGTAGCGGCGTAGCACCTCAGGCGATACCATGGGTCACTCCCTCCTGCCGACCGGCGGGCGATGCAGCCGTCGGTTGGCTCAACGTGTCGAGCACGAGTGACGCCGCCACCTCGACGGCGCGCTCCACCAGTGGCGACAGTCTGTCGGAAAACTCGAAGGTCGCCGCCGTCTCGATGGCGACGACCGTGATGACGGGTGGCAGCGACACCCCCAGCGCGCGCCCGACCTCGAGTGCGGTCTGGAGCGAGGTGTCGTGGGCCGCCGTGCTGTATCCATTACTCG
>Ga0224512_10005241_pt1 | contig 10747 bp, 10 predicted proteins | sample SF_May12_sed_USG_4_FD_169103 | JGI IMG/M metagenome (GOLD analysis project Ga0224512, IMG submission 169103) | Sediment microbial communities from San Francisco Bay, California, United States - SF_May12_sed_USGS_13 | ecosystem: Environmental > Aquatic > Marine > Sediment | place: USA...
GCCAAAACGCATGATTAGCCAATAAGTGTGATCATACCATAGGCGATGGTTTGGAATAATTCAAGAGTAATGCCAGTGGTCATTATGACTGACCGATCGTAGCCCGGTTTCAAAATGGCGATGGATCGGACGCGCTCTGGCCGATCGATGAGATTGTTCCAGGCCTTGCAGGTGGCATGGAGGATGGCGTCGTATCCGTCGAACACACGGTTTGAGAGGCAGCTGTGTCGCGGGTACTCCAGGATGTTCTCGCCGACAAGCTCGGAACAGCAGGCGGCAAGAGAACACGGCTTAAGTTTGTGGACGGCTTGAGCTGTTCGGTAGCATGTCATGCGGCTTGGTAGAACAGGACGATGGCAGGGGCGCCGCGGGCGACCATGCAAGTGATTTTCTCGAGACAGGCCTGCGTGGCATGCATATCGGCCTCGGGCATAACGAGCGCAACGCCTTCGGCCTAGGCCAAGGTCACGGCGCTGAAGAGGTAGGCATGGACTTGATGACGTCACCGCTTGGAGCGGAGTTCTCTGTACAAAGACATACCATCCTCACCAATTATTCCTGTGACCAGCCCCTACCGATTGGTCCAGGTTGATTGTTAGTGCATTGATGGTCTGTGGTCCATCGGGATGGTCGCCATGGTTCTCGCGCCCCGCACGCTCGACGACTTGGCGGACAGTCTATACGATCCCGACCCCATGCCCGGGTAGAACTGCGTATCTGGTTATATCGTCCCGGGAATTGCTCTGGGAATGCAATGGGCGCCGGAGCGGGGAAGGACCGCTTCATGATTCAAAGCCGAACTGACAGGGCGCATCGACGAACCGCTGTTCCTAGCCAAGACTGGACTATCATGACGGCTGTAGACCTCAATCCTTTTCGTTATCCGAGCACTGGCCGACCGCAACGTTTTTTTGGCAGCGATTGGACATTGGCATGCCGCAGAGGCGCCTAAATAGGAGCATCTCTTTGCGGTGAATCAATGAAAGCGGGCAACTGTAGGTGCATTCTTGAACCATGTTTACCACCTCAGTCTGCGCAGAAAGAGGTCACTATGTTCTCTTCAGTTTCTAAGACAGTTTTGGTCACGCTTGCGCTTCTTGTGCTAGCAGGTGCCGCTAATGCCGGTGAGATTCGCACCCCGAAGGACGTAAGGGAGCAATTAACTCTGTCTGCCGCAGATTACTTTGCGAACCCCGAAGCCTGGAAGCCAGTTGCCGGTGAGGCTCTCAAGCAATTTCTTAGCCACCGATGGCTTGGGGGACTTTATTTTGAGGAAGATCCGCTCATCCTTGGTCAAGTATCCGGTCAAGCACTTCTCTTGGGGGTCAAAGGAAAGCAATTCACTTCGCAAGGCGAAAAGGAGCGCCGAGCAGACAAAGGCGAAATTGTTATAAAGCATGACGAATACTGTGTTTACTGGAGTCGGTATGGTCAGTTGTGCTACAAAGTATTGGCCCAAGAGTTCAGCGGCATGCCAATATATTTAATTAGGCGTGCAAGCGGCAAACCATGGGCTGGGATCGAAATCCTTGAAAAATGAGCGCAACAAGGTGCCACGAGCGATCATGGACAGTCGCTTCCGGGTCGACAGGCATAATGACCGCTTAGGGTCACACGCGGACTCTCGTCGCGACCAGGCGATGCGTCCGCTCTTCGGGGCGAAGCGGGCATCGTCGGTCCAGAAGCCGACAGTGACGTTCTGGCCCCGGCGCGCCCCGCTTCATCCCTGCGTGTCCTTCGCCCCGTCCCGCGCACCCCCCGCCCCGTCCCGCAGCTCCCGCGCCGTCGCCTTCGCCTCATCGAACGCGGCGCGGCGGCGGGCGATTTCCTCTGGCGAGAGGCGGGCGATGTTGGAGTAGTCCTGCTTCCAGCTCGCATCGTCGCGCCATTTCAGCGGCGACTGCGCGGTGGTGCGCGGGGCCCGGGCGGCCTCCAGGAGAGCCAGCGCCAGCTCCAGCGTGAAATCCTGTGACTCCGGGTCGCCCGGCCGGCCCGCCGCGTTGCCGAGCGGGAAGTCGGAGAACATGAGGCGCGGGACGCCGACATGCTCGACGATGTCCCTCGCGCAGCCCATGACGACGGTGGCGATGCCGGCCGCCTCCAGCGCCCGCGCGGCGAGGCTGACGGTCTGGTGGCAGACCGGGCAGTTGGCGACGAGGATCGCGGCGTCGGCGCCGTCCGCCCGGCAGCGGGCAAGGATTTCCGGGCAGTCGGTCTCCAGTGTCGTGCGCTGGCTGCGGTTCGTGGGCGCGCCGTGGAAGCGCGGGGCGACGGCGCCGATGCGCCCGGCGGCGGCGGCGCGGCGCAGGGCGGGCAGCGGGAAATACGTGCCGGAATCCTCGGCGGTCGTGTGGTCGCGGTCGATGGCGACATGCGCGATGCGCAGATCGTGGTCGCGCGCTGCATCGCCCGAATAGACGCGATAGAACTTGGCCGCCGCGTTGTAGGGCGCGCCGGGGCCCTGGTCGCCCTTGCCGGGCCGGAAGGGCGCCGCCGTGGTCACGAGGGCGACGCGGCATTCGGAAAGCGGCTTTTCCAATGGCTGGAACGGCACGTCTTCGTAATGCGCCCATTCATACGGCGCGCCGTAGCCCAGCGCCGCGTAATACTCGCGGATCCGCTCAAGGTAGGGGATCGGCGCGTCATGTGCGTCTCTTGCCATGACGTTTCATGGTAGTCGCGTATGCGACGGCTTTCAACGAGCGGCGGCCCCGCCGCCAACCCGCCCTTCGTCGGAATCGGCATGCAATTGGCCGCTAACCGCACAGTATCCCCGGCGTGGCATGAATAGTGTGCCCCGTGAAGGAGACGTTTGCTCAAAGTGCAAGGGCGTCATTGCGAGGCGCGAAGCGCCGCGGCAATCCAGACGGGCGGCGAGGCTGGATTGCTTCGCCTGCGGCTCGCAATGACGGCTGAACAGGTTGGCCAACGGAAGCCATCCCGGCGACCCAAAGCCGTATCCGTGCAAGGATTTCCGGTGTAAGGCAGGCGCGGTAGGGGCGTGTCATGGGAAACGCGCGCGGCGTCTCCACAACAAAAGGGAAAAGCACCATGCCGCATTCGCCGTTCTCGGTTCCGAACCCGAAGATCGACCCGACGCGCCGCCCGGCCCGCCGGCCCGACAACACACCGGACGACAACGACCGCGTCGAGATCGGCCCAACGGCGCTGGCCTATGCGGAATGGGCGGCGGCGGGCCTCGAATGCCCGGACCTGCAGGCGATGCGCCGGCACCGCTGGGAGCGGCTCACCGCCGCGATCGTCGAGCGCGACCTTGCCGGGCTCCTGATGTACGACCCGCTCAGCATCCGTTATGCGACCGACACGACGCACATGCAGCTGTGGGCGGCGCACAACCCGTTCCGTGCCTGCCTCGTGCTCGCAGACGGGCACATGGTGCTGTGGGAATACGGCGGCCTGCCGCATCTCTCGGAATTCAACCCGCTGGTGAAGGAGGTGCGCGACGGCGGCTCGTTCTACTACTTCGCCAGCGGCGACCGCACCGGGGAGAAGGCGGCGCTGTTCGCCGCCCAGATCGACGCGCTGCTGCGCGAGCACGCGGGCGGCAACCGGCGCCTCGCGGTCGACAAGATCCAGATCGCCGGCTTGCGCGCGCTGGATGCGCTCGGCATCGAGGTGCATGACGGCGAGGAAGTCACCGAGCGGACCCGCGCCATCAAGGGGCCGGACGAGATCAGGGCGATGCGCTGCGCCATGTGGGCCTGCGAGCGGTCGATCGAGAAGATGCGCGCGTTCGCCGTCCCCGGCGTCTCGGAGAACGACGTCTGGGCCGAACTGCACAAGGAAAACATCATCCGTGGCGGCGAATGGATCGAGACAAGGATCCTGACCTCCGGCCCGCGCACCAACCCGTGGTTCCAGGAATGCGGCCCGCGGATCATCCGGAACGACGAACTGCTGGCGTTCGACACCGACATGATCGGCTGCTACGGCATGTGCGCCGACATCTCGCGGACCTGGTTCATCGGCGACGGACGACCGACCAACGTGCAGCGCCATCTGCACGCTGTCGCGCACGAGCACATCATGACCAATATGGCGCTGCTGAAACCCGGCGTCACATTCCGCGAGCTCAGCGCGGGCGGCCACCTGCTGCCCGAAGAGTTCGTCGCCCAGCGCTATGGCTCGAAGTTCCATGGCGTCGGGCTGTGCGACGAATGGCCGGCGATCAAATACCCGGAGGACTGGGACGCGGAGGGCTACGACGGCGTGCTGGAACCCGGCATGATGCTGTGCGTGGAGGCCTATGTCGGCGCGGTCGGCGGCAAGGAGGGGGTCAAGCTGGAAGACCAGGTGCTGATCACCGAGACCGGCTGCGAGAACCTGACCAACTGCCCGTTCGATGCGAAGCTCATGGGGTGACGGGGTGCGTATCGCCCCCATCGAGCGACCTCATACTTCGAGACGGCGCTCTGCGCCTCCTCAGCATGAGGCTCCAGCATTCGTGTCCTCATGCTGGAGACCTTTGCACGGATGCCTGCGAATGGTGCAATGGCTGTGTCTGTTCTGCTTGCGTTGTCACAAACGCCTCATCCTGAGCCTGTCGAAGGATGCGTATGAGAGCGGCCCGCATCGGCGGAAGCCATTGAAAAACAGTGCTCTCGACAGCAGCATTTGCCTTGCGGACACATCCTTCGACAGGCTCAGGATGAGGCATGCGTGGGTAAGGCGAGTACGTGAGAATCACGGCTTTCCCCTCCAGATCGCATCCGCGCAAAGGTCTCCATGCTGAGGAGGCTGCGCAGCAGCCGTCTCGAAGTATGAGGTCGCTCTGGCCCAACCGAGCACAATATAACGGATAACGCTCTAGCCGACCTCCGCCTCTTCCGCCTCTTCCGCCGCCTCGTACCAGGCGAGGTCGCCGCGCAACGTCACGACGCTGCCGATGATGATCAGCGACGGCGGGCCGAGGCCGGCCTGTTTTGCCAGCGCCGGCAGGTCGCGGATGGCGCCGGTGACCACGCGCTGCTCGGGCTGCGGCAGCCGCGAGGTCTCCAGGGCGCTCGCGGCGCCGAATGTCGCCCGCGGATCGGCCGCGCCGGCGCCCGCCTGCGGCATGCCGGGCCCGGGCTGCGGCCACCGCGCCTTCGCCGGGGACTGACGCGGCCAGCGCCGGCGGGGCAGTGACGCCGGTACGTTCCCTCTTTGCTCGGTTTCGTCCCTTATTTTGCCGTTTGCCGTGCAGTTTCCGCGGTGCGGGTCGTTCTGCCCTGCCGCGCGGAGGCGACGGGCGGGGGACGCCACGCCGCGCGGCGCGTCCGGTCAGAATTTCGGGGTCCACATGCAGATCGTGTCGCCCATGCCCTTGAGCGCCCAGTTATGCGCTTCCGAAGCGCGGTCCATATGCTCGTGCAAAGGCGCCCGCGCGTCCAGCATCGTGCCGCCGAACGTCGCCGTCACGCATACGCTCCCGTCGCCGCTGTCGGCGCGGAAGGATTCCGACAGCACCTGTTCGCGCAGCCGTTTGATGAAACCGACCGCACCGTCGCGGTCGACCTGACGCAACATGGCCAGGTATTGGTTGTCCGCAACGCGGTATAGCGCATCGTTGGACCGCAGACGGGACGTTATCCATTCGCCCATGACGTCCATCGTCAGGTCGTCGACCGCGATGTCAGGGCTGATGATGCAGATACAGCTGGAATCGTCGGTCAGGTGCACGCGGTCCATTTCCCCTCGCAGCGCAGCAATGATCGCGGCCGGATCGCTCACGACGGCCGATACGCGATCGTCGCGGGCCGCCGCGCAGGGCCTGTTGCCGGCCCGCGTGCCCGGTTCCGTCTTCCGCTCCAAGGTGCCTGTCGGCGTATGTTCCATCCCGGATACCAAATCTGTAAATAACAGTTACCCAGCGTAAGGCAATAAACATGCCAACGGATTTATGCCAAATTGTCGGTTTCGCGCGGCCGCCGGATAAGCCGGGGAAAAGATCAAGGATCGCAAGAGGTTAAGGCTCAGGACTGCTTCATTGCAGTGTCGCTCGCAACGGCGCGGATGCGGCCCCCGGACGCCGCGGGTCAGGCTGGATCGGCGGCCGCCCGGGCGCCGCCCGTCAGGCAGGGTCCGCGCCCTCTTCCGCCGCCTCGTACCAGGCGAGGTCGCCGCGCAACGTTACGACGCTGCCGATGATGATCAGCGACGGCGGGCCGAGGCCGGCCTGTTTTGCCAGCGCCGGCAGGTCGCGGATGGCGCCGGTGACCACGCGCTGCTCGGGCTGCGTGCCCTTCTCGACAATCGCGGCCGGCGTGTCGGCGGCGCCGCCATGGGCGCAGTACTCCCTGACCAGCTCCGGCAGCATCGCAAGACCCATATAGATGACGATGGTCTGGCCGGGGCGGATCAACGCCTCCCAGTCGAGCCCGAGTTTCTCGTGCTTGCCATGGCCGGTAACAAACACGCAGGCCTGGGCATGGTCGCGGTGGGTCAGCGGGATGCCGGCATAGGCTGCGCAGCCGCTGGCCGCGGTGATGCCGGGCACGACCTGGAACGGAATCCCCTCCGCCGCCAGCGCCTCGATCTCCTCGCCGCCGCGCCCGAAGATGAACGGGTCGCCGCCCTTGAGCCGCAATACGCGTTTGCCCTCGCCGGCGAGCCGGACCAGCATGTGGCCGATCTCCTCCTGCGGCACGGTGTGGTTCTTTGGCGCCTTGCCAACATAGATGCGCTCGGCGTCGCGCCGCACCAGGTTCAGGATGCCGTCGCCGATCAGCCGGTCGTACAGCACGACTTCGGCCTGCTGCATCAGGCGCAGCGCCCGGAAGGTCAGCAGGTCGGGATCGCCCGGCCCGGCGCCGACCAGCCAGACCTCGCCCACCGGCCCGCGCGCGGCGATGCCGCCGGCGTCCGCGAGCTGCGCCTCCATGGCGTGGGCGGCCTCGGACTCGCGGCCCGAGAAGACCAGCTCGGCCACCGGGCCCTCGAACACCTTCTCCCAGAAGCGGCGGCGCAGGTCGCCGTCGGTGATCGCCGCCTTGACGCGGTCCCGCCAGGCGCCGCCGAAGCGCGCCAGCCGCCCGTAGGCGGTCGGCACCAGGGTCTCGAACCGCGCCTTCATCATGCGGGTGAGCAGCGGCGCGTCGCCGCCCGATGAGACCGCCACCACGACGCCGTCGCGGTCGAGGATCGCCGGCATGATGAACTGGCACAACTCCGGCCGGTCGACGATGTTGACCGGCACCCCGGCGGCGGCCGCCAGTTCATGCACCCGCTCGTTCAGGGCCATGTCGTCCGAGGCGCCGAAGGCCAGCGCACAGCCCGCAAGGTCCGCGGCGCCGACATCGCCGGTGCGGTGCACGATGCCGCGTTCGGCCGCCAGCCGCGCCATGTCCGCGCCCAGCTCCGGCGCGATCACGGTGACCGATGCGCCGGCGCGCGAGACCAACTCGGCCTTGCGCGCGGCCGCGGTACCGCCGCCGACCACAAGCACCGGCCGGCCCTTTACGTCCTGGAATACCGGAAGCAGATCCATCGCCTTCCCTCGCCGCTCAGTTCCCGGCGCCGCCGCGCGCCCACTCGCTCATCGCCCCGCCCCAGCGCGCCGCGGTGGCCTCGTCGATATCGAGCACGGTAAAGCGTTTGCCTTCCTTGATGCGGATGCGCAGCATGCGCAGCCCGCTGTCGTGCAGCACGGCCTGGAGCACCACGTCCTTGTTCCACGGCGCCGGGAAGCTGTCGAGCGGCGTCACCGTCTCTCCGCTCACGGCCGCCCCCGGTAGAACGCCGCCTCGAGCAGGAATTCCCAGTTGCGCGGCGTATCGCGGTAGTCCGGCTTGACGTCGAACTGCATGTGCAGGGTGCCGCGTTTCGCCTCCTGCTCGACCACGTCCAGCAGATCCTTGAACGAGTTGACCTGCGGATTTTCGATGATGATCTGGCTGATGTTAATCATTGCGCGCGTCCGTCCCTTCGATCCTGTCGTAATAGCGCGCCCGGTAGACCAGCCGGCCCGAATCGGGCTCCGGCGTATCGCCGAACGCGGTGCGGTTATGCAGCACGTTGTTCGAGATGTAGCCCTGGCCGGGTTCGAGACGCCAGTGCAGGATGTCCCGGCTGTCCGCCGCCAGCAGGGCGTTGAGGAAATCCACCGCAGCCCGGGTCGTCCCGTCGTCGCGCCACGCAACGTTCACCTTGCGCGCCGAATAGCGCATATGGAGGGCGCCGCCGCGTTCGTCAACGGAGAACACCGGCCCCACGCGCGCCGGCCGGATCTCTGTCCCGCCCATGGTGTTGGGTGGAATGGTCATCGCCTGCGGGTGCATCAGCGCCGCGATATAGTCCGGGTTTTCGTCGCGCAGCCTGATATAGGCGATCTCGGGATCCATCAGCGCGTTGCCGCCGCCCCCCGGCGCCGACCGCACGCAATGCAGGATCACGCCCCTTACCTGTTCGTCGGCGCTGTTGTAGTAGCCGTCCGTGTGCCAGCTGAGCGCGCGGTCGGTATAGGGCACGTATTCGCCGGCGCCCTTGCCGGCGCGCACCTCGAGCGCCGAAATGCCGTCCTCCTCGGCGCAGAGATTGCGGTCGAGGCGACGCAGCCCGAAGGCGGCGCCAAGGGCGGCGACGGATTTCCTTGCCGCCGCCGGCCCCTCTGCCGGCCCGGCGTAAACTGCCATATTCATCCGCCGGCAGCGGTCGCGTATCGCCGCGCATTCGGCAACCGTAGGTGTCTCTGTGGCGGAAATTTCTACCACAAGATCCGAAGCGTCGGCGATTCGGAGCGCGAATTTCCGGTCCCGCCAGCGCCGATAGGCGTCCTGGTCCGCAAGATCGAACGGTCCGCCGCGCGGCATTGGTAACGGGCTTTGTTTTCCCACGGTTTCTGAGGTCTTTGTCATGGTTCGAATGAAAACTCCAGGCGCCGATTCCAGGCGATAGCGTACCGAAATTTCCCCAGGTCGAGATGTTTATTAACCCGAATTGATGCGAAAATTACTCATTCTGGAACCGCAGGCAACAATTCTGCTGGATTCAGGTACGCGTATTAGAATATGATAAGTTTCGCATATAAGGTATAGGGAATACCAGACCGGACATTCGGATGGTTGGTTGGATGCCCTGGGTCCGGAAAGAAGGATGTTCGCACCCGCGATGGTTACACGGGTAAATGATGAGGGAACACTGGAGGAGCGGCGATGACCAAGAAGGCGAGTACCAAGAAACCACATGACACGCCATTGCTGGACGAGCTGGAGTCCGGACCGTGGCCGAGCTTCGTGACCGGCCTGAAGCGGCTGGCCAATGACGAAGGCAAACCTTACGCCAATATGATGAAGGACCTTCTGGGTCAGCTGGAGCACTCCTACGAGACCCGGCTGGGCTACTGGAAGGGCGGCACCGTCAGTGTCTACGGATATGGCGGCGGCGTCATCCCGCGCTTCTCGGAGGTCGCGGAGGAATACCCCGAATCCAAGGAATTCCATACGCTGCGCGTGCAACCGCCATCCGGCATGCACTACTCGACGGACCTGCTGCGCAAGATGTGCGATGTGTGGGAAGAGCACGGCTCCGGCCTGATCGCGCTGCACGGGCAGAGCGGCGACATCATGTTCCAGGGCTGCACCACCGAAAACGTGCAGAAGGCGTTCGACGCGCTGAACGACGAGGGCATCGGCCTCGACATGGGCGGCGCCGGCCCGGCGCTTCGCACCTCGATCGCCTGCGTCGGCCACGCGCGCTGCGAGCATTCCTGTTACGACGAGGTCAAGGCGCATCGCGGCATCATCAACCAGTTCCTCGACGAAATGCACCGCCCGGCGTTGCCCTACAAGTTCAAGTTCAAGTTCTCGGGCTGCCCGAACGACTGCTCGAATGCGATCCACCGCGCGGATTTCGCGGTGATCGGCACCTGGCGCGACGATATGAAGGTCGACCAGGAAGAGGTGAAGACCTACGTCAAGGCGAACGGACGCAAGCAGGTGATCGACCAGATCATCGCCATGTGCCCGACCCGCGCGCTGAGCCTCAACGACGATGACACGCTCGACGTCGACAACAAGAGCTGCGTGCGCTGCATGCACTGCATCAACGCGATGACCAAGGCGCTGTCGCCGGGCGACGACCGCGGCGTGACGGTCCTGATGGGCGGCAAGCGTTCGCTGAAGATCGGCGATCAGATGGGAACCGTGATCATCCCGTTCATGAAGCTCGAGACCGACGAGGATTACGAGGCGCTGACCGAACTCGGCGAGACCGTCATCGACTTCTTCGCCGAGAATGCGCTGGAGCATGAGCGCGTCGGCGAGACCATCGACCGCATCGGCCTGGCGAACTTCCTGGAGGCCATCGGCGTCGAGGTCGACCCGAACATGGTCAATCATCCGCGCACGTCTTCCTATGTCCGCACCGACGACTGGGACGAGGAAGCCGACAAGTGGTTCCGCCGCAAGGCGGAGAAGAAGGGCTCGGTGGCAGCGGCCGAATAGGCCGCCCCCCCGAAACGCTTCGAGACATAGAACGGGAATTGGAAACATGAGCCAAGCAACGCAACCGCGCCGCGCCATCGAAAGCGGCGTGCCGGACCCCTTCCCCTACATGCATCCGTTGCTGAAGAAGAACTACGGCAACTGGAAATGGCATGATCGCCCGCGGCCGGGCGTTCTGCGCCACGTCGCCCATAACGGCGATGCGGTGTGGACGGTGCGTGCCGGCACACAGCGGCAGATGGACGTCCATACCATCCGCAAGCTGTGCGACATCGCCGATACATATGCGGAAGGCCACGTCCGGT
>Ga0224512_10005242_pt1 | contig 10746 bp, 5 predicted proteins | sample SF_May12_sed_USG_4_FD_169103 | JGI IMG/M metagenome (GOLD analysis project Ga0224512, IMG submission 169103) | Sediment microbial communities from San Francisco Bay, California, United States - SF_May12_sed_USGS_13 | ecosystem: Environmental > Aquatic > Marine > Sediment | place: USA: California...
TGAAGGTCAACGCCGTTCCGATCCAGCTTCCTCTCGGCTCGGAGGCGGGGTTCCGCGGTGTCGTGGATCTGCTCCGGATGAAGGCGTACATCTACAAGGAGGAGTCCGGTCAGTTCGAGGTGGCCGATGTTCCTCCGGACCTCAAGGACGCCGCTGCGAAGGGGCGGGAGAAGGTGGTGGAGGCGGCGGCGGAATCCGACGATTCCCTGCTGGAGAAGTATCTCGAGGAGACCTCCCTCACGGAGGAGGAGATTCGCAAAGGGTTTACCTCCGGCGTCCAGGCGATGAAAATCCTTCCGGTTCTTTGCGGATCCGCGCTGCGCAACATTGCCATCCACCCGGTTCTGGACATGATCAACTTCGTTCTGCCCGACCCCTCCTTCCGCAAGGAGGTGAAGGGTACGAATCCGAAGTCGAAGTCCGAGGAAATGAGGCCGATATCCGTCGATGCCCCGTTCTCCGCCCTGGTGTTCAAGACGCTTGCCGACCCTTACGCGGGAAAGCTCTCCATCTTCAAGATCTATTCCGGGACGCTTACTCCCGACATGTCTCCCCTGAATGCCGGAAAGAACGCCACCGAGCGGATCGGCCAGATTTTTCAACTGGAAGGGAAAAAGCAGAAATCCGTCGGGTCCGCCTCCGCGGGAGAGATCGTTGCCGTCGCCAAGTTCAAGGAGACGTCCACGGGCGATACGCTATGCGACCCGAAGCATCCCATCCTCTACCCGCAGCCCTCGGTGGTCGAGCCGGTGATCTCGTTCGCGATCCGGCCAAAGACCCGGTCCGACGAGGACAAGCTGGGCAGTTCCCTCTCCCGGATGATCGAGGAGGACCCGACGCTGCAGTTCGGAAAGGACCCGCAGACCCGGGAGTTCATCCTCTCCGGAATGGGGGAAATCCACCTCGAGGTGTCCGTCGAGAAGCTCCGCCGCCAGTTCGGCGTCGAGGTGGAGCTTCGCACCCCCAAGATTCCGTACAAGGAGACCCTCAAGGGGTCCGCAGAGGCCCAGGGCAAATACAAGAAGCAGACCGGGGGGCGCGGCCAGTACGGGGACTGCTGGCTTCGCGTAGAGTCCCTTCCTCCCGGCGCCGGCTTCGAGTTCGTCAATGCGATCGTCGGGGGCGTGATTCCGAGACAGTACATCCCCGCGGTCGAGAAAGGCGTTGTCGAAAGGATAACCAAGGGGGTGATCTCGGGCTATCCTGTGGTCGACACCAAGGTGACCGTGTTCGACGGTTCGTTCCACACGGTCGACTCCTCTGAGATGGCATTCAAGATCGCAGGGTCACTGGGCTTCAAGAAGGCGGCGCTCGAGGCGAAGCCGGTGCTGCTGGAGCCTGTCATGGAAATGGAAATCGTCGTCCCGGAGGAGAATGTGGGCGACATCATCGGCGACCTGAACAGCCGCCGGGGGCGTGTGCTGGGCGTGGAAGCCCGGGGACGGAGCCAGATCATCAAGGTGTTCGTCCCGCTGTCCGAGATCCTGCGGTATTCGTCCGATCTCCGCTCGATCACCTCGGGCAGGGGACAGTTCACCATGCGGATGTCCTCCTACGAGGAGGTGCCCGCCGCGATCGCGGAGAAGGTCGTTGCCGAGGCCAAGAAGGAGATGGGAGAAGAGGTCGAGGAATGATGAGCGACAACGCGCGGAAAGTCCGGGTCAGCCTGACGGAGGACCATGCGGTCGACGAAAACGTACGGGCGTCCCTGCAATCGTACATCGCCAAACTGACGGTCCCGCAGAAGGTGGAAATGGCCTCGAAGGGGAACAGGGAAGTCCGGCTGATTCTCTCCCGGGATCCGAGCAGCCTGGTCGCTCGGGCGCTGGTGAACAGCCCCCGGATATCGGAATCCGATGTGATCGCATACGCCGGATCCGCCCAGACGAACGAGGACGTTCTTCGCGGCATCGCGGAAAACCGGGAATGGTCGAAGAACCTGCGGGTAAAGGTCCTTCTGGTTTCGAACCCGAGGACGCCCCCCGCTGTCGCTCTGCGATTCCTTGGGCACCTTCCCACCAGCGATCTGGGTATTCTGGCCCGCAACCGAAACGTCTCGATCATCATCCGCCGGGAAGCGCATAAGCGGGTGATCCAGACCCGGAAGTAAGGGAGGCCGGATGGCACTTTTCAACTATGCCACGAGAGAGCTGAGCGCAAAGGTCGTGTATTACGGCCCGGGTCTTTCCGGCAAGACCACGAACATCGAAATGGTCCACCAACTCCTGAAGCCGGAACAGAAGGGCAGACTTATCTCCCTTCCTACCGAGACCGACCGGACGCTCTTCTTCGATTTTCTGCCGCTGGACCTCGGGAAGATCAAGGGATTCCGGGTGCGGTTTCACCTCTACACGGTTCCCGGCCAGGTCTTTTACAACGCCACGAGGCGGCTTGTCCTTCAAGGTGTGGACGGTGTTGTGTTTGTGGCGGATTCCCAGGTCGATATGATGGGCAGCAATATCGAGAGCCTGAAAAACCTGCACGAGAATCTTTCCACCTACGGGAAAAAGCTCGCAGAGCTTCCGTTCGTGATGCAGTACAACAAGCGGGACCTCAAGAACATCGCGTCCGTGCAGGAGATGAGTAAGCGATTGAACGATATGGCCGTTCCCGTTTTCGAGGGAATCGCAAAGGACGGGCGGGGCGTGACGGAGACGCTGGTGGGCATCTCGCGCCTTGTGTTCGCCCACCTTCGCAAGACCCTCCTCCTGCCGGGGGATACGAGAGAGGAAGAGGAGATCGCCGAGATCACCGAAATCGCTGCGGACGAACAGCCATCCCCCGAGGGAATGGATCTGCTCGAGGAGATCTCCGAGATCGAGGAGATCCCCGCGGTGCAGGAGATCGCGGAGGTGCAGGCGATCCCCGCGGTGCAGAATATCCCGGAGGTGCAGGAGATCCCGGAGGTGCAGGAGATCCCGGAGACGACGGAGATTCCGGAAGGCGTGGAGATGATCATCCCGCCGAAAGAAGTTTCCCCGGCCTCTTACCCCGAAGAAACGTCCGGCTGGGAGGGGGAAAGCCGGGAGGAGCTGGCGCAGGAGGAAACGGGTTCCCCCCTTACCGACATGCCCGACGAGATCGAGATCGAGATTCCCGAGAAATTCGAGGGCTCCGCCAAGGCGCAAGTTTCCGATCCCGGCATTTCCCTGAAAGTGGAGGGAAAGGGGCTTACCTTCCTGAAGTTCGAGGGCGTGTTTGTTTCACCGGAAGGGCACGCCGTGCTGCCCGCGGTATTCCTCGACGCGGAGGGAAATCCCGTGCACATTCGCATCCGCGTCTCCATGGAGGAGGGAAAGTAGGAATATGCCTGCCGACTATTTGCGGAACGTAGGGGAAATCCTCAGGTCGGGGAAACCGATCGAGGACAGGCTCCGGGAATTTTGCGAGGCAACGGGAGAATTACTCCCCGGTTCGGTGTCCTCGATCCTTCTATTCGACAGGGATAGCGAAGATTTCTACCTCAGAACGACCACTCTTCGCATCTCCCCGGCCGCCCAGATCGTCCACCATTCCTCCGCGGGCACGATCGAGGATCTGGCCCTTCGCGAGCGGAGGTCGATCACGCTTTGCGAGGTGCATCGGTCGACAGACAGCCGCTTCCGGGGCGAAATGTTCTTCTTCCCTCTCGTTTCGGCCGATCTTCCGCTCGGGGTCCTTGTGGTTCAGTCGGTGTCGCAGAACGGGGTGGCCGAGGAGCAGGTCGGGGTTCTGGGAGAGGCCGCGCTCCTGCTCTCCGATTCCGTGGGAATATCCCTCCGGGAGGAAACCACGGCACAGCGGATGACGAAGATTGCCGCGATCAACGAGGCCGGCATCAACATCATCTCCACCCTGGACATCTCCCGCCTCCTGCACCTTATCGCGACGTCCGCGTCCCTCATCATGGAAGCGGAGTCGTGCATCATCCGCCTGCTCGACCCCCAGACCGGAAAATACCGGATCCGTGAGTTCTACGGGATGAGGGGGGAGGCGGACCAGCAGGACCTCTTCCGAATGGACATGAAGGGGGTCACCGAGGTGCTGAGGGGTAAGCCCTCGGTTATTGTCCGGGATACGGCCAGCGAGGAGAAGTGGAAGGATTTCTCCGGAGTGGCGCGCACCATGATCCTGCTTCCCCTGGACCGCGACGGGGAAATCATCGGCACCGTCTCCCTGTTCGACAAGTTTCCGCACAAGACGTTTTACCCGGCTTCCTTCAACAGCGACGACATGGGAACGTTCGAGAAGTTCATCCGGTACGTGGAAAAGGCCATCGGGAATGCGATCATCTTCGAAAGGAACGAAAAGCTCAAAAATCTCGACGAGTCCACGGGCCTTCCGACCCTGCAGTATTTCCAATCCCGCCTCCTCCACGAGTTGAGCCGCGGACGGCGCTTCCGGCGCCGGCTCGTTCTCATGATCTGTGAAGTGACCCCCCGGGTTCCCGTGCGGGAATTTTCCGCCATCGACAGGGAGGAGTGGGTGGTCAAGCGGCTGGCGAAGGTCATTCGGACCGCTCTCCGGGGATACGACGTCGTGGCCCGTATCAGCGAGTGGAAGTTCGGGATGATCCTTCCGGAGGCGGAGGACGGCAAGATGAGCGCGATTCCCCGGATCAAGAAGTCGATTATCGACGAGGTGGAGGAGATCCGGAGGAGCATGAAGGATCTCAAGGTCGATGTGCGCTTCGGACACGCCGGGTTCCCCGAAGACGGGGAGGACCACGAAAAACTCATCTTCAAATCGAACATTCTCAATTAATTATGGGGACGGTGGCAATAAGGACGGTCCGGACAGGCTCCGGCGGATGTGGGGGTGCACCGGCGCTGACGCGGCTGCTCGTGATCGCATTCCCAACCGGTTCCGCGGGGGGGTAGAAAGACAGCGTGACCTTCTCCCTGCTCATCGCGGCCACGATAATCCTTTTCCTCACCATGGTGGGTGTGTCCTCCCTTCTGTTCGGCCGGGAGTGGCTCCGGTCGTGGAGAGAGGCGAGGTTTTCCCGTGCACTTGGCAGGCACTCGGCGCTCGTCTCCCGTCTTCGCGCAACCTCCCGCGAGGAGTTCGAGGGGGCCTTTCGCCAGCTTGCGGCGGTCCCGGATCCCACGATGCGCGAGGCGATCCTGGAACAGGCCCGGGAAGGGGCTCCCGAGAAATCGGTTCCCTTCTTCGTCAGGGCCTACGAAGACCTGGCCATCACCGATCGGTACATCGAATTGGTGGAGAAGTCGCCGAAGTGGGAGGAACGGGCGAGAGCCGCGGAGCGGCTAGGACGCTTGGGTTCAGCGACTGCCGTGCCCGTTCTTCTCCGGGTCGTCCAGGACATCAAGGACGAGGACCAGGATGTCCGGGGCGCGGCGTTGCGTGCCCTCGGGCGGATACGCGATCCCCGCGCGCTTCCGGGGCTCATCGAGGCACTGGGATACCCGGAAGCCTCCCTTCCGCCGAGAATCGCCGAGATCATCGTCCTGTTCGGGGCGGACTCGGTTCCTCTCCTGGTTGCGGAACTGCGGAGCCTCGACAGCGATGTCCGCCGGATGTGGGCGGCGGAGATCCTGGGCTGGCTCGGGGACCCGCGGGCGGCAGTTCCGCTGATCGAGTCCCTGGGGGACGTCAGTCCCGAAGTGCGCGCCAAGGCGGCGGGGGGGCTTGGGAAAATCGGGGATGCCCGGGCGCTGGAACGTCTCCTGGAGATCCTCCTGTCGGACCCGGTACCCTTCGTCCGCACGCGCGCGGCGCAGGCGCTGGGTGCGATCGGCCACCCGAAAGTGATCGACCACCTGATCCATGTCCTCAAGGATCCGGAGTGGTGGGTGAGGATTCGGGCGATCGAGGCCCTCGAGCAGATCGGCAGGAGTGCCGTCGGGGCCCTGCTGGTCGCCTTGGAGGATGACGACGACGAGGTGCGTCGACGTGCCGCCATGGCGCTGGAGCGAATGGGGTACGTGCAGGAGAGCATCGCCGATCTGGAGAGCGAGGGGTTCCGCCCCGACATATCCCGCATCCTGCTGCTGGTCGGCAAGGCGGGGGTAACGGAGGTTCTGTTCGGAAACATCCGAGTGGCGGGGAAGAGGGCGCGCAAGCTCCTTGTCCGGATTGCCGGCGACATCGGGGATCCCTCGGTGGGACCCGTTTTGCGGCCCATCCTCTCGGAGAGCCGGGACCCTTCCTTTCGTTCCCGGGTCGTGGAGGCACTTGGGAAGATCCGGCACCGGGAAGCGATACCGGACATCCTCGCGTGTCTGCGCGACCCCGACGAGTGGGTCCGCCGCGCATCGGTCGAGGCCCTCTACTTCCTCGGGGCCGACGAGCACACGGAGGAGCTGTCCCGCCTGCTCCGGGATCCCGTGACGGAAACGAGGAAGGCGGTGTGCCGCGTGGTTTCGGAACTGGAAGGGGAAAAGGGGGACGCCCTGGTCGAGAGCCTGCTCGCCGATCCGTCCCCGGAAGTCCGCGCAGAGGCGCTGAGGGCGGTGAAACGGAGGGAGATCCACGGTTGCGAGCCGAAGGTGCGCCAGCTGCTGGTCGATTCCTTCGAAGAGGTGCGTGTGGAAGCGGCCATGGCGATGTCCGCCGTGGGGACCGACAGGTCGGTCGACGCGATCCTTCGTGTGGCGAGGGGGGCGTCGGACCGGCTTGTGGAGGCGTTGGTTGCGGCCGTCGCGCGGTCCCACAAGGGACCATTCGCGGATCTTCTCGCTCGCGCTCCCAAAGAACGGTCCCGGGAGCAGGTCCTGGTGCTCCTCGAGGCGGCATCCCATGGGGCAGGAGCAGGCCGCCTCGGTTTCGTCGCCCAATACCTGGGAGCGCCCGACCCGACGCTTCGCAGAAGGGCGGTGTTTGCCCTGCGGGGGTTCGCGGCGGACGAGGTGGGGGCTCTCCTGGAGGGGGCGCTGCGGGATCCGGAACATCGCATACGCGAGGCCGCGGTTACCGTCGCCGCGCTCGGAGAAAAAGAAGCCTTCCTCTCCCTGGTGGAGGGTCTCGCGGCGGACCCCCATGAGGCGGTGCGACTCCACGTCGCCCTGGCCCTCGGAATTTCAAAGGAACGGAAGTTCCAGGGAACCCTTATCGCCCTTGGACGGGACCGGGACCCCTACGTTCGCGCCGCTGCGGCAATGGCACTTGCGCTCCAGGACGATCCGCAATTGGTCCCCGTGATCCGGGACTTTTCCCTCGACGAGGAGATGTGCGGAAAGGCAAGGGAGATTTTCGTCCAGGACTCGCCGGACCTCATAGTCGCCAGGACGGTGGAGGAGGCGCTGCGCCAGAATGTGATGGAGACCCGCCTCTTCCTGGGTGGGAGCCGTTTTGCCCTGGAAAAGGATCTGATCCAGCAGGCCCGGGAGGCGCTGACCGCCGAGGAGCGCCTCCGTGCTCTCGAAATATGCAAAGTGGTGGCCACGGGCCAGTCGTACACGGCTGCGCTGTCGATCCTTAAGAACGATCCCTCTCCGGAGGTGCGCGCAGGTGCGCTGGACCTGCTCGTATCCATCCGGGGGGATTCCGAGGTCGCGAGGGTGGTCGGGAGCGCCCTGTTGGATCCGTACCCGGACATTCGGGCAAGAGCGGCGCGGATCCTCGGGGAGATGGAATTTCCGGAGGCGATGGAGGCTCTCGTCCATTCCCTCGACACCCCCGACCGCAAGCTCCGGGAAGCGGTGACCACCTCCCTCTCGGGTCATATGGCCAACAGCCCCCAGCGTGCCGCGAAGCTGATGAAGGAGATCCCCTCGACAAAGACCCGCAAGCTCGGCATGGTCTGGCTGCTCGGGAAGACTCGCCGCGGGGGAGCGATGAAGCTTCTTCTGCGCTACCTTGAAGACGAGGATGCGGATGTCCGCGCCGCCGCCGTGGGAGCCATCGCGAAGTACCGGATCGGAATCGTCGGCCGGTTTCTGAGAGGGTCCTTGTCGGACCCGAACGGCCGGGTCCGGGCGGCGGCGGTCAACGCGCTTTCCGGGATGCAGACACCGGAGTGGGAGAGGGAGATGGAGCGGATGCTCGCGGATCCGGACTCCTTTGTGCGGCAGCGGGCGGGGATCGCCCTGTTCCGGATGGGGTCGAAAGCGGTACGCCAGCGGATCTGGTTGCTCGGGGAAGAGCCCGAGGAACTGCGCCCCGTGTGGGTCGCCATCGGCCTGATCCTCGGGAAATTCACCCCTCCGGAGGTGCGTGCCTATCCCGCCTCCGCAGGCTTCCTTACGGAGCTGTTTCCCCTCGAGGAGGCGGACGCCGCGGTCCGGGAGTCCCCGGATCCGAAACGGAGGATGACGGCGTTTCGGGTCCTGCAGGTTCTCTCGCCCGCTGCGGCCGAGCGTGCGGCGAGGGAGTTGGCCGACGACCCGGACGTCGACCTGAGAAGAGAAGCCGCCTCCGTTTTCCGGAATCCGGGTCCGGTCTGACATGGTTCCGCTTGCCATTGTCCTTTCCGTGTTATACGCGATGCTGCTCCTGTACTTCCTCCTCTACAACAGTCTCCAGCTCGCATTCGTCGTCCTCGCATTCCAGGAGGTGCGCCGCCGGTTGCGGGGCAGGGCGTACGAGGACCTGGACATCGTCCTTGGGTCACCGTTCACTCCCCCCCTCTCGATCATCCTTCCCGCCTACAACGAGGAGAAGACCATCGTCGAGTCCCTCTCGTCCCTTCTTCGACTGCGGTTCCCCCGCATGGAGATCATCGTGGTCAACGATGGATCGACGGACGATACCCTCGGCACGATCGTCCGGGAATTCGGCTTTCGGCGCATGGAGATCACGTACGAGGATCGGATCACGACCCGCCCCGTGCGCGGGTTTTACGAACTGCGGGAAGGCCTGCCCCCCGGAGTCATCCGATGGGTGATCGTGGACAAGGAGAACGGGGGGAAGGCGGACGCCCTGAACGTGGGGATCAACGCCTCCACCTGCCCCATGTTCGTCTCGATGGACGCCGATTCCGTCATCGACGAAAAAGCCCTGCTCCAGGCGTTCCGGATCATGCTCCGGGACGAGGAGATCGTGGCCATCGGGGGACAGGTGGCTCTTATCAACGGTTGCGAGGTGCGCGAAGGCCAGGTGCGGAAAGTGGGGCTCCCCGACTCGGCACTGGCGAGGTTCCAGGTGGTCGAATACGTGCGCTCCTTCTCCATCGGGAGGACGGCGCTTGCCCGGCTGAACTCGATCATGGTCATTTCGGGAGTGTTCGGGATATTCCGGAAGGATTTGGTGGTCAAGGTCGGGGGGTACCTTACCCGTAATCTGACGGGGAAACTGGTTTGCGAGTACGTCGGGAAAGGACGCGACACCGTGTGCGAGGACATGGAGATCATCGTGAGGATCCAGCGGTACATCAAGGAGAAGCGTCTGTCCGCCCGCGTGGGGTATACCCCGGAGCCGCTCTGCTGGACGGAAGCTCCGGAGACGCTCGGGAGCCTGGGGAAGCAGAGGAACCGGTGGATGCGCGGCCTGATCGAGACCCTCGTGTATCATCGGGCCATGCTGTTCAACCCGCGATACGGGAATCTGGGATGGTTCGCCTATCCTTTCTTCGGGCTCTTCGAGCTCGTGGGTGCCCCGCTGGAGTTTTTCGGGTATGTGGCCGTTCCCCTCCTTTACGCACTGGGAATTTTAAACGGACAATTTCTTTTCCTGTTTATCACCCTCTCCGTGACCTACGGAGCCCTCGTGTCGGTTTTCGCCGTGGTGACCGGCGCATGGACGGAGCGGACGACCCGGTACCGTGCGGAGAAGGGCTCGCTCCTTCATTACCAGTATCGGCGCCACCTCGCCGTGTTGCTCCTGTTTGCGTTTCTGGAGAATTTGGGGTATAGGCAAATCGTCCTTTGGTGGAGAATACGGGGCATTTGGGACTACTATTTCGGAAAAACGGGTTGGGAGAAGTTCGAACGGAAGGGTTTCGGAAAGGTCACGGAGCAACCCGCGAAGGAGGGGGGATGATGGGGTGGACGGCGCGCGCCGGTTGCGTGCTTCTCGCCGGTTTTCTTTTTGCCCCGTGTTTGGCGGCGGCCGGGGACGGGGAAGAGCTGGCCAGGGGAGTGGCCCAGGTGCGTTCGGGGGAGTACGCGGCGGCCGCGACTACGCTTCGGGGAGTGCTGGAGAAGGATCCCGGTAGCCGGGAGGCGCGACTCTGGCTCGCAAGGGCTCTCAGCTTTTCGGGTGATTTCGGGGGAGGGGAGCAGGAGTATCGAAGAGTTCTTTCCGCGTTCCCCGGCGACGTGGAGGCTCGGCTTGGTCTTGCCGATGTATTGGCCTGGCAGAAAAGGTATCGGGAGGCCGGGCTTCTCCTGTCCGACCTTGCGAAAGAGCGTCCCGACGATCCGGAGGTATGGATCCGCCGAGGGAAGGTGGCCTTCTGGGCCGGGAATCCGAAGGAGGCGAAAAAACATTTCGACAAGACCCTGTATTTCGATCCGGGGAACGAAGAGGCCCGGAGGGGACTCGACCTCATCGCCGCGAAGGCCGCGCGGGAATACCGCAGGGAGGCGGAGGTGGGCGCCTCCCATCTCCGGATCCGCCGGGCAAGCCCCGGGAGCCAGGTGCACGCTGCAATCCGGGACCGGAGCATCGCGGGGTGGGAGTTCCTCGGGCGCGTCGATTACCTGCACCGGTTCGGAGAGGATGAGGGACGAGGGACCGCCGGTGTCATGCGGAAAGGGGAAGGGGGCGGAAGTCTTCGTATCGAAGGGGGAATTTCCCCGGATGCGCAGGTCTTTTCCCGCGAATCCGTGGAGGTTGAGCTGGCATGGCCCCTTAGCTCCCGGT
>Ga0224512_10005243_pt1 | contig 10746 bp, 10 predicted proteins | sample SF_May12_sed_USG_4_FD_169103 | JGI IMG/M metagenome (GOLD analysis project Ga0224512, IMG submission 169103) | Sediment microbial communities from San Francisco Bay, California, United States - SF_May12_sed_USGS_13 | ecosystem: Environmental > Aquatic > Marine > Sediment | place: USA...
CGGAGAACCTGCTCGAATTGCTGTTGCTTATCGACGCCGCAAAGCGAGCGTCGGCGGCGCGAGTGACTGCTGTCGTGCCGTACTTCGGGTATTCGCGACAGGACCGGAAAGACCAGCCACGCGTGTCGATCGCCGCGAAGCTGATGGCGAATCTGATCGTGGCGGCGGGTGCCGACCGACTGATCACGATCGATTTTCATCAGCATCAGCTTCAAGGCTTTTTCGACATCCCGGTGGATCATCTTTATGCGGCACCGGCGTTCATGGGACACTATCGTGGCCGGAATTTAGAGCCCGTCGTCGTGGTCGCGACCGATGTCGGAGCCGCGAAAATGGCACGCGGCTATGCCAAGCGCCTGGGGGCGGGGTTCGCGATCGTCGACAAACGGCGTCCCGAGCCGAATCAGGCAGAGGTAGTCAACATCGTCGGCGACATAGAGGGGAAGAACTGCATTATCCCCGACGACATGGTCGATACGGCGGGAACGATGGTCAACGCGGTGCAGGCGCTTCGGGAGCGGGGTGCGAAGAAGATCTACTGTATTGCGACCCATGCATTGCTCTCCGGGCCCGCTGTCGAGCGACTGGCGGCGGCCAACGTAGAGGAAGTAACCGTCACGGATACGATTGCCATAGGCGAGGAAAAGCGCAGGCTTCTTCCAAGCCTCAAGGAGATCTCGGTGGCGAATCTCCTGGCGCGCGCGATCGAGAGTACGCACTACAACCGCTCCGTGAGCAAGCTGTTCGATTGAGCGCAGGCCTTTCGAGCCGGCCAGGGACGAGACAGGAACGAGGACGATGAGCAAACAGGTGACGTTTTCGGTGGAGAGACGCGAGGGTAAGGGCAAAGGCCCGGCACGCAGGGTGCGCCGGAGCGGTCGAGTGCCAGGAAACATATACGGTCACGGTGTCGAGGCGATCGCTGTGGACGCCGACGCGCGTGAGTTCGACGCTCTTGCGTCGCGCATCTCGGTCGAGAACACGCTGATCGATCTGATCGTTGGCGACGAGAAGCCGCGCCCGGTGCTGATCCGTGAGGTCCAGCGGCATCCGTTTCGCAGACAGGTGCTACATATCGACTTCTTCGCGATCAGGGCAGGCGAGAAGATCAACGTGTCTGTGCCGCTGCACCTGATCGGCACGCCTTCGGGTGTCCGCAACGCCGGCGGGGTGCTGCAGCAGAACCTCCACGAAATCGAGATTGAATGTCTCCCGAGTGAGATTCCCAGCTCGTTCGAAGCAGACGTCTCGGAGCTCGAGATCGGGGATGTAATTCACCTCTCGGACGTTGACACTGGTGGATTCCCGACGGAAGAGGCACCGGACACTACGATCTGCGTCGTCCAGCCGCCGCGCGTGGTCGTCGAAGAGGAAGAGGAGGCTGCGGACGAGCTCGGGGATGTGGACATGGAGCCCGAGGTCATCACGGCCCGTGGCGACGACTCCGCGGAGTCGGGCGAGGGGAACTGAGGCTCCGAGTCACGATCTGTCGTGAAGCTGCTACTCGCCCTGGGCAATCCGGGCGACCGATACCGGGACACCAGACACAATGCCGGTTGGTGGCTGGCTGACCATCTGGCGAGCAGGTGGGGACTGGGCCGCTTCCAACCTGCCGACCGGATGGCGACTGTCGAGGGTCGCGTTCGCACCGAACAGGTACTGATCGTGAAGCCGCTTACGTTCATGAACTTGAGCGGCCGGGCGATGGCCGACATCCTGCGCCGAAGGCCGGTAGAGCCGGACGCGGACATGCTCGTGCTGGTTGACGACGTCTCGCTGCCGCCAGGGGGCTTCCGGCTTCGGGCTAAGGGTTCAGCGGGCGGTCACAACGGGCTCGCTTCCGTTGAGTCCGCTCTCGACTCGCAAGCGTATGCGAGGCTGCGAATCGGAGTCGGCGGTCCCCCGTCCAGCGAAGTCGATCTCGCGGAGTGGGTACTGGCGGCGCCTCGTGACGACGAGGAGCATCGGATCCTCGAGCGTTACGATCGAATGGCCGAAGCGGTGGAATGGTGGATTGCGGAGGGGATTGAATCCGCGATGAACGAGTTCAACTGACGACGCAACAACACGGGAAAACTGAGACAGGAGCAAGCTGCGCGTGGAACAATGGATGACATCGGCCCTCTGGCTGGGCCTCGGCGGCCTCTTTCTCGCCTTGCTGCTCTTCGCCTATGTGCGCAGACAGCCGGTCGGGTCAGAGATCATGGCAGAGCTGGCGGATGCGATCCAGGATGGAGCCATGGCGTTTCTCCGGCGGGAGTATTCGGTCCTCCTGCCATTCGTACTCATCGTCGCAGCCCTTCTGTACTGGCTCATCGCGCCCCGGACGGCCTACGCCTATCTGTTCGGTGCAGCCTGTTCCTTGGCGGCGGGATTCATCGGCATGCGAGCGGCGACCCTGGCGAACGTGCGGACCACAGAGGCCGCCCGGACAGAAGGACAGGGCAAGGCGCTGCGGATCGCGTTCAGCGGTGGTGCCGTAATGGGGCTGGCGGTCGCCAGCCTGGGGCTGGCCGGACTTGGTGCCGTTACGCTGATTTACCGACCCGAGCTTGTCGGCGGCCGCCAGTTTGGTGAGATCATTTCCGGGTTCGCCATGGGCGCATCGACGATCGCTCTGTTCGCGCGAATCGGCGGGGGGATCTTCACGAAGGCGGCCGATGTCGGGGCAGATCTCGTGGGGAAGGTAGAGGCCGGAATCCCCGAGGACGATCCAAGAAATCCTGCGACGATCGCGGACAATGTAGGCGACAATGTGGGAGATGTGGCGGGTATGGGCGCCGACATTTTCGAGTCCTATGTCGGCTCCATCGTAGCCACGGTCGTACTCGGCGCCACGGTCGCGGCCATCATGCCGGAGAAGCGCCTGGCGGCTGTCGCGCTGCCGGTCCTGTTCGCCATGGTGGGATTGGTAGCGAGCGTGATGGGCGTGTTGTCGATTCGCGTGCTCGAGAAGATGGATCCGGCTGCTGCGCTGCGGAACACGACGTTTGTGGGCGCGATCCTGTTCTGGATCGGTGCGTGGTTCGTCACGCTGAGGCTGGACGTGTTTGCGGGCTCGGATGCTCAGTTGTGGACGCTCATTGACCCCGCGGCGGGCCCGTTCTGGGCCATGCTGTTCGGCTCCCTGGGCGGGATCGTGATCGGATTGGCGACCGAGTACTACACGGCGGGAAAGCCCGTCCGGAACATAGCGCGGGCCTCCGAGACCGGCGCCGCCACCAATATCATCACGGGACTCGCCGTGGGTATGGAATCGGTGGCGGTCCCGCTGTTGTTCATCTGCCTGACGATCTATCTCGCGCATGGGTTCGCAGGCCTGTACGGCATCGGCGTCGCCGCCGTCGGGATGCTGGCCACCGTGGGAGTCACGATGTCCGTGGATGCGTACGGACCGATCGCCGACAATGCGGGTGGGATCAGCGAGATGAGCGGACTTGGGCCGGACGTGCGAAAGATCACAGACGGGTTGGATGCGCTGGGAAACACGACGGCGGCCATCGGAAAGGGCTTTGCGATCGGATCCGCGGCTCTGACGGCCCTGGCCCTGTTTTCCGCGTACACGAACGCCGTCGGTCTTACGGAAACGGGTATCAACATCGTCGATCCGATCGTCGTCATCGGGCTGTTCATCGGCGGGATCACTCCATTCTTCATCGCGGCGCTCACGATGACCGCCGTCGGTCGGGCGGCGGCCGGCATGGTTGCCGAGGTGCGGCGTCAATTTCGCGAAATACCTGGTCTGATGGACGGTACGGGCAAGCCCGATTCCGCCCGGTGCATCGACATCTCGACGCGGGCCGCACTGCGGGAGATGGTCGTTCCCGGTCTCGTCGCGATTGTGGTTCCCGTTGTGGTCGGTCGTTTTCTGGGCGTGGCTGCGCTCGGAGGCGTACTGGCAGGGGCGACGCTGAGCGGCGTCCTGCTCGCCTTGTTCATGGCCAATGCCGGCGGAGCGTGGGACAACGCGAAGAAATACATCGAAGGTGGAGCACACGGAGGTAAGGGATCTGAGCCGCACAAGGCGGCCGTCGTAGGTGACACCGTGGGCGATCCGTTCAAGGACACGTCCGGACCCTCGATGAATATCGTGATAAAGTTGATCAGCGTCGTATCTCTCGTCCTGGCGCCGTGGTTCGTCGCGGTACATCAGGACGGCGAGACAGTGGCGACGATCACCCGAGCCATCGAGTCGTGGCTGCCGTTCCTGAGCTGATGTTCGGTGGGACTCTGCTTGTTCAGGGTGGAGTCCTGCGGTAGGTTCGCTTCGCTCCGGAAGCCTGTGTGATGGCCCGGAATCAAAATGCTCCTGCTCCGGAGGTTGCTCCGGAGCCGCATCAGACCGAAGGAGACACAATGCGCGACTACGAAGTCGTCTACATCTTCAGATCTTCTCTGAGCATCGAAGACATCGAAGCTCGGGTGCTCAGCTACCATGAGAAGATTCTCGCCGGGGCCGACGCCGAGATCACTGCGGTCGTCCACTGGGGAAAGCGCGAACTGGCGTACCCCATCGAGAACGACAAGAACGGCTACTACGTCGTGGCCCAGTTCACGGCCAGCCCAGAAGTCTTGCCGGGATTCGAAAGGGCGCTGAAGCTGGATGACGACCTGTTGAGGCATCTCGTCGTGATCTCGGAAGGCGAGCTTCCGACTCCGCCCCCGGAGAGGGACGAGCCCGAGCGCAAGCGTGCCGGATCGGACGACGATGAAGTCCGCCCGAGACGAGTACATGCCTCCAGCGACGATGACGATGACGACGATGATGATGACGACGACGTAGAAGAGGAGGCCTAGAACTATGGGGTTTCAGAAAGTCTGTCGGTTCTGTGAGCAGGGCGCCCGGAAAATTGACTACAAGGACGCGGCCACACTGGAGCGATTCCTCACCGATCGCGGTAAGATTCTTCCGCGTCGGGCGACGGGAAGCTGTGCTCGGCACCAGCGCCAGTTGAGCACTGCGATCAAGCGGGCACGGCTCCTGGCGCTCGTGCCCTACATCGAGGGCTACTACGACTGAGTCCGGCCGTGTCCGACCGGTCGCGGTCTGCTCCAGAGCGGAACCGTGGTGTCGCTAGTCAGACTCGGCGTGTTGGCGCTGGCTCTTTCCGTTTCTCCGGTCAGCCCGGCGCTGCTCGTGCTGATACCCCTTGGGCTGATGCTCGTCGCATTGAGGTCCAACGGTGCGTCGGGGCTCGTGACGGGCGTGGTTCTTCTCCTCCTGGCGTTCGGGTCCGGAATCGTGTCCACGGACCCCGACTGGTTCGCCCAGCGGGCATGGGGATTGCTGCTCGGCGGCGGATTCATCACGGCGACCCTTCTGATGCGCCAATCAGGACTTCTCGATCGTTCGTTCGGGGCTGTTGCCGTCGCAGGTGTCGCTGTGATCGCGGCAGGTCTGCTGCGTCCCGAGGTGGTCGCGGGGCTCGATTCGTGGATGTCGGAGCGAGTTCAGCTCGCCTCCGTCGTGCTGATCCAGTGGGTGACCACGGCGAACACTCAGCCCGAAGTGGCAGAATCCTTGACCGTCGCGATTCTCAGATGGGCGGAGATTCAGGAACAGATCTACCCAGCCTTGCTCGCGCTGGCCTCGCTGCCCGCGCTGGCCATAGGGTGGTATCTTCTTGGCCGTCTGACGGGCCGCCCGGAAGAGCCGGCGCCGATCCGAGCGTTTCGGTTCAGCGACCACCTCGTGTGGATGTTCGCAATCGGCCTGGCGCTGTTCGCCCTGCCGTTGGGCGCCGCAGCGTCACGAATCGGCGGCAACGCAGCCCTGTTCATGGTCGCGCTTTATGTTGTGCGCGGCGGCGCAATTGCGCTCTGGGCTGTCGGGGCGGCCGGCGCGTCGATTCTGACGTGGTCGTTGCTCGCGATTGCCGGATTGCTTCTGTATCCAGTGGCGCTTGGTGCCATGTTCGCGGTCGGCATGGGAGACACATGGCTTGACGTGAGGGGGCGGTCGGGGCGATTCAATTCGCCGTCGACCGGTGATCGATAACCGTTCGCTTGCTGGAGATTATTCGATGGTACGGATCATATTGATGAAAGACGTGGACAACCTCGGCCAGACCGGCGACGTAGTAACGGTGAAGCCGGGGTATGCCAGGAATTACCTGCTTCCGCAGGGAGCCGCACTCGAAGCGACGGCTGCGAATCTGCGGCGATTCGAGGAAGAACGGGACCACCTCGTTGACCGGTCGACACGCGTTCTCGATAAGGCTTCGGCGCTGGCCGGGGACATCGAATCGAAGTCGCTGAGTTTCACGGTGAAGGCGGGTGAGGACGGTCGCTTGTTCGGCTCTGTTACCGCATCGGATATCGCCGCGGGTCTGGCCGAGCAGGGCGTTGAGATCGACCGGCACTTGATTCAGCTCGGCGAGCCCATCAAGCAGCTCGGTACGTACGAGGTGACGGTGCGGCTCGCTGCCAACATTCAGCCAGCGGTCAAGGTCTCGGTCGTACCGGAGGCCTGAGGCCACCAGCCGCAACCCGAGATCCGAGTCTGCCGAAGCGGGCGAGTCCCGAGGGGAGTGCATGGGGTCCACAGCTCCGAACCGTCGGAAACTCCAGATTGGCTATCTCGACGGTCGTCGATTTCGCAAGCTGATCCTGGCGGGCGTGCGGTGCGTGAGCGGCGAGCGAGCCGAGCTTGACCGTATCAACGTGTTCCCCGTACCCGACGGAGACACGGGCACCAATCTCACGCTTACGTTGCGAGCGATCGCAGATGCCGTTCGGCCCCTGAAGAGTCGTTCGCTGGCAGAGGTCGTGGGCGTGGCTGCCGAGGCCAGCGTGCTTGGAGCGCGCGGCAACTCCGGCATGCTGTTCTCCCATCTCCTGCTCGGATTCGCGACCGGTGTCGGCGGACGCTTCAAGGCAGGGGCTGCAGAGGTCGCGGAAGCGTTCTCCGCCGCCGCCGCCCGCCTGCATGGTGCGCTCGAGGATCCACGCGAAGGCACGATCGTCTCGGTCGTTCGCGACATGGCGGAGGCTGGAATGGCAGGCGGCAAATTCCGTCATGGTGACCTCATACCGTGGCTGCGCGACCTGCAGATCGAGGCTGATGCTTCCTTGCGGCGTACCCGCGAACTGCTGCCCGAATTGAAGCAGGCGGGTGTCGTGGACGCCGGGGCCAAGGGGTTCGTCAAGTTCTTCGAGGGAGTGCTTCAGTTGATCGAAGGGCACGTCGAGTCCCGGTCGCTGGAGTCCACGACCTCCTCAGAGAGTCGGCCGTCGCTCTATTTTGCGCGCGAAGGGGGTGCGGGTGCCGGTGAAGGGCGCTATTGCACGCAGGTGGCGATTCGCGGCCAGTTGCCCGACACGGCCGCGCTGCGTCAGGCGATCGCGGGGCTGGGAACGTCGACGATCATCCTCAGGTCGGGCTCCGTCGCCAAGGTGCACATCCACTCGGATGAGCCGCAGACGGTGCTGGTCACGCTGTCTCGATTCGGAACGATCGAATCGGAAGTCATCGAGGACACGCTGCTCGCCGGCACGGCCAGCCACCACACCGCCCTGTTGACCGACTCCGCCAGTGATCTTCCGCGAGACTGGGTGGAGAGGCATGGCGTGCATGTCGTTCCGATGCAGGTGATCGTCGGTGACCGGGTGTATCGCGACGGTGTGGACCTCCAGCCCGATGAGCTCCTTGCCCTCATGCGCGATCCATCCATCCGACCGTCGACTTCGCAGCCGCCGCCGGCCGCGTTCGAGGCGGCTGCCCGCGACGCACTGGATCACGGAGCCGAGGAGCTGCTCGGTGTGTTCATGAGTTCGGCGGTGTCCGGGACGTTCGCTTCCGGTGCGAAGACTTTGCAGACGTTCGAAGACGTTCCGGTCGAGGTGATCGACTCGCGCTCGGGTTCACTCGGGGTTGGTCTTCTCGTCATCCGGGCTATCGAACTATTGGAGCAGGGATTCGACCTTCCGGCGCTCGCCGAGGAGATCCGACGCGTGCGGGATCAGTCGAATGTGTTTTTCACGGTTGACACGATGGACCATCTGGTGCGTTCAGGCCGCATCGGGCGCACGAAGGCCTTGGTCGGGGGCATGTTGGACGTCAAGCCCATTCTCTCGCTCACGCCAGACGGCAGAGTCGTGCCGATCGGCCGGGCGAGAGGCCGCGATGCGGTCGCAGATGAGGTGTTCAAACTGCTCGACGAGAAGCTGGACGGGGCAAGCCAGGTTCGCTTCGGCGTCGCGCACTTCGGCGCTCAGGACGCGGCAGAGAGAATTGCGGAGAAACTCCAGGCATGCTACGCGCCGCGTGAGGTCCTGGTGGGAGCGGCTTCGGCCTCCCTTGGTGTGCATACGGGCCCCGGGACATGGGCACTGGCCTACCAGATCGAGGATGGGACCCCAGCGCGGGTAGAGGACTAACCAGACAAGGGACCGCCGAACGGCGGCTGATGGTAGATATGCATGTATCTCAGAACGGTGATCTCGGTCTTGGGTCGATGCCCGAAGATGTGGCGCTGATCGTGGAAGCACTTCGTGAACGCCACGCCCGGGAGCCCGTCCTTCTGGATTTGCGCGGTCTGTCAGACGCGACGGACTGGTTTGTCATCGCCTCCGGCGACTCCGATACACACGCGCGGGCCATCGCCGAGAACGTGGTCGTACGGGGGCGCGAGGCGGGCATCAGGCCCGCCGGCGTTGAAGGAGAACGGACGGGTTCATGGATCCTGATCGACTACATCAGTGCGGTGGTTCACGTGTTTCTCCCCAGTGCACGAGACTTCTATTGTCTCGAAGAACTGTGGGGCGACGCGCCACTGCTGCGTCTTGAAGAGGTGCAGCCAGAGGGGAGAGCGACCTGAGAGCAGCCCCGTTGGCGCAGCTCAGCCTGCTGGCGGCTGCCCTGCTGTGCTTGGCCTGCGACGAGCAGGGGGCGGACGCGGCGGATGAGGAAGCCACCGTTTCGGCATTGGTCGTGGGCAGCACGGCGGAAATGTGGGGACTTCTCACGGTGCCTCGGGGAGGTGGTCCCGCCGAACTCCGGCACGTCGGCGTCCCGGACTCGATTCTGTGGACGGGATCAACCGACCTTCCGGTAGCCCGAGACCTGCGACGCCTGGGCGACGTGATGGTCGTTCTCCTGACGGAGAACGGGCGAGTGCTGCGCTACGACCCGCTCGAGGACAGTGTTGGTCAGGTGCTGCGGCTGTCTCCGGATGCCACCTTCGCCGACGTATCCGGCGCCTATGCCACCCTGCTGGATTCGGATCATCGAATCGTGCATGTCGTCACGCCCGCTGGCCTGTCAGAATACGCGGCGTCGGAGGACGTATCCTGGGCGGCAGCATTCGACGGCGGCCTGGTCCTGCGGACGGCATCGGAGCCCTCCCGCCTGCTCCTGATCGATCAGGAAACTGACGAAGTGATTCTGGATGCCGCGACGGGAGAGCCACCCCCGCTTGTGACGGCATGGGGACAACGCCTCGTCGTGGTCGCAGAGGACGAGCGCCACCTGCGGATTTTCGCTACGGATGACGGGAGTCTCGTTGGGGAAGTCGACATGGAAAATTCCATCCGGTCACTCGCCGCGTCCCCCTCTTCCCACGAGATCTATGTCGCGACCGACGACCCTCCGCGGCTTCATCGCGTGAGCAGGTTCAGTCTGGACGTGCGCGAGATCGGGGAATACGCGACGTCCATCGTGGATCTTCGATCGGGACTGTTCGGGGGGGCGTTGCTCGTGCGCGCCGAAGACGGAATCGGCGAGATCGCGGCGGGTCAGTCCGCATGGAGGTCTCTCGCTGGTAGTTGGAGGTCTGATCTGCCGCTGAGCCTGCCGGGCGGCCGGACGATCGTCCTGCGTGACGACGAGGCGCACTTGCGCGGCTTCGTCGAGCCGTCCGAGCAGGTGCTGGCAGGTGGCTCGCCTGCCTGGTGGGTACCCGTACGCTGGAACGCCGGAGGCGGAGGGCCTCCGAGTCTCACCGAACCGAACTTGGAGGCTCAAAGCGGTCGAGCCGACAGGACCGGGGACAGGGTCGCACAACCGCGTGGAAGCGATGATGCGGCACCTGCAGACCAGACGATCGAACAGGCCGGCCACTACGCCATCGTAGCTTCGGCTCGGCAACCAGCCGGAGTCGAGGCCCTGCTGGCGCGCCTGGCCGAGGGCGGATATCCGACCCGTCTTCACCGGTTTCCGGATGAGGCCGGAAACGACTGGTTTCGTGGGCTCGTGGGGCCCTACCCAACGCGGGCTCGGGCGCTGGCGGCTGCACGCCAGCTTCGCCGGGAGCACGATCTGCAAGCCTGGGTCACGGAGCTCGGAAGGTCCGAATGAGTAACGGAGGCATGGACGCCCCGCCGTCCACTGACTGGTTGCCTGCCGAAGCATCCCTCATCGCCGTCGTTCGTGAGACTGGATCCGGCCCGTGGGCAGCAGGCATCGCCGTCGGCCTGGCTGATATCGTAGGAATGCAGCGGGGCCGGACATTTCTCGCCAACGCGGGAGTCGACGGCGCCGAGCTGGACGCCGTGCTCGGTGTCGAGGGTGGGGCCGGGCTGAGCTCGGCACTTACTGGCGCTGTGTCGATCGCTTCCATCGCTCGGTCCAGCCCGGATCGATCGTTCACGTACTTGCCCGCGGGGGACTCTGCCGTACCCCTGTCGGGTCTCGGACGCATCCCCACCTTTCGAAGGCTGGTACGCAAGGTGACGAGCGGCGGAGGGACGCTGTTGCTCTATGTGGCGGCGGAGGATCTGGCTGCCGCCAGCTGGGACTCCGTGGAC
>Ga0224512_10005244_pt1 | contig 10745 bp, 4 predicted proteins | sample SF_May12_sed_USG_4_FD_169103 | JGI IMG/M metagenome (GOLD analysis project Ga0224512, IMG submission 169103) | Sediment microbial communities from San Francisco Bay, California, United States - SF_May12_sed_USGS_13 | ecosystem: Environmental > Aquatic > Marine > Sediment | place: USA: California...
CCCGGATGCGCTCCCAGCTTGTCGTACAGCCGAACGTGCGTGCCTTCATTGAACAGGTAGAGATCCTGCTCGCTGAGGCGCGACACCGCGACTCGATCGCCACCCTGTCCCCTGCGCCGGACCATCAGCTGCGCCCCCCGCGCGGCGACTCGAGAAGATCGAGAATCCCCCGAATCGGAAGGCTCGCCCAGGCCGGACGATTGTCCAGCTCGTATCCGAGCTCGTAGATGGCCTTGTCGAGCAGCAGCACGCGCAGCAGGCTGCGGAGCTGGCGCGGATCCGAGGGAATCAGCTGGCGATCCGCGATCGCCGGGAAATAGCCACGCAGGAATGCGGCGCCCGCCCACTTCACCCACAGGTTCGCCCAGCGCTCGAGATTCGTCTCGTCCTGGCTGCGGATCATTGCGTCGTGGGAAAGCAGCGCGTGGTGCGCGACGTAGTCGAACGAGCGCAACATTCCCGCCACGTCGGTCAGCGGGGAGCGCTTGAGCTTCCGCTCCCCGGGCGAGCGCGCCGGCTCTCCCTCGAAATCGATGATCACGAAGTCGTTTCCCGTGTGGAGCACCTGGCCCAGATGATAGTCGCCGTGACAGCGGATCCTCGTGCCGCCGAACCGCGCGCCCAGAATCGCACGGAATTCCTCCAGAACGCGCTCCTTCATACCCAGGAGTCGGCCCGCTTCCGCAGCGACGTCTCCGACGAGCGCTCCCTGCCGCGCCTTCAGCAGATCGAAGCTGTGCGCCGTGGTATTGCGCATCGACTGGTAACGGGCGCGCTGGTAGAGGCTCGTGAAGGGCTCCGGCGCGAAGCTCGGATCGGAGGGATCGGAGGCCAGGGCCAGGTGCAGCTCGGCGGTTCGCGCACCGAGCAGGCGCGCCGACTCCAGATAGCCCCCGACCAGCTCGACGATGAGAGCGGGAGTCTCCTCCGCGACGAGATCCACGGCTTCGCGCTCGAGCACGGGAATCACGCCGATCTCGTGCTGCCTGGCGAGGGCGCGCTCGAAGTACTGCCCCACTTGATCGAGCGTGTAGGTCCAGGCCTCTCCTTCGTTCTCGACGTAGCTCGTGAGCACTGCGAGGGTCTGGCTCTTCTGGCGCCCGCGTCGGTATTCGAACGCTCCCGCCACTTCGGGCGTGTGGGAGAAGCGCGCCCGCTCCGTCAGGAATCGTCCGATTTCGAGCTCCGGATTGATGCCCTCCGCGAGGCGCCGGAAGACCTTGAGAATGAGCTTCTCTCCGTACAGGATCGTGCTGTTGCTCTGCTCGGTGCGCACCAGGCTGGGCGCCAGCCAGCGCTCTTCCACGTCGCGGAATCGGACGAGCGCGCGCGATGGCGTCGCCAGCAGCGTTCCGCTCTCGCCGCGGATCTTCCGGCGCCGGCGGATCGCGTCGAGCAGGTCCGCGCAGACCTCCGCTTGCTCCAGGGCATCGCAGAGCACGCCCTGCGCGGAGGCGCCCTTCCCCACCACTTCGAGCTCGGCAAAGATCGCGTTCGGCCGATCTCGGCGCAGCGCGTCGGCCCGATCGCCCGCAAGAAAGGCGATCGGCATGCAGTAGAGCTCCGGAATCGCGCCGTCCCGGCCGACCTCGACCATGGCGAGCTGGGCGGCTGCATCGCCCGAGCCGAGTGGCAGGACGTCGACGATGGAGGCGGAGGCAATCGGGCTCCCCTTGCCGCCGAACCAGCGCCGCGCGCGCAGAAGCTCGGGCAGCACCTGCTCGAAGATCTCGCGATTGTCCGGCTGCAGCACGCCGCGCCACGAGCCCCGGATGCTGAGCTTCGGGAGCACGGGCTGTCCCACTTCGACCGCCGCGCGCTCGCCCTCGCGTTCCGCCTCGAGCCGGAACCAGTAGAAGTCGTGCGGCCCCAGCGTGAGCAGATAGGGAAGCGATCCGATGCGCGGAAACGGCTTCCCGGAGAAGATCTCGAAGGGGACCACGTCCACGTATTGCGAGAGATCGAGCTCGACGTACTCCACGAATCGCGAGAGATTCGCCACCACCAGGATTCGCTCGCTGTCGTGGGCGCGCACGAAAGCCAGCACCTTGCGATTGCTGGGGTGCAGCAGCTCGAAGACACCGCGGCCGAAGGCGCGATGTCTCTTGCGCAGGGAGATCAAGCGCTTGGTCCAGCTGAGCAGGGAATGCGGATTCTTTTGCTGCGCCTCGACATTGATGGATTCGAAGTGGTACTCGGGATCGACGATGATCGGCAGATACAGCTGCTGCGGATTCGCACGCGAGAAGCCGGCATTCCGATCGGAGCTCCACTGCATCGGCGTCCGGACGCCGTTGCGATCGCCGAGATAGATGTTGTCTCCCATGCCGATCTCGTCGCCGTAGTAGAGCACGGGCGTTCCCGGCAGGGAGTAGAGCAGCGCGTTCATCAGCTCGATGCGACGCCGATCGTTTCCCAGCAGGGGAGCCAGGCGCCGGCGGATCCCCAGGTTGAGGCGCGCGCGCGCGTCGGCGGCGTACACGCGATACATGTAGTCTCGCTCCTCGTCAGTCACCATCTCGAGCGTCAGCTCGTCGTGGTTGCGGAGAAAGAGCGCCCACTGACAAGTCTCCGGGATCGGCGGCGTCTGGATCAGGATGTCGATGATCGGATAGCGGTCCTCCATCTGCAGCGCCATGAACAGGCGGGGCATCACCGGAAAGTGGAAGGCCATGTGGCACTCGTCGCCCTGCCCGAAATAGGCCACGGCGTCCTCTGGCCACTGGTTCGCCTCCGCGAGCAGCATGCGGTCGCGATGCGTCGCGTCGATGTGCTGGCGCAGATCCTTCAGGAACCCGTGCGTCTGCGGCAGGTTTTCGCAATTCGTCCCCTCCTGCTCGTACAGGTACGGAATCGCGTCGAGGCGCAATCCGTCGACGCCCATGCCGAGCCAGAAGTCGAGGAATCGGACCACGGCGCGGCGCACGTCCGCGGATTCGAAATTCAGGTCCGGCTGGTGCGCGTAGAAGCGATGCCAGTAATAGCTCTTCGCAACCGGATCCCAGCTCCAGTTGCTGGGCTCGAAATCCTGGAAGATCACGCGGGCTTCCGCGTACTTCTCGGGATCGTCGCTCCACACGTAGTAGTTTCGCCAGCGGCTCCCGGCAGGCGCGCGTCGCGCGCGTTGGAACCAGGGATGCTGATCGGAGGTGTGATTGAGGACGAGCTCGGTGATGACGCGCAGACCGCGCTGATGCGCCTCTCGCAGAACCGCCCTGAAATCGTCGAGACTGCCGAGCTGCGGATCGACATTCGTGTAGTCGGAGATGTCGTAGCCGTCGTCGCGCAGGGGGGAGGGGTAGAACGGAAGCAGCCAGAGCACCGTGACCCCGAGATCCTGCAGATAGTCGAGCCGTTCGATCAGGCCGCGAAAGTCGCCGATGCCGTCGCCATCGCTGTCCTGGAATGCGCCGACGCGGAGCTCGTAGAAGATCGCATCCCGGTACCACAGGGAATCGTCTCCGAGAGACTCCGGCCAATCGCCGAGTTGACTCTTCGCATTGCGGCGGCTGCTCATAGGTAGTAGTCGAAATCCCTCTCCGTGCGGACGCGCCTGCGCAGCCGGAAGATGTGCGCGGGAATGGAGGCCGGATCGAGCGACACGTAGTTGCGGCTCCCGTGCCACAGATAGCGCGCCCCGCCCAGCAGATCCTCCACCTGGAAGGGCTGTCTCGAGTCGATTCCGAGCTTCTCGAGGGGCAGATCGAGCCTGCCGCTGTGCGTGTAATGGGGGTCGAGATTCACCACCACGACGAGCGTCTCGCGCCCATCTTGCGTGGTCCGACCGTACGCGAGGAGCTCGTCGTCGTCGATTGGATAGAACTCCGGCGCTCTACCCCGCGTGATCGCGGGATTCTCGCGGCGGATTTCGTTGATCCGCGCCACGGTCTCCCGGATGTGGCCCTCGCGCTCGAGATCCCAGTGAACCAGCTGGTACTTCTCCGAGCCGCGATATTCCTCGCTTCCCGGAACGGCGTCTGCGATGCAGAGCTCGAAGGGCGGCCCGTAGATGCCATAGCTTCCCGACAGCGTTGCGGCGAGCACCAGCCGCGTCTGGAAGGCGGCGCGCTTACCCGTCTGCAGATATTCGTGCAGGATATCCGGCGTGTTGGCGAAGAGATTCGGGCGCAGATACTCGCGGGTCGGATACGAGGAGAGCTCGGTGAAGTACTGCGTGATCTCTTCCTTCGTGTTTCGCCAGGTGAAGTAGCTGTAGGACTGCGAGAATCCGATCTTCGCCAGAAGCTGCATCACCGCCGGCCGCGCAAACGCCTCCGACAGGAACACCACGTCGGGTCGCGTCTCCCGCACCTCCCGGATCAGCCACTCCCAGAACGCGAAGGGCTTGGTGTGCGGATTGTCCACCCGGAAGATCCGGACGCCGTGATCGATCCAGAAGCTGACGACGCTCTTCAGCTCCATCCAGAGCTCACGCCAATGCTCGGACTCGAAGTCGAAGGGGTAGATGTCTTCGTATTTCTTGGGCGGATTCTCGGCGTGATGGACCGTGCCGTCTGGCCGGCGCCGGAACCACGTCGGATGCTTCTCCACGTAGGGATGATCCGGCGAGCACTGGAAGGCGAGGTCGAGAGCGATCTCGAGTCCGAGCTCTCGGGCGCTCTCGACCAGGTGCTCGAAATCCGCGAGGCTGCCCAGGGCGGGGTGCACCGCCTTGTGGCCGCCCTCGGCGCTCCCGATTGCCCACACGCTGCCCGGATCGCCCGGCTGCGCCGTGGATTTGTTTCCGGCGCCCTTGCGGTGCGTGACGCCAATCGGGTGGATCGGCGGGAGGTAGACCACATCGAAGCCCATCGACGCCACGTACGCGAGCCGCCTTTCGCAATCGCGGAAGGTCCCGTGCCGACCGGGCTCGTCCGCGCAGGATCGGGGGAAGAACTCGTACCAGGCCCCGGTCCTGGCCCGCTCCCGCTCCACCTGCACGTGCAGCACCCGATCGAGGTGCGCGGAGCGACTGCGATCGGGGTGGCGGTCCATGCACTCGGAGATTTCGATGGAGAGCGCCGTCTCGACGCGCCGCTCCTGGCTCTGATTGGACGCGAGCAGCTCGGCGCGAGCGCGCAGCCAGCTGGCGTCCGTCGTCGCGGCGCGCTCCGCCGCGGCGCGCACCAGCACCGCTCCTTCGAGCAGCTCGCTGCGCACGTCGAGGCCGGCGTTCACCTTACGTTCCAGCCCGTCGCGCCAGCTGGCGAAGGCATCCACCCAGGCCTCGATCGTGTACGCGTAGTCACCGAGGCGCTCCACCCGGAACGCGGCCTCGAAGCGATCGTGTTCGAGCGAGGCCATCCGCACTTCGCGCCACGCCGTGTCGGCGGCGCAGCGGTAACGCAGCACGGCCGCCAGATGGTCGTGCCCATCCGCGTAGATGCGCGCCGAGACGCGCACCTCCTGCCCGACCACCCGTTTGATCGGATGGCGCCCGCCGTCGATCTCGGGACGCACCGCGTCGATGACGGCGCGGGGCGCGAGATCCACGCCGGAGAGGTCGAGGGAAGGCCGCCCGGACGACGCCCCCGGGTGCGCCGGCGCATCCTCCCGCGCCGGCTTCGCGGACTCTCGGTTCATCGATCGGCCTCCACAGGATGGGAGTGCGCGCCGCCGCGCGCGGCGCGCTGCTCGGCCGGGCGCCGCACGCCGCTACAGGCACGTCTGCACCCCTCGACGTGCCGCAAGATACCACTCCCCGGGGCAGGTGAGCGAAACGCACCTTCGGCTCTCGAAACGGGTGGCGCGCCGCCAGGGATTCGACGCTGCCTCTTGCGCAGCGCGGTCGATTCGGGCATTCCTGGCCGGAAACGCGCAGCGCCGGCTCCCCCGACCGTCCTCCCCAACCGCGCAGATGAGGAGACCATGGCAGGGCAGACCTCCACGATCGACTACAAATTGATGTGGCCCGGCGTGATCGCGACCGCGGTGATCGGCACGCTGCTCGCGGTCTTCCCCGAGCGGGGGAAGGCCATCGTCGATGCGGCGTTTGCCGTGATCACCCACGACTTCAAGTGGCTCTACCTGCTCTTCGGTCTGTTCTGCGTCGGGTTCCTGCTCTGGCTGGCGCTGAGCTGCTGGGGAGCCGTCAAGCTCGGAGCGCCCGAAGACGCGCCCGAGTTCTCGAACTACACGTGGGCGGCCATGATCTTCTGCGCAGGCATGGGCATCGCCATCGTCTACTGGGCCTTCATCGAGCCGGTCTACTACATGAACACCAGCATCCTGCACGTGGACCCCAACAGCCAGAAGGGGCTGATCGGCGAGCTGGCGGGCATGTACGGGCAGTTCCACTGGGGCATCACGCCGTGGGCCCTCTACGCCCTGCCCGCCATCCCCATCGCCTACGCCATCCACGTCAAGCGGGTTCCCGCCCTGCGGCTCAGCACGGCCTGCCGGGGCGTGATCGGCGCCCACGCCGACGGCTTCTTCGGCAAGCTGATCGATACGGTCGTCATCTTCGCCATGATCGGCGGCGTCGGCACGTCCCTCGGCCTGGCGGTCCCGCTGGTGAGCAGCCTGGTGGGCGAGATGACGGGCCTGCCCATGTCCTTCGGGCTGCAGCTGGTCGTGCTGTGCATCTGGACCGCCCTGTTCACCTACACCGTGTGGGCCGGCCTCAAGACCGGGATCGCCCGGCTGGCGGACCTCAACACCTTCATCGCCTACTTCCTGCTGGCCTACGTGTTCATCGTGGGACCCACCACCTTCATCCTGAACACCTGGTGCAACAGCCTGGGTCTGATGATGAACGACTTCATCCGACTGAGCCTCTGGTCGGATCCCATCAGCAACGGCGGATTTCCGGAGACCTGGACGGTGTTCTACTGGGCCTGGTGGGCCGCCTATGCCCCCATGATGGGCCTGTTCGTCGCGCGCATCTCCCGGGGCCGGACCATCCGGCAGGTGATCTTCGGCGTGCTGTTCTTCGGCAGCGCCGGCTGCTGGGCCTTCCTGGCCGTCTGGGGCGGCTACGTGATCCACCTGCAGACGCAGGGAATCCTGGACGTCTACGGGATCCTTCAGGCGTCCGGCGGGTCCAACGACGTCACCGTCGTGGCCATCCTGCGCTCCATCCCCGGCTCGAAGTACATCTTCATTCCCGCCTTCACCGTGCTCTGCTTCGTGTTCCTGGCCACGACGCTCAACTCCGCCGCCTACACGCTCTCCTCCCAGGTCACCCGCGTGCTGTCCGGAGACGAAGAGCCGCCGCGCTGGAACCGGACCATGTGGGGCATCCTTCTCGGCCTCTTTGCCGTCGGGCTGCTCGCCACCGGCGCGCTGAAGGCCGTGCAGCTGTCGTCCATCATCGTGGCCCTGCCGCTGATTCCCGTCCTGCTCCTCATGGTCGTGTCCTTCATGAAATGGATCCACGAGGACTATGCCGAGCAGCTGCAGAGCAAACCGATTGCCCTGCCCCTGGAAGAGATCAAGAAATCGTCCTGAGACAGCGCCGATCTCCCCGCCGCTCAGAGTCCTCGCGCCGCCTCCTTCCACGCCCACGCGAGCGTGCCGAGATCCTCCTCGAGCCACGGAATCAGCTGCGTGCGCCGGATCTCCTGCAGGGCGGAGATGGCGCCCGGCAGCTCCAGTGATCCGTCCTTCAGACCCCGATGGATGGCGTGGACGTCGACGTAGGCCTGCTGCTGGTCGAAGTCGTCGCCCCAGTACATCGAGTCGCTGATCATCCAGTCCATGACGCTGTGGTAGGTCTCCGGGCTGAACAGGCGCCCCCACTCCATGGTGTAGACCTGCTCCAGCGCGCCCAGCGCCGTGTGCACCTGCCCGCGCCCCCGGGACAGCGCCGCGATCGCCGCGTCGATCTGCGCGAGGTCGTGCGCGTGCTGATCGCTCCTCAGGAACACGTCCCACGAGCCCATGGTGCCGCCCTCTCCCAGCGTCCACGGGTTGATGATGCGCCGCGCGGCGATCAGCGAGCGGTTGAGCGCATCCGCCTCGGCGCGGATGGCGGCGCGCTCCGCGTCGGTGCTGGCCGACGCGTAGGCCGACTTCAGGGCCGCGGCGCGGGCGTTGGCCGCCGCCACCTTCTGCTTCAGCTCCGCGAGGGAGGCGTTGGCCGCGTCGAACGCATCCGCCAGATACGGAACCGCGAACGCCTCCGCGCCGAGGGCGCCGGCCGCCCAGCCGATCGTCGGCGAGAAGTCGAGCGGCAGCACGAGCGCGTTGGCCGCGCGCATCCCGAGCAGGCTGTAGAGCTGCAGGATGTTGCGCATCGGCTCCACGTCGGCGCGCTCCATGTTGTCGAGCTGCGTGTGGTAGACGGCGTCGAACCCCGAGACCCACCAGCTCTGGGCTGTCGAGCCGCCTCCCTTGGCGCCGAACGACCAGGCGTCGGTCCAGGACCAGATCGGGTTGTAGAGCGAGATCGAGCCCGTCTTGCCAATCGCCTTGATCGCGTTGTTGATGAGTGCGTTGATCTCCCAGGTGTTCTCCACCCAGTACTGCCCCGTGGTCCGCTTGAAGCTGACGCCGTCCATGTTCAGCTCGACCACCAGGCCCTGCATGATCTCCGGGTGCGCCGTCACGTACTCGTACGACCCGATGAGCCAGTCGTACCAGGTGTCCCAGGGTCCGCCGAACTCCTCGGCGCCCACCGACAGGAAGACCAGCGTCCTCTCGTTCTCGAACAGGCCAGCCGCTCTCGCCTCCGAGAACGTCCGGGCGAACTCCAGCACCGCCGCAATGGAGGAGCTGTCGTCGCTCGTGCCGACCCACCAGCAGTCGATGTGCCCGGCGAACACGACGTACTCGTCGGGGTGTTTGGTGCCGTACAGATAGGCGGCGACGTTGACCGACTCGCCGACCTTCTCGGTGACCGCGTAAGCCCGGCCCTCCAGCTCGAGCACGACCGGCCCGCTCTGCAACAGACCCTGAATGCGAGCGGCCGAGTTCTTCGAGATGGCGAACTCCGGAATCGGTCCTCCGCTCACGTCCTGCTTGATCCCGTCGGGGTGCGCGACGCCGCCGTAGTAGCCGTAGTTGATGATCGCCGAGGCGCCGTGGCGCGCCGCCTCCTCGGTCATGGTGTTCGGCCACGCCTGCAGGTTGTCGTCGCGCCGCGCCAGCGCGATGGCACCGGCGAGGTCGCCCGCGGCCTCGAACTCCGCGGCGGTTCCGTATCCGACGTCGACGACGGGGGCCCGCAGGAGCTTGCCCCTGTTCCGGTTGCCGAAGGCGTACTTCTTTCCGAGCCACTCGCCCCAGATGCCGTAGCTGTAGCCGTAGATGCTCGCCGGGAGCGACTCGGCCGTTGGCCCGACGATGCGGACGGAGTCCCCTTCGTGGCCCCAGCTCGTGGTCGGGAAGGTCTCCATGACCACGTTGTCCAGATCCATCGCGGTCAGGGTGTCGTACACGTACTGCTGCGCGCCGCGCTCTGCCGCGTCCCCGGCGACCTTCTCGCCGAGGCCGGAGATGACCTCGAGCTGCCGCATGGCGTGGGCGGGATCCAGCGATCCCAACAACGCGACTTCCTGCGCCGTCAAGGTGGCGGTGGATCCCTGGCCCAGCGGCGGCGTGTCGGACCCCGTCGCCGGCGACGCGCCCAGGATCATCGCCAGCACGAAGAGCGCGCCGATCTTTGCGCCCGTGTTCGCCTTCATTTCCTCGTCTCCTCCGGTGCTCGAGGAGCCGGCGCCCGCATCGCCCTCCCACATTTGTGGCGGCGCGGCGGGAGATCTCCGGGATGCGCGCGACGATCCCGTGGCGAACAGCGCTGCTCGCTTCGGCTGCGGGGATCGCAGTGGATCCCGTCGGCTCGAATCCGCGAATGCAGCTTTCGCCATACGACGAAAATGACGAGCTTGTCAATGAGAAATATCGAAATTCGATAATATCTAGGTATACAGCGTCCGACCGCGGGGGCCTCCTGGCCTTTCCCACCCGGCCCCGCCGTCGGTCGATTGCAAGACGTCGAATTGCGTTCGGCCGGCGTCGTCGAGCTCGCGGTCAGCTACCGCGTACCGCGAAGCAGGCTTCGCCGTTGGAGGAGACGGTTCCGGCGCCGCCGCGCCAGAGCGAACAGAACCGCACTTCCCACGGCCAGGGCGAGCGCGCCGCCCGGCTCCGGGACGAAGTGGAGGTCGTCGAGATCGACAACGGCTTCGACACCGTCGCCTCCCCCGTCGAGTGTGAAGCGAAGGCTATGCGTCCGGCCGACGCTCTCCGCGGGAATATCGAAAGCAACGACCTCCCATGGGGTCGTGGTCGACAGCTCCACGTCGGCCAGCACTGCTTCGACCATGCCGTCCGAAAGAACAACCTGAAGGCGATTGCGATCCGCCGCGTGAGCTCGATGCCTCCGACCGATTCGTCGACGTAGAGCCGGTTGTGGGTCAGGGTGTCGTTGGTCGAGCCCGCGAAGAGAGTGAGGTAGTAGGTCGATCCCAGTGGCGGATCTGCGAACGACCACGGAATGATCGTCCCGGCTTTGTCTCCACCGTGAAAGCGCCAGCCCGCATAACCGATGCCGAGACTTGCGACATCGTCGTTGACGATCTCGAAATCGCCGTTGTAGATCTCGTTCGGCGACCAGGTGGGATCGAATCCGCTGACGGGGCCGGGACGGAACCCCTGCGCGATCGCCGAATAGTAGAAGCCGGTCAGGTTTCGCGCGGGTACGCCCGCGAAGTCGTACCATTCCGTGAAGGGCTCGTTGTCGATCAGGGTGCCGTCTCCATCGTCGTTCGCCGCCAGGTCGATCGTGCCGTGATACCAGGCGT
>Ga0224512_10005245_pt1 | contig 10744 bp, 5 predicted proteins | sample SF_May12_sed_USG_4_FD_169103 | JGI IMG/M metagenome (GOLD analysis project Ga0224512, IMG submission 169103) | Sediment microbial communities from San Francisco Bay, California, United States - SF_May12_sed_USGS_13 | ecosystem: Environmental > Aquatic > Marine > Sediment | place: USA: California...
CCTTGTCTTGGCATGCGTTGGGTTTGGACAGGCGCAAAACTCGCCTTTCGATGTCGAGCACTACAAGATCGATGCGAAAGTGTCTCCTGACCTGAACAGGCTCGACGCTGTTACCGATGTCAGGTTCAAAACGCTTGCGGACACGCGCACAGTAGTTTTCGAATTAAACGGCTCGCTCGAAATATCCGAGATTACGTTGACCGGTCTGACTGAGGGCGCGCCTCCGATAGGGTCAGTACCCGTCCCTAAATCCCAGAAGCTCCCGGAGGTAACGTTTGTCCAGGACCGCGTTGGTGTCAGCGAACTCGGTCCGAGCGTGCGAATTGATCTCGGTACGAAGGTCGGCATAGGATCGACGATTACGCTTCAGTTTAAGTATGGCGGAATTCTCTCGTCTCCGCAGGGCGGTCCGCTCCAGACAAAAAGGCTTGCCTATGTTGGTCCCGACGAGGGCTATTTCATGTATGCCGCACGCTGGTTTCCCTTTCACGAGTATGCGGCCGACCGTGCGACCTCGGAAATTTTCGTAGTAGTCCCGCCGACCTACCAGGTAGTTGGCGTCAGCGATGAGCCGGTTGCGACCGTCGCTGGCAAGCAGAGATTTGTGATGCTTCAGCCCGGTTTGATCGGGAACTTCACATATGGGCGTTACGTCAAGAAAACGCTGAGGTATGCGGATTACGAACTCGAATTTCATACAAAAGCGGGAGTCGATGAGCTTGTCGCCGAATACGGCGAGACCCTCGGTTCGGCGCTGGATTATTACACGCGTTTGTTCGGCGCCCCTGCGAGCGGCAAGAAATTGATCATTTCGCAAATCGACGACGAGAGTCTCGACTATTATTCGCAGGAAGGAATGCTGTTTCTGGCGAACCGCCTGTTTGACGGCTCAAAGCCGATCATCAAAGAAAGACTGCAAAGGGAAGCGGCATTTCAATGGTGGGGTCTGACGGTGGGTCTTAAATCGTTTGACGACGCCTGGCTGTCTCAAGGCCTTGCCGAATACTGCGCGTTTTCTTTACGTGAGAGCAAGTTGACGGGCGCGCAGCTGGACAGCCTTCGCAGGGAGCTGCTTGAGAAAGCACTCACTTTCGAACAGACCGCTTCATTGCTGCGAACTCCGGCTTCACTGGATGATCAGTCGGTTGCATACGGGTACATCATGTATGCGAAAGGCGCAATTGTTTATAAACTCCTCCGCGACACACTCGGAAAACAAAAGTTCGATTCTCTGCTGCGCACTTTTCTGCAGAAGTACAAGGGTAAGAATGCATCGATTGCAGAATTCGAAGACCTTGCGAATGAGATCTCGGGTACAAACCTTCGTTATTTCTTCGCCCGTTGGGTAGAGGGTACGGGTGTTCCCGAGTTTGAGGCGGACTATCTCATTTTGAGAACCCGAGAGGGTAAATTTGTTACCCGGGGCACGGTCAAACAAAATTACGATAACCTTAGGCTGCCGGTTGAGTTGCAGCTGCGCGCTGAAGGTCAGGGCCGGGTCGCTAAAGAAACAGTATTCATCGAAGACACGAGCGCGGACTTCAATATCGAGTCGGATGGAAAACCGATCGGGCTCGATGTGGATCCGGATTATAAAATTCTCCGGATATCGGATGATTTGCGGGTTTCTTCGATAGCACGCCGCGGGATTGAGCAATTTAAGGAAGGCAATTATGTCGAGGCGCAACAGCAGTTTGAGGCCGCGCTCAGACTGGATCGTTCGAACGCTTGGATCTATTACCACTTGGGCTTGCTATTTCTGGAGCAGCTAAACTACGATCTCGCGATCGACAATTTTAAGGCCACCCGTGAGTTGGCGAAAGGCGGTTATGCTTCGCCTACCTGGCTTTATGTCTGGTCTGAAATCAAGATGGGCAATGCATATGACGCGAAGGGTGACCGCGACCGTGCCGTTTCCGCTTACAAGCGGGCGCAACAGCTTGGCGATACCTACGATAATGCACAGGATGCCGCAAGCCGTTATCTTGCGAAACCATTTGATCCGCGTTCTAACGAAGAAGAAACAACGGCTGTAAGTTAAAGGTGAGACCGGGCACAACTAGAGTTAGGAGGGCAATCATTTTTTCACAGCATTTCTTTTAGCACGAGTTTGCGTGAAGGCCGCCGCCCGGCAGGTTTTTTCAAGTAAATCTCAGCCCGCAATTATTGCTTCAAGTAAACCCGAATGATATCTTTGATGTTTCTGGGAGCCGTATTTAAACAAACGTGCGGCTAATCAGGTCCTGCCAGGGTTCTCGGAGGAGGGATTCCTTTAACATGCGGAGATTAAAGGTCTTAGCGACCGTGTCGTTTTTTTTGTTTGCGGTTGTCTTTTGTGCAAACGATTGGATGACATCGCCCGTTCGGGGCGTCACCGGCGGGTCCGTGATTGCGGCGCCGACCGGAGTTATCGCATCGGACTCGGACTACGCAAATAAGGTCGGTATCAGCTGGGACACCATCCGTGGCGCGACTATTTACAGAATATTCCGAAATACGATCAACGACCCGGGGTCCGCGACCGATGTCGGAACTACCGCCAAGAATTTCTTTTTCGATCCTACCGCAGTTGTCTCGCAAAACTATTTTTACTGGGTCCGGGCTGAGAACGGAGGGAGCGTAAGTGAGGTTAGTGCCCCGGATCAGGGCATGAGAGCGCCTACCGGAGGTGGCGGCGGCGGTCCGTTTACTCCGCTTGAACCCCCTTTTGAGCCGGCCGGTAACCCGATAACGGCAACAAAAGCCTACCTCGGTAAGACATTGTTTTGGGACGAGCAACTGTCGTCGACCCGTACCGTTTCCTGCGGTACATGCCACCGTCCGGGTTCAGGCGGGGCGGATCCGAGGTCACTTCGATCGGACGCAAGTTCGGTGAATCCCGGTCCTGACGGCGTGTTCGGCAACGAGGACGACGTGATCGGCTCCAAGGGCGTTCCTTCGAATAATTCGGACGGCACTTATGGTTTCTCGAGCACCTTCTTGATGGACGAACAGGTAACCGGTAGGCTTGCGCCGTCTTACTTGAACGCACAATACTCAACCGACGGAATATTTTGGGATGGCCGTGCGCTTCCGGTGTTTCGCGATCCTGTTACAAATGCGGTCGTGCTTGCGAGCGGGGCGTCCCTTGAAAGCCAGTCGACCGGTCCTCCGGTAAGTGGAGCCGAGATGGCCCACGCCGGGCGAAACTGGACCGAAGTCGCAGCGCAGATCGAGATTGCCAAGCCGCTCGCGCTCGCGCAGAATATTCCCTCCGCATTGGAGACCTGGATCGGCGGACGTACCTACCCGGAGTTATTTGAGGAAGCTTTTGGAGATCCGGCCGTGACCCCGGCAAGGATCGCAATGGCGATTGCAACCCACGAACGAACGCTGTTTTCAGACCGGACTCCCTTTGACAGGGCCATCGCCGGAATTCAGCCGCTCACTGCCCCCGAAGCGGCGGGCCGGCAATTGTTTGTCGCAAACAGCTGCAACTTCTGTCATGACGGTTCGCTTTTGTCTGACCAGGGATTTCACAATATCGGCGTCAGGCCGCAGGCCGATGACGCCGGGCGATATGGAGTAACTGGCGTTGAGTTCGATCGCGGATCATTCAGGACGCCGAGCCTTCGCAACGTCGAGTTACGTGCCGCGTTTATGCACAACGGCCGTTTCGAAACTTTACAGGAGGTTGTTGATTTTTATGCGCGGGGCGGAGATTTTGACGCGCCTAACATCGACCACGGCGTCATCACTCCCAGGGCCTTTACTCCGGAGGAAGTCAATCAGTTGGTCGCATTCATGGGAAGGCCGTTAACCGACCTGCGTGTCGCCAACGAGACTTCGCCATTTGACCGTCCGACTCTCTATACAGAATCGGCCAATGTTCCCATCGTCTCCGGCGCGGGTCGTGCCGGAACGGGCGGCGAAACACCGGATGTGACTGCAATTGAACCGCCGCTTGCTGGCAATCCTAGCTTTACAATCGGCGTTTCGAACGTTATTCCCGGAACACAGGCGGTACTTGTGATCGATTCGGTCGACCCGGGTGTCGGCGCATCTATTCCGGCCACGGGATCATTTGCGCACGAGACGGTTCAGACATCCGACGCCAAAGGAAACGGCTATGCATCTGTGAGTCTTAGCGTTCCGGCCACCCCCGATGTTGTCGGCCAGACATTTCTCGGACGGTGGTATGTCACCGATGCGGGAGCGGCAAACGGGTTTGCGGTCTCGCCGCTGATCCAGTTTACGGTCTTTGGCGATGCGGTTGCGCCGGGGTCGACGCGGTTCGATTTTGACGGAGATGCGAAGACAGATGTTTCGATCTTCCGTCCCGGTCCGGGCGAATGGTGGTATCTGAGATCTTCGGACGGCGGGAATGCGGCGTTCCAGTTCGGGTCGACTACGGATACGATCGTACCGGCCGATTATACGGGCGACGGGAAGACGGATATCGCGTTTTTCAGGCCTTCAACGGGTGAGTGGTTCATACTCCGCAGTGAGGATTCATCGTTCTACAGTTTCCCGTTCGGCGGCTTGGGCGACATACCGGCACCTGGCGATTTTGACGGGGACGGGATCGACGACCCGACGATTTTCAGGCCCTCGTCTGCGACATGGTTCTCACTTCGTTCGTCGGACGGCGGGTTTACGATCCAGACGTTCGGAGCGCCGGGCGACCAGCCGACTGTCGAGGACTTCGACGGTGACGGCATGGACGATATCGCGATATACCGGCCGTCGGTTTCGGAGTGGTGGCAGTTGAGGAGCACGCAGGGCGTGGTCGCGCTGCAGTTCGGATCAGCCGGGGACCAGACGGTACCGGCCGACTATACGGGCGACGGTAAGGCTGACATCGGCTTCTTCAGGCCCTCTTCTGGCGAGTGGTTCATCTTGCGGAGCGAGGACAACTCGTTCTTCTCGTTCCCGTTTGGCGGCTTGGGCGACATTCCTGCAGCGGGGGATTATGACGGGGACGGAACGGCCGACGCGGCAGTGTTCAGGCCGTCGACCACCAATTGGTTTATCAATGGCTCGCAGGCAGGAACAATTATCCAAACCTTCGGCGCACCGGGAGATGTCCCGGTGCCGAACGCCTACGTCCAGGAATAGTGCGTGGGCTGTTTAGAGCAACGCTTCGCGTTGCAGATCGGGCGCCGTTTAGAGCAACGCTTCGCGTTGCAGATCGGGCGCCGTTTAGAGCAACGCTTCGCGTTGCAGATCGGGCGAAGCCCGATAATACGATCTGATAAATACTCTTTCCGTCGTGCTCTGCACGACATTGCAACGCGAAGCGTTGCTCTATACGATTCCCGATTCACCGCCCCTTCCGCTCCTTTAAGAGCGAAAGATCTTGTAGTCGATCTCTTGAAAAATCGTATCTCTTGCTTCGATCTCATAGAGCAAATCCGGGTTCACCTCAGAATTCTCAAGAGCATCGGCCAAGAGACCGAACCGGTGAATGTGAGATTGAAATCTCTTGGAAGAATACTGGACGGTCGTGCCTTGGTAGATCTGAAAGGCCCAATCGCTTGACTGTGCCAGCAGCAACTCACGTGCACATTGATTCAGGACCCGGTATTCCAGTTCGTCCGGATGTTCGAAGCGGTTTGCAAGCTCCGTCATACGCCGTTCGGCATCATGCGCGTACTCGTACATCCAGGAGGTCCCCTCGTTCAGCCAGACCTTGTAGTACCCGTTTTCCCCCCAGGACGAGGCTGACGGTTCCAGGACCTGAATTGGCATTCCCGTGTCCAAAAAATCACCCGGGGTAACAGCTTCAATCTCGTCCTGATCGAAATGAATCTGACGAAAAAGGTAGTCGATAAACTGTGGGCCTTCGAACCACCAGTGTCCGTACAACTCGGCATCATATGGCGAAGTAACGAGCGGCGGATGCCCTGAATAGGTCGAACGCAACTGCTTCGCCTGCTCGATCCTTTTATGCAGGAAATGAGTCGCGTGATCTGCGGCCATCTGGGTTGCGCGCTTCGGATCGTATGGCAGTTTTGTGTTTTGCGGGGCTTCGCGCCCTGTGATTCGGAAGTACTTGAGCCCTAGATGCCGGCGGTTGCCGTCAGCATGGAGATGGGGTTTTAAATAGTCCAGGGGCAGGTCCCATCCGACATCCCTGTAAAACTCCCGATACGCCGGATGACCCGGGTATCCGACCTCGGCGCTCCAGACCTGCTCCGATGTTTCGACATCGCGTGCGAAGACGGCAACCCCGTTGGGACATCGGATCGGTGCATGGACACCGTACCGGGGCCGTGGCTCGCCGTACAGAATCGCGTGTGAATCGCCCACGAAATACTCGAGTCCCGCGTCTTTTAAGTACGATTCGATTCCCGGTTCGTAGGCACACTCGGCAAGCCATATTCCGCGCGGACGGCGCCCGAAGTGTTTCTCATAATTCCGGACGGCTATTTGAACTTGAGCCCTCTTTGCCTCAACGGTAGAGATCAACGGAAGGAAACCGTGGGTCGCGCAGCAGGTGATGATTTCGATAACGCCGCGGTCCTGGAGCATCCGAAACGCGCTGATCAGGTTTCGACCGTATCTGACGTTCCAAAGCTCAAGGGAATCTTCAAGGACTTCCACATACATTTCCACGACTTCTGTAAACTCGGGATCGTCTTTCGCCACCCTTTCGCGCTCTTTCCTGGCAAGGGCTATCAGATTTTCGAGGTGGCGAGTGTATCGTTCCTGGAGCAGACCGTCGGCCAGCATTTCGCAGAGAGGCGGGGAGATATTCATCGCGAGCCGCGGTTTCGCGCCCGCTTCGTCGAGTCTTTCAAGAATTACTATCAAAGGTATATAGACCTCGGTAACCGCCTCGAAAAACCAGTCCTCTTCCAGGAACTCGGGATACTCCGGATGGCGTACAAACGGAAGGTGCGCGTGCAGTATGAGACTGAAATATCCGTAAGTCATAGAATAAAAAGCGGGATTATTTAACATGATGTTAGATAATCCCGGCATTTCTGTCGACTCGTTAAGTTCTTATTCTCTAAATTCTAACGGGCGAACTCACGGAACGCAGCTCTTTCAGTTCGTCGATTTTCGGCACAAGTTTGCGTGGCATTCTCCTCTTAGTCAGGCGACGTGGAAAATTGACGAGGCTCGAACCGAATACCCTTGGAGCCGATTCTTCGAATATCTCAACTTCTTCCGCGGCGATATCGAAATGCTCCTCGAGAGACTTCAGCGCCCGGTCGGCGGAAACGCCCGCGAGGTTATTCTTGACCGCCGCAAATAGCAACGGATCGACCAGGTCCTCGATCTCAGCAAGCGAGTAACCCGCCGCCAGCGCCAGCAATACGAGCCTCAAATCACTATCGAAGTCGTCTCCCAAGCCGGTAAACTCTTTCCCCGTCAATTGGGCATAACTGCGGTGTGTCGCACGATGCGCCGATCGCGGGTCGTCGCCCGCGAGAGTCACGTCAAACGCGTCTTTTTTGTACCCGGCCGCGTCGAGCGCCAACGCGAACTGGTCGGCATTTGCCGCAAAACTAGGAGTGTAATCGGTGCGTTGGGACGGCTTTTTACGAGGCGTTCGCAATTCATTTGAGTAGGCGACCCTAACATAGGGCCGGTTCGGTGCGTAAAAACCAATCTCGCATCGATACAAAGAATCAGACTCGACATCGAACCACCAGTCTCCCTTCGCATCTATCGGAAAAATTTTCTCCGCGCCGGTCGATACGTTTTTTAATTTCGCGACAAGTGTGTAACTGCCGGTTCTCCCGCCGAGCGCCTTGTCGAGGACGGAATAGGGATTGGTCTTTACTGACCAGTAGAAATGGATCCTGTTTGGCGACTGCATCTGAAGTTTCGCGCGGTCCGCTTTCGGAAGTGAAGGGAGCTTCGGCTCAGCAAGCAGCTTGAAGATCGGATCTACGGGTAGGTCATCGCTTTCGCCGGTTTCCGGCGCGAGGCGAAGGTCCTCCGTTGGCAGAAGAGCTTCCGCAGGAGGTTTAACAACGCTCCCTGAACTTCCGGAGACCGGATTCTCTAACGAGAACTCAAAAATCTCCGCCGCCTCTTCGTTTTCGGACTCTTTTTTAATTTTCTTACTCATAAAAACAAACACCTCAAAATCACAAAGATGTGATTATGGGTGTTTTCCCGCCAAGATACAAGGTCAAAACAGTTCTAGAATCTGTTTATTTTGCGGCGAGTTGATCCGAGCGCAGGTTCGAATACTTTCGCAATTTTATATGTACTTTACCTGACTGCGTGTCCAGCATTGCCTGAACCGGAACGCGGTCGGCGTCGTCCGTTATCCAGATCACGAGACTTCCTTTCTGCTCGATTAACTTGCCCTGCCCGAAAATCTCAGGTTCAACACGCCAGCACCAACGTTTTCCAAGTTCGCTCTTTACCCGCTCCCGGGCGGTCACCTTGACAGGAATACTGTAAACGAGTCCGGAATCGCTCACGCTAAAATCGAATGATCTCCCGACGGCCAAATCCAATCCTCTCAGCCGGTAGACCGCGGAAACTATGTCCTGGGTATCGGGTTGGATTTCCGACGCGACGCGACGCGGCGCCCTTGTCGGGTCGGTCGGATCGGTCTCGGTGTAGATTACCCTCTTAACTTCGTAATCGAAATCTGCCTCGCTGTTTCGAACGCGGTCGCCTTGTATATCGAGTTTAGTGGTTTTCTCGACCTGCAGGTTTTCGCTGTCGACCAACGAATCTATCTTCAACTTGAACTTGAAATTGAAAAGTTTTGCCAGAGAACCCTTCGAATTGCCCTCCGACACGACATAATGCCGACCATCCGGTCCACTGCTTTCTACCTTGAATGTCAATTCGGCGATGGCAAACGAAAAGCCGAATCTCTTATATTTTCCAACGTACGTGAGTGTTTCGCCCGTTACATAGGGATCAACTCTTTCTACCGGCTGCGCAAATGCCGACGCTGCAAGGCAGACAACTATTAAGAAAATGGAATTAATTCGAATTCGAAACATCGGTTAAAGATCAAAATATGCTTTTGCCACGAGCGTCAAAAAAACCGCCCCTAAACCAAGCGAGGCACGGTATTCACGGTACCGCAAATATAACCCCATTTCAAACTTTTTTGAATCGCCCTTGAGCGGTTTGAATCCCGGAAAAAACAAGTGAACCTTGTCTTCATATTCTTGGTATTCGGCTCCAAAAATACTTCTCAACTCGTCTGCTTCGACGCTCATAACGGGCAAATAGATGCCCATGAACAGGGCGACGAACGCAATTCCGAGCAACAACTGTCCGGATGCGAGACAGAAACCGACGCCGAGTATAAAACTGCCGAGATAGAGTGGATTTCGGGTGTAAGCGTAGGGGCCGGATTTCGCCAACTCTTGATTTTTGCTGATATGGCCCGATGCCCAGGCCCTGATCGCGAGACCAAACAGAGCGATGATAAATCCAACCAAAATCAACGGATAGGTCGGTTTCGCCGATATCAAAAACAGTGCACCAAACAGAAAACCGAGGGGCACGCGAATGCGCTGAAGAACTTGTCGACCGGATCTCGCCATAGAAAACTCAATGATTTTAACGTTTTCTCAGCAGAAATAGATACTCCTGGTTCTTGTTTTTCGCGTTTCTCGTCCAATCGTTCGTCCAACACATGTTGGCCATCACGTTGGATCGATAATCGACCTGCACGAATTCATCTATTTCGCCGGCTTGTGAAAGTACTTCTTTTAGCTCCGCCGACGTTGCACGACCCCTCGAACTATAAGAAAGGATTACGTCCCTGGCTTTGGTGTTGGCAAGCAGTTTTTCAATCGCTTCGACCGCAAGATAACGGCCATCTTCATTTTGCCTGAATTCTTCAAAAGCCGATAAGGCTACCTTGTCAGAGGAATCTTCGCGACGTTTCGCCTTACCGAATGTTTCGGGCCGATCGTTCAGGATTACGGAACTCCAGAAATGGTAATAAGAAGAGTAACGGACCCTCGACGGAGGCATTTTTTCGTTGTTCGAGCCATAGGGAGGATCGTAATAGGCGAGTTCGCAATCAACATCTCCGGCCGCTTCGACGGCGTCCCTTTTCAAAACCTTATGCTCTCCTGTGTTTCGAAGCAGGTCAGGCAGACGCAGTTCGAGTTCTCCGTAAGAGCGCGGGGACCATTGGCTCAAGTATGAGGCGAAATGACCGATTGTGTTGTCGACGCGATCGAGAGCTAGAATCAGACTGGTTAGCAGCACGCAGCGGTCGTCTTCGGTGACCGGCAACAAATCGATTTCCTCACGGATCGCATCCAATTTGCGCATATTGTGGATCTGAAAGGGCTTTTTCAGCCCGTCGCCGTCCGAGGAAATTTCGGAGTCCACGGATCCCCCGTAGGTTTCCGAGAACCAGCCTTCCTTTCCGGGCAGGGCGTTGAGATGGTCGATAAGCGGTTCGAAATATGCAGCACCGCGCGAGTTAATCAAGTAGCATCTGCCGAACACTTCCGACCAGACGGCCGAATCGTTGGCGGTTACGGAGTAGCCGTTTTTCGCAAACGCCTGCGAAACTCGGGTAGTACCGGAAAAACCATCAAAGACCGATTTCGCACCTGTTTTGGCAGCTAGTCGCAAAATATGCGGTATCAGGCGCAGTTTCGAACCGGCATATTTGATCCCTTCTGTTTTTGGAGCTTCGGGAGCGGTAATTGTTTTCATTGTGGATTGAAGAAATAAAATGCGCGGACTATCTAAGGCGGATTTTTGTAAAACGTTGAAATTTGTAAGGTAACTGAAGCGCTTCGCTAGCGGA
>Ga0224512_10005247_pt1 | contig 10740 bp, 11 predicted proteins | sample SF_May12_sed_USG_4_FD_169103 | JGI IMG/M metagenome (GOLD analysis project Ga0224512, IMG submission 169103) | Sediment microbial communities from San Francisco Bay, California, United States - SF_May12_sed_USGS_13 | ecosystem: Environmental > Aquatic > Marine > Sediment | place: USA...
GACCAGCCCAGTCATGGAGCAGATGACGATCGTGTCGATGAACGGCTCCAGGAGCGCGACCACGCCCTCCGAGACCGGCTCGTCCGTCTTCGCGGCTGCGTGCGCGATGGGCGCCGAGCCCTGCCCTGCCTCGTTCGAGAAGAGGCCCCTACGCACGCCCCACATGAGCGTCATCACGAAGACGCCCGCCCCGGTTCCGGCGACGCCGGCCTGCGGGTTGAATGCCTCTGAAATGATCGTCGCGAAGGCAGGCCCGACCGCCTCGAGGTTGAGCGCGATGATCGCGAGCGCGCCGGTCACGTAGATCATGGCCATGAGCGGGGCGAGGAAGGCAGTCACCTTGCCGATCCGGGCGATGCCGCCGAGGATCACGCCACCCACGATTGTGGCCGTCACCAGGCCGGTGATCCATACCGGCAGACCCCACTGAGTCTGGACCGTGTCGGCCACCGTGTTCGCCTGGACGGCGTTTCCGGTCAGGAAGGCCGTGAAGCCGAGCATGATTGCGAAGAATACGGCGAGCGGTTTCCATTTCGGGCCCAGCCCGCGTTCGATGTAGTACATGGGGCCACCCGCGACGGAGCCCTCCCACTTGTGTGCGCCGCCCGCCGGATCCACTTCGCGGTATTTCTGGGCCAGCGTCACCTCGGAGAACTTGGTAGCCATGCCCACGAACGCGGTCACCCACATCCAAAAGAGCGCTCCGGGACCACCCCAGTGGATGGCGATCGCGACGCCGGCGATGTTGCCGATCCCGACCGTCGCAGACAAGGCGGTCGTGAGCGCCTGAAAGTGCGTGACGTCGCCGGGCTCGTCCGGGTCGTCGTACTTCCCCGTCGTCACGCCGAAGCCGTGAGCCAGGTGCCGGATCTGGACGAAGCCAGTCCGAACCGTCAGGTAGAATCCTGTTCCGAGGAGCAGGATCACCATGAACGGCACGTTCTCTCCGCCTATGGAGATCCCGTAGTTGACGACGTACGTGTTGAGAAAGTCGACTACCGGCCTAAGCCAATCCATCCTCGCGACCTAGGAGTCGGCTAGCTGATTCAGCATGCGCCTCATGCGCCAGCTAACGCGAGGTCGCACACATGGGCGGCGACCGCCATGGCGAGCAGTTGATGGGCTCGGTTCACGATCGCATCGAGCGAAGGCGTCTCTTGGAACATCTCCTCCGCCTTCTCACGTAACTCGGGAACGGTGGGTAGATGCGGCATGGAAAGCTCGGCCAACCGTTCTTCAACCTGTCCGCGAGCGCGCCGCGCCAGATCGGACAGGTCTTCCAGTCTGTGGGATTCCACCCATGCCTCACGCACGCGCGATGCGTACCGATCGACGTTGAACGAGCCGGCCAGCTCACCCGCCACCTTCTCTACGACCTTGCGGCCGACGGGGCTCTCGCCCTTGAGAATGGCCTCGGGGGGTGCACGCAGGTCCCAGACCAATCCGGTCCACGAAAGCGCCTTCAGGATGTAGTACGTGATGTCGATCTCCCACCACTTGAATCCCTGACGGGCGGAACTCTGATAGTGGTGATGATTGTTGTGCCATCCCTCGCCCATCGTGATCAGCGCGAGCCAGAAGTTGTTGCGAGAGTCGTCTCCGGTCAGGTAGCGCTGCGAGCCGACCTCGTGCGCGAGCGAGTTGATGGAGAATGTGCCGTGATAGAGCGCGACGGTGCTCCAGAAGAAGCCGACGACCAGCATGGGCCATCCACCCCACAGCCAGAGCCCCAAGCCCATCAGAAAGGCGGGCGCATAGGTGAAGCGGTCCAGCAACTGGATCTCCGGATACTTGATAAGATCGCGCACCGTGCCGTAGTCAGGCTTCCAGCTGGACGGGTTGAAGATCCATCCCACGTGCGAGTACAGGAAGCCGTGGTGCCGGGGCGAGTGGACGTCGTGCTCCGTGTCGGAATACAGGTGGTGATGCCGGTGGATGGCCGCCCACCAGACGACCCCGCGCTGAGCGGTGGACTGACACAGGAAGGCGAGCACGAACTGACCGACGCGGCTGGTTTTGTACGAGCGATGGCTGAAGTACCTGTGATAGCCACCTGTGACCGCGAACATGCGGACGACGTACAGCGCGAAGGCCACGATGAGCGCTTGGACGGTGACGCCGGTCCAAATCGCCCCGAAGCACGCTAGGTGAACGAGGACGAACGGGATGGTCGCCGGATAGACGATGTCGTCGTGCGGCGCGTGATCGTGCTCGTGAGCGTGGTCCACTCCCGACTCCGTGTTCAAAAGGGGTACTCGACTGGAAGGGAGGGGCAGCGTTCCTGCAGTCCAAAAAAAGCTAATGAGCCCGTGGCCACAGGCCAAGATTCATGGTTGGTGAGGGTCGTACACAGGGGGTTGTGTCGCGTGCCAATATGTTCATATTTGCAAATATGCATACGACGACCGGCCCTGCCATTCTCGACCGCCTGAGCGCATTGGGTGACGAGACGCGCACACGCATCCTCGCCCTGCTAGAACGGAGCGAGTTCACAGTCACGGAGCTGGCGTCGGTGCTCCAGGCCACCCAGCCGACGGTCAGTCGTCAACTCAAGACGCTGGCCGCCGAAGGTTGGGTCGAGGCGCGCGTAGACGGCCGCAACCGACATTACCGCATGAGCCCTGCCCTGGAAGCATCGGCCCGTGGACTGTGGTCGATCGTGCGCGATGAGATCGGAGACGGAGGGATCTACGCTACTGATTCGGAGCGGTCTCGAGAGGTCCTGAAGCATCGCCGTCTACGTTCCGCAGCGTTCTTTGCGACGGCCGCAGAGCGCTGGGACGAAGTACGCAGGCAGCTGTTCGGATCGGCAGCTGGGCTGACGCCGCTTCTGGGCCTTGTCCATCCCGATTGGGTCGTAGCCGACCTGGGCGTGGGCACCGGCTCGCTGACCGAAGCCCTAGCACCCTTCGCGGGACGCATCATCGGGGTCGATCGCTCGGAGCAGATGCTTTCGGCCGCGCGCCACCGGCTGCGCGAGTGGGACCACGTCGAGCTCAGGGAAGGAGACCTCGAAGCGCTGCCGATCGCTGACGCGGAAGTCGACGTGGCGGTGCTCGCCCTGGTTCTCCACTACGTCGTGGACCCACCGGCTGTGCTCTCTGAAGTGCGGCGTATCCTGAGGCCCGGGGGCCATCTCCTCCTCGTGGACATGCGCCTGCACGACAGAGGGGGCGCGTACGGACAGGATATGGGCCATGTATGGCCCGGCTTCGAAGCCGAGCGCGTCGAGGGCTGGCTACGAGACGCGCCCTTCGAGGGGGTGCGCATCGTGCCCCTTCCTCCGGACCCTGAAGCGACGGGTCCCCTGCTCTTTCTGGCTTCGGCCACCAAACGAACAACCACCTAGATCACCCCACCCGAGAGGATCGTGACCGATGAGTGATACCGCCGTGCTGTCCAAGAAGTCCGTGCCCGCGACGGACCGACCCCCGTACAAGGTCAAGGACCTCTCCCTCGCCGAGTGGGGGCGCAACGAGATCCGACTCGCCGAGCAGGAGATGCCTGGACTGATGGCCGCCCGCGAGGAGTACGGTCCGGAGCAGCCCCTCGCTGGGCTCAAGGTCGCCGGCTCCCTCCACATGACGGTCCAGACTGCGGTCCTCATCGAGACGCTCATGGACCTCGGGGCTGACGTGCGCTGGGCGTCCTGCAACATCTTCTCGACGCAGGATCACGCCGCCTCGGCGATCGCGGTCGGGCGTGGCGGCACGATCGACAACCCGATCGGGGCGGCGGTCTTCGCCTGGAAGGGCGAGACCCTGGAGGAGTACTGGTGGTGCACCGACCAAATGCTCACTTGGCCCGACGGCTCCGGTCCGGACCTCCTGGTCGACGACGGAGGCGATGCGACGCTTCTCATTCACAAGGGCGTGGAGTTCGCGACCCCGGAGGGCGTCCCGGCCTTCGATCCAAAGAACGATCCGGACGAGTGGCGTGTGATCGTCGACTTGATCCGGACAACGCTCACCGAGGATCCTGGTAAGTGGGCCCGCATCGGCAAGAACGTGCGTGGCGTCTCCGAGGAGACCACCACCGGTGTCCACCGACTCTACGAGATGGAGAAGGCCGGCGAGCTGCTCTTCCCGGCCATCAACGTGAATGACTCGGTCACCAAGTCGAAGTTCGACAACCTCTATGGGTGCCGCCACTCGGTGATCGACGGGCTCAACCGTGCGACCGATGTGATGCTCTCCGGCAAGACCGCCGTCGTGCTCGGGTACGGAGATGTCGGCAAGGGCTGTGCTCAGGCGCTCAAGGCGCAGGGCGCGCGGGTCACGGTCGCGGAGGTCGACCCCATCTGCGCGCTTCAGGCCTGCATGGAAGGCTACACGGTGGCACGCCTCGAAGACGTCGTTGGACACGCCGACGTCTTCGTTACGGCTACGGGGAACCGCGACGTGATCACCGCCGACGACATGGCCCGCATGAAGGACAAGGCCATCGTCGCGAACATCGGCCACTTCGACAACGAGATCGACATGGCCGGGCTCGCGGCCATGAAGGGCGTTCAGAAGAACGAGATCAAACCGCAGTACCACGAGTGGACGTTCCCCGATGGGCACTCCGTCCTGATCCTGGCCGAAGGGCGTCTCATGAACCTGGGATGCGCTACCGGGCATCCGAGCTTCGTGATGTCGGCGAGCTTCACGAATCAGGTGATCGCTCAGATCGAGCTCGCGCGAAACACGGATGCGTACGAGAAGAAGGTCTACGTCTTGCCCAAACACCTGGACGAGAAGGTCGCGCGGCTGCACCTGGACAAGCTCGGGGCGCGCCTCAGCGAGCTGACGGACCGGCAGGCGAAGTACATCGGCGTACCGAAAGAAGGGCCGTACAAGCCGGATTACTATCGCTATTAGTCGTCGCCGGGCCGGTCAGTCGCCGGGTAGCTGGCTACTCTCCGCAGGCCCGTGGGTGGGTGCGATGTCCATTCTCGGGCCTGCGGTGTATTCTGTGAGAGCTTTTCTTGGACCCAATGGACTAGGTGAATAACATGACGACGAAGGTCCTTACAATCGCAGGGATGGTATTGCTGGCGCTGACGGTACAGGTAGCGCCGGCGACCGCCCAGGCTAATGTCGCTGGAGAGTGGACGCTGACGCTCCAGGGGCCGGAGGGCGACGTCGACGCGACCGTCGTGCTCATGCAGGACGGATCAGCCGTCACCGGCACGATCGTGATGGAAGGGGTCGATGCGGCTGCGTTGTCGGATGGGGTGCTCGAGGGCAACACCCTGAAGTTCATCCTGGACATCTCTGTTCAGGGAATGGACATCGCGCTCGAGGCCACCGGCGAGGTGAGCGGCGACGAGATGTCGGGGGAACTGTACGTCCCGGACTTCGGCGGCTTTCCCTTCAGCGCGGTGCGCGGCGGCAGCTGACCGGAGGGCTTTAGCCCCCCAGTAGCAACCTGATCGAGAACGCAACGATCGCCAGGATCAGGACGCTCCGAACCCACCTCTGACCCTTCAACACCTGAAGGCGAACGCCGAACTTGGCGCCGAAGAACTGGCCGCCGGCCAACGTCAGGCCGGCGGCCCAGTCCAGCAGACCCGTGAAGGCAAAGAGCGCGATGGCCAAGCCTGTGAACATCAGGATGAGCGGGGCTTTGATGCCGTTCGCCCTGATTAGGTCGATTCCCTGAGCCGCGAATAGCGCGACGAAGAGAAAGCCCACTCCTGCCTGAATGAAGCCGCTGTAGATCCCGAGGCCGAAGAAGGCCACAATGAGCCACCACCGTTTGGCACCGGTGGGAGGCGTGGGGACCTCGGCCTCCTCGAGAATGCGCAGGGGCTTCCAGAGGATGAGTCCGGCCGCGAGTAGGAGCACTACGGCGAGCACTCGCTCAAATGCGACATCGCCGATGCGCGTCGCGCCCCACGTGCCGAACACCACGCCGACCAGTGCCGGTGGCAGCGCAAACTTGAACCACGGCGCCGGAATGAGGTCGCGCTTTGCAAAGCTTTGCGTGGCCCCGATCCCACCGATGAAGAGGGCGATTCGGTTCGTGGCGTTGGCCACCGTCGCGGGAAGCCCCACGAAGATCAGGAGCGGCAGCGAGACCAGCGAGCCTCCGCCGGCGATCGCGTTCAGGGTCCCAGCGAAGAAGCCGGCACCAATCAGGAGGAATGTGGTCGGCAGGTCTAGCGGCAAGGCGACTCCGGTCAGAGCGCCATCGAGAAGCGCACGGCAATCAATCCCCCACCCACGCTCACCAGGGAGGCTGAAGCGTTGAGACCCGGATCAGGATCCCAGTACGTCTCCGTCGACTCTTCGCCGTCCACGGAGTGCTCCGGCTGCGTCCAGTCGATCGACACACCGATCTGGCCGGCATAGGCGCGCAGAGCTTCTTCCACTCGCCCTCGGTCCTCGAAGCCGGAGGAGGCCCTCAACGTGACGATGCTGGTCTCTATGGGCAGCGTCTCGACCTCGAGGAACACACCGCCCTGAAAAGTGAGAAGGAGCGTCCCGTAGCGAGCGCCGTCGAACTCCATGGTGACGGTGCCGTCGCAGTCGACCGGACCACCGAAGTCCGCCACGGCGAACTGAGCGAGGCCGTTGAAGGAAAGAGTCCTGTCGCGGAACGCGGCGGCCCACGGGTCCGCGTCAGGCCCCGCACAGGGGGCGACAGCACGCGTCGCTGAGTCGGAGACCACCGCACCGGAAGGGACGGAGGCAACCGCCGTTACTAGCAGCGCCAAGCACACAGCGTTCCGCTTCAAACTGAGACCTCCGGGCCCGATCCCATGCCCTCCGTCGGGTAGGCGGGACCGAGATCTCCTACTCTCGACGGCACATGGACGAGGATGCCGGCGCCCTTCACCATCCCCACGGGGGAGTCGGACGCCGTCACGTGCGACGTCGTCAGCCGCTCGCTCGCATGACCGACCTGAACCCGTTCGTCCCCACGTGGGACCACGTCTCGTCGGGTCCGTTGTGGGTGTGCACCACCGACTCGTACTGGATGTACTCGTGATATGCCGTGGACGGCAGTCCCGTGATGCGAATAGGCTCCCCGTTCAGCCCCGGCATCAACTTCATCTCCACGGTCGACTCAGGGACGGAGAAACTGTAGGTGTCCCGGCCGGGGGAGATCGTCAGCGGTACGCGCTCCTTCAGGCGCGCCCCGCGGTCGAACCCGCCGAACGCCAGCGGCAGCAAGCGGTCGAGAGCCGCGGAATGGGATGCATCGAGCGAATCGTCGATGTAGATGCGCGTCCAACGGCCCATGTAGAAGGTCACCACGAAGTTGATGCCCGCGAGGTTGGCGCCGTCGAGCTGCCCTTCACGAATCTGAATGAGCCGCGTCCCGTGGCAGAAGGTCTGCTCGGGCCTGCCGAAATTACACGAGCAGGGAATTTCGCAACTGCAGCACTCCGAGACGTCGGCCACGAAGGACCACGCGCGCGGCTGCTCGGCAAGGACCCGCATGGGTCGTAGTACGGGGGCGACCGCGGCCGCGCCGAGAAGTTTGCTGAAGTCTCGTCTCTTCATGAATCGTTCCGTACCTGGTCGAAGAAGTCGAAGATCGCCCTGACGTTCTCTGGGGTCTGCGTGATGATGCGCGAGTGGTCGCCTCCCGGAATTTCAATGTAGCGGTGCTTCATTCCGAGTTCGTGCATCTTCGCCACCCAAGCACGCGTCACATCGACGGACACCAAGTTGTCGTCGTCGCCCATGATCACGATGACGGGAAGGTGTGTGATGGCGGAGAGCCCGTCGGAGCTGCTGTAGATCGCCGGAGCAACGGGGCCGAGGCCGGCCCAGCGATCAGGGTACTTCATGGCAAGATGCCACGTGCCGCCGCCCCCCATGGAGTGTCCGGCCAGGAAGACTTCGTCTGGCGCAATGTTGAACTCGGCAAGCGTCATTTCTAGGACGTTCATGACGTCCATCTCGCTCAGCGCCCCGAGGTTGTCCGGGTCGTTCGCCGCTTCGCCGCGGTTGCTCGCGCGCCCCGTACCGCGACTTCCGTACCACCCTCGTTCGTTGTAGCCAGTCGGGGCAACAACGATATAGCCGCGCTGCTCGGCGAATTCAGTGAGGCCCGCATACCGTATGACCCGCTCTGGACGAGACCCGAGCCCATGCAACAAGACGATGAGCGATGTCGGTGTCGCCGCGTCGTACGCGGTCGGCACGTAGAGGCTGTACTCGACGTCCGTGCCCGCCTGCTCGAAGTGGTACGAGCGCTGTTGGATGCGGTCGTGGGTCGGCGATGCAGGCAGCTGAGCTGATGCCGGAGCGGCCAGAACGGCCAACAATGCGGCGACTGCGGCTGCATTGTGAAGGTGGGGTACGCGCATGTGGTCTCTCCTGGTCACGGGCCGCGGCGATGTGCCGAGGGTGCCGAATAGTCCGACGCGCCCCCGCTGCCTGTCAATCAGAAGATGCATCCCGCAGGCGCCCAGTTCACCCGTCCGCGATCCAGTACCGGGGGCCCGGGCCCTTCCGGGCAACGCGGTCGCCAGGGTTGGCGAGGCGACGGTGGTCGAGCGAAAGCGTGCCCAGTCTCAACGCGCTGGGCGGAGCCTGAAGTAGCGCTCAGGGGGTGAGTGCCCGCGCTACGGCCCCCTTGAGCTGCTCGAAGCCGAACGGCTTCATGATGACCTCGACGGCCCCTAGTTCGGCTGCCTTCAGCAGGAGCTCGTCCTTTGCGACGGCACTCCCACCTGAGATCGCGATGATCGGCACATCTCCGTTCGCCACCCGCAGCGCGGCGATCACCTCGTGTCCGTCGAGCCCCGGCATGTTGATGTCGGTGAGCACCAGGTGGGGCGCACGCTTCCCGAAGAGCTTCAACCCTTCCGCACCATCCACGGCTTCCTCGACATGGTGGCCCACGCTCACGAGCATGGCCTTGATGAGCGTGCGATGCTCCTCGTCGTCGTCGATCACCAGTACGCGGGCCATTTGTTGTTTCTTGCTCGGCGCGCGCTACTGAACCGCGTTGATCATGTCGAAGATCGGCAGGTACATGGCGACGATCATTCCACCTACGACTACGCCTAGCACCACGATCATAATCGGCTCCATCACCGCCAGGAGGGCCTCAACCGCCGTGTCGACCTCGTCGTCGTAGAAGTCTGCGATCTTCGAAAGCATCTCGTCCAGACCCCCGGTCTGTTCGCCGACGTTGATCATCTGGACCACCATCGGCGGAAACACACCCGACTCCTTCAACGGGCCCGCGATCGTCTCACCACCGGCGATCGAGGCGCGCGAGCCCATGACAGCGTCATGGATCACCCGGTTGCCCGCAGTCTTCGCCGTGATTTCCAGGCCTTCGAGAATCGACACGCCCGACGAGACGAGCGTGCCCAGCGTGCGCGTGAAACGCGCCACCGCGGACTTGCGCTGTAGGTCGCCGAGGACCGGCAACGCCAGAATGATCCTGTCGATGACAAGTTGGCCGCTATCCGTCTGATAGTATTGGCGGATCGCCAACGCGCCAAGAATGGCCCCCGCCCCACAGGCCCACCAATACGCCTGCAGGAAGCCTGACATCCCGATCACGACGCGTGTCGGGAGCGGCAGCGGGATCCCAGCCGACTCGAACATCTGTTGGAACGTCGGAATCACGAAGATGAGCAGAATCAGAATCGCGCCGCCGGCCACCGAGAAAATGACGCCCGGATAGATCATGGCACCTTTGATCTTCCGAATCAGCGCGTCGTTCTTCTCGAGGAACGTGGCAAGACGCAGCAGAATCGTGTCCAGGATACCGCCCGCCTCACCGGCGGCGACCATGTTCACGAAAAGCTCTGTGAAGACCTTCGGATGCCTGCCCATCGCGTCGGCCAGCGTGTGGCCGGACTCGACGTCATAAAGCACCTCGGAGATGGTCTTCCTGAGCGCCTGGTTCTCCGTCTGCTCGGCGAGAATGTCGAGGCTCTGAACGAGCGGCAGACCCGAGTTGATCATCGTCGCGAACTGACGCGTGAAGATCACGATGTCACGGGTCGTGATGCCCGTGCCGAACGTGATGTTGATCTCTTTGGGCTTCTCGCGAACTGAAACCGGAATCAACCGCTGACGATGCAGATGGGCGAGGACCTCGTCCTTGGTGGGAAGCTCCAGTTCCCCCGTCTGCATCTCCCCGCCCGTGGCGGGCCTAGCGCTGTACGTAAACGTGGGCATGCGCGTTATCTACCTCGATGTTCGTGCGGGTTAATTGTCACCCGGAACCTTCTCCCCGACCGCCCGAAGGAGCTCGTTCGGATCTCCCGAACGTTTGACCGCCTCGTCGAGCGTTATCTCTCCCTGCGTGTAGAGCATCACGAGCGCGTCGTTCATGGTCTGCATGCCGTGCTTCTTACCGGCCTGCATGAGAGAGTATATCTGATGGATCTTCTCGTCACGGATTACCGCTCGGATCGCAGCCGTGCAGATCATGACCTCGACTGCGGCGACACGACCCTTGCCCTTGGCGCGTGGGATCAGCGTCTGCGTCACGACACCCTCGAGAACGAACGCCAGCTGGGTCCTTACCTGGCCCTGTTGGTGGGACGGGAAGGCATCAATGATCCGGTTGATCGACTCGGCCGCCGAGTTGGTGTGTAGCGTGGCGAACACGAGGTGTCCGGTCTCAGCGATGGTCAGCGCCGCCGAAATCGTCTCCAGATCGCGCATCTCACCGACCAGGATGACATCCGGGTCCTGACGCAGCGCGTACTTGAGGGCGGCCGTAAAGCTTTGAGTGTCTGCGCCCACCTCGCGCTGGTTGATCATGCAGCCC
>Ga0224512_10005248_pt1 | contig 10737 bp, 5 predicted proteins | sample SF_May12_sed_USG_4_FD_169103 | JGI IMG/M metagenome (GOLD analysis project Ga0224512, IMG submission 169103) | Sediment microbial communities from San Francisco Bay, California, United States - SF_May12_sed_USGS_13 | ecosystem: Environmental > Aquatic > Marine > Sediment | place: USA: California...
GCCGTAATCGTCAGGCAATCCACGGGGCAGACATCGACGCAGGCATCACATTCAATGCAAAGGCTCGCGGTAAAAACGGTTTGCATGTCGCAGTTCAGACATCGCTCGACTTCTTCTATCGCCTGCTCGGCCGTAAAGCCGAGCTCAACCTCGATATCGAGCTTCTTGAAGCGCTGCTTGAGGTCAACGTGCGGCATCAGGCGCCGTGAAGCCGGGTTGTAATCGTTGGAATAACTCCATTCATGCATACCCATCTTCTGGCTTTCGAGGTTCAGACCCATTGGCAGGCGGTCTTCTATGTCTTCGCCCTGACAGTGCTTGTGAATGGAAATAGCGGCCTGGTGGCCATGCTCTACGGCCCAGATAATGTTCTTGGGACCGAACGCCGCATCACCGCCAAAGAAAACACCTTCGCGACCGCTCATCATCGTGGTTTCATCGACGACCGGACACTCCCACTGGTCGAATTCGATGCCAAGGTCGCGCTCTATCCACGGGAAGGCGTTGTCCTGCCCGATGGCCAGCACAACATCGTCACAGGGAATGATCTTCTCGCCTGTCACGGTGCCGCGATCGATGCGGCCCTTCTCGTCGACCTTGTATTCCATTAACTCGAACTTCATGCCGACCAGCTTGCCATTCTCGATCACAAATTCTTTGGGCGAATGGTTGACCAGGATTTCTACATTCTCTTCCTCGGCATCCTCCAGTTCCCATGCGGATGCTTTGAAAAAACCGCGTGGCTTGCGTGCCATCACCTTGACGTCCCTGGCGCCAAGGCGCAGGGAGGTTCGACAGCAGTCCATCGCCGTGTTGCCGACGCCGATGATCAGCACGCGCTCGCCGATTGAATCGACATGATCGAAGGCGACCGACTCGAGCCAGTCGATACCGATAAAGATACGATCCGAGTCATAGCGACCCGGAATCTCGAGGTTCTTGCCACGCGGCGCGCCCGTGCCGACGAATACCGCGTCGTAATTTTCGGCGAGGAGATTCTCGAGGCTTTCGATGGGGTGATTGAGCTTCAGGTCGACACCCATGTCCAGGATGTATCCGATTTCCTCGTCGAGGACCTTCGGTGGCAGGCGAAACTGCGGGATATTCGTCCGCATCAGTCCACCGGTCGTATCGTGTGCCTCGAAAATCGTCACGTCGTAGCCCAATGGACGAAGGTCGTTGGCAACTGTTAGTGAAGCACAGCCCGCACCGATCAACGCAACGCGCTTGCCGTTGTCCTGCGCCGGTGGCTTGGGCAGGCGGTCCCTTATGTCATCGCGATGATCCGCGGCGACTCGCTTGAGCCGGCAGATTGCAACAGGCTGGTCTTCGACGCGGACACGGCGGCAGGCAGGCTCGCAGGGACGATCGCATACGCGTCCCAGGATGCCAGGAAACACGTTGGACTTGCGGTTTTCCATGTACGCATCGCTGAACTGCCCCTGGGCAATCATGCGGATATACGCTGGAACGTCAGTGTGGGCAGGACAGCCCCACTGGCAGTCTACGACCTTATGGAAATACTCGGGATTGCTGGTATCTGTTGGCTTCATGCAAATGGCAACCCGGTGCAGGCCTTTTTCTCCGGTACTTTATCTGGAGTCCTTTAAGGGTCGGTAGCATAGCGGGATCGGGGGGAAAGTAAACAGTTTCACCCGGTCCTAGCGCGCCCGCGTAAATTCCATGCGCTGTCCGGCGATGTTGCCGGTGAGGCTTCCATCCCGATAAACAACCTGTCCGTTGACGATCGTCGTATCGATCGACGCGGAAAATTCGTGCCCCTCGAACGGCGACCATTGGCATTTGCTGAGGAGGTTCGCCTTGCTGACCCTGTAGGGCGCCGCGGGATCCACAATCACGAAGTCGGCAAACCAGCCTTCGCGAGCGTAACCGCGGTCGGTGACGCCAAACAGGTCCGCAGGTGCGTGGCTGGTGCGATCGACGAGCAATTCAATGCTGATCTGTCCGTCGGCGACCAGATCGAACAAGGTCAGCAATGCGTGCTGCACGAGCGGCAAGCCGGCTGGTGCCTTGAAGTAGCTGGCGGCTTTTTCGCTGGCTGTATGCGGCGCATGATCGGTGGCGATAATGTCGATGCGCCCTTCGTTGAGCGCGGTTATCAACGCAAGCCTGTCTTTGGCGCTCTTGATCGCGGGGTTGCACTTGATTTTCGACCCGAGTTCCTCGTAGCGAGACTCGTCGAACCAGAGGTGATGCACGCATACTTCGGCAGTGATTCGTTTTTCCGAACGGTGTGCCTTGGAAAACAGCTCCATCTCGATCGCTGTTGTCAGGTGCAGTACATGCAACAGGGCGTCGTGTCGTTTCGCAAGATCGGTGGCCAGGCGTGACGAAGCCAGGCAAGCCGCCGCGGAACGAATGCCCGGATGTTCGGAAAACGGTACGTCTTCGCCAAACTTGGCACGCGCCTTGGCTTCGTTATCCCAGATTGTCGGCGAGTGTTCACAGTGAGTGACCATCATGATCGGCGCGTGCTCGAACATTTTTTCGAGCACATCCGGGTCATCAACAAGCATATCGCCGGTTGATGCGCCCATGAATGCCTTTATTCCGCAAGCCTCGCCCACCTGCAGCGCTTTGACTTCTTCAATATTTCCGTTGGTCGCTCCGAAGTAAAATCCGTAATTCGCCGTGCATCGGTCTTCGGCAATATGATATTTGTCCTTGAGCGCTTGCCGGGTCGTCGTCTGCGGGTTGACGTTAGGCATGTCCATGAAACTGGTTATTCCGCCCGCTGCGGCGGCGGCCGATTCCGTCGCAAGACCACCCTTGTGCGTCATCCCGGGTTCGCGAAAGTGCACCTGGTCATCGATCATTCCGGGCAACAGGAACTTGCCGGCCGCATCGACGACTTCGGCACCGTCCGGCACCGCTATGCTGGCGTCGATCCTGGCGATCCTCTCGCCTTCGATCAGTACGTCCGCCTCGCGAATCTCACCCTCGTTGACAAGGCGCGCATTCGAAATAAGCAAATGTGACAAGTCGGATTCCTTTAATGGAGTAGAGGTCGATTGCTCGATTGATAGCTCGCATTATGAAAGGGTCGGTCAATGATTACCATGGCAACAATTCGCCGAAAGCGGCCTCTTCGACATTCATCTACGAGAAGGGGTCTTTGCGGACGGCCGCCCCGTATGCGATAACCGCAGGCGTAGCCACCATACAGCGATCAAATGAACCCGACCGAGTACCTGGATCTCATTCGCAAAGCGAAAGTCTACGACGTTGCGATCAGGTCGGCGCTCGAGCCGGCTGTCAACCTGTCAGCGCGTCTCGACAACCGCATCCTCATGAAACGCGAGGACCTGCAGCCCGTGTTCTCATTCAAGCTGCGTGGCGCTTACAACAAGATTGCCGGCCTCACGCCCGATGAGCTCGCGCGCGGTGTCATCTGCAGTTCCGCCGGCAATCATGCCCAGGGTGTCGCGCTGGCGGCAAAACGGCGCGGCGTGCGGGCCTGTGTCGTGATGCCGGTCACCACGCCCAGGATCAAGATCGATGCCGTCCGGGCTCTCGACGGCGACGTCGTCCTGCACGGTGACGCTTACGACGATGCCTACGCGCATGCGCGCGCACTGGCGGCGAGCGAAGGGCTGATTTTTATTCACCCGTTCGATGACCCCGTGGTTATCGCAGGTCAGGGCACGATCGGCGCCGAGATCCTGGAGCAGGCTGAGGAGAACATCGACGCCATTTTTGTACCCATCGGCGGCGGCGGCCTGATCGCGGGCATCGCCACCTATGTGAAACAGCTGCGACCGGAGATTCGCATTATCGGCGTCGAACCGGACGATTCTGCCGGGATGAAAACGTCCCTCGCAGCAGGTGAGCCTGTAACGCTCGATCATGTCGGCATTTTTGCCGACGGCGTCGCCGTGCGCCGGGTTGGCGACGAGACGTTTCGCCTTTGCCGCTTGTTCGTCGATGAAATAATCACGGTGGATACTGACCAGATTTGCGCGGCCATCCGCGACATCTTCGAAGACACGCGCTCGATTGTTGAGCCGGCTGGCGGGCTGGCGGTTGCAGGGGCCAAGAAGTATGTCGCCGAACGTGGCATCTTCGGGCAGACGCTGGTCACGATAAGCTGCGGTGCAAACGTCAACTTCGACCGTCTCCGTCATATTGCCGAGCGCGCGGCCGTCGGCGAACAAACCGAGATGCTTCTCGCCGCGGAAATTCCTGAAGAACCCGGCAGCTTTCGCCGTTTTTGCGAGGCACTGGGGCGGCGCGGCATCACGGAGTTCAACTACCGGTACGCCGATCAAAACAAGGCGCACATCTTCGTTGGCGTCCAGCTCAGTCAGGGCATGAAGGAGCGTCTTCAGCTGATCGAGCGACTGCGGGCCGCCGGTTTTCCGGTCGAAGACCTCAGCGATAACGAAATGGCCAAACTGCATGTACGGCATATGGTGGGCGGACGCTCGCCAGCTGTCAGCAACGAGCGCCTGTTCCGTTTCGAGTTTCCGGAACGGCCCGGCGCATTGCTCGAGTTCCTGAACGCCATCGGCACAGACTGGAATATCAGCCTGTTTCACTACCGCAATCACGGCTCCGACTATGGCCGTATCCTTGCGGGAATCGACGTACCGCAAGAGGAGACAGAGGAACTGGAGGCTCACCTGGCCGAGCTGGGCTACCCGCACTGGGAAGAAAGCGATAACCCCGCCTATACCATGTTCCTGTCGTGAGTCAGCCGATTTTCAGTTCATCGCTCTGCAACCATTCCCGCCGCAGGCGCATCAAATAGCTATCAGTCGCATTAACACCGGCCAATAATTGGGGAAATAACATGAATTCCAGAGCACTAGTAGTTTTCTTTTGGGCGTGTCTCATCGGCACCGCGGCCGTTGCCGGCGAGGAACGCCAGACCCGCATCGAGATTGCTGTCGATGACGATGCGTCGGGTGAGCAGAGCTTTGTTTTCGATAGCCAGGAGGCGGGCTTCGATCTGCATAGCCTGGCGGTGGGAGAGAGTCGCACGTTGACGGATAAGTCCGGCAACATTGCTGATGTCCGGCGCACCGCCGACGGCTTTGAGTTTGACGTTAACGGCAAGACTATCAACGTCGACGATATGCCCGCGATCGATGGCAGTCATGGCGAACATGGCACGCATGAAATCGAAAAGCGCGTCGAGGACACCGACTCGACTGTCACGAAGACCAAGGTCGTCAAGAAAGTCAAGATAATCAAGACGGGCGACGCCGAGGGCGTCACAGTGATCTCAGGCCGGGAAATCGATGCGGCAACACGCGAGCGCATTCAGGAAGTTCTGAAGTCTGCCGGTCAGGACGGTGAAGTACAGTTCATCGACGGCAGTGAATTGAATGCTGACGGCGGTGCAGAGATGCACGGCCGGCACGAGGTCCGAATCATCAAGAAGGAAGTTGACGTAACAGACTAGGTATCCCTCAAGCTGTTTGTTTCGTAGTGTTCGGCGGTGGCTTTTGCCACCGCCTTTTTTCACCACATCTCTCGCACGCGTGCATGTACGTCGATGCGCCGGTCTGATCGCGAGCCGAGTCGGCCGGATTGCGATTCCGGCCTTCCCTGGAATTCCTTGTCCATCGTTGCCAGCAGCTGGTCCGACATGAACCGACTACGCGCGCCATAGACATGCCTGTCTCCATCACGACGCTGTTGGGTTACGTGATAACGCAGTGGCACGACCAGCGACAAAGTCTGTTTCGCTCGCGTCATTGCCACGTACAGCAGCCGCCGCTCTTCTTCGATCATCTCCGGCTTCCCCGTGGCGAATTCGGACGGAAAATTTCCGTCCGCCACGTTCAGCACGAATACCGATTCCCACTCCTGGCCTTTGGCCGAGTGCACGGTCGACAAGATCAGGTAGTCCTCGTCCAGCAGCGGATCGCCCGCAAGATCGCCCGCCGCGCTGGGCGGATTCAGCGTCAATTCGGTCAGGAAACGCTCCCGGGTGGGGTAGCGGCCCGATACTTGCTCGAGCTGTTCAAGATCGGCTTCACGTGTATCGAGTCCGTCATAAAGGCGCTCAAGGTGCGGCTGGTACCAGCGCCGCACCAGGGTGACCTGAGCCTGCCAGCCTCGATCATCGGACTCTGCGCCGGACAGGGCTTCAAGCAGGCGGCAAAAGCCGCCCCACTCGCTCGCCGCCGCCGACGGCGGCCGGAACTCGCGTAACGAAGAAAACAGGTGATCCGCAACCGCCAGGTGCTCGAAGCAGCGGGTCGCGTTCGACGGGCCCATGCCCGGCAGCAGCTTCAATACCCGAAACGCCGCCACCTCGTTTTTCGGATTCTCCGCCCACTTGAGGACCGACAGCAGGTCCTTGACGTGCGCCGCCTCCAGGAACTTCAGGCCGCCATATTTCACGTAAGGAATGTTGCGACGGACAAGTTCGAGCTCCAGCCGATCGCTATGGTGCGAGCCGCGAAACAGCACAGCCTGCTCCTTGAGCGCCATGCCCGTTTCACGATTATTCAGAATCTCCCTGACGACGTATTCGGCCTCCGCATCACCGTCCTCGACCGTAACGTATCGCGGCTTGCCGCCGTCAGTGCGATCGGAAAACAGGTTCTTCCGATACTGCTGCTCGCTTTCCGCGATCAGGCAGTTCGCACTATCCAGAATGGGCTGCGTCGATCGGTAATTTTGTTCCAGCGTAATGACCTGCGCGGTGGGCATGTACTGGTCCGGAAAGCCGAGGATGTTCTCGACTTCCGCGGCCCTGAAAGAATAGATCGACTGTGCGTCATCGCCGACGACCGTCACGCCGTCGCCATCCGGCTTGAGCGCATTGAGAATCTGCGCCTGCACGAGATTTGTGTCCTGATACTCGTCCACGAGAATATGGTCGAACCACGACCCTATCTCTTCAGCGAATTCCTTTTCGGCAACGAGATGACTCCAGTAGAGCAGAAGATCGTCGTAATCGAGTGCCTGGCTTTGCTGTTTGCGCAACACGTAGCCCCTGAAGAGCTCCTTGAGTTCATCGGCCCAGTCGCTGCACCAGGGATACACTTCGTCGAGCGTTTCGCTCAAGGGTTTCTGCGTGTTTACACATCGCGAGTAAATAGCGAGACAGGTGTCCTTTTTCGGAAATCGTCGCGCAGCACGCGTCAGTTTTTGTTCGTGACGCACGACGTCCATGATGTCAGCCGCGTCACCCCGATCCAGCACCGAGAATCCCGGGTCCAGGCCCAGGTTGTGAGCATAGCGGCGCAGCAGGCGATTCGCGACCGAGTGGAACGTCCCCGACCAGGGCAATCCCCCGGATGGCAGGGACGGCGCGTCGTTTCCCCGGGGGGATGCCCGCACGATGGACTCGACCCGCCGCGTCATCTCATCTGCCGCACGCCGCGTGAACGTGAGCAACAGAACCCGTTCCGGGCTTACGCCCGATATCAGCAGGTGGGCGACGCGGTGCGCGAGCGTCATTGTCTTGCCCGTGCCGGCCCCGGCGATCACGAGCAGCGGGCCGGCACGCAATCCCCGCCCGGCGGCAGCGTCACCGTACTCGGCCGCGAGCCGCTGCGCCGGGTTCAGGATGCCCAGGTAGTCAAATTCCTGCAGTGCCTGCTGCACGGAGCCTCCCCAAAAGTCTGTATTTTTATACAGTACTGGATGTATTTACAAGGTCGGCAGCAGGAAATCCTCAATCACGCCTGCAAGGGCGCGCGGTGCCTCGAAGTGCGGCATGTGGCCTGCGCCATCTATGGCAACGCTTTTGCTGTTCGAAAACAGGGGCGTTGGCGCATGGCCATATTTCTGGGCGAACTCGCTGCTCGAGCCCGTAACGAACAGCACCGCAGCGGTCACCGCCCGGCAACAGGCCAGAGCCTCGGCGCGGCGGTAGAGGATGGGGCTTGGCAGCTTGTGACGCGGATCCGCGCGTAACCGGGCAACGCCGTCGCTGCCCTGGCTCGCCCATTCGCCGGCCACGAAAAGCGCCTCGGCGTCGGTCATGGCCGGGTGGCGCTTCCTGATGCGATTCGCCAGCGCCTCGAGATTTGCGTACTCGGAAAAGCGCGGCACTGCGTTCCCGGCTTCTATCCAGGCGCGATAGCGGCCCGGCGCATCCGCGGGGTCCGAGTCCGGAAGACCGAATCCCTCGACATTGACGAACGCGCGCACGCGATCGGGCATTGTCCCGGCATAAAGCGAGCCCACGTTGCCGCCCATGCTGTGGCCGACCAGCCGGATCGGATCCTCAGGCGAAAAGATATGCAGCAGGGCGTGCAGATCGGCAAGATAATCCGGAAACCAGTAGCTCGTGCACTCGCAGGTCGAACGGCCGAATCCGCGCCAGTCCGGCGCCACGACGTGCCACTTTTCGCACAGCGCGTCGACCACGAACTGAAGTGTCGAACCGGTGTCGGCCCAGCCGTGCAAGTACACGAACAGCGGCGCATGCCGGTCGCCCCACTCGTATACACAGTATTTTGCACCGCGAATATCGAACTCTCGTTCGGCGCGACGCACCTTCGGCTGATAAATGCTGTTACCCGGCATACGTCAATACTTGCACAACATCGTTACCCGATACATGTCGGCACGTAGTTTGATGCAGCAATCCACGCTACGCTTTTGTGCGTCAGGTCGTGTATAAATGTGCTGCATACCAACAATTCTTGACGCGACCCCCCCGACGACTGACTTAATGACCTTCGAAATCGCACTGGTGCTTGGAATCCTGGCTATTTCGCTGGTTTTGTTTATCAGTGAAGTCATCCGCATGGATCTCGTCGCTCTGCTGGTCCTCGGCACACTTGCAGTCACCGGCCTCGTCGACTCGAACGAGGCATTCGCAGGCTTCAGTAACAGCGCGGTTATCACGGTCTGGGCGATGTTCATCCTGAGCGAGGGCCTGACACGAACCGGTATCGCCGACATCATCGGCCGCCAGGTCATGCGGATCGGCGGCCGACGCGAATTCACAATGATCATCGTGATCATGATTACCGGCGCCGTACTTTCTGCGTTCATGAACAATATTGGTGTTGCCGCGCTCATGCTGCCCGTGGTGGTCGGTGTTGCGCGGCGAACCCGTATCGCGGCATCGCGACTACTCATGCCTCTCGCGTACTCGACGCTCCTGGGCGGCCTGATGACGCTCATCGGCACACCACCCAACCTGCTGATCAGTGAATCGATGGTGCAGAACGGGCTTGTGCCGTTCGCGCTGTTTGACTTCACGCCCCTGGGCGGCGCTGTCATGGTCATCGGCGTGTTGTTTGTCGCACTGGCCGGACGATTCCTGTTGCCAACGACTCGGGGTGAACGTGGCAAACACGTCAGTCAGCGCAGTTTGCGCTCACGTTACAAACTTCAGGAACGAACGTTCATGCTGCGAGTACCGAGAGACTCGATACTGGTCGGCAAGTCGCTCGCAGACAGCCGCATCGGCGCGTCGACCGGCCTCATTATCCTGTCATTGCATCGGGGCGGTCGCAGCGAGACTCTGCCCGGGCGGCAGACCATCATTCGCGGCGGGGACGGCATTCTCGTGCAAGGCCGCCTCGATCAGTTCCGCGAGCTGCGGCGCTGGAGTGATCTTGTTATTGAACGCGAAGCACCGGTACTCAAGTCGATGGTTGCCTCGAAAGTAGCGTATGCATCGGTCACTATCGCTGAGGGCTCACCCGTGGTGTCGGAGCTGGTCCGACATGCCGCTTTTAGATCCCGCTTCGATGTCCTCGTGGTCGGCCTCCTGCGCCGCGATGCCTATCGGCTGACCAACCTCGCCTACGTTCCGATCAAGCCCAATGACAAGGTTCTGGTCCAGGGGGAGATCGAATCGATCGAGCAACTCGAGAAATTTCCGGACTTCAGCGAGGTCGAGATATTCACGCCTGAACAGCTGGCCGAGAAATACCATGCGGACGAACGCATGTTCGTTGTACGACTGCCCAAGCACAGCGGCCTCGCTGAAGAAACACTCAGGAAGAGCCGCCTGGCAGATGTTTTCGATTTTCGTGTGCTTGCCGTGTTCCGCGACGGAGAACTCAAGGTCATGCCGCGTGGCGACGAGGTGCTGCTGGGCGGCGACCTGCTGCTGATCGAAGGACAGCACAGCGACCTCGACGTATTGCGTGGCCTCCAGGAGCTGGAAATCGATACCAAGGTTCCTGCGAATGTCTCGGCATTCGAGTCCGAACGACTGACATTGATGGATGCGACACTCGACCCGCGCAGTACGCTCGCCGGCAGGTCGGTTGGCGAGCTTAACTTCCGCGAGCGCTACGGCATCGAACTGGCGGGCATCGAGCGGGAAGGTGAAACCGTCGGAACCGATCTTGCCGATGAGCGCCTGCAGATCGGTGACGCGTTGTTGTTGCTCGGGCCACGCGACCGCCTGCAGCTGCTCTCCTCAGATTCCGACTTCCTGATCCTGACGCCGCTCGGGCAGGAACCACCCGATACGCGCCGCGCCCCGCTCGCGGCGGCAATAATGTTCGGCGTGGTCGTTACCGTGATGCTCGGCTATGCGCCGATTTCTATCTCGGCCGTCATCGGCGGCACAATCATGGTGCTGACCGGATGCCTGAATATGGAGCAGGCTTATCGGTCGATCGACTGGCGAGCGATATTTCTGATCGCCGGAATGCTGCCGCTGGGCACGGCGATGCAGGACACGGGCGCGGCCACCTACCTGGCCGGCCAGGTAATGGCGCTACTCGGTGACGCGGGTCCATGGCCGGTGATCATGGGCCTGTACATCCTGACGGCGATGGC
>Ga0224512_10005249_pt1 | contig 10736 bp, 9 predicted proteins | sample SF_May12_sed_USG_4_FD_169103 | JGI IMG/M metagenome (GOLD analysis project Ga0224512, IMG submission 169103) | Sediment microbial communities from San Francisco Bay, California, United States - SF_May12_sed_USGS_13 | ecosystem: Environmental > Aquatic > Marine > Sediment | place: USA: California...
GAGCAAGATGCTACGTGCAGACATGACTCACGATTCTCCTAAACGGACGAATGGGCTTAACCTAACTGATAAGGGTAAAGGCCACGTAAAGGGCACCGATCGAGACCGCCACACCGTAAGGCATTGGCTGCTTTGTGAAATTCGGATCCGTCTCGGTGGCGAAAAGCATGTTGAGCGCGGGTGCACGGAGCATGCGGTGGCGCAGCCAGAAGATGATCGACATGACGCCGCCGGCGAGCGCCGTCAGGAAGAGGAAGTCGATCAAGTAGAGCGGTCCGGCCCAGAGGCCGATCGCCGCCAACAGCTTCGCATCTCCACCGCCGATCCAGTTGCGCGAAAAGAACAGGAAGCCGACGACCAAGATTCCCGCGCCGACCGCCAGTCCGCCGAGCCAGTTGACCGGTTGCGGCGCGGTCAGGACGTAGATGGGATAAAGCAGCGCGATGGTCAGACTGTAGCGGTTGGGGATGATCAGGCTTCGGACGTCGCTGATCGCGGCGGCCACGGTGAGGCCCGCGAAGAGCAGGACGGCGATCTGATCGAGGCTCGGCGCGTAGATCATGGTAAGCTCAAAACCCTGTCTTGCTCGAGACGGCGTCTCGTGCGTCCGCTACGGCGGGAAAGAGGTTGCGCGGCCGGGCAGCGTCCCTGACCAGGACCGGCCCGCGGAACCAAGGCGTCGCTTGGCCCGTTGCCTGACGGCGGCCGGTCCCGAACATGGTTGTGCGCTCCTTAAGCAAGCTTTGCCTGGGTGAATAATTCATTGCGCGCTTTAAGAAACGGTAAAAGTGTTTCAGTGATTTACATTGCTAACTAAGCATTAAGAAATATTGTTAATCGCAGGTTCGACCGATAAGACTAATCAAAATTTTAATTACATGGTTAAATATTGAATAACATGCACGGCGACGGCGTGCGAAGTCCCTGGGAAAACGCGCCACTTCCGGGATGTCGAAACGGGATTGAATTCGGCGCGACAGACAGCGGTGGGCGGCCGCACGCCGCGGTAACCAAATCGCAATTGCGGATCTCTATAGGCTTGATCTCAAGACCTCGGACCCAAAGGATGTTCGTATGAAAGCCGTGGCCGCTTCCTGGGATGCCGGAGCGCTGTCGGCACGGCTGGCCGCCGTGCTGCGCGGTCATCTGTGGTTCGCCGTGGCGGCGCTTTTCTATACCCTCTGCGCGCTTGTGCTTGCGCAGTACTACGGCCTGCCGGACAGCGTTCGGCTGACGACCTATCTCTTCCTCGTGCCCGCGACGACGGCCGCATTTCTGCTCGTGTTCTGCCTGGCCTATCTCGTCTACGTGATGATCTGCGTGCGGCCGAAGCGTCTGATCGGCTATCTGGTAAGCGAAGCCAAGGAAAAGTGGCTGACCCTGGAGCGTCTCGCCGCGGGCTTCCTGATCCTGCTGATCCTGCCAGTCTTCTTCGCGGTCTTCACCTCCCTGAAGGCCCTGATCCCCGTGCTCAATCCCTTCGCCTGGGATGCGACCTTCCTGGCTTGGGATCGCCTGCTGCATGGCGGCCAGGACCCCTGGCGCCTGCTACAGCCGCTGTTCGGCTACCCGCTGGCGACCAGCGCGATCAACTTCCTCTATCAGTGCTGGCTCTTTATCGTCTACGGCGTGCTCGTCTGGCAGGCCTTCAGCCAGCGGGACCCGCGTCTGCGCATGCAGTTCTTCCTTAGCTTCGTGGCGATCTGGGCGCTGATCGGCAGCCTGACGGCCATGCTGCTGTCCTCGGCCGGGCCGGTCTACTTCGGGCGCGTGACCGGGCTGGAGGACCCCTATCTGCCGCTCATGGACTATCTCCGCGCGGTCAGCGAGGCCTATCCGGTCTGGGCGCTCGATGTGCAGGAGCAGCTGTGGCAGGCCTATGTCGATGACGGCGATCCCCTGGGCAAGGGCATCTCCGCCATGCCCAGCATGCATGTCGCGACCGTGGTCCTGTTCGCCCTGGTCGCCTGGGCCACCGACCGCAGGCTAGGCGCGCTTTTCATCGCCTATGCCGTGGTCGTGCAGATCGGCTCGGTCCACCTGGCCTGGCACTATGCCCTGGACGGCTATGTGGCGGCCCTGCTCACGCTCGCGATCTGGCGCGCCGCCGGCTGGTGGGTGGCGCGCGACCGGACGATCGCCGGGAGTTACGGCGCTACATTGGCGAACACAGCCAACACCTAATCTGCGATCAGCAGCTCGGTGCCGGCCTCCTCGAGGCAACGCCGCAGGGCGTCCGGCGGCGAGTCGTCGGTGACCAGGACGTCGACCTGATCGAAGCGGCAGACCCGGACCGGAGCCTGGATGCCGAACTTCGAGTGGTCGGCGACCACGAGGGTCTGGCTGGCCTGGGCCATGACGGCACGGGAGAACTCGGCTTCCTGAAGGTAGAAGTCCATCAGTCCGTCGCGCGGATCGATCGCCCCGATGGACAGCACCGCATAGCGCACCCGGAACTGCTCGACGAAGCGCATGGCCGAGGCGCCGAAGACTGCTCCGTCGTCGGCGCGCAGCTCGCCGCCGGCCAGGTAGACCCGGTTGCGGCCGGCCAGACGGCCGGCGATCTCGGTGCAGTTCGTGACCACCATGAGCCCGCTGTGGTCGGCCAACGCCCGGGCCACGTAGGCCGTGGTCGAGCCGGTGTCCAGCATGAGGGAATCGCCGTTGCGCACCATGGCGGCCACCCGCCGGGCGATGCGCGCCTTGGCCTCGGCGTTGTGCTGCAGGCGCTTCTGGAAGGCAGGCTCGCGCAAAAGCTGGGGCAGGACCACGCCGCCATGGACCCGCTCCAGCAACCCCTTGCTGGCCATGGCAGTGACGTCGCGCCGGATGGTCTCGTCCGAGACCGCGAGCTGCCGGGCCAGCTCGGTGACGCTGCAGGCGCCCTCGAGGTCGAGGGTCTTCATGATCCTGGCCTGGCGGGCCGAGCGGTGCACGGGTCAATCTCCTCCTCAACACCTGGGCCGGGTCAGCACGCGGGCGGATGCGCGATCCCGGGTGACGCGGGAAGTCTACGGCGACAGCCATGGTTGTGACAATGTGGAATTATTTGGATATTTGTGGTTTTCATGCTTGACAGTCCGTGACCCTCGCCACCAAAGTTTCCGGTCGCACTGTCGAAGCTGCGGGTCCGTCGCAAAACCGCGCTCGCGGTGCGCCGCACGCCGAGATAAGGTATTGTTGAATAACAGGGGAGATGCGGAAATGTGGGAGGAGTGGCAGTTTTCCAAGCGCGGTGTCCTAGTCCTCGCGGGGGCCTGTGCCCTCAGCCTCGCCACGGCCCTGCCGGCCGCCGCCGAGGTCGAGTCCAAGGACCCGATCAAGCTGACGATCCATGACTGGACCGGCCAGTACATCACCACCCAAATCATGGGCGAGGTGCTGCAGAAGGCCGGTTACAACGTGGAATACGTCCAGGCCGATTACATCGCCCAGTTCGCCGGCCTCGAGTCCGGCGACCTGCACGTCGCCATGGAGATGTGGGAGACCACCGGCAAGGACGCCATGGAGGCCTCGCTCAAGACCGGCAAGACGGTCGACCTGGGCGAGACCGGCATGGATGCCATCGAGGAGTGGTGGTATCCGCTCTACATGAAGGAGAAGTGCCCCGGCCTGCCGGACTGGAAGGCGCTGAACGACTGCGCCGAGGCCTTCTCGACGCCCGAGACCGCGCCGAGCGGACGCTATCTTGGCGGGCCCGTGACCTGGGGCGGCTACGACGACGAGCGCGCCGAGGCCCTGGAGCTGGACTACGAGGTGGTGCACGCGGGCACCGACGCCGCGCTCTTCGCCGAGCTGGAGTCCGCCTATCAGCGCAAGGCGCCGGTCCTGCTCTGGGTCTACGCGCCGCATTGGGCGCCGATCAAGTTCGAGGGCGAGTGGGTCGAGTTCCCGAAGTACACCGACGAGTGCTACAGCGATCCCTCTTGGGGCGTGAACCCGGACATGGCCTACGACTGCGGCAAGCCGCGCGGCTGGATCAAGGCGGTCGGCTGGGCCGAAGGCGAGAAGAAATGGCCGGGCGCCTATAAGGCGGTGCGCAACTTCACCATCGACAACGCGACCATGGGCAACCTGATCGCCGAGGTCGACCTGGAAGGCAAGTCGGTCGACGACGTGGTCGCCGGCTGGCTGAGCGCCAACGAAAAGGTCTGGAAGGCCTGGATCGAGTAGGCAGGCCGTTCGATCGGGGGCGGCCCGGGCAGCCGCTCTCGATCGGACTTGAGAAGGGGGCTATGCGAAGCCGCGCGCCGTGACCGACGCTGCCGTCAAACTCGCCTGCAAGGGGGTCTGGAAGCTCTTCGGTCCGGAGCCGGCCGCATTCCTCAGGCGGCACGACAACAGGCCGGACGCGGCGGCGATCCGCGAGGCCGGCCTGATCGGGGCGGTGCGCGACGCCAACCTGGAGGTCCGGGAAGGCGAAATCTTCATCATCATGGGCCTGTCGGGCTCGGGCAAATCGACGCTCGTGCGCTGTCTTTCTCGCCTGATCGAGTCGACCGCCGGCGAGATCCTGTTCGGCGGTCGCGACCTGCTGACCGCGTCCGAAAGGGAAATGATCGAGATCCGCCGGCACCGCATGGGCATGGTGTTCCAGAACTTCGCCCTGCTGCCGCACCTCACGGTGCTGGGCAACGTCGCCTTTCCCCTGGAGGTTCAGGGCGTCGGGCGCGCGAGCCGGGAGAAACGGGCCCTCCAGGTGATCGAGCTGGTCGGCCTGGCGGGCCGCGAGCGGTATTATCCGCGCGAGCTCTCCGGCGGCCAACAACAGCGCGTCGGTATCGCCCGCTCGCTGGCCGTGGAACCGGAGCTGTGGTTCCTCGACGAGCCCTTCTCGGCGCTCGACCCGCTGATCCGGCGGGAGATGCAGGACGAGTTCCTGCGCCTGCAGAGCGTGCTGCACAAGACCATCGTCTTCATCACCCACGACTTCGACGAGGCGATCCGCCTGGCCGACCGGATCGCCATCATGCAGGACGGTGCGATCATGCAGATCGGCACGCCCGAGGAGTTGGTCACCGACCCGGCGACCGACTACGTGGCGGAGTTCACCCGCGATGTCTCCCGCGCCAAGGTGCTTTCGGCCCGGGCCCTGATGCGCGCGGCGGGCGGCGACTACGGCGGCGAGGTGCCGGCGGAAGCCAAGGTGGCCGACTTCGCGGCCGAGCTGGAAGGCGCCGCGAAGCCCTTCGCCGTGCTCGATGGGGAGGGGCGGGTGATCGGCGAGGTGAGCCGCGAGGCGGTGGTCGCCGTGCTGGTCGGCCGCGAGGCGGCGCCATGAGCCAGGGCCTGGCCACGGGCGGCGACCTGGCGGCGTCGCGCTTGGACCGCTTCAGGCGGCCTATGACCCTGCTCTGGGTGGTTGCGCTGGCCGCGACCCTGCTGCTGATGTCCTTCGGCAATGAGCTTGCACCCTGGACCCTCGAGTACCCGCGGGCCTGGCAGATCCCCCTCAAGGCTGAGATCACGGCCTTCATGAAGTGGCTGATCAATGAGGCGACCTTCGGCCTTTTCACCTTCCAGGAGTTGACTCGATCGATCGCCTGGCTGCTCGAATGGCCGCTCGGCCTGGCCTCGAGCCTGCTGGCGACGGGCTTTCTGGAGGGACAGGGCTCGGGCGCGGTCCAGGTGGTTCCGCCGCTCAGCTGGATCGCCGTGATCGCGGTCCTGGTCGCCATGGGCCGCTACGCGCGCGACTGGAAGCTGGCCGCCTTGGTCGGCGGCTGCTTCCTCTACCTGGCGGTCTTCGGCCAGTGGGCCAGCGCCATGGTCACGCTCTCCTCGATCGTGATCGCGGTGCCCCTGGGGGCGGCCGCCGGCCTGCTGGCCGGCATCGCGGGCTACCGCTGGCCCTGGTTCGAGAAGGCCATCGCCCCGCTGCTCGACCTCATGCAGACCGTGCCGATCTTCGCCTACCTGGTGCCGATCCTGTTCCTCTTCGGCTTCGGGCCGGTGGCCGCCATGACGGCGACCATCATCTACGCCATGCCGCCCATGGTGCGGGTCACCATGCTGGCGCTGAAGTCGGTGCCGGAGGAGATCGTCGACTTTGGCCGTATGGTGGGCTGCACCTCCAGGCAGATGCTGTGGAAGATCCTCGTGCCCTCGGCCATGCCGAGCCTCATGGTGGGGGTCAATCAGGTCATCATGCTGTCGCTCAACATGGTGATCATCGCCTCGATGATCGGCGCCGGCGGCCTCGGCTTCGACGTGCTGTCGTCCTTGCGCCGTCTCGATATCGGGGCGGGGGTCGAGGCCGGGATTGCCATCGTTTTGCTCGCCATCGCGCTCGACCGCCTGAGCCAGGCCTACGCGCACCGGGCGCCGCCGCAGAGCGCAGCCGAGGCGGACGGCTGGGCGAAGCGCCATCCCTATACTCTGGCGGTGCTCGGCTTCGTACTCGTCAGCGGTCTGCTGGGTCTGGCCTTGCCGGCGGTGCAGCGCTACCCCGAGGCGCTGCAGGTCACCACCGGCCCCTTCTGGTCGAACCTGGTCGAGTACATCAACGTCAACTTCTTCGACGAGCTGGAGGCGGTGAAGACCTTCCTGCTGCTGAACCTGCTGGTGCCGGTGAAGCGCTTCCTGCTCGGCCTGCCATGGATCGGGGTGGCGGCGCTGCTCGCCCTGGCAGGCTGGCAGCTCGGCGGCTGGCGGCTCTCGTTGCTGGCCGTGCTGCTCTGCCTCTTCATCGTGACCACTGGGCAGTGGGACAAGGCCATGGTGACGGTCTACCTCTGCGGCATGTCGGTGGTGATCGCCTGCCTCATCGGCGTTCCCATCGGTATCCTGGCCGCGGAGAACGCGCGGGCCGGGCGGGTCGTCCAGGTGATTATCGACACGCTGCAGACCCTGCCGTCCTTCGTCTACCTGATCCCCGTGGTCATGTTGTTCCGGGTCGGCGATTTCTCGGCCATGATCGCGGTCGTCGCCTATGCCTTGGCGCCGGCCGTTCGCTACACCGCCCACGGCATTCGCCAGCTGAGCCCGCAGCTGATCGAGGCCGGCATCGCCGCCGGCTGCACGCGCCGCCAGCTGCTGTGGAAGATCAAGCTGCCGCTCGCCCTGCCGGAGATCATGCTGGGGGTCAACCAGACCATCATGCTGGCGCTCTCCATGCTGGTCATCACGGCCCTGGTCGGCACCCGGGATCTGGGTCAGGAGGTCTACATCGCGCTCACCAAGGCGGACACGGGCCGCGGCCTGGTCGCCGGGTTCAGCGTCGCCTTCATCGCGATCATCGCCGACCGGCTGATCGCGGCCTGGGCGACGCGGCGCAAGCGCGAGCTGGGCATGGCGTGAAGAGGAAAGAGGCATGACAGAAACCGTCGATCCGAAGACTCGCGCGAGCGGACTGCCCTGCTGGTCCGGGCCGGTCGACCCCGCGCCGATTTCCGGCGGCATCACGAATGTCAACTTCGTGGTCGAGGACGGCGGCGCGCGTTATTTCGTGCGCATAGGAGACGATATCCCGGTGCACGGCATCCTGCGCAGCAACGAGCTCGCGGCGGCGCGTGCGGCCGAGGCGGCCGGGGTCTCGCCGGGCCTGGTCTACGCCGAGCCCGGCGTCCTGGTGCTTCGCTTCATCGAGGGCCGCACCTTCGAGCCCGCGGACCTGCGCGACCCGGCCAACCTGCCGCGCGTCGTCGAGCTGATCCGGCGCGTCCACTACGAGATGCCCAAGCACGTTCAGGGGCCGGTGCTAATGTTCTGGGTGTTCCACGTGGTGCGCAGCTATGCCGGCGCGCTGCGCGATGGGAACAGCCGTTGCCTGCCCATGCTGCCGGCGCTGCTGGCCAAGGCGGAACGGCTCGAGACCGCGGTCGGCCCGATCCAGGTTGTCTTCGGCCACAACGACCTGCTGGCCGCCAATTTCATCGCGGAGGGCGAAGGCGACGGCGGGCGGCTCTGGCTGGTCGACTGGGACTATGCGGGCTTCAACTCGCCGCTCTTCGACCTAGCCAACGTGGCTTCGAACAACGAGCTCCCGCCGCAACAGGTGGATGCGCTGCTCGAGGGCTACTTCGGACGTCCGCCCGATGACGACGTGAGGCGCCGCTACGCGGCCATGGCCTGCGCCTCGCTGCTGCGCGAGACCATGTGGTCCATGGTCTCCGAGATCCACTCCACCCTCGACTTCGACTACGTCGCCTACACGGAAGAAAACCTGGCCCGCTTCCAGCGCGCCTATGCCGCCTTCGACGGGCAAGGCTGAGGAGCGGTCATGGACGCTTTTCCATCGACAGCACGGGCGGTCATCATCGGCGGCGGCATCGTCGGCTGCTCGACCGCCTATCACCTGACGCACCTGGGCTGGCGCGACGTGGTCGCGCTGGAGAAGGGCAAGCTGACCGGCGGCTCGACCTGGCACGCGGCGGGACTGGTCGGGCAGCTGCGCTCCAACGCCAATATCACCCAGCTGCTCAAGTACAGCGTCGAGCTCTACGACCGGCTCGAAACGGAAACCGGCCAGGCGACCGGCTGGAAACAGAACGGTGGGCTGCGCTTGGCTTGCAACGAAGAGCGGATGACCGAGATCAGGCGCCAAGCGACCACGGCGCGCTCCTTCGGTCTCGAGATGCATCTGCTGAGCCCGTCGGAGGCGAAGGAGCTCTGGCCGCTGATGGATGCCTCCGACCTGACGGGGGCGGCTTTCCTGCCGAGCGACGGCCAGGCCAACCCGGCGGACATATCGCAAGCGCTGGCCAAGGGTGCGCGCCAGGGCGGCGCGCGCTTCGTCGAGGGTTGCCGCGTAACCGGAATCGCGGTCGAAAACGGCCGTGCCGTCGGCGTCGAGACCGACCGGGGCACGATCGCTTGCGAGGTCGTGATCAACTGCGCCGGGCAGTGGGCGCGCGAGGTCGGACGCCTGGCCGGGGTCAACGTCCCGCTGGTCTCGGTCCAGCACCAGTACCTGGTGACCGAGCGGATCGAGGGCGTGGCGCGCGACCTGCCGACCCTGCGCGACCCGGACCGCCTGATCTACTTCAAGGAGGAGGTTGGCGGCCTGGTCATGGGCGGCTACGAGCCCGATCCCAAGCCCTGGGCGCTGGACGGCGTTCCCGAGGGTTTCGACTTCTCGCTGCTCGATCCCGACGTCGATCACTTCGAGCAGCTCATGGAGCAGGCGCTGTTCCGGGTGCCGGCCCTGGAGACCGCCGGGGTCAAGCAGCTGATCAACGGGCCCGAGTCCTTCACCCCCGACGGCAACTTCATCCTGGGCGAGGCTCCGGAGGTCCGGAGCTTCTATGTCGGCGCCGGGTTCAACGCCTATGGCATCGCCGCCGGGGGCGGGGCAGGGAAAGCGCTGGCGGAATGGATTGTCGGCGGCGAGCCGCCGATGGACCTTTGGCCGGTCGACATCCGCCGCTTCGGCCGGCCGCACCAGAGCATCGACTGGGTGCGCTCCCGCACGCTCGAGCTCTACGGCAAGCACTACACCATGGCCTGGCCGCACGAGGAGCACGCATCCGCCCGACCCGAGCGGATTTCGCCGCTCTATGGCGCGCTCAAGGAGCAGGGCGCCTGCTTCGGCGAAAAGCTCGGCTGGGAGCGTCCCAACTGGTTTGCGGCGAACGGGGCCAAGCCGCGCGACCACTACTCCTATGGCCGGCAGAACTGGTTCGAGGCGGTCGGCGAGGAGCACCGCGCCGTGCGCGAGCGGGCCGGCCTGTTCGACCAGTCGTCTTTCGCCAAGTTCCTGATGGTGGGACGCGACGCCGCCAAGGCGCTCGAGTGGATCTGCGCCAACCGCATCGACAAGCCGGTGGGCAGCCTGACCTATACCCAGATGCTGAACGGACGCGGCGGCATCGAATGCGACCTCACCGTGGCGCGCCTGGCCGAGGACCGCTTCTACATCGTGACGGGTACCGGCTTCGCGACCCACGACTTCTCCTGGATCGCCCGCGGCATACCCGAGGGCCTGGACGCGCATCTGGTCGACGTCACCTCCGGCGGTGCCGTGCTCTCGCTCATGGGTCCGGCGGCGCGCGAGATTCTGGGCGCGGTCACGCCTGACGACGTTTCCGACCAAGCTTTCCCCTTCGCGACCTGCCGGGCCATCACCGTTGGCGGGGCGCCGGTCACGGCGCTCCGGATCACCTATGTCGGCGAGCTGGGCTGGGAGCTGCATGTTCCCAGCGAGCACGCCCAGTCGGTGTACAAGCGTCTTACCGCCGTGGGCGAAGCCCATGGCCTCGCCAACGCCGGCTATCGGGCCATCGAATCCCTGAGACTGGAAAAGGGCTACCGGGCCTGGGGCAGCGACATCGGCCCGGACCATACGCCGCTCGAGGCCGCCCTCGGCTGGGCGGTCAAGCTGAAGACCAACGTCGACTTCCAGGGCCGCGAGGCGCTGGCCGCGCAGCAAGGAGAGCCGCTCGAGAAACGTCTCGCCTGCTTCACCGTCGACGACCCCGACATCGTCCTGCTGGGCCGCGAGACGATCTACCGCGACGGCGAGCGGGTCGGTTGGCTGACCAGTGGCGGCTGGGGCTACACGGTCCAAAGGAACATCGGCTACGGCTATGTCCGCAGCCCGGACGGCGTCGCCGACGAATTTCTTTATGGCGGCAACTACGAGCTCGAAGTCGCGACCGAGCGTGTGCCCTGCGTTATCCGACGCGAGGTGCTCTACGACCCGAAGGGTGAGCGGGTGAAGGGGTGATCAAGCCATGACGGACTCTGCCGAGATTGTCATCGTCGGTGGCGGCGCGATCGGCGCGGGGGTGGCCTAT
>Ga0224512_10005250_pt1 | contig 10735 bp, 7 predicted proteins | sample SF_May12_sed_USG_4_FD_169103 | JGI IMG/M metagenome (GOLD analysis project Ga0224512, IMG submission 169103) | Sediment microbial communities from San Francisco Bay, California, United States - SF_May12_sed_USGS_13 | ecosystem: Environmental > Aquatic > Marine > Sediment | place: USA: California...
GGAGGCGGGCGCAAGTGCGCTTGGGGCAATTTGCCCCGTCGCGAAATTGTCCGGTGCGCGGTTCGCGGCTGGTGGGCCATTCGATTCTGATGCCTGACATGGTTGCCAACCTCGCCGGTGAGGGCGTTTCGGAGAAGGCGAGCGCGCAGAACGGCGCGTTCAGAATGGGGCGCGGCAGCATCTTTTGGAACCATTTCGCGCGTCAGGCGGCCCTGCTTCTGGCAATTTCCCTTGGACTTACGATCCCCCTGGTGCTGGTGCACATCATCCCGCTGATCGAGCCGATCTTCACGCGCGGGCTGTCGCCGAGATTGCTCTACGACGCGGTGCCGCTGTTCTTCCCGCTCATCTTCTATCTGGCGACGCCGGTGTTCCTGGCGATCACCCTCAGCCGTTTTTACGACCGGGTGCTGGCCGACAACGAAATCACCGCGCTAAACTCCGCGGGGCTCTCGAAGCTGAGCGTAGCCAAACCGGCGATCGCCCTCTCGGTCATCGCCACGGTCGTCTGTGTGGCGATCTCGGTCTACCTGATCCCGGCAAGCCTGCGCAGCCTGGAGAACATCCGCTACAATGCCCGCACCTATATTCACTATCGCGCCTTGCCGGAGGGCCGGTTCATCGGCGTCAAACGCGGCGTTACGATCTACATCTACCGCTGGGTGAGCGACACCGAGGTCGAGGACGTGTTCCTCATCGACAAGAGCAAGCCCAACGAATCGCGGGTGTTGTTCGCGCGCAAGGGCGAGTTCGTGGAGGATCCCGAAAAGCTGGTGTTGATCCTCCACCGCGGCCGCATCGACGTAGTGAGCAAAAAGACAGGCACCGCCAAATACGATTCCGTCTCCTTCAATCGTCTGTCGCAGCACCTGCCGATGTTGCGGCGGAATGTCTGGCGTGTGCGCGGCTGGCGCGGCCCGGAGGAGCAAACCATCGCCACCCTGATGGATCCGCCGGCGTCGGTGCTGCGCAGTCCCTCAAAGACCCGCAAATGGCGCGGCGAACTCTACCGGCGGCTGATCGCGCCGTTTCTGTGTCTGTCCTACGGTATCTTCTGCGTCGGCGTCCTCTTGGGCATGCATTCGCCGCGGCGCGACCGGATCAAGAGCCTCGGCGCGATCGCCGGCGTTGTGGGCGGGCTTCACCTGAGCTTTTTCCTGCTGCTGCAGGGCGTGGTGTTGCCAAATCCCGCGATCCTGGCGCTGTTCGGTGTTATTCTGGTGCTGCCCCTGACCACTGGGCTGATCCTGCTCACCCGGACCGATCGCCGCACGTCCCGACTGGCGCGCGCGTCCGCGGCCTAATACATCAGGCCGCCTAGGTTCGGCCGCCTTACCGAAAGAACGGCATGACCGCGATTGAGATCATCAGCCTGATCAATGATGCGCTTTTCGGTTTCGCGCTGCTGGGGCTGACGGCAATGGTGCTCGGTTTCCTGCGTCTTGTCTGGCTGCATCGCCGCTTGCGCCCGGCGGCGCTTGACCGCGAGGCAGCGCTCCTGGCCACCGAACTGCCGCCAACGGCGGAGCTCCCGCATGTTCTGATCCAACTGCCGACCTTCAACGAGGGCGCCATCGTCACCCGCGTGCTCGAGGCTGCCGCGGCGCTCGACTGGCCGAAGGACAAGCTGCACATACAATTGCTCGACGACAGCACCGACACGACGACGGCGATCGCGCGCGAGGCGGTGGCGGCAATCGCGGCGCGGGGCTTCGATGCGGAGGTGATCCACCGCGACGACCGCGCCGGCTTCAAGGCGGGCGCGCTCCAATTCGGTATCGAAAAGGCGCCGCATCCCTTCGTTGCGATCCTCGACGTCGACTACGTGCCCGCGCCCGACTTCCTGCGCCAATGCATGAAGGCTCTGCTTGCCGAGGAGAAACTCGCCTTCGCCCAGGCACGGTTCGATTTCCTGAACGGCGAGGAGAACTGGCTCACCCGTGCCCAGGTGCTGATGCTCGACACGCACCTGGCGATCGAGCAGGCAACGCGAAGCTGGTCGGGCCAGGTGCTGCCCTTCAACGGTACCTGCGGCGTCTGGCGACGCGAGGCGATCATCGATGCCGGCGGCTGGCAGGGCGACACGCTGGCCGAGGACATGGATCTGAGCTACCGCGCGCATCTCAAGGGCTGGCATGCCGGCTTCCTTTTGAGCGCGCCGGTTATGGGCGAGCTGCCGACCACCGTTGCCGCCTGGACGCTGCAGCAGAAGCGCTGGTCGAAGGGCTTCGCTCAGGTCGCGAAGAAGACGCTGCCGAGGCTCCGCGGATCGGACTTCAGCGCGGCACAGAAGCGCGATGCGCTCATTCACCTGATGGCTTGGTGGGCGATCCCGCTCTTCGGGCTGGCGGCCGTGACGGGCATCATCGGGCTGTTCCTTCAGGCCGACAGCATGCCGTACATGGTGGCGGCGCTTATCCTCGCGCTGGCGATCGGCGAGGGTGTGCATCTGCATGCGACATGGGTCGCCAACCGGCTCTTGCGGCGCTGGAGCACGGCCAAGTTCTATCTGGTCTTCGCCAGCGTGCCGCTGCTGATGGTGCTCTCCACGCTCAGCAATCTGCGCGGCGTGATCGAGGCCAAGATCGGCAAGGCGAGCGCCTTTGCGCGCACGCCAAAACGCGGGCTCACCGATCCCGGATCGCAGGGCTGACGCGGCATTCGGGTGTTCTAGGCGTCGTTTTCCCGGTAGCGCCGCCAGAGCGCGCCGAAGCGCGCATCGGCCCCGGCATCGTGATCCTTGGCGCCGGCCCAGTGGATGAAGATGAGCTTGCGTCCCGCAGCATCGCGAATGGTGCCGTCGTCGGCGACGACGCGGTCTTCCTGGTAGAAGTTGACATCCGAGAGATCTGGCGTCACCGCGCTGACCGGCCGCAGCACCAGCCCCCGCATATGCGCGGCGAAATTGATCAGCGGTTGGCTGTAGACGTCGTCCTGGCGCAGCGAGCGATAGAGCGAGAGATCCGCGCGCGTCGTCTCTATGATCTGGTCGGAGGTGAGGAAGCGGCGCGAGGTGACGAAGAAGCCGTCGCTGAAGAGCGGCCCCGCGGCGAGCTGCGGCACCCGCTCGTAGCCGGGCTTGTAAACCCAGCCAGGGGTTTCGCTGGCATAGACTAGCTCGGCCGTACCCGCCGCGAGCACGTCCTTCAAGGGCGCGAAGCTCTGCAACACGATCGTGTCGATGTCGATGTAGATCGTGCTTGCGAAGGGCAGGTCGAAGACCGCGATCTTGCGCACCTTGTGGCGCCGGTAGCGATTGCGGGGATAGAGCGTGCGGGCGAACCGGTCGATCACGCCGAAGTCGCGATCGGCGATCTCAAAGCCGTAGTCGCCAGCGGCGGCGGCGGTTCGGGTCATGTCCTTGTGATAGGGGATGACGACGGCGGGCATGTTGGGATTGTGGTCACGGAAGCTGCGCAGGAACGGCAGGAACCATCCGTAAACGCGGTCGTTCGCCAATACTGCGACGCCGCAATCCGCGCGCGTTTCTGTGCTCTCATCTTTGCTTTGGGCGGATTTCGGTGCTGCCAAGCTCTATCGGTCCGTGGTCCGAGGGGCGCCGGCGGATGCGCCCGTCAATCGGCCGATGTCTTCGCGCGTGCGGCGGCGCTTGTCCAGTCGCCACGAGCGGAAAAGTCGTTAGCTGCCGTTGCTTGCCCCCATGCGCAGAACCTTGAGGACGGTGTCGATATTCGGCCGGCGGCGGTAGGTCGCCTCGGAAAACCGATGGCGGATCACGCCCTTGGGGTCGATGGCGAAGACGATGGGATGCGGGATGCCGTGGCCGAAGCTGCCCGGCGGATGCCCCTCGTTCAGCAGGCCGAAGGCGCGGATGATCTTCGAGCCCTTGTCGGAGAGCAGCGTGTATTTGATGCCGCGGCCTTCGGAGAAGTTCTTGATCGCCGACAGGCTGTCATAGCTGATCACGGCGACCCGGTAGCCGAGCGCGCGGACGTCGCCGAGCCGGCGGTTCCAATCCACCGCTTCGGCGCGGCAATAGACGCACCAATCGACCGAGCGGTTGAACACCAGCAGCAGTCCGCGCTTGCCGGTGAGGGAGGCAAGATCGCGGGTCTTGCCGGTCTGATCGGGCGCGACGAGCTTGATGGGCAGGGCTTGGCCGATCCTGGGACCGCGGTCGAGCTTGTCATAAGCGGGTGCGGCGGCGGCCATCGACGCAGCGACGACGCCTATCCAGCCCAGAACGAGTATTCGCATCGCCCGCATCGGCGGTCTCCCGGATTGATTGGATCAAGGGCCTTGAAGATATAGCCACGGTGGGTTCGATTGAACGGCGCGCACCATCACGATTTGGCGATCACATCCCGGCGCTCTGCGACGATCTGGCCCCGGCATTCTCGATCTCGCGCAGGAAGACGTCGGCGAAGTCCTTGAGCTTGGCTGCGCCGACACCGTAGACCTCGGCGAAACCCTCGCGGTCGGCTGGACGGCGCGCGGCCATGTCGATCAGCGTCTTGTCGGAGAAGATGACGTAGGCCGGCACGTCGCGCGCCTTTGCGAGATCGAGACGCAGCGCTTTCAGGCGTTGCAGCAGGTCGGCGCCCGTATCGTCCAGGCTTTGCGCGGCGGCGGAGGCGGCTTTGCGGCGCGCCGATTTCGGCGCGGCGATGGTGTCGGGGCGATAGCGGAAGTCACCTTCGCCTTGCATCAGCCGCGCGCCGGCCTCGGTGGCGCGCAGGCCGCCATAGCCGGCGATGTCGATTTCGAGCAGTCCGGCGGCGACCATCTGGCGGATGATGCCGCTCCACTCGCCGGCCGCGCGGCTGGCGCCGAGCGCGTAGGTCGGCAGCTCGTCGTGGCGCCATTTCAGGATTTTCTCATTCTCGCTGCCGCGCAGGATATTGACGACATGCGCGGCGCCCCAGCGCTGGCCGGTTCCGTGCACGGTGGACAGCACCATTTGCGCGTCCGGCGTGCCGTCGATTAGCGTGACCGGGTTGAGGCAAAGATCGCAATTGCCGCAGGGCGGGGTCGCCTCGCCGAAATAGCGCAGCAGCATCGCCCGGCGGCATTCGGGCGCCTCGCAATAGGCGATCAGCGCATCCAGGCGCTTGTGCTCGCGGCGCCGGCGGTCGTCGCCCGCTTCCTCCTCCTCGATGAAGGCGCGGCGCATGCGGATATCGTCGAGCCCGTAGAGCAGCATCGTCTCGGCCGGCTCGCCGTCGCGCCCGGCGCGGCCGATCTCCTGATAATACGCCTCGGGGCTTGCCGGTAGGTCCGTGTGCAGCACGTAGCGGATGTCGGGCTTGTCGATGCCCATGCCGAAGGCGACCGTGGCGACGATGACGACGCCGGGCTCGGTCATGAAGCGGTTCTGGGTTTGGGCTTTGTGCGCCGCGTCCATCCCGGCATGAAAGGCAAGGGCGGTATGGCCCTGCTCGCACAGGAGCGCGGCAACCTCCTCGGTCTTGCGCCGCGACAGGCAATAGACGATGCCCGAATGCCCGCGCCGCGCCTCGACGAAGTCCGCGGCTTGCTTTTTCCAGCCGCTTTTCAGCGTTACAGCGAGCGAGAGGTTCGGGCGGTCGAAGCCGGTGACGACCGAGACCACGTCGTCGCCGAAGATCTTGGTTTCGATGTCGGCCCGGGTCGGCGGATCGGCGGTGGCGGTGAGGCCGATGATCGGCGTATCGGGAAAGCGCGCGCGCAGCGCCGCCAGTTCGGCGTATTCGGGTCGGAAGGCGGGGCCCCACTGCGAGATGCAATGCGCCTCGTCGATAGCGATAAGCGTGATGCCGATCTTGCCCAGCGCGCCCAGCATGGCGTCGGTCATCAGCCGCTCGGGCGAGAGGTAGAGAAGCCGGATATCGCCGGCCTGGACGCGGCGCCAGGTGGCGACGTTCGCGGCGCGGTCGAAATCGGAGTTTATCGTCGCCGCCGCGATGCCGTTGAGACGCAGCGCTTCGACCTGGTCGCGCATCAGCGCCACCAGCGGCGAGACGACAATCGTAAGCCCGCCCATCACCAGCGCCGGAACCTGATAGCAGAGCGACTTGCCCGAGCCCGTCGGCATGACCGCCAGCACGTTGCGGCCGTTCAGTACCGCCGCCATCGCCTCGTCCTGGCCCGGCCGCAGCGTGTCGAAGCCGAACACGTCCTTCAGCACCGCGGCTACGGCGTCGCCGGGAGCGGCCGCGTTGTGGATGGCAGGGTCTGATCGAGGGAGAGCGTCGGGCGCATACATGAGCGCGGACAAGATACGCGCTTGCGCCGCGGTGATGAACCGGAAAGCGGCACGCCAGAAAATATTTCCGCTCACGCGGTATCGGCGCCAACTGGACGAAAAATGCGCTAGCCAGAAAAATCGGCAATCATGTCCGCCACGGCCTCGGGGTGAGTGGTGAGCATGGCGTGGTCGCCGCCTTCGATCATGGCCAGCGTGCCTTGCGGCAGGCCGGCTATCAGCGCTTCGGTGATGTCGAGCGTGACGGCCGGGCTCTTGTCGCCGCAGGCGATCTGCACGGGGAACGCAAGGCGCGCAAGGTCGTCGTAGGTGTAGGTTTCGGCAAAAGCCGCGCGCACGTCGCGCACGTTCACGGGCGTGCGGTCGATCAGGTAGGTCTTGACCGGCTCGGGCATGGCGCCGAAGGCTCCCGGGCCGAACCAGAAATCGATCATCCGGCCGACGGCTTCGGGCTCGCCGGCCTCGTGGGCTGCGACGTAGCCGCCGATCCCGTCGCGGAGTACGCGGCGCGATGCGTCTTTGCCCGCAAGCTCGAGCGCGTGCGGCGAGACCGGCTCGAACAGGACCATGTATGCGATGGGGATGCGGCCGCGCAAGGCCACATGCAGCGCCACGCTGGCGCCGTAGGAATGTCCGGCGAGCCGGATCGGGGCGTCGAAGCTGCCGAGCTCGGCCTCGACCGCCGCAGCCAAAGCATCCGTGGTGATGGCGGGCGGCGTCTCGGCCGGCCCGGCGCCGTCATGGCCGGGCAGCGTCGGGGTGACGATCGCAAAGTGGTCGGGCAAGTGCTTGGCCACGGCTTGCCAGGCCTGGCCGGTGGCCGGCGAGCCATGAATGAGGACGAGCGGCGTCATGTCGGTGTCCAGAGGCATCCATGCGTAACTAGGCCCGGATCGGCTGCCGGCTAGTCCCTGGTGGCGAACAGAGCGAGGGTTGGGCTAGAGGCCCTGAAATCCGAAAGCATCGCCGCGGCGGACGATCCGGCCGGCAGTGGGCGTCGGGAAGTGCGCGGTCAGGAACGCCGTATCGGTCTCGGCGACCTCGTCGATCAGGCGCAGGCGGGTTTGCGCCGACTGAACCGGATCGGTGCAGAAGCGCGTCGATATGCGCGGATCGGCAAACTGGGCCGGCGAGTGGATGGCATCGCCCACCAGAAGCGCCCGCTTGCCGTCGCGCTCGACCCGGATGACGATATTGCCCGGCGTGTGACCGGGCGCCGGCTCCAGCCAGATGCCCTGGTCGATCTCATGATCGTCGGCGACGAGCTTGGCGCGTCCGGCCTCCACGACCGGCAGCACACTGTCATAGAACGAGCCGTGGTTGACCGGCTCATCGTCGCTGGCCGCGCGGTTTTCGGCCTCCCAGAACTCGTACTCGCGCTTGGCGAAGACGTAGTTCGCATTGGGGAACGTGGGCACCCAGCGTCCATCCAACAGCTTGGTGTTCCATCCGACATGGTCGGCATGCAGATGAGTGCACAGGACGATATCGATGTCGTCCGGGCTGACGCCGTGGCGCGCCAGGGTTTCAAGATACGGAAACTGGGCGTGATGCCATGGCGGGCGGTTGGGGCGCTCCTTGTCGTTGCCAACGCAGGCATCGACCAGGATGGTGAGGTTGGGCGTGCGCACGAGCAGCGAATGAAAGGCGAGGATGAGGTTGCGGCTGGCCGGATCGGCGTAGCGCGGCATCAGCCAATCGGCATTGGCGTCGAGCATGTCGGGCGGTGCATCGGGCAACAGGAAATCGAGCCCGAAGATCGGGCCTTCCTGTTCCAGCACGCGGTCGATCCGGATATCGCCAATGGTCAGTGTCTGCATTTTCGCCCCTTGTTCGGTGCCCAAATTCGTCTCGGCCGGCGCCGGCTCCCACAATGGGCAAATCCTCCCACGATTTGCCCGCCATTGCACGGGACCAACCGTCATCGCCGCCGGATGTGCACTTGTTTCCTTTCGGCCTCGGGTCCAGTAGTCTTTCCCAAGATTTGGGGAGGTTCCGCCAGTGACCAGACAATCGGGTGGGGCGGCAACCCAGGCGTCACCAGGGAGGAGACTATGAAGCATATCATCACAGCAGCTGCTGCGACTTTCGCATTGCTCGCAAACGACATTGCGCAGGCCGAGACGGTCGGCATCGCCGCATCAAGGAAGGGCTCGCTCTACGACCGCTCAGGCACGGTAATCGCCAAGGTGGTCACCAACCAGGGCGGGTTGCGCGCCACCTTGCGTAACTTCACCAGCCCCAGCGTCTATATCCCGGCGATCAACCGCGGGCAGGTCGCTTTCGGGCTCGCGAACCGTATCGAGATTGCGCTCGCCGTCGCCGGCCAGGGCCACTTCAAGGGCCGCAAGCACCCGAACATTCGCGCCGTCACCATCATGTATCCGCTGCGCATCGCCTTTTTCGTGAAGAAGGATTCGCCGATCAAGACGATCGCCGATTTGAAGGGCAAAAAGGTGCCCGGCGGCTTCGTGGCGCAGAAGATCATCCTGAAGCTGATGGATGCCGAATTCGAGACCGCGGGCATGACGCGCAAGGACATTAGCGCGGTTCCGGTGCCGAACATCGTCGCCGGCGCCAACGCGTTCATCACCGGCAAAACCGATACATTCCTCTTCGCGCTCGGCGCGCCCAAGGTCCGCGAGGCCAACGCAAAGCATGGCATCCGGGCGTTGCCCATCGCCAACACGCCGGACAAGCTGGCCGCGGTGCGCAAGCATCTGAGCGTCGCCTACCTCAAGCCGGAAAAGCCGCGCAAGTCGAACCCGGGCATCCTCGCGCCGATGCATGTAATCGCCTATGACGCGATGGTCTTCACCCACAAGGACGCCAGCGCAGATGCGGTCTACAAGCTGACCAAAGCGATGCACGGCAACAAGAAGGCGTTGGCCAAGGCCTTCCCGGTCTTCAACGGCTTCCAGCAGGCAAGCATGGCCAAGGACCTGGGCGCGGTGAAATACCATCCGGGCGCCATAAAGTTCTACAAGGAGAAGGGCCTCTGGCCGCCGAAAAATTAGCCGGCAGGCCAGCGCCAGAGACGGAGGTCGATACCGCCGCCGCAGCGCCCGATCCGCGGCCGGCTTGGCTGCGGGTGGCGACGGCGGCTGCGGCCACGGGGATTACGCTTATCTCGCTGCTGTGGGCACTGGAGATCCTCCAGTGGCTGGGCGTCAATCTCTATACCGGCCAATACATAGCGGCGATCCTCGCCTTCGCGCTGCCGCTCGCCTTCCTGCATCTGCCCGCCAGGCGCCGCACGCCGCGGCTGAACGCGCCGTGGTACGACGTCACGCTGGCCGCCATCGGCTTTGCGATGGGCTGGTACATGGCCGTCCATTATCCGCGTCTGGCGGAGATGTATACCGAGACGCCGTGGGACAGCGTGACCATCGGGCTCATACTGGTGCCGATGATGCTGGAGGCGCTGCGGCGGGGCACCGGCAACACCCTGCCGTTCATCGTGCTGGTCTTCATCCTCTACGGCCTGCTTGGGCACCATCTGTCGGGCCGGTTCTCCGCCCAGCAGATCGACTGGGATGTCTATGCCGGCCTGCTGGCTTTCGACGGCAACGCGATCCCCGGGGGCCCGCTGGCGATCGCCTGCAGCATCGTCGTTGCCTTCGTTTTTTTCGGCACGCTCTTGAACGCGACCCACGGCTCGCAATTCTTCACCGAGCTGGCGCAGGTTGCGATGGGCCGCTTCCGCGGCGGTTCGGCCAAGATCGCGGTGGCGGCCTCGGCGCTCTTCGGCTCGATCTCGGGCAGTGCCGTCGCCAATGTGGTCGCGACCGGCGTGGTAACCATCCCGATGATCAAGCGCGGCGGTTATCCCGCCCATAGAGCCGGCGCGATCGAAGCGGTCGCGTCGACCGGCGGCCAGCTTCTGCCTCCCGTCATGGGCGCCGCCGCCTTCCTGATGGCCGATTTCCTGGAGACGTCCTACGCCACTGTCGTGCTCGCGGCGTTGGTGCCCGGGCTCTTCTACTATTTTGCGCTGTTCGTGCAGGCTGATCTGGAAGCTGCGCGCGACGGACTTGCGGCCTTGAAACGCTCGGAGATCGCGCGCGCCCACACGCTGCTGCCGGGCTGGGTCTTCGTGGTGCCCTTCGCGGCGCTGATCTTTGCCCTGTTCGAGCTCAACTGGCTGCCGCAGACCGCGGCGATCCTTGCCGCTGCCGGGCTGGTGGTGTTCTCGCTTGTTTTTGGATACCACGGCTTTCGGCCGCCGCTTGGCATGCTTTTCGATGCCGTGCGCAAAACAGGGATCGCCGTGCTCGACATCATCCTGATCGCGGCCGGCGCCGGTATCGTCATCGGTGTGCTCTCAAACTCGGGTCTTGGTTTCACCTTCACAAATGTGCTGGTCCAACTCGGGTCGGGAAGCCTGCTGGCGCTGCTTCTGCTGGCCGCGGCGGTGTGCATCGTGCTCGGCATGGGTTTGCCGACGGTCGGCGTCTATGTTCTGCTCGCCGCGCTGGTCGCGCCGGGATTGATCGAGGTCGGGGTCAATCCGATGGCAGCGCATCTCTA
>Ga0224512_10005251_pt1 | contig 10734 bp, 12 predicted proteins | sample SF_May12_sed_USG_4_FD_169103 | JGI IMG/M metagenome (GOLD analysis project Ga0224512, IMG submission 169103) | Sediment microbial communities from San Francisco Bay, California, United States - SF_May12_sed_USGS_13 | ecosystem: Environmental > Aquatic > Marine > Sediment | place: USA...
GTGTCTTCAACGGTGTCATGCAGCAGCGCCGCCGCCAGAGTGTCGGCGTCCATGCCGTACTCGGCAAGGATCTGCGCCACCGTGAGCGGATGGCTAATGAACGGCTCGCCGCTCTTGCGGAACTGACCGAGGTGAAGTCGATGCGCCAGGTCGTAAGCGCGATGGATCTTGGTGTCCGACGATTCGGGATGGCTCGCACGAAACGAGCTAAGGACGGGCTCGAGTTCGAGTATTACGGCGTCGTCGGGACGGACGCTGCGTTCAGGGCTTGTCATAGTGGACCAGCTTCGTCAACGTGATGTCAGGCGGAAGGCGATCCGCACCGTTGAGAAAGCCCAATTCCACCAAAACGCTCAGGCCGACCACCTTTCCCCCGAGGCGCTCGATCAGCCGGGCGGCGGCGGCGGCTGTTCCCCCCGTAGCAAGCACATCATCGACCACCAGCACTCGCTCGCCGTCGGCCAATGCGTCGAGGTGGATCTCCAGCGAATCGGTGCCGTACTCGAGTTCGTACTCCTCTTCTTTCACTACGTGCGGAAGGCGGCCGGGTTTGCGCACTGGTATGAAGCCAACCCCAAGCGCCCGGGCGATGGGTACCCCGAAGATGAAACCTCTGGCCTCGATGCCGGCCACCTTCGTGACCCCCTCGCCGGTATAGGGCGCAGCCATGTTGTCGATCGTCCAGGCAAGCGCCTCGGCGTCGGCCAGCAGCGGAGTTATGTCCTTGAAGACAATGCCCGGCTCAGGGAAGTCCGGGATGTCCCTGATGAGGGCTTTCAGTCTTTCTTCGGTCATGTCCAACAGGTTACCGCCGACGCTTGCGCCGTTTGGGTGGCCTGGGAACCGCACCGGTACCCACCGGGGGCCGAGGATCGTTATCCGATCGGGTGGGGGGTCGCTCCCCCGCGGCCGCGGCAGCAACGGGCTCCGGCTCACGCAACACGGCTTCGCCCTTGCGGGCGGCCCGCCTCGCGGCCCTTTGCCAGCCCTCTTCTCGCGCTTTCCACAGCGCCAGCAGCGGCGAGGCCACGAATATCGACGAATAGGTGCCGGCGGCGACGCCGACGAAGAGAGCAAGAGCGAATTCACGCAATGTTGCCGCACCCAACAGATACGAGCCGACGAACAACAGGCTGCCGACTGGCAGCAGCGACGTCAGCGAGGTGTTTATCGAGCGCATGAACACAGCATTCATGGCTCGGTTGACGATGCCGCCGATAGGCATGTCTTCGCCGAACTCGTCGATCTCTTCGATGATCTTGTCGAACACCACCACCGTGTCGTAAAGCGAGTAACCAAGGATGGTCAAGATGGCGATGACGGTCGCCGGGGTCACCTCGAAGCCACTAACGGAATAGACACCCGCCGTGATGAGCAGGTCATGAAACAGAGCGATCAATGCCGTGACCGCCATCTTCCACTCGAATCGCCAGGAGATGAAGATGCCGACGACGATGAGGAAGATCACGAGTGCGCGCAGCGCCGAGGCAGTCACCTGCTCGCCGAATGTTGGCCCCACCGACTCAACGCTGGCGTCGTCGACCGTGGTCCCAGCGGTGTCAACGACCACGCGCACCAATTCAAGCTCAGCGTCTGGGCCCAGTTCCTCGGTCTGCACCCGCACCCCCTCACCGCCTCCAGTGAGCTGAACCCTGGCGCCCTCCTGGCCGACGCTTGAGAGCGCATCTCTGAAGTTTGACAATCCAGCATCGGCGGGATTGGGCGCCTGCACCACTGTGCCCCCCTCGAAGTCGACGCTGAGGTTCAGGCCCCGAAAAAGCAGCGAACCAACGGCAATCAACAACAGCACTCCCGAGAATACGAACCACTTCTTGCGAGCACCGACGAAGTCGAAGTTGTTCTCTGCCCGATACAGCCGACCGAACAAGCTCATGCCGTCGCCCCCGCCTCAGCCTCGACGCGATGTCCAACGGCGCCCCGAACGCTCAGTCGACCGCCGTCACCGAGACGGGTTCGGACCAACCAGGCGGCGGCCGGACGGGTGAAGAAGTAGGCGACGATCACGTCGGTGATGGTCGCCAGGCCCAGGGCGATGGCGAAGCCACGCACCGGTCCGATGGCCAACAACCACAACAGCCCTGCCCCTGCCAGCGAAACGGCGTCGGCGGTGAGAATGGTCCTGAACGATCTGGCGAAAGCGTGGTCCACCGCTGAGCGAAGCGTTCTGCCCCTCCGCACTTCATCCTTAACGCGTTCGAAATACACGATGTAGGAGTCCGAGGTGATACCGACCGAGACGATTATCCCTGCTACCCCCGCCAGCGTCAGTGTGAGTCCCTGCGTCTCACCCAGCAAGCTGAAAGTGACGAGCAGCAAAGAGCCGAACACGGTCAATCCGACCACAGTGATCAGGCCAAGAGCCCGGTAATACAGGATCATCGCCAGGGCCACGAGCGCCAACCCCCCGGCCCCGGCCAACAAACCGGCACGCAGGGAGTCGTCGCCAAGCGTGGCCGAGACCGACTCGACCCGCGACCTCTCGAACAGCGCCGGCAACGCCCCGTATCGCAGCACCGTGGCTAGATCCTCAGCTTCGGCCTGCGGATCTCCCTGCCCGAACCCGATCGTGATGTTCACCGCGCCGGCGTCGAGGCCTTCCTCGGGAGTGACACCTTGTGCCACTTGCGGAGCAGACACGACTTCCCCATCCAACACGATGGCGAACTGCCGCTGTGGGGTACCAACAGCGAAACCAGCCAGCACCTTGGTTGCCTCTTCGAATTTGGTCGCCCCCTCATCGGTGAAATCGGGATCGACCACCCACTGTCCCGCCCCTCCCCCTCCCGATCCGCCGAGGAAGCCGGCGGTGGCGTCGGTAATGTCGGCGCCCAACACCAGCGCCGGCCCGACTTGATAGACGATCCCGGTCGAAGGCTCGAGCAGGTAGGCAAAGTCGGCTTCAGGATCGTCATCGATCGTCAGGCCAGTATTGGGATCAACCCCGGCCGGCAGCACCAGCGGGAGAGTCGTCGTAGTGGTCGGGATAGTTGTGGTTGGGGCGATGGTGGTTGAAGTCGAAACGGTGGTAGTGGTCTCCCCAGCGGCGACGGTGTCGGTCGGGACTGTGTCCGTTGTGGCCGACGCAGCGTCGTCGGTCGCACTGGCGGCGGCATCGAGCTGCTGTTGGAACAAAGCCTGCTCAACCGCCGGACTAAGGCCTGGGGCCGATCCGATCTGAAAGACCTGGCGGAAGGAGAGCTGCCCGATGGTGCCAATGGCGTCTAGCGCCCTTTCGCGATCCTGAACACCGGGCAGCTGCACCACGATGTTGCGATCGCCCGACAGCGCGATCTCTGGCTCTTGAACGCTGCCCAATGCCTCAATGCGGCGCCGCATGATCTCGACCGCCTTATCGAGCACTTCCTGTGCGGTCCCCTCGGGCGCAGTGAGGACGACCGAGAATCCCCCCTGCAGGTCGAGGCCAAGCACAGGCTGAACGCCAGTGGCCAACACAGCGCCGAGCGAGCCCCAGGCGATCGCCAGGGTGATGAGCGCTATGAGAAAGGCACGGCGTTTGCTCACTCGGCCTCCGTGTCGGTCACCGTCTTGGCCGCGATCGCCCGGCGAGCGACTCGAAGGGTTACGCCTCCCTCAACCTCTATGACCGCGGACTCCTCGTCGATGCTGCGGATGGTGCCGTAGATGCCGCCGGCGGTCTGGATGTCGTCCCCCACAGCGAGCGTGGCCATCAGGTCCTGGTGGCGCCGCATGCGGGTTCGATTGGGTCGGATAATCAAGAACCAGAAGATGCCGCCCAGAATGGCGGCGTACAAGATGAGAGTGACAACGGTCGAGCCGCTGTCCTCTTGCGCAAGTATTAGGGCGTCCAAGGTGACCTCCGAGAGGTGAGAGCCGGAGTGGAGCATCGTAGCGGCGTCGCAAGTTAGCGACGCTTACCGACCGCCCTTGCCTTGAAGTCAGTGAAAGTTCCTGCTTCGATGGCGGCCCGAGCGTCTCGCAACACTCCAAGTGTGTAGGTGAGGTTGTGGATCGACAACAGCCGGCGACCGGTGGGTTCGTTTGTCAGATGCAGGTGGCGCAGGTATGCCTTGCTGTATCGGTCGCAGGTTCGGCACTCGCACGATGGATCAAGCGGCGCATCGTCCTCGGCATGCTCGGTGAGCCGGATGGCGAAGTCACCTACCGATGTCAGCACCTTGCCGTGGCGAGCCAGCCGGGTTGGCCATACACAGTCGAATAGATCGGCACCGCGCTCCACGGCGTCGAGCACGCCTTCGGTGTCTCCCAGCCCCATCACATAGCGCACCTTGCCCAGCGGGAGCTCGGCCACCGCAGCTTCTAGGGCCGCGTTGCGCTCTGGCAACTCTTCGCCAACGGACAGGCCTCCGATGCCGAACCCGTCGAATCCCAACGCAGCAGTACGTGCCGCGCTCAAAGCCCTCAGTTCGGGGTCCGTGCCCCCTTGCACTATTCCGAACAAGCTCTGGTCCTCCCGAGTGCGAGCGGCGAGCGAGCGCTCTCCCCATCGCAGCGTCCTCTCCATTGCCTCGCTGACAACCTCGCGAGGGGCCGGCAATCCCACCAGCACATCGAGTGCCATGGCGATGTCCGATCCCAGAAGCTGCTGAACCTCTACGGCCCTTTCTGGGGTGAGATTCACCACGGAGCCGTCATAGCTGGAGCGAAACTCCACTCCTTCCTCTGCCACCCGGCCGTCAAGTGAGAAGATCTGATACCCGCCCGAATCAGTCAGTGTTGCTCCGTCCCAACCCATGAACCGATGCAGTCCGCCCACCGCCGCGATCCGCTCGGCTCCGGGCCTCAGCATTAGGTGATAGGTATTGGCCAGGACTATCTGGGCGCCGGTCTCCGCCAGATCGCGCCCATCGAGATGCTTCACTGATCCTCTGGTGCCCACCGGCATGAACGACGGCGTTTCCACCTCTCCGTTGGGGGTCTTGATGACCCCGGCCCTGGCACCAAAATTGTCGGCGGTGATAGCGAATTCGAGACTCACGAGCGCTGTGCCAGCATCGCGTCACCGAACGACAAGAACCGATAACCGGCGTCCAGAGCGTGTTCGTATGTCGAGCGCCACTCGCTACCCATGAACGCCGCGATCATCACAACGAGAGACGACTTCGGGACGTGGAAATTGGTAACGAGCAAGTCGACGACCTCGAAACGGTATCCCGGAGTTATGAAGAGATCGGTCGATCCGGTTCTGGTCTCAACCAGGCGCCCTCCCGTTGCAGCCGACTCCAGTGCGCGCACTGTGGTGGTCCCCACGGCCACCACCCTGCCGCCCCGTTTTCGGCAACGAGCGACCGCTTCGGCCGCCACATCGCTGACCTCGAAAGATTCAGAATGGATCTCGTGGTCGTCCAAATCGGGGGCGTCGATGGGACGAAAAGTGTCGATGCCGACAGTGAGATCGACCTGGGTCAGTTCGATGTGTCGGGTGGCGAGCGCATCGACGACGGCTGGCGTGAAGTGCAGCGCCGCCGTTGGCGCTGCCGCCGACCCCAAGGACTTGGCGAACATGGTTTGGTACCGCTCCGGATCGGCCAACTGGGACTTGTAGTAGGGAGGTAGCGGGATCTCTCCTACCTCCTCGATCCGCTCCTCGAGATCGCCATCGGCTGAAAGGTCGACGGTAACCAAGCCTTTGGCCGGACCGTCGACGACGATCGCCTTGATGCCGTCGAAATCCAGAACAGAACCTGATCGCAATCTCCTGGCCGGCTTGACCATGGCCCTCCAGCGAGAGCCGATTCCGTCGAGCAACAACAACTCGGCCCGGCCGCCGCTATCGGCTTTGGAACCGACCAAGCGCGCCTTTCGCACCCTGGTGCTATTCACCACCACCAGATCACCTGGATCTAAGAGCGTCGGCAGGTCGGCGAATGTGTGATCGCTGAGGTTGCGACTGTCCAACAGTCGCGACGAGTCTCTCGGTTCGATCGGCGCTTGGGCAATGGAGCTCTCGGGGAGGTCGTAATCGAATAGGGAGGTGTCCATTAATCACATTTAACCGTCGCCCCTCCCGCTTGCGGGAGGGGTAGGGGGAGGGTGTCAACCCGTTCGTAGATTCCGGCGCGTTGCTGGTTCGCGGTAGCGATCGCCACCCCCACCCGGCCTCCCCCGCTGCGCGGGGGAGGTGGAAGAATCGCCCCGTCAGCGCCCACGCCGCGTATTGCAATCCTCTCTTGCTAGATACGGGAAAGCGAATGGAGGAGCAGGCCCTACTCCAACAACCTGGCTTGATCTCCCGCGGGGGTTGCGGGCGGCACCAGACCCAAATGGTCGTAGGCGGCTGGGGTGGCTACCCGGCCCCGTGGCGTTCGTTTCAGCATTCCGAGCTGCATTAGGAACGGCTCGTAGGCATCCTCCACCGTCTCGGGTTCTTCGCCGACTGCGATAGCCAGGGTGGAGAGCCCAACCGGGCCTCCGCCGAACTTCTCGGCCACTGCTCGCAAGATCGATCGATCGACTTGGTCGAGCCCGAGGGCGTCGACCTCGAACACGACCAACGCCTCAGCTGTGGTCTCGGAATCGACCACTCCGTCGGCTCGAACGGTGGCGTAATCGCGAACTCGGCGCAGCAAGCGGTTGGCGATACGCGGAGTGCCTCTGCTCCGAAGCGCTATCGCCTTTGCACCGTCAGGGGTGGCGGCAACCTCGAGAATGGCCGCAGAGCGGGTAACTATCGCTTCGAGGTCTGGCGGCTCGTAGTAATCGATGCGGGCGACATATCCGAAACGATCCCGCAGCGGCGGCGCCACCCTGCCAACTCGAGTCGTTGCTCCGATGAGGGTGAACGGAGGCAGCTCGAGTCGAATCGACCTTGCTCCTGGACCCTTGCCAACCACCACGTCGAGTCGGAAATCCTCCATGGCCGGGTACAGGACCTCCTCAACGATGCGTGGCAAGCGATGGATCTCGTCAACGAATAGCACGCCGCCAGCTTCGAGGTTGGTAAGCACGGCCGCCAAGTCGCCTGCTCGCTCCAGGGCCGGCCCGGAAGTGATCGTTATCCGGGCGTCCATTTCGGCCGCCAAGATCCCGGCGAGCGATGTCTTGCCGAGGCCGGGAGGTCCCGAGAAGAGAATGTGGTCCAGAGCCTCGCCCCTTCCTTGGGCAGCCTCGGACAAGATCTGCAGGCGATCCTTCAACTCGGTCTGTCCAATGAAGTCCGCCATGGTTCGCGGCCGCAGCGTGGCTTCTGCCTCAACCTCCACCGGCGAGTCATCCGGAAGCGGACCGGCCGACAAGATCCCTTCTTCCCTCATCTTCCCCCACCCAATGTCTTCAGGGCACTGCGAAGCAGATCCTCGACGTCTCCCTCTTTGGGAAGATCTTTGAGAGTTTGGCGTATCTCGGACTGCTGATAGCCGAGGCCCTCCAACGCCTGCCGCACCTGAGAAAGCGAGCCCTCCGTGGGCAGGTCTCCTTCGGGAAGCTCGAGTCGGGGGCGCAGCTCGAGGATCAGCTTCTGGGCAGATCGCTTGCCGATGCCGGGGACCGTCTCCAGAGTGGACACGTCATCGGCCATGACCGCTCGGCGAAGGTCATCGGGCGCCAAGGTTGCGCAGATGGCCATCGCCACCTTGGGACCGACCCCAGATGCGCCCAGCAGCAGTCGGAAGATGTCCCGCTCTGTCCCGGAAGGGAAGCCGAATAGCCCCATGTTGTCCTCGCGCACATGGAGGTGGGTGTGAAGCACAGCCTCCTCTCCCACGCCGGGCAGTTCGGCCAGGGCGCGCGGGGTGACCGTTACCTCATATCCGGTACCGGAGACGTCGAGCACGACTGTGTCGGCGGCCTGACCAACGATTGTGCCCCGGAGCCGGCCGATCATCGCGCCCCCTCGACGGCCCGGCGCATGGGGCTCGACTGAGCGTGACACAAGGCCACCGCCAACGCGTCCGATGCGTCAGCCGGCGTGGGCGGTGCCTCGAGCGAGAGGCGCATCATCACCGCTCGCTGCACCTGATCCTTGTCGGCGTCTCCGTATCCGCAGACTGCCGCCTTGACTGCGCTTGGTGTGTACTCATGAACCGGAATCCCCGATCTGGCGAGCGCAAGCAGAGCAACCCCCGACGCCCTGCCCACCGCCATGGCGGTGTGCAGGTTCTTGTTGACGAACAGGTCTTCGATGGCTGCCTCGTCGGGGCTGTACTCGGCGATGAGGCGGGTCAGGTCTTCGAATAGCTCGGAAAGGCGCTCGGCGATGGGGGCATCGGGGTCGGTGAGAAGCGCGCCTGCGCAAACGGCGCGACTTCCCTGAGGGGTCTCTTCAACTACCGCGTACCCCGTGCGCGACAACCCGGGATCGATACCCAATACGAACATATGTTTGGGGAGTTTACGACCGCCCTCTGACTCAACAAAGGATTGCAATCTCCCCCTCCCTCAGGGAGGGGGAGGGGGGAGGGTGGGGACAACACACGATTCATGGGCCGGACGCCACCCCCATCCCCTCGGGCCTTCGGCCCGAGGTACTTCCCCCTGAGGGGGAAGAGACATCAGCCCCTACCCAACGACCTCCGCCATCACCTCATCAGAGATATCGAAATTGGCGAACACCGATTGGACGTCGTCCAGTTCGTCGAGGGCATCGAGAAGCCGCAGCACCTTGGCAGCATTGTCGGACCCAACCGGAACGGTGGTTGTTGGGAGCTGGGTGACTTCAGCGGTGTCGCAGGCGATGTCGGCATTGTCGAGCGCCTGTTTAACAGCCTTGAGGTCGCCCGGCGCAGTGATTATCTCCCACTGCTCACCCGAGGGGCGCACGTCCTCGGCGCCCCCATCTATGGCCGCAGCCATCACGTCATCCTCCTCACCCGAGGCCAGCAGGTAACCCTTCTGTTCGAAGAGGTACGAGACCGAGCCGGGCTCGCCCATGTTCCCGTTGTTCCTGGTGAAGGCGGCCCGCACATCCGACGCCACTCTGTTGCGATTGTCGGTGAGGCACTGCACGTAGAGAGCCACGCCGCCCGGGGCGTAGCCCTCGTACCAGATCTCGTCGTAGGTGACGCCCTCGAGGTCGCCCGCGCCCCGCCTGATGGCCCGCTGGATGTTCTCGTGCGGCATGGACGCTGCCTTGGCCTTTTCGACAGCAGAGGCCAGGCTGTAGTTGGCCTCGACGTCGCCGCCGCCCTCACGTGCCGACACCTCGATGGCGCGCGCCAACTTGGCGAACAGCTGGCCTCGAGCAGCATCCTTGGCGCCCTTCTTGCGCTTGATGGTTGACCACTTGGAATGTCCCGACATCAGGCCCCCTCGAGGAACATGCGATGAACCCGAGTGTCGGTCGTCAGCTCGGGATGAAAAGCGGTAGCGATGATATTGCCCTGGCGGACCATCACCGGATGGCCGTTCCACTCCGCCAAGATCTCAACATCGTTGGCGGCCTTCTTTATCCATGGCGCCCTGATGAACACTGCCTCCATTGGCTCATCCAACCCAGCGATCTCGATGTGCTCCTCGAACGAGTCCACCTGGCGGCCGAACGCGTTGCGCTCGACCACGACATCAAGCACCCCTAGTTGGATCTGATCGGAATCCGCGGCGGTGCTGCTACCCAGAAAGATCATCCCAGCGCAGGTTCCCAGGGTGGGCAGGCCAGCTCTGATGGCTCCACGCAGCGGCTCGACCAGATCGTAACGCTCGGCCAGCATGCCGATGGTGGTCGACTCACCGCCGGGGAGGATGAGGGCGTCGATCCCGTCCAACTCGTCAACCGTGCGAACCTCGGTGGCCTCGTGACCAAGTGAGCGAACCATTGCGACGTGCTCGCGGAAGTCGCCCTGCAAGGCCAGCACGCCAACCAACATCGTTTATGAGCTCCGGTCCTGCATCCGCTCCGAGTCGGGGACGTCGGCAGCGCTCTGACCCGACATCGGTTCGCCGAGGCCCGCAGAGACTTTGGCCACGATGTCTGCATCGTTGTAGTTGGTTGTCGCTTCGACGATCGCGGCCGCACGAACTACCGGATCGTCGCTCTTGAAGATCCCGGATCCAACGAAGATGCCATCGCAACCCAGCTGCATCATGAGAGCGGCGTCGGCAGGCGTCGCGATGCCGCCGGCCGCGAAGTTGACGACCGGCAGGCGTCCGGTCTCGGCTACCTCGGCAACGAGCTCGTATGGGGCCCGCAGCTCTTTGGCAGCCGCCATTAGCTCGTCTGGCCCAGTCGTTGAGAGATTTCGGACCTGGCGGGTGATGAGGCGCGTGTGGCGTACCGCCTCTACGACATCCCCGGTACCTGGTTCACCCTTGGTGCGGATCATGGCTGCACCCTCGCCGATGCGACGCAACGCCTCACCTAGATCGCGCGCTCCGCAGACGAATGGAACCTCGAACGACCATTTGTCGATGTGGTTATCGGGATCGGCCGGGGTAAGCACCTCCGACTCATCGATGTAATCAACCCCTAATGCGGCGAGTACCCGCGCTTCGGCCAGATGCCCGATACGGGCCTTGGCCATCACCGGAATCGACACGGCGTTCATGATCTCGGTGACCTTTTTGGGGTCAGCCATGCGAGCCACCCCGCCCATGGCTCGAATATCGGCCGGGACCCGCTCGAGCGCCATCACGGAAACCGCCCCGGCGTCCTCGGCGATCTTCGCCTGCTCAGCGTTGACGACATCCATGATCACGCCGCCCTTGAGCATTTCGGCCAAGCCGCGTTTCACTCGATCAGTTCCACGAGCCACAGGTTCTCTCCTTGTCGTCAGGCCGCAT
>Ga0224512_10005252_pt1 | contig 10734 bp, 6 predicted proteins | sample SF_May12_sed_USG_4_FD_169103 | JGI IMG/M metagenome (GOLD analysis project Ga0224512, IMG submission 169103) | Sediment microbial communities from San Francisco Bay, California, United States - SF_May12_sed_USGS_13 | ecosystem: Environmental > Aquatic > Marine > Sediment | place: USA: California...
CACTGCGGCATCCTGGGTCTGCATTGCAAGATACTGGCGTGCCATGAATTACCCGGCAAGCAACCGCCCAAGCGAACGAGGATGGGTGGTGCTGGCCTTGGTTAACACCGTTAATACATTGACAATCCGACCTGGGATCCGGCTGCTGTCAAACAACTGTCGCGCACCTAGCTTCAACAGCTCGGTCCTGCTTGGTTCAAATGTCACCACTGCGTCCACCGCTGAATAACGAGCTATGTGCTCATCTTGCAGGCAGCTGACTATTTCAATGTCGGCAATGGTAAGACCTGCCTCTTCCAGCGCACCGTCAAGGACAATAGCGCCGACAGCGGTGCGTTCAACCCCAACACAATCGAACAGACCGCTAGCAGGACACGACGATATCCCGGCGCCTGATCAGACAATCCGTCCATATGGCTTTCGGCTGATCTTTTGATACTCATAAACCGACGTTTTCATAACAATGCTGGCAAGTATTGAGAGTATAGGGCATGCACGACCGATACCCACCGGACGATAGTCTTGATCATTTTCTCGGCATTATCAAACAGAGGGGTCAAAGCTGAGCATAGATTGAGAGGAGCTTGGCCTCGGCAACATCGAAATTCTTGCCGTTCCGTATCTTGGACTCGGTGTCCTGTGCCCAGTTCTTGGTGTCAGTTTTTCGCTCGAAAGTGGCAGTCTGGACCGGGCGGCCCTTGATCCGAACCTTGACGCGATACGACACTTTTCCGGCCTTAGTCATTCACTGTTCAATAGTGGCCATCCGGTGGGTCTCCACAATAGACAGCGACGGGCTACAACAGACCCGAACTGATTACAATTACGGATAAATAAATCGCAAATTTTCGTTGATAACATATTGATATTTCTATGAATTATCAGCGTCCCGTTCTGACATGGGATACATGGAACAAGTGCGACCGTAGAACGCCCAGAGAGCCGCTCTGAGCGACGAATGCGATGGGAGACAGTAACCGCCCGGTAGGATGGCTAAATTTTGACCGCTCAGTGCCCCACGGGGCAAATAAAAAGGGGCCTGCCCTGTTAGAAAATCCTTTTCCTTATTGGCTTGTGGAGAGTGATTCAAATAGCTGCTGTCTGATCCACACTCCGATATCCTGAATTTCTTCAATCGATACGGAGTGCTGCATTGGATAGGTTTGCCACTCGATGCGATATCCCATATTTGTGAGCGCATCGCGGCTGCTTTCGCCCAATGCAAGAGGCACCACCGGATCGTACTGGCCATGGGCCATAAAGATGGCAATGTCGCGGTTCGCCAAATGACGCTCCGCGGCAACCCGTCCAGGCAATGGCATGTACGCCGACAATGCGAGGATACCGCCAAGCGGTTGTGCGTGCCGGACTCCTGCGAACAAAGCAATGGCTCCGCCTTGGGAAAATCCAGCGAGGATGATGTGGTCGCTGGCGATACCGCGTTGCTGTTGCTCCGCGATGAGTTGTGCGACGATGGCTGCCGATGCCTCGATACCGGCCGCATCTTCGCGACCGGCGATGTCCGTGCTGGCGATGTCGTACCAGCCGCGCATGACCATTCCGCCATTGATGGTAATGGCGCGGTATGGCGCGTGGGGAAATACGAAGCGAACTGCGAACTGACCGGGAATCGCTAACTCCGGCACCAGCGGCCGGAAATCGTTGCCGTCGGCGCCGAGCCCGTGCAGCCAAATAACTGCATATTCCGGCGCGACACCGGTTTCAACCTCGATGTAATCGACAGCAGAATCGTCCACTGCATTAACTCCCGAACCCAGTAAATAAACAATAGAAAATACGAGCGCGCGGATCATACCATTGTGGAATGAAGAGTTCGCAGCGAAGCGATCGAATCGCGCGCCGCAGCTCGTGCGATAATATCGATTATTGGCACGCATGATCATATGAAAAATACAGCTGAGAACAATCGTGCCGCGATACGCCGTTCTGGACAAATCGCGATCGACAATTGTATACCCTGCTACGTCCCGGCGGGCGGCCTTGCGGCGTAGTACCGAATTCACGCCATAGCGGAGTCATGTTCGGCGGCCGCAAAGTCGATCCAACAGCAATAGCGATAAATTTCGCTGTCCGCGAATAGGAAAATTAACCATGAACACACGAATTGAATCCGATAGCCTTGGCGATATTGAAGTGCCGGCCGATCGCTACTGGGGAGCGCAGACCCAACGCTCTTTACAAAATTTCAGAATAGGCGCGCAGCATTTTGGACCGCCGATCATTCGTGCATTCGGCATCGCTAAGCAAGCCGCCGCACTGACCAATCTTGATCTCGGAAAACTGGATAAAGGTAAAGCCGAACTAATTTGCGAGGCTTGTCACGAGGTGATTAACGGGGATCTGGATGCGCATTTCCCGCTCGTGGTTTGGCAAACCGGCAGCGGCACGCAGAGCAATATGAACGCCAATGAAGTCATCGCGAATCGCGCTATCGAGATTGCGGGCGGCCAGCTCGGCAGCAAACAACCGATCCACCCGAACGACGACGTGAACATGTCGCAATCGTCGAACGACACGTTTCCCGCGGTCATGCATATCGCCGCCGCGAGCCGCATGCGCGAGGCATTGATCCCGGCCATGCAGCGCCTGCACTATACCTTTGACGCGAAAGCGGATGAGTTTGCCGATATCGTCAAAATCGGCCGCACCCATTTGATGGATGCGACGCCGCTAACGCTCGGTATGGAATTCTCCGGTTATGCCGCGCAGATCGAATTCAGCATCGGAGAAGTCGAACATAGCCTTGATCACTTATTCGACCTTGCGCTTGGTGGCAGCGCCGTCGGCACCGGTCTCAACACCCACCCGCAATACGCCGAACGCGTCGCGCAGCACGTCGCTACCCTCTCCGGCCTGCCGTTTCGTAGCGCTCCGAACAAATTCATGGCGCTGGCCGCACACGACGCGATCGTCGCCGCCAGCGGTGCGCTGCGGCAGTTTGCTACAGCCTGTCTGAAAATTGCCAACGACGTTCGCTTACTCGCTAGCGGCCCGCGCAGCGGCTTTGGCGAGATTTCGATCCCCGCCAATGAGCCCGGCAGTTCCATCATGCCCGGCAAAGTAAATCCGACCCAGGCCGAGGCGCTCACAATGGTGGCCACCCAGGTCATCGGTAACGATGTCACGATCGGTGTCGCGGGCAGCCAAGGTCATTTGGAGTTAAACGTCTACAAACCGGTCATGATCCACAACCTGCTCGAGTCGATTCAGTTGCTTGGAGACGCTTGCGACAGCTTTAACGAGCATTGTGTGGCCGGAATCGAACCGAACCATACCCGCATTCGTGAGCACCTCGAGAATTCGCTGATGCTGGTGACGGCGCTGAGCCCGGTGCTGGGTTACGACCAAGCCGCGCACGTTGCGAAAACCGCCCACCGCGACGGCATAAGTCTGCGGGAAGCCGCGGTTAAGCTTGATCTCATGAGCGCGGCGGAATTTGACGAGCATGTCGATCCATCGCGAATGATTCGTCCCTAAACGACTAACCCGGATATTTCACGAAGGCGGACTATGCACCAGAAATCTTCTCAATATTTGAATCGGTTGCCCTGTGTTTTGGGGTGCGGGCCTACCGCACAGTTTGTCCTGTTCAGATTCGACCGATCGGCGGTTTTCGGCTTCGCCTCTAACCGTATATGGTCTCCTCCCGTTCGGCAAGTTCACATGTTGGCGATGACAGGGAATCAGGTTGCGTCCGTATATCCGGCCTGTTGATGAGGCGATGAGTCATGCCTCTGGGCTCGATGAAAGACGCGCGTATCGTCCTTAACGGCCTATCGGCCTACGCCCGATTTCCGTGGAAGTCCGAACCCTTCATGAATTATCAGGGCAAATGGCCGGGCCCGAAGCGATCGCCGCAACACTGGCGGCCAACCCATAGACCACCCGCGTCAGGCTATCGTAATCGATGATGTCGGCCGTATCGTCGGCGCCGTGGTACTGACGGTACCGAAAATTCGCGGTGTCAGTCACCATCAATGCCGGCACCCCGGTCTGCCAAAACGACCAGTGATCGGAGCGGCCGATGTCTCTGATTAATTCCGGCGCCGCGATACCCTCCGATGGAATTGTCGCCGCGTTTCGAAATGCGGCCACCGCAGTATGCACCAAACGCCGGGAGCGCATATTGCCCACAAAGCCGATGAAATTACCGGTACGCGGGTAGAACCATTTCAACGGTACCGGATAAGCCTGGCTACCCGGTTGCTGCGAGTAGTAGCCGATCGTTTCCAACGCCAACATCGCCCTGATCGTTTCACCGCGCCGTTCGGCTTCCCGGGCATGATGCAGGCTGCCCATAGCCGCGGTCCCAAAATACGGTTCCTCTTCATTCACGAATGCGACAAACCGGACCGATGCGGCCTGCGGACGGCCGTACAGCGTGCGCGCAAGCTCGAGCAATCCAGCAACACCGGAACCGTTGTCATTCGCGCCCGGCGAGCCCGGTACCGTATCGTAGTGGGCACCGACCACCACGGCCGGACCGCATGTCCCATGGTGCGCCGCAACAATGTTGCTGACAGACCGGCCGCGCGCGCTCAACGACTCTTGGTGTACGCGGTAGCCCATTTCCGTAAAGGCAGCCGTGATATAGCCTCGAGTATCGTCGAGCGCGGCGTACTGCCGCATATTGCGCTCACCGATGGTCCCCGCCAGATGGGTCAAATGGCTCTCGAGTCGCTCGCGGGTTTGCTGCTCGTCCGTGCTAAGCGGTCGCGGTGTTCCCGCAAACGAGCGGCCCGGCATGTGCACGACGAACACCACAAACCCGGCGATGACCCCGAGAACACAGGCACAACCCGCTATTAGCCACGGCACCGCCGTCATTGTTGCCAAAGCCCGGACGGCGGCCGCCAGCCCAGCGATAGAGCCGACCGATAGCGGCGGTAGTATCGTCGGCGTGATGCCCACTCACAAATCGCTACGGGGCGTCTATACTTCAGAACAATAATCATGGCCGCTCTGCGACAATTGCCGCGCCGGGGAAGGCCGCGAGATTATCAATCGTTAACAAACCGAACGAATACGCAGTGAACATTTTCACCTATAAGGACATCATGAGCACAAGACCCCGCCGCAAGCGCCACCGGATCAATAATAACGAATACCAGTAGTGGATCGCACCCAACCTCAGAGACTTAGACCGGTTTCCCGGTGGCCGTCAGCCGAGACCGCGGTATTTTCTGCCCTGCTGCTCATTCTGGGCGGCGTCTCCATATTGCTTTTCGACCAACCTACGGGCGGCGTTCGTTTCTACGATGTACTACTGTTAGCTGGATTTCTGGTGGTGGGCGCCGCACTGTTGGTGCGCCTATATCGCGAATCGGGAAAACGCAGGATCGCGGAATTTCAGCAATCCCGGATCCGTAAACAACTTGGGGCCGTCATGGATCAGCTACCGGCTCTGTTGTGGACGACAGATTGTGGCCTGGAAATCACGTCGGCGAGCGGCGGCGCACTGAATTCTCTCCGCCTGGAGGCGACCGAGTTGGCCGGGCACGATGCCGCAACGCTGTTCGCTGGCTCTGAAGGAAATCAATCCGTCGTCGAGGCGCACCGGAAGGCCTTGCAAGGTAAGGCGTCACAATTACAAATCGATGCTAACGACGCGTTGTTGGAATGCCGTATAGAACCGATGCGCGATGCAGCCGGTGCGGTCGTGGGTTGTTTGGGCGTTGGCTTGGATATCACCGAACGCAAGGCGAGCGAGCTGGCGCTGCGCAAAAGCGAAGAGCGCTATCGCGATCTCGTCGATAACAGTCAGGGATTTATTTGTACCCATGATCTCGACGGCGTGATTCTCAGCGCGAATCCGGCCGCCGCTGCCAGCATCGGCCACCCGCAGGATGAATGCGTGGGCCACTCGATGCGTGAATTCCTGGCGCCGGAAGTTCGCAAACACTTCGCCGACTACCTGTATAAAATCAAACACGAAGGCACGGCCACCGGCCTGATGCGGATTATCAGTAAAAGCGGCAAGGAATACATCTGGCATTACTTCAATACGCTGGCGCAAGACCCCGATGGCAATAGCTACGTGGTCGGGCACGCCCACGATGTGACCGATCAGGTGCAGGCCGAAAGAGATTTGCGCCAGAGCGAACAGCGGTTTCGCGATTTCGCGGAGACTGCTGCCGATTTCTTCTGGGAACAGGACGCGAATCTGCGCTTCACGTTTGTATCGAAACGTTCATATGGGATCATGGGCCTATCGTGGCGCGACCTGATCGGAGCCAGCTGGGATGAGCTGCTGTCGGTCCACGGCAGCCCCGACGACACTTGGCAACAAGACCTTCGCAGCATGGCGACGCATGCGCCGCTAGACGGTATCGAATTGAAATGGACTCGGCCCGACGGCGAATCCCGAGTCATGCGCCTGGGAGGTCGGCCGGTGTATGACGCATCCGGCGCCTTCAGCGGTTACCGTGGGGTCGGCAGCGACGTAACCGAGTCACACCAGTTGTCCGAACAGATCGCGTATCAAGCCGCCCACGACCATCTCACCGGTCTGCTCAACCGCCGCGCCTTCGAAACCCGGGTGCAGGGTGCGGTGACAACTGCTAAAGAGCGCGGCAGCCAGCACGCCCTATGTTATATGGATCTCGACCAGTTCAAGCTCGTCAATGATACCGCGGGCCACACTGCTGGCGATGAGTTACTGCGCTCACTGGTAGCGTTCTTACAACACCTTGTCCGGCGCGGCGACACATTAGCGCGGCTAGGCGGCGACGAGTTCGGTTTATTACTGGAAAACTGCACGAAAAACGACGCGGTTGAACTCGCGCAATCGATTGTGGATTGTGTGCGCCGCTTTCGATTTGCCTGGAAAGATCAGAATTTTACGATCGGCATCAGTGTCGGGGTGACGCCAATTAATGCCAACACCGAAAGCGCGATTCGGGTGATGAGTCAAGGCGATGTGGCCTGCTATACGGCTAAGGAAATGGGGCGAAACCGCATCCATATGTATGACGAGACCAGCATCGAGCCGACTCGACTTCACGAGGAGTTTTTTCAGGCTGCCGAATTGCAGGCGGCCTTGGCGGAAGACCGCTTCGAGATCCACGCGCAGCCAATGTACTATCTTGACAACGAAGAGAAATGCCTACACCACTATGAGTTATTGATTCGCCTCGTGGATAAATCCGGCAACCTCGTGGCGCCCGGCAAGTTTCTACCAGCGGCGGAACGCTACGGCATGATGTCTGCAGTAGATCGGTGGGTCGTTAAATACACGTGCCGAACTTTCGGGTCCAAAATTCAGTTGCCACCAGACGTTGGGCTGAGCCTCAATCTTTCGCGAGCCTCATTGCTGGACAAATTCTTGATCGACGAGATTATCCAAGAGATAAACCAATCTCCGTTGCCGGGAAAACAAATTTGCTTTGACATATCCGAGTCGACGGCGAGTCTGAATCCGAGCGAAGCGCTGCGGAACATCAAAAAGTTGAAAACTACGGGCTGTGAGGTGGCGCTGGACGATTTTGGAAGCGGTTTGTCGTCATTTGCGTACCTGAAGACCCTGCCGGTGGAATACCTCAAGATCGATGGGGCGTTCATTCGAGACATGGCGAGCGACTCTATCGACCGCTCGATGATTACGATGATCAATGACGTCGGTCATATGATCGGCACACAAACCGTCGCCAAATCCGTTGAGAACGAGGAAAATATGGTCGCGCTGCGAAAACTCGGCATCGATTTTGTGCAAGGTTATTATTTAGGGCGGCCGGCCCCGGTCGACGAAATGTTTAAGGCTACCCCGAAACTGCGCAGCGTTTCCGGATAAACGGCGCACTGCTCGCGCCACAATCAGCGGTACGGGCGTCCAGTTCGATTACCTCAAGCTCACAGCACCCGGTTATCGCCCGCGGTCACCATGTGACTTGCATTGCTCATCAGCGGCTGAAACAATCTGCCACTGGAGCCCATTGATAAAGCCCAACGCTCCGACCGCCAAACAACTACAGAGGAGAACAACCGTGGAAACGCGAGCCGCCGTGGCCCATGCAGCGGGCCAACCACTAACTATTGAAACCGTCCGGCTTGACGGTCCCCAAGCCGGTGAAGTCCTGGTCGAAATCAAGGCGACGGGAATTTGTCACACCGACGAATTTACGTTATCGGGCGCCGACCCGGAGGGATTGTTCCCCGCAATTCTCGGCCACGAGGGTGCAGGCGTGGTGGTGGAAGTGGGTGCGGGCGTAACCGGGCTGAAGCCCGGCGATCATGTGATTCCTCTATATACCCCTGAATGCCGGCAGTGCGACTACTGTTTGAGCGGCAAGACGAATCTGTGTCAGGCCATCCGGGAAACCCAAGGCCGTGGCGTGATGCCGGACGGCAGCAGCCGTTTTTCCATCGGCGCGGAACGATTGTTCCATTACATGGGGACATCGACATTTTCCAATCATACGGTATTGCCGGAAATCGCACTTGCGAAAATTCGTGAAGACGCACCGTTCGACAAAGTTTGTTACATCGGCTGCGGAGTCACAACCGGCCTCGGCGCCGTCATAAACACCGCTAAAGTCGAGCCCGGAGCCAACATCGTGGTGTTCGGGCTCGGTGGTATCGGCCTCAACGTCATCCAGGGCGCACGCCTGGTAGGCGCCGATAAGATCGTCGGTGTCGACCTCAACCCGGCCCGAGAAGCGCTGGGCGAGAAATTCGGCATGACCCACTTCGTGAATCCCAACGAGGTGGACGGTGATCTGGTTGCACACCTTGTTGAGGTCACCGGCGGTGGTGCGGACTACAGTTTCGAGTGCATCGGTAACGTGAATACGATGCGCCAAGCATTAGAGTGCTGCCACAAAGGCTGGGGCGAATCGGTGATAATCGGTGTCGCAGGTGCGGGCCAGGAGATCAGCACGCGTCCGTTTCAACTGGTAACCGGCCGAGTATGGCGTGGAACCGCATTCGGCGGTGCCAAGGGCCGTACCGACGTACCCAAAATTGTCGACTGGTATATGGACGGCAAGATCAACATCGACGACATGATCACCCACACATTGCCGTTGAACGATATCAATAAAGCCTTCGACTTAATGCACGCCGGCGAGTCGATTCGAAGCGTCGTAACATTCTAGCCTAAGCAACCAGATTACAACCGCTTCGAGTTACCCAATATGGAAATCATTAGCGAGCAAAAATGTTTTGGCGGCATTCAGGGTGTATATAGCCATGTTTCGGAAACCACGAACACACCGATGCGGTTTGCTGTGTATCGACCCCCTGCCGCGGAACAGGACGCCGTACCCGTACTCTGGTACTTGTCGGGATTGACGTGTACCGAGGAAAATTTCACGGTCAAGGCCGGCGCGCAGCGCTATGCGGCAACACACGGCCTAATGCTCATCGCGCCGGACACCAGTCCGCGTGGCGCGGGCATCGACGGCGAAGACGACGACTACGATTTCGGTACGGGCGCGGGATTTTATGTCGATGCAACCGAGCCGCCATGGAACCGGCACTACCGCATGTACAGCTACATCACGGCAGAGCTGCCATCCTTGGTATTGGCGCGGTTTCCGGCGCGAGCCGATGCCCAAGGTATTTTCGGGCATTCGATGGGAGGCCACGGTGCGTTAACCATCGCGCTGAAACACCCCGATACGTATCGCTCCGTATCGGCGTTTGCACCGATCTGTGCACCGAGCCAAGTACCGTGGGGGCATAAGGCGCTGGGTGGCTATCTCGGTGCCGACAGCGATGCATGGTGTGACTACGATGCAACAGGGTTGATTGCGCGCGGCCATCGAACCGCAGCAATTCTTGTCGACCAAGGCAGCGACGACGACTTTCTCGACAACCAGCTACGCCCCGATTTACTCAAAACCGCCTGTCAGCAAGCCGGTCAATCGCTCGAGCTGCGCATGCAACCGGGTTACGATCATAGCTACTACTTTATCGCGTCATTCATCGAAGACCACATCGCACATCACAGCCGTTTCTTGAATTCGTAGGCAATGGCCTCCATCCAAGCCGGCGCGTGATGGATCCCCGCGCCCTCATACTCCCAACCCAGTCCGTCGTATAATTGCTGAGATGGCGACCAGGAAGTCACAAGGTGAAGTGAAAAATTCTAGCAGACCACTCGTTTCGCGATTGCACATCGGCATGCTGGCTGTATTGGTTATAGGTTTAGTGGGCACGGTTCACGCGCAAGCTCCGGCGGCGCTAGTGCAAGTCGATGCCGTGCGAACCGAACCATTGGCCCAAACCGTACCGATTATCGGCCGACTCGTTGCGCGTCAAGCCGGCACGATCGCGACTCCGATTAACGGTCCGGTCGCCGCGCTGCGCGTCGAGGTCGGCGATCGGATCGAAACGGGGCAGATCGTCGCGCTACTCGATACCGCGATGCTTACCGTTCAGCGCGACCTGACCCAAGCGCGGATCGCGGAGAGCCAAGCCGCACTGAAGACCCGCGAAGCCGAGCTGGCGCTTGCTCAACAAGACGTCAAACGACTCGCGCGACTCAAAGACTCGGCGGCGACGACGCGCGCGGCATACGACGATGCGTTGCAGGCCGATGTCATTGCTCAGGCCCGGGTTGCCGAAGCGCAAGCCTCGGTCGCAACGGCCCGTGCCAATTTGCGCCTCGTGCAAATCAACCTCGACGACGCCGAAATCCGCGCACCGTATGGCGGAGTGGTCGTGCAACGGCTCACCGAGGCCGGCTCCTACGTCAAAATCGGTGACGACATT
>Ga0224512_10005253_pt1 | contig 10733 bp, 11 predicted proteins | sample SF_May12_sed_USG_4_FD_169103 | JGI IMG/M metagenome (GOLD analysis project Ga0224512, IMG submission 169103) | Sediment microbial communities from San Francisco Bay, California, United States - SF_May12_sed_USGS_13 | ecosystem: Environmental > Aquatic > Marine > Sediment | place: USA...
TTTTAATGCCGCTGCGCTCCACGGCGACATGGCCCAGGCAACCCGCACCGAGACATTGCAGCGCTTCCGCGACGGCGAGATCACCTATCTGGTGGCCAGCGATGTGGCGGCGCGTGGGCTCGACGTTCGCGAGCTGTCCCACGTTTTCAACTTCGACGTGCCCTATAATGCCGAGGACTATGTCCACCGGATCGGCCGGACCGGACGCGCCGGGCGCAACGGGCGCGCCTTTACGATTGCGTTTCCCGAAGACGGCAAGTTCGTCGGCGCGATCACCAAACTGATCGGCCGCGAGATACCGTCGATGGAGATCGAAGGCATCGAGCCTCAGGAGCTGTCCGACGATGATCGCCCGCGGCGCGGGCGTGGTCGCGGGGCGCCGACACGAGGCCGCGGCGGCCGCTCGCGACAACCTCGCCGCGAGCGCAATGGCGCCGGTAAGGAAAGCGGTAGTCGGAGACGCGAGCCGGCGCGGGCGGAGAGTAAGACGGAAGCGCCAAAGCAGGAGCAACAGCCGGCCCGCGAGCCCGTTGAAGCAAAAACTGCTGCCGCCGGCGACAATGTCCGCAAGCGCGGTGGAAAACGCAGCGAAGACAAGGCGCGGATCGAAAAAGAACGCCGCCGCGAACGCAAACCCGAGCCTGTCACCGATCACTCCGGCCCTGGCATGGGCGACCATGTTCCCGCCTTCCTGAACAAGCCGGTCCGGGTCGACAGCTGACGCCGGTAACAGCCGCCAGGCAAAGCAGGCCGTTGGCGGTTTTTCCGAACCGCACCGGTGCGAGCTGTCAGGGACCCAGCCTCTGCAGGCCTCAAACGCTGTTGTCGCAAGGCCGCGGAAAATGATCTAATCCACGGACGGTTCGATTGCGGCGCGAGGGGGCACGGGTGCAGACAATCTTCGTCATGGTAAAATGCGAGCTTGGCGAGACCTATAACGTCGCCGCCCAGGCCGTCGACGAGATCGAGCAGGTCTCCGAGGTCCACTCGATCTCCGGGCAGTTCGATCTGCTGATGAAATGCGCACTTGATCAAGGCGTCGATGTCGGCCATTTCATCGCCGAGAAAATCCAGAAGCTTCCCGGCATCAAGGACACCTTCACGCTGATCACGTTCAAGGCGTTCTCGTAGGCGCGCCGTCGCGACCTCCAATTCTATCTGTAGGGGCGGGTTTCGAACCCGCCCGCCTGCCTCACATTCGTTCGTGCATGCGGAATTGAGCCGCTACGGGCGGGTTTAATGCCCGCACCTAAGGATATCCGAGCTATCTGAGGCCGCTCACCCCAACGCGAACCCCACCGCCGCTTCCAGCTCCGCTAGCGCCACGTCGGGGTCGCCGACCTTGATCGTGGTCATGCCCATGGCGCGGGCGGGCTTGAGGTTGATGCCGAGGTCGTCGAGATAAACCGCTTCGGCCGGTGCGACCGCAAGCGCCCGGCAGGTGATCTCGTAGATCTCGGGGTCGGGCTTGCGGACACCGACTTTGCTCGATTCGATAACCTCGTGGAACAACGTCATGATCGCCGCGACCTCGGCCGATTTTTGCGGGTCGAGGGTCATGCCGGGCCCCTCCCCGACGCGCGCATTGTTCGTGATGCAGGCGCATTTGAGCCGCTCGCGGCAGCGCTTGAGCGCCTCGACCATCGCCGGGCGCACATCGCCCGCCAGCAATGCCACGACGTCGCGTCCCGAAACCGCGTGACCGCGCGCGGCGCTTTCGGTCTCGAAGGCGCTGTCGAACTCGTCGATGCCGATCTCGCTGCGCTCAAACCGCGCCCAGGCGTTGCGGTCGGGGTCGGCCGCGTTGACCGAACGGATAAAGTCCGTCGGCAGGCCGTGCTCGGCTTCGTAGCGATTAAAAGCGTCGAACGGGCTGGTGGTCAGGACCCCGCCGAAATCCCATAAAACAGCCCTGATCGCCACTGGCCGCCTCCGCTTGCATCGCATGGTACCAGAAGCGGACCATCGCCGGTTCGAGCGAGGCTGGCAAGCGCCGCTTTGCCGGTCCTGCACCGAACGCCAACATTCAAACTTGACCCGAATATTCGTTGCATTTACAAATTTTGCTAACAAAAATAAATATCAGATCACGGCGTCATCGACCCATTCCGGGAGGCCTGCCATGGAATTCGGCTACTTCACGCTCAGCGACAACCACTACAAAGATAATCCGCGCACCGCGAACCAGTTCATCACCGAAATCCGCGAGCAGGCGATCCTCGCCGACAAGCTGGGATATCACTCGGCTTGGATCGGCGAGCACCATTTCGATTCGCTTGGCGTGAATTCACGGCCCGATCTGCTGCTGGCGAGCATCATCCCGGAGACCGAGCGTATCCGCCTGGCCCCCGCGGTTTCGGTGCTGCCGCTCCACCATCCCATTCATGTCGCCGAGACCTGGGCGACGCTTGATCTGTTGTCGGGCGGGCGCGTCGATTTTGCCTGCGGGCGTGGCTACGACCCGCGCGAATACGCGCCCTTCGGCGCCGATTTCATGAAGTCGGCCGAGTATTTCGAGGATGCCATGGATGTCATCCTCAAGGCGTGGAACACCGGTGGGCCGTGGTCGCACAAGAGCGAGTTCCACGATATTCCCGAGATGGAGATCACGCCCCTGCCGGTGCAAAGGCCGATCCCCTTCTATGTCGCCTCGTTCTCGAAAACGAGCCTCGACATGGCCGCGCGCAAGGGGCTCGATATCATCTGGGCGCCCTTCGCGGCCGGCATGACCTATGGCGGGCTCGACAAAGCGGTCGAGGCCTACAAGGAGGCCTGCGACAAGTACGGCACCAAGCCCGGCCGCATGATGTGCAGCTACTTCATCTACATCGGCGACAAACCAGAGGAAGAAGAGTACGGCCGCGCCCGCCAGATCGCCTATTTCAACGAGTGCTGCCTGCCCGCCTTCATCAAGAAGCCCGAAGAAGCGCCGCCGACGATGCAGTACTTCCTGAAGATCGTCGACATCATGCAGAACATGAAGGGCGAAGATCTGACCGACAAATCGATCCTGCTGGGCTCTCCCCAGAAGGTTACCGACACCCTGAAGGCGGTCGAGGAAACCGGCATCGCCGAGGTCATCCTCTACTTCAATGTCGGCATGAAGCCGCATGAGCTGGTCAAAGAGCAGATGCACCGGTTCATGGATGAGGTCGCGCCGCACTTCGATGGCCAGCATCGCCGGATCGCGGCCGAATAGGCGCCGCGGCAAGATGGAGACGCTGTAGTGGTCGGCCGCATCGACGCCGTTCTGGCAGACAAAGGCATCGAGCTGCCGCGGGCGATGCCGCCCAAGGTCGGGCATATCGAAGGCACCGCGCTGTCGCGCGGCCAGCTCTATATCTCCGGCATGATCCCGCAATGGAACGGCGAGCGGAGGTTCATCGGCAAGGCGGGCCAGGAATTCGACCTTGCCCAGGTTCAGGAGGCGGCGCGGCTGTCGGCGCTCAATATGCTCGCCCAGGCCAAGGCGGCGCTCGACGGCGATCTCGACCGGGTGCGGCGCGTGGTCAAGCTGAACGGCTACATAAACGCGTTGCCGGATTTCCACGACGCTACCCCGGCGCTGAACGGCGCCTCCGATCTGATGATCGAGGTGTTCGGCGATGCTGGCCGCCATGCACGAACGGCGGTTGGGGTTGCCGTGATGCCATTCAACGTGGTGATCGAAGTCGAGGGCATCTTCGAGGTCGATTGAGCGGCGCGTTGTGCGCCCCATTCAATAAGCCCTAGTCATTTAACGGAGCGGGCATGTTCGATCTATCGATCTTTCTTCCCTACTTGCTCAACCGCGCCGGCTCGCGTATCGCCGCCAGCTTTAGCGAATCGCTGAAGGAGGAGCATGATCTCACCCTATCGATGTGGCGGGTGCTGGCGGCGCTCCATCATCGCGACGGCCAGTTCGTCGGCGAACTTGCCCGCATGACGACGATCGAGGTCTCGACCCTGTCGCGAATGCTGGGCGCGATGCAGCGCCGCGGACTGGTCGAGCGGCGACGCCCTGCCCTCCAGGCGGTCGGCAGCGACGCCCGCACCGTGGCGATCCATCTGACGGATGCCGGCCGCGCATTGACCGAACAGCTTATTCCCGAAGCCTTGCGCTACGAGGCGACGGCGCTCACGGGCTTTACCGAAGACGAGGCGCGGATGCTCAAAAGCATGTTGGGGCGCCTTTTCGAGAATATGGGCCGTCTGGAATCGTCGCCACGCGGACGCAATCGACTCGCCTCTTGATTGCAACACGGCTCGGCCTCGCAAGCAGACCCGCACACGCTAGGTTTGCCGGGCCTGATAGGGTATAACGCGGCCCGCCGGATGACGGTCACCGGCGCGATTCCGTCGAAACGACGCGGCAGGGAGCCATCCGCGGAATGACAGCCGAGCCCCTTCTTTCGGTGCAGATGCTGAGCAAGCATTTCGGCGGCATCGTCGCGACCGACAATCTGTCGATCGATGTGGCGCCCGGCGAGATCCACGCCGTCATCGGCCCCAACGGAGCGGGAAAAACGACGCTCGTCGCCCAGCTTTCGGGCATGCTGAAACCCGATAGCGGCAAAGTGATATTCGACGGCCAAGACATAACGGCATTGCCGGCGCCAAAACGCTCCATGCTCGGTCTGGCGCGATCGTTCCAAATCACCAGCATCTTCCGCGACTTCAGCGTGATCGACAACGTGGCGTTGGCCATCCAGGCCCACAGCGGACACAGCTTTCGGTTTTGGCGCTCGGCGCGTACCGATCCGCGCCTGCAGGAACCCGCGCGCGATGCCCTGAAACTGGTCGGCCTGGAAGCGCGCGGCGATATTATCTCCGGCAACCTCGCTCACGGCGAACAACGCCAACTTGAGATAGCCATGGCGCTGGCGACCAATCCCAAGCTGCTCCTGCTCGACGAGCCGATGGCAGGCATGGGGGCCGAGGACTCCGAACAAATGACCCGCTTCCTGGTGAGCCTCAAGGGCAAATACACCATGCTGTTGATCGAACACGACATGGACGCCGTCTTCCGCTTGGCCGACCGGATCACCGTGTTGGTCTACGGCAAGGCGATTGCGACGGGAACGCCCGAGGAAATCCGCGTCAACGAAGAGGTCCGGACGGCCTATCTCGGCGAGGACGAGGCCGCCTGATGCTCGTCATCAAGGACATCGAAACCTCCTATGGGGCCAGCCAGGTATTGTTCGGCATGAACCTGGAGGTAAACGACGGTGAGTTCGTCACCCTGCTTGGCCGCAACGGCATGGGCAAGACCACGACGATTCGCTCGATCATGGGGCTGATCCCGACCCACGGCGGGGCGATCACGTTCAATGGCACGCCGATCCACGGCGTCGCATCATACAAGATCGCCCAGGCGGGTCTCGGTCTGGTACCCGAGGGCCGGCAGATCTTTCCAAACTTGACGGTGCGCGAGAACCTCATCGCCACGGCCGGAAACCGCAGCGGCCGCAAGGATCCCTGGACATACGAGCGAATTGCGGAACTTTTTCCGGCGCTCGAGGCGCGGCGCAACAACATGGGCGATCAGCTCTCAGGCGGTGAGCAGCAGATGCTTGCGGTGGCGCGGGCGCTGATGACAAATCCGCAACTGCTGATCCTCGACGAGGCCACCGAAGGCCTGGCGCCGCTCATCCGCGCCGAGATCTGGACCGTGCTCCAGCATCTGAAGGATCAAGGGCTGTCGATCCTCGTAATCGACAAGAACGTCGACGTGCTGACCCGTATCGCCGACCGCCACTACATTATTGAAAAGGGCAAGGTGGTTTGGTCGGGCGGCTCTGAAGAGCTGCGCAATAATAAGGACATCCAGCACGAATATCTGGGTGTTTGATCGGGGCCTGCCACGCACGGGTAGTTTGAGTTAGCATACGAATGGCCTGAGCAACCCCCCGGAGACAACGCGTGGCGAGAGCCCACGGCAACGCCCTGCCCGCCGGCTATCAGTTCGAAGGCTATCGCATTGAGGCCATCCTGGGCGCGGGCGGGTTCGGCATCACCTACCGCGCGCGCGAAGTCCGCCTCGACCGCGACGTGGCGATCAAGGAGTTCCTGCCCCGCGAGCTTGCCATGCGCGGCGAGAATGGCGCCTCGGTGGAGCCGATCAGCGCCGACGATCATTCGACATTCGAATACGGTTTGAGCCGCTTCGAGGACGAGGCGCGCACCCTCACCAAATTTCGCCACCCCAACATCGTGCCCGTGCATCGCGCCTTCGAGGCCAACAATACGGCCTACCTCGTCATGGAGTACGTTGAGGGGGCGAGCCTCTATGAAATCCTGCACGGCCGTAAAACGCTTGACGAGGAGCAGCTTCGCGCCGTTTTCGCACCGCTCCTCGACGGGCTGGAGACCGTGCACAACGCGGGCTATCTGCATCGCGACATAAAGCCAGGCAACATCTACCTGCGCGCCGACGGCACACCGGTGCTGATCGACTTCGGCGCCGCCCGCGCCGCCATGACCGAGCGGAGCAAGACGCTGACCAGTGTGGTCACCGCCGGCTATGCGCCGTTCGAGCAGTATTTCGTCAAGGGCAAGCAGGGACCTTGGACCGATATCTACGCGATGGCGGCCACGATGTACCGTGCGATTGCCGGCACCAAGCCGCCCGAGGCGCCCGAACGCCAGGAAAGGGACCCGTGCCGCGCCGCCGCGAACGTCGCGCAATCCACCTATTCCGAGCCGCTGCTGACCGCAATCGATAAGGGTCTCGCGGTCAAGCCGAGCGAGCGTCCCCAGAGCGTGGCGGCATGGCGGGCGATGCTGGGTTTCGCCGGCGAGACCGTATCGGCGGATCCGACCCTCGCCGCGGCGGTCGTAGCCGAGGTCACAAGCGGCGGCACGCCCACCCGCAATCCGGACGGCGTGACGTCGCCGCGCAGGCAGGCCACGGCAGTCACCACATTGGGCCCCCGGAGACGGTCTGCGGCATATGCGGCAGCGTTATCTGTTTTGCTGTTTGTCGCTGGCGGCGCCTATCTCGCCTGGCGCGATGGTCACCTCATTCCGGTCAAGAAGTCGGCCGGAACGACGACGGCCAAGCAGACGCCAGGGACATCGGGCAATGGCGGCGGGGCGAGCACCGGCGGTGCGACACTTCCCGGACAGAGAGCCACCCGTCCACCGGAGGGCTCGACCTTACGCCGCACCGGACCAGGCCTCCTGCCCGGAACCGTGCCGGGCGCCGGCGCCGATTGTCCGGGCTCGTTGAAGGCGCTTCAGGGCCACTATCACGAGAGCGATTGCCGTCACGTGGCCCGGGTCTTTGCCGAGGCTATCGGTGCCGCGCGAGAGCCGGGCGCAACCTGGCGCTGGGCCAACCGAATCTCGGGCAATCGCGGCACAATGACCGTGCTGGCCTTTTTCCAGTCGGCTGACGGCCGTTACTGCCGGCGCATCCGCCAGACCTTGGTAAGCGGTGGTGAGGAGTTGAGCGATGCCGGTGTGGGCTGCCGCGAGGGCACACGCTGGCGCATCACTCGTGCAAATTAGGGCGCTCGCCTCAGTTTGCCTCCAGCCGCTGGCGCAAGGCCGCAAGAGCGCGCTCGGCCTCGCCGATCTCCTTGCCGATCTTGGCGCGGTCGCGGTGGTCGATACCGGCATCAGCCAGCCCTTTTTCCACCGCACGCAACACATCGGCGGCCTCCAACACCGTCCGCGTGGCGCCGAGATGAAGCGTCTCGGCGTCCGATCCTGGCGGCAACGACGTGCGATCGACCGCGATGAAGGGCGTCCTATCAAGGAAGAAGCCGATGAAACGAATGTCGGGCGCAGCGGCGATAAGCGCGCGCACTTCCTCCGGGCTGAACACCACGCGTTGGTGAATGCGCGCATGCAGGGTCGCGTATTGCATCCCCATACGCTCGGCCACCTCCTTCAGCGGCCATTTCTTCTCGGCTATCAGCACCGTGTAGACGAGATCGGCAAATGCTCGGCCCCGGGCCGCGGCCTTCTGCATGGCTCTACCCTCCCCTGCAGGCCATCCTAACTCCCCTCGTTAGTTGGCGCGCAGTGTAGGGGCTGAGCACGGTGTTCGGAAGTCGAACGCGCGGCGGCCTGCAGGATTGCACGGGTCCGGAGCATCTTAACCTTACCCAGCCAATGCGCTGTTCAGAAACCAGGCCGATTGCTAGACTCAATGTCTACAAGGCAAGGGATCCTGGGCAATGAACGATACATCAGCGGCACGCAATCCAGCGGCCGCGCTTGCTCCTACGCCGGATCAGGGACCGTCAGCCGGACAGCCCAGCCTGCGTTCCTGGCTTGATCAGCTCGACGCGGCCGGCGAGCTCAGGCGGATCACCGCCAAGGTCGATTGGGACGAGGAGATCGGGGCCATCGCCCGGGTCAATCTGAGCCTGGGCGGGCCGGCGTTGCTGTTCGAGAGGATCAAGGGCTACGAGCACGCGCGCTGCACCCAGTTCTTCACCTGCGGTGTCGGCGAGAAACGCAAGGTCGCGTTGATGCTGGGCCTGCCACCAGAATCGACCGAGAAGGCCCTCGTCCAGCACCTCAAAGACACCTACCGCGATCCGATTGAGCCGGTCACAGTGAGCGGCGGGCCGGTGAAGGACGTCGTGCTGACAGGCAAGGAGATCAATCTCTGGGAATTTCCGACGCCCAGATGGCACGCGTCGGACGGCGGCCGCTTCATCGACACGTTTTGCGGCGTCATCACCCACGACATGGAGACCGACCGCGCCAATATCGGTCTCTATCGCGGCCAGGTCTTGAGCAAACGCAAGGTCGGCAAGCTGTTGATCCCGACCCAGGGCTGGGGCACCCATTTCGGCAAGTACAAGGATGCCAAGAACCGCATGCCGGTGGCGATTGCCCATGGCTGGCACGATGCCCTGCCTTTTTGCGCCGGATCGCCGTTTCCCAAGCATATTTGCGAATGGGACATGATCGGCGCCATCATCGGTCAGCCGGTTGAGCTGGTGGACTGCGAGACGGTGCCCTTGCAGGTGCCGGCGACGGCCGAGATCGTGGTCGAGGGCTGGATCGATCCCGATCCCGCCAGTTTCCAGATGGAAGGCCCGTTCGCCGACTATCCGGGATATCTCGGCGGCAAGCCTTCTCCCAAACCCGTTCTCAAGGTCACCGCCGTCACGCACCGGCACAACCCGATCCTGCGCGGCGCGCTCGAGGGCGCGCGGCCAGGGTTTCCCAGCGAGGACTCGCCGCTCTGCGCCTTCTCCTGGTCGGCGATCGCCTGGAACATGCTGGAGGATGCGGGCGTCGCCGGTGTGACCGATGTCTGGATGCCGCCGGTCTCCACCGGGACCAACATCGTCGTTCAGATCCGCAAGCGTTACCGCGGCCATGCTATGCAGGTCGCGCATGCGCTGTGGGGCACCGGCTCCGGGCAATGGTTCTTCAAGAATGTGATGGTGGTCGAGGAAGACATAGATATCCGCGATCCCCAGGCACTCGACTGGGCAATGGCGTTCCGGGTCAATGCCGGGCGCGGCGACGTCGCCATCATTGGCCCGACCTTCGGCTCGGTGCTCGATCCCTCCACGCTGCCGGCCGATCGCGACGTCCCCAAATACGGCACCGGCAAATGGCATCGTGTCCTGATCGATGCCACCAGGTCATGGGAGCACGAGCCCAAAGCGGAATTCGGCGGACACCGCTACCCGCCGCTCAACAAGATCAGGCCGAAACTGGAGCGCAAGCTCAAGAAGCGCTGGGCCAAGTATGGCATCGGCATCGACTATCTCGACGACGAGGCCCGCGAGCTCCTAACCATGGAGCAGCTGAGCAAACGCTTGCCGGAGGTCTGACGACCACAGCCCCCAGTCGCAAGGGAGACCAAGGCGATGCCGTTCTTTTCCTCTTTTCCCGACGATGCGAACGTGGCGACAATTTTCGCCACCCGCCCCGAGTATTACGGGCCCTGGGTCGGCATGACCCAGACGCTGATGCGCGGTGAGAGCCCGCTCTCCGCCGCGCAGCGCGAGCTGATTGCCGCTTGGGTCAGCCGCGTCAATCAATGCGATTATTGCCATGGCGGACACGCAGTGGCCGCCAGCATTCTGGGCTATCCCGACGGCATCACTGATCAGTTGAGGGAGGATATCGAAACCGCCGCGGTCGAGGAGGCGATGAAGCCAATTCTGCGTTACGTCCGCAAACTCGCGTTGGAGCCGCACCGGATGGTTCAAGCCGATGCCGATGCGGTGTTCGATGCCGGCTGGGACGAGCGGGCCCTGCAGGACGCGATCGCGATCTGCTGCGTTTTCAGCTTCATGAACCGGTTGACGCTGGGGCATGGCATCGCCGCGATCCCGGAGCTCTTCGAGGCGCGCGGCCGGCGCCATGTGGACCAGGGCTATGACGATCAATACGTCAAGATAACCGATGCATCGAACGTATGATCGGTTCGTGCGGCCCCATATCATGACTGAAGAGGCAAACCTGCAATTCCGCTTAGCGCGGCGCGAGGACGTGCCGGCGATCGTCCGCCTTCTTGCCGACGACACCTTGGGTGCGCAACGCGAGAGCGCCGCTGAGCCGCTGCCTGAGGTATATTCCTCGGCCTTCGAGGCGGTCGAAGCGAGCCCGGATAACGAGATCATTGTCGGTGAGAGCGGCGGTGCCGTGGTCGCCTGCCTTCAGATCACTTATATCCCCGGTCTCGGGCGCAAGGGTGTGCTGCGGGCGCAGATCGAGGCCGTACGGGTGGCATCGTCGATGCGCGGCGTAGGGCTGGGCGAGCGTTTGATGCG
>Ga0224512_10005254_pt1 | contig 10731 bp, 8 predicted proteins | sample SF_May12_sed_USG_4_FD_169103 | JGI IMG/M metagenome (GOLD analysis project Ga0224512, IMG submission 169103) | Sediment microbial communities from San Francisco Bay, California, United States - SF_May12_sed_USGS_13 | ecosystem: Environmental > Aquatic > Marine > Sediment | place: USA: California...
GGGCCGCGATTTATCTCGCTTCTGAATCAAGGGTCAGCCGGGATCGCTGAAATGACGGCAGAGGCTGAACGCCTTGGCTTGGTGATTGATACAAAGTCTGCACAGGCTGCGGAACGATTCAGGAATCAACTGACGAAGGTAAACGCTGTTGCGCGCGGTTTTGTCAATCATCTTACCGCTCAAATGTTACCGACGCTTGAGGCGTTGGCGAATGCTTTTTTCAGCACTGCCAAAGATGGGGATTTTCTAAGGGCTGCAGCGAGAGCTATCGCCAATGTGTTTCGCGAGGCTGTTATTCACGTCATACGCTTCAAGGATGATCTTAAAATTGCGGGCCGTGATTTTGTCGCAGTCGGCCAAGCCATCAAGCTCGCAGCAACTGGCAATTTTTCTGAAGCCTTCGACGTTCTAAGCGAAAGAACTACACGTTCAGCGATTGAAATGGCTGCTGCCGCCCGAAAGATGGAAGTGTTGCGGGCTGAAATGAGCAAACCGCTCATGGTCCAGATGGGTGCGCCGCGTCAGGTGAAGGATTTTTCAGTCAATTTCGGCAAGGTAGCCTCTTCAGCAAGGCAAGCCGCCACAGCGACAAAAGAAATCGGTGAAAACGCTAAAGATGCATCAACGAATTTCAGCCAGATTGGCAATTCAGTCGCGGCCTTGATCAGAGGTTCCGCCACATGGCGCGATGTTCTGGCGGATGTTGTTCAGATGTTGGCCAAGGCGGCTTTCGCTCAGTCTGGTATCTCCGGCGGTATTGGCGGTTTGTTCAGTGGTCTTTTCGGCTTCGCCCATGGTGGCAGCTTTCAAGTCGGCGGGCATGGCGGCACAGATAGCCAGCTGGTTGCCTTCAAGGCATCACCAAACGAGACAGTTAGCGTCAATCCGCCGAGCCGCAGCAATATGCAAAATCCATCAATGGTCGAAATCAAGGTCACTCCAACAAAACTTTTCGATGTCGAGGTCGAGCGTGTTGCCGGTCCGCTATCTGTGCAGACGTCGGCCAGTATGATTAGACAAGCTGACAAGCAGCGTCAGCGCGCGCAAATGACCGGCGCAGCTTAAATGGCTGAATTCAGCGAACTCATTGAAGCGCAATTAAGCGGTGCGACTGTTCGTTTGGCAGCCTTTGTCAGAATTGATTTCAAGTCTGGTGAAATGAGATTATGGCAGGGCTATGGCAAACAAATCGCTGGTGGCGAGGAATGGCAAGGTGTCGGCAATCTTGGCGCGTTAACACCGATCCAATCAGGGCCGCGTGGCGCGGTTGAGGAAATCAATCTCAGTCTGTTTGGTGAGCATGAATTTCTTGAAAATATCGAAGCTGATGCCGACGAAAGCATAGGCCGTGAGGTCAACTTTTATCTTCAGTTTTTTGATGTTAGAAGATTTAACGAGGCTGGCGTTTGGGTTGATTGGCAGCCGCTGGACGATATGATTTCATGGGCTTGGGGCCGCATGGGTCCGTTATCGGTTAGCAGGCAACCGCCTTCCGAGCGTGGGCGTGCATTGCGGACAATATCTGTTGTCGTGCAAAATGCCCTGGTGAATCGCAGACGACCGCCATTCGGTTATTTTTCTGACCGTGATCAGAAAGCACGCGGCTCGGCTGATGATGAAATATTTTCGCGGATGGCGGAATTTTCCGAGGGAACTGTTCGTTGGCCGCAATTCGGCAGCGGTACGACTTAATGTCAAATGCGACGCCTTTTGATCAGCGCAAATTTCGGCTGGCTTGCTTTTTATCGCAGATTGCAAATGAGCCGTTCATTTATGGCCAAAACGATTGCGCGATGATGCCAGCGAATTGGTGTCTATCGGAATCGGGAATTGATCCTGCTGCAATCGTTCGAGGTCAATATCAGGATGAGGAAGGCTGGCAAACTTTGGCGGATAGTTATGGTGGCTTGTTTGGACTGTGGGATATGCTGGCTGTTGAAAGCGACATGAAATGTATTGATGCGCCGACGATCGGCGATATTGGACTTGTGAGGATACCTAAGCACGGTCTTTATGGCGCTGTGAAAGGCGGTTGTGATCGCTGGATGGTTAAATTGAGCCGTGGCCTCATTGGCGGAAACTTTAAAAGTCTGTCAGCCTGGTCAGTGCCATGCCACAAACAATAGCGCTTGCGCTATTTACCCTTGGCGCACCGTTGGCAGTGGTTAATTTTGTTGCGGTGGGTTTTGGCGCAACGTTAATCTCATTGGGTGTGTCTGCGGGCCTTAGCCTGCTTTCCGCAGCCCTTCTTTCCGGTTCGCAAAAAACTGCCAGATTAAAGCCGTCGGATGGTCAACAAACGATTCGTCAAGCCGTCCCTCCAAGATGGAAACATTATGGTCGCGTAAGGATTGGTGGCCCACAATTCTGGCTTCAGAGTGAGGATACACAAGGCTATCTTTATCAAGGTTTGGTATTAAATCAGGGTCGGATTGATGCATTTGAAGCGTATCACATAGATGATTCAGCGGTTGAAATTGATGGGACTGGCCTTGTCTTGAGTCCGCCTTTTGACACCATCAATGTCAAGTTGCGGACGAAACTGGGGCTGCCAACAGAGACGGCCTATACTATTCTTGAGACGCAATTCGGCTATTCTAACATTAGAGGCGACGGGATTGCATCTATTTTGGGTGAGTTTGACAACTTTGCAACAGCAGAAGATCAGCAACAAAATTACCCGAATGGATTGCCGAAAATACGGGCCACCATCAGATCGTCTGTTGTATGGGATCCGAGGGAAGTCACTCAAGACAGGACCGATAAGACAACGTGGGGATGGTCAGACAACCCGGTTATCTGCTTGCTCGATTATATGATGAGTCCCGACGGGTTCGGTTTGCCGTGGGGACGATTCCAAAACAACATCAATGAATGGATTTCTGCTGCGAATGAATGTGACGAATTGGTCTGGTCGGCAGAGGATTCGCTTTTTGAGAAACGTTATCGCATTGCGGCTAGTTATCTTTTCACCGATGACCCGATTGACGTTCTGAAGCGGTTTGAGGAAACTTTCGACGGGCGAACATGGCAAAGGCGTGACGGCTCGATTGGGGTTTCGGTCGGCATATTCAAAGGCTCAGAAGTTACGATAGACAATAAATCAATTTTGCGTTTCGATCTGGAGCGTGGACAAGATCGATTAACAGCAATCGCCGGTGTGCGTGCTCAATATATGTCGCCGGCAAATGACTATCGGGAAAACGATGCAGAGCCGTGGCCTGACGGTGAAACGGTCATTGGACTATCGGATGATCGCGTTGCTAACCTGGAACTAACGTGGGTGCCATCGCACGGTCAAGCTAGACGCCTGATGCAAAAAACTTATGAGCGCGGAAGGGCGCGTTGGCGAGGTCAGATCATTACAAATCTTTCTGGCATGAAATTGATTGATGAAAGATATGCGAGATTCGTTATCGATGAATTGAATATCGATGAAAATTTTGAGATTGATCATTTTTCGTTGGACCTCTCGACGAATGAAATTGTGATCGATGTCACATCTGTTGAAATTATAGATGATCCGGTTAGGCCGCCGGGCGCTTTGACTGGGCTATTTTATCGTGGTTCCGGACACCATGAATCAAATGATTCGGTTGTTGACCTTGACATCACAACGGTTGATGACGGCGATGCGGCAAAACCCGGCGATCTTGTCGTCATTTCATTGCGTTCCAGAGCAACGCCCGCGTGGGTTGACCCGTCAGGGTGGACGATCATCGATAATAATGCTGGTGGAACGAGAGAAGTCTTGTTGTTCAAGGAAATTATACAGGCAGACATTGATTCACCAGCTTCACCGCTTTCTAGTGCAGATGACACACTGATTCAATGGTTCGCGTTCAACCCTGCATTAACAGGCACGCCGACGCTTGATCTGCTTGACATAGCTACGAGTAATGGAAATCCTGCCCCTGTGAGTGCAGACGCAACGGCAATTTCTTCGCCGCATTTAATGTTTTCAACGCATGGGGCGATTGTTACTTTTTCAAGAGAAATAACCAGTGCAAATTGGACCGGGGCAGTTCCTGACTTTAGCGTTTCACAAAATTTTGAAACATCATCCATAATGTCATTATTGAAAGTTTATCCTGATGGTGCGGGTTCATCAGTTCTTGCGGACATGAATGATGAGGGTTCTGAGAATTATCAGGCCATTTTCGTAATAAAATATCAATGAGGATGAACGAATGAGCTTTCCATCATTCACTAAGCTGGCTGCGGCGGTTTGGCCTGCAACGGCGACCGATACGGATAAAGCCGACATCAAAGCTTGGGGATTAACAATTGAAACCAATCTGAACGCGCTGCATTCATCGTTCGGGATGATCAATGGACAACTGGCAGCATCGGTGAATGCCAACGCCTTGACGATTGCGGTCAAGACACACGCCGGGGAAGATCCGACTTCTGGTGATCCCGTTTATATAGCGTTTCGATCATCGACGGCGACGAATGGCGAAGAATCTGTTGTAGCATTAACAGCAGCTTTATCGTTAACAGTCTCCGGCGGGTCTACGCTTGGGGGCATCTCAGGCGATGCAATGCGGGTTTGGGTGGTTGTTTTTAATGACGCAGGGACTTTGCGGCTCGGTGTTGTTAATTGTTTTGAGGTCGGGATTGTTCATCCTCTGGAAGAAGACCAATTAAAGAGTTCAACGGCGGAAGGTGGCGCGGGTGCGGCGGATAGCGCTGGTGTTATTTATACCGGGTCTGCGGTCACTTCAAAGCCATTTCGCATATTGGGTTATATGACATGGGAAGCGAATGCGCTTGCGACCGCTGGCCTATATGCATCGGCTCCTGATGTTGTCCAGCTAATGGGTCCGGGTGTCCGCAAGCCTGGCGATGTTGTGCAGCGTCGCCGCGCATCTGATGCGGCAGTAAACACAACAACAACAACAACGCCTGTCGATGACACAATCCCGCAATTATCAACGGAAGGCGAGACGCAACTGACACGGACAATCACTCCGACATCGCGCGCTAATGTGATTTTGATTGAGTCCAGCGTTCAACTTGCCATCTCCGCTGCCGGTGATGTGACTAGCGCATTGCATCAGGATTCGATCGAGAATGCTTTGATGGCAAAGCACGCAGCCTTGGGCGCGGCGGATGATTCGATCATAATTAGTATGCGTCATCAATACCGGCCATTAACCGTGTCCGAGGTGACTTACAAAATCAATAACGGCCCTTCGACCGGAACATTGACGATGAATGGTGTGGGCGGAACTAGGACATTCGGCGGTATCAATTATTCGACCTTGGATGTCACGGAAATTTTCGTATGACACATCAAAGACAGACAATCTACGATTGGGATCGGAGTTTTGCGCCGCAGTCGATAGGTTTTTTCAAGCGTGGGATGACGATCGGCGGAACGCCGTCCTTGACTGGGTTTGTTCAAGTTGGGCAAATTGATGCCGGCCATTGGCGCGCAACGATGAGTAATATCCCCACTGGCGAACCTTCTGGGATAAAGGCTTTTCGTGCATTGTCTGGCAAGCTTGAAGGCGGTGGAAATTTAATTCGTGTGCCTGTATTTGATGACGAGCAAAGGCCGTGGCCGTTATCCGGTGGTGTCCCTGTGGCGGCTACCGCTGCAACGGAATACACAGACGGCTCCAGGTTCACCGATGGAACCGGTTTCAAAGAGGGAACTGTCCGCATAACGCTTAACGGCAATGCCGAAATTAATTCGACGCAGATCAGCGTTACGATTGGCACTGCCGGGACAATATCTGGCGGTGAATATTTTACGCTAGGCGAAAGGTTACATGTCATTCGTGAGGTTCTGAGCGTGTCCGGTTCAAATCAAACGTGGTGGGTATGGCCGAAGTTGCGTCAGACATACGCGAGCGGATCGTTTCTGAATTTTGACACGCCGACATGTCTAATGCGGCTCGATGATGAAGGCGCTGATGACTTAACTGTCCAATATGGGATTTGGGGGTTTCCGCAGATGTCTTTTGTTGAGGCATTCACCGAGGAATCATTCCTTTAGAGGTGGATATGGCTGACGCGATTGCGACATTGAATGGCTGCCTTATAGGCGTGGAATAGGAGATACTATGGCGATCATCACTGGCACATTGAGCGTTGAGGAAAACGGCGTTATCAAGAATTATCATTTTGTCGCCGCGCCGGATAACACTGCTCCGGTTGCAGTCGATGACGTAGCAACGACACCGGAGGACACATGGGTATCGTCAACGCTCAATCTTCAAGATAACGATCTCGATGTAGATGGTGATGCACTGAGCATCGATCCTGTCAGTGTTGGGACTTTCACAACCACGGCAGGTGGATCGATCACCGTCAACGCGGATGGCAGTTACACCTACACGCCGCCGGTTGATTTTGTCGGGGATGATACGTTTGATTACACCGTCACTGACGGGTCGCTGACCGATGTCGGCACGCTGATCATAACGGTTACGGCTGTCCCGACAGAGCCGGTCACGCTTGATCCGGCCTTTGACGAGGAGCTACAGGCCGTTGATCCGAATCTGTCACTGGTAGCCGAGAAAATCACTGACGGCAGTTATGGGCTGGACGAGTATTCAATCAATGATCTGACGATTGTCGGCGGCTCCGAAGAAGCCTGTGCGGCTGGTGCGTCGTATTTCCTTCGAGAAATGCAGGGCTATCGCTGGCACGCCCCCATGAACCCTGATGGTGTTGATCATTTCTCAAAAAGGCCGTCTTCTATCGTTCGTGGCCTGACTCTGGCCAAGCGGCAAGACATTATCCTTTCAAGCGACTACGGACTGCAATTTGGCTTTCCAACGAATGGCGGACCAACCAGCCCGATCAATTCGTCCGGCAATGAACTTTATCAAAAGTGGGTCCGCTGGAGAACACTGAACCACATCGGCGAGAACAAATACCCTGTCGGTCATGCCCAGCAGCATGTGAAAAATGAAAATCAGCAATTTTTCATCGACAATCCTGACCTCTTAATGCCGGGCGTTAACCGGTTTGATTTGTATAATCTATCGCCTGAGCGCATGGATGTCCTGACGGAAATATGCGCAGCGTGGATTTTGAGTGGAAAGCTGAACGGCCGGCACAACAAGGACTTCGATCCGCCGGACGGCAACCCGCACGATGCCGAGACCGAATGGGCATTTATTCATGCGGTTGGTGACAAGGTGCGCGCCGGAACGGGGCCGATAGGACAGTATCCAGCCTTTGAAGGTGTACCGGATGCACGACTTGGAGCCTTGGCTTATTTCCAGCACGCAGAGCCGGTGTCCTTTCCCATAACTCCTGATTATGCGTCTGTGGCGACGGTTTATGGCAACACAAGCCTAACCGTTGATCAGCTTGTTGAGGGATGGGGTCAACTGACCGATGAACTGCTTATGTATATCTATCTGGGTCTTCCTGATTGGTATAAGAACGTCCCCGGCAGAGCATGGACACTGAAAACCAATTATTTTCAGGACAACCTGCCAAAGTGGCAAAACTGGGGCATCACCCGAAACACCTACGAAGCGTCAGCCAATTGGCTTTGGGACGCCATCCACATAAACCAGATTATTTCATTCAACAAAAATGGCGATGCGTCTTTCCAGAACGCTCTGGATGAGGTCATGGCCGATGTCTATGACGATGATCCGGCAGTGCGCGACCTCATGGAAATCATTCATGATCCGGTAAAGCGTGATGACATATTTGCCCTTTCCGCAATGTTTGAATGTCAACCAAGGATGCAGGAAGGCTGGTATAAGGAATTCTGGCGGCAGGTGCTTTATCTTGCTTATGAGGTCAATAACCTGCCCCTGAATCAGGACATCACCGCACCGGACTATGATCCGGCCAACGATCCATGGCCGCAAAAATTCAGCGACATGTGCGCTCATGCATGGCATCTGGACCGGGATAATGTCTACCATTCGTGGGGGTTCATAAGCACGGTGGGCAAGTGGGCGCAGGGACAGGGAGCTTATTATCCCTATCCTGATCTGGACTTTGCCAGAAAATACAAATGGCCTGAAATCTACGGTGACACCTATCCTGATTTCATGGTTTCTACCTACCCGTCAACCCAGGCGGAATTCGATGCGGCAAAGGCTGTCTTGGATATTGAAGCCTATCGTGAGCACGCTGCGCTTCTCGATGATGAGGATTTGGTGCTGGTTGAAAATATGCCGCTTGACCATCCGACGTTCTGGGCGATGTCGGGGGACGATGTTGCCGCGACGGAATGGCATACTCGGTCCGGCATTTATCAGATCATGAAATTTTACAAAACGGAACCTGATGCGAGCTTCACCATTTCTGATGTAGATAATGGCTATCCAATATGGGCGACAGAAAAATACAACTCCGTAACGGCAAGCATCGATGGGCCTGCTGGCTTTGTCTATGATTTGCCACTGCCTGGCAGGACGACAGACAGAGGCAAAGTCATTGAATGGACTGGCGGCTATATGTTTCCGAGTTTGCATCCGTATGCGAATATTGACAACAATAAAAAATGTTTTTTCTTGTATGTTCCGAGCTTTGCGGACATGGATGTGTTGGGCAGTACCCAGCCAAGCAGCACGTTAACATTGATGCAATTGCCGACGCCAACGCAGCAATATATAAAAGGCCCATTAGCATCTTATCCGGTGCCGCAAGGACAAGTCCGTATGTCCAACGGCACGCGCGGCTATGTGGAGGTTAGGAATATCAACAAATACGCCTCGCCATTGCCAAGCGTGGCATTGATGCCTCGCGCACTGGCTGAAATGGATGGGTTGATCTGATGTCGATTGTGTCGAGAACGCTCACCAAGGTCGGTGATCCGCCCGGCGCAATCAAGCGTTGGGAAATTCATGGGACAGATGGAAAGGGGCGCAATTATGTAAATGGACCGTTCTGGGCCACACAGACAGAGGCCGAAACGAAGCGCGACACAGTGCAATGGGATACCGCTGAGGCAGACAAGCTTGATGCATTGAAATGGGTACAGGCCGGAAATCTTCTCACAACGTTTGATTTGACAGGTCGAGATATCACGCTTGAAGAGGCGGAAGAATATGTCTTTGCTTGGTTTGCATTCATGCCCGGCGATGCTGCGATAAGTGTTGTCTGGTGGATGGAGCAATTCAACACTGGGGAGTTTAATGCGATTGCTAATCGTATCGGATACAGTGGCGTGGATCGTGGAGAGATCGCTCTAAGGGTAAGTTTCATGTTCAACACGATTGGGCATTGGGATAACACCAAAGGGGTCATCTGATGGCTACTCATTATGTTGATCTCGATTTAACGGGCAGCGGCGATACCGGGGCGAACTGGGCTAATGCTTTCCAGACAATATCGTCGGCCTTCCCGCAAGCTGCGGGTGATTTTGTTTTTGTTCGCGGCACAGAACTACTTACCGCCGGCACCGTTATTGATTTTGGCGGGTCGGCTGGAAATCCTGTCATCATCATCGGGGTGCCAACCGGCGGCAGTCCATCTGAGCCACCGACACAGGCGCAAATCATCCAAGGATGGCGAACGGGTGATGACAGAACTGTTGAGGCCAATAAAGCAGCATATGATACACTTATCCCTGTTATCGGAACAGATGGCGTTAATAAAGACATAGTTATGGACGGATATGCGTATTTTTACGGAATACAATTTGATCCGTTTAGAAAATTTTATTTTAGCACGGAAGATCATTACTTTGTATTTGAGGAATGTCTCTTCACGCGCTCGCAGAATGCTGCGGGATATGGTTTTCACTTTACGCAGACAAATACAATTGTCGATGTCGGTGGGAATAAGAAACTTATTGGGTGTGTATTCGATGCAGGTACTGCAACATCAGTTATAGAATTTGACCCAGGAACGGAAATTATAGAGTGTTCATTTGCGTCAGGAATGACTACTAACACAAGAGGAATTTTTAATTCTGCACAAGGCAACATTCATATCGGTTGTGATTATTCCAATGCCGCGCATGATTTAGTTTATCTTCCTATTCTGGCAGGATCGGACTCTGATCCGTTGGTGTTTGATAGATGCCAGTTCCATGCAAGTTCAGCATTGACCGACGGCACGGCAGATTCAGATTACCGTATTGAACTCAATCAGTGTGTTTTCGGGGATTCCGGCAGAACAACCAGAGTTGTTGATCATGAGATATATTCCTTTCGTGGCAATGTCCTGCATGACACCGTCAATCATTTGACTTCTGGTGCTGCGAATGACGGATTAACTGATTACTCCCATGCCTTCACAACCACCGCTGCAAAGGTTCTTGATAATTACGTTCCTCTCGTCGGGCCGTGGATGCATTTTGATGTTGCGGGAGATGGAACATCACAGACGGTAACGGTTCTGATCAACAACAGCGGCGCTTCCGATCTGGAAGATGATGAAGTGTGGCTGGAGGTTGTCGCCTGTTCCGAAGCAGGCACAGCAAAAGCTAATTACTATACCGGACAGATGCAGCTTTTAGATACGCCGTCATCGAGCAACAGTTTTATTTCCAACGACACCACTGCATGGGACAACAGCTTGACACAAGCGCAAAAGCTGACGGTGGCCATTGCTCCTGACTATGACGGGCCGATGAAGTGCCGCGTCATGTACGCCAAAGCGGTATCCGCACCGACGCTGTACGTCAATCCTGAACCCACGGTGGCGTGATGGCAGAAGTTAGACAAATTGCCGGCGCTGGTTCTGTTGTTGATCCAGCGGACGGCAAGACAAGGCAAATAGCTGGCGCAGGCGTTGTAA
>Ga0224512_10005255_pt1 | contig 10730 bp, 8 predicted proteins | sample SF_May12_sed_USG_4_FD_169103 | JGI IMG/M metagenome (GOLD analysis project Ga0224512, IMG submission 169103) | Sediment microbial communities from San Francisco Bay, California, United States - SF_May12_sed_USGS_13 | ecosystem: Environmental > Aquatic > Marine > Sediment | place: USA: California...
TGCACAGATGTCACGGTGATGGGCTGTCCGGCGATCTCGGTTCCCGGTGGCTTCACCGAAGACGGCTTGCCGGTTGGGCTCCAGATCATCGGTCCGCCGCGCGACGATCTCGCCGTGCTCGGGATCGCTCACGCATTCGAACTGGTCACCCGGTTCGGTGATCGGCGTCCGGGCATCCCGGGAGATGGATAGACGGCGCCTGCGCCCGCGCCGATCGTTTGGCGGCTGAGCCTGGTGTGAGTCGTCGGCACGACGGCTGCGGATGGTCCGCCAGCCGCGATGGCAGCCGCGGTCAGGGCCGGTCGCCGAAATCGGGTCGCTCGGTGCGGGTCCGTTTCAGCTCCCAGAAGCCGGGGACGGTCATGACCGCCCGGAGTCCATCCCACAGTTGCAGTGACAGATCTCGGTCGGGCACTTGTGTGATCACCGGCCCGAAGATCCCGACTCTTTCACCGTTGGCGTCGTCGAACGCGATGATCGGGGTACCGATGTTGTCACCGGCCAGCTCCAGGCCCACATTCATGCGCTTGCGGATTTCGTCGTCCCAGGTGTGATCATCGTACGCGTCGAGGTGGCCGGCGGCGAGCCCCACCTGGCTGAGCGCGTCGGCAACGGAGAAGTCCATCAGTTCCTCGTCATGATGAATGTGCCGCCCGAACTCCCAGTACAGTCGGAACACCCCGTCATTGCCGTCGGTGGTGCGCACCGATTCGAGCACCCGGAGCATGCTGTGCGTCCGTTTGTACCGAGCGTATCCGTCTGAATCAGGATCCGGCTCGTTCTTGAACAGAAGGCTGATCGGCTCCCACGTGACCGACAAGTCTCGTTCTGGTTGCACAGCGTCGACGACCCACCTGGCCGTCACCCAGCACCACGGTCATATCGGGTCGATCCAGAAACTGATTTCCACAGCGTCAATCCTCGTTGAAGGCTCAATCACTCTACTGACCCGTCACAGCCGGGCGGCACGCGTGGTGCTTGACTGATGGTATGGACGTGGGAACGGACCTTCCGGCGATCGTCGGTTTGTTGGTTTCGATCGGAGCCGCGATCTTCCTGGCCGCTGCGGAGACCGCGCTGCTGCGGATACCTGCTGCCCGGGCGGCCACCCTCGCGGTGGCCGACCAGCGCGGGCAACGCGTCGCCGGGTTGGTCGAACGGCTGCCCGAGGTACTCAACACGGTGTTGCTCGCGGCGCTCCTCAGCCAGATCGCGGCGGCGACTCTCACAGGCATCCTGGCTGCTAGGTGGTTTGGCAACGTCGGCGTAACCATCGCATCGGTCGTGCTGACCGTTGTCCTCTTCGTATACGCCGAGGCGATCCCAAAAACTTTCGCAGTGCGGCACGCCGATAGTGTCGCACTGCGTTTAGCGTTCCCGGTGACGCTGCTCGAGCGGTTTCTCCACCCGCTCGTCGCGGGGCTGGTGTGGGTGGCGGACCTGCAGATGCCTGGGCAAGGGATCACGACCTCGCCGACGGTGACCGAAGACGAGCTGCGATTCCTGGCCGATCGGGCGGTGACCGAGGGCGAAATCACCGTCGACGACCGGGAACTCATCGAGCGGGCGTTTCGGGTCGGTGACCGCCACGCCGATGACATCATGGTGCCCCGGCCCGACATCGTTGCCGTCGGAGCCCGCGAAACAATCGACGAGGCGCTCCAGGTTGCCCTCGCCCGTGGACACCGGCGGCTGCCCGTCATCGAGAATTCCATCGACGAAGTCGTCGGCGTCGTCGGATTACGTAGCCTCGTGACCCACCGCGGCTCGGACTTACGAGTGCGGGACCTGGCCGCCGATGCGCTGGTCGTGCCCGAATCGAAGGCGGTGCTCGACTTGCTCACCGAGATGCAAGATCAACACCAGCATCTGGCGATCGTGGTCGACGAGTACGGCGGAACGGCAGGTCTCGTGACAATCGAGGACGTTGTCGAGGAACTCGTGGGTAGCGTGAGCGAAGACCTGGGTGCCGCCGCGGTGCACGCGACCGAGACCGGGTGGCTGATCGACGGCGCCCTGCCGGTCGAGGATCTCGTCGAGTTGATCGGAGACATTCCCGAGGGCGACTGGAATACGGCGGCCGGCCTCATCATGGGGGTGACGGGGCGCATTCCGGAATTGGGGGACGAGATCTCAGTTGAGGGCGGGCGGTTGCGCGTCACCGGGACGCGCGGCCGCCGCATAACCAGGATCGAAGTACGCGCAGATGATTGACGCGGCCGTGTCACACCTATTCGATAGCCTGCGTGCTATGGCTGATCTCATTGAAATCGGACAGCGCTTCGGGACGGTCGAGGTCACTATCGACGCTGAATGCCCCGCCTGCGGGGGCCCGATCGATGGTGTGCTCGTCGCCGCCGACGATGTGCTGTGCGGAGGGTGTGGGTTACCTGTGGTCGCCTGACGCTGCGGGCCGGTCTCAAAGACTCAGCGGCGTGCTCGGAGCCGGGCGATCTGCGTTCCGATCGGGCTGCATCCCTGCGGCTGGGGCTCCGGGGTGCTCGGTACGGGATCGATCCCGACCGCGCGCCATCCGTTCACGACCGCGGTCTGGGGCCCGCTGCCGGTGCCGTGCAACTCCCCGGCGACCACGAACGTCAGCTCGGCTGCTTGCTGGAACGACGCGGTCGATCGCAGCCGGCCGTCCGTCAGCGTGCGATACCAGATCATTCCTGCGACGTCCCAGGCGAATCCCGCAAGCTCAGCGGCGACGCGGTAGAACGCGTGGTTGGGAATCCCCGAATTGATGTGGACGCCGCCATTGTCCTGGGTGGTATTGACGTAGTCATCCATGTGAGCGGGCTGGGGATCCTTTCCGATCACCGGATCGTCATATGCAGTGCCCGGAGCCCGCATCGACCGGAGGCCGACGCCCGCGACGTTGGAGGTGAACAGGTCTCCTCCGATGACCCAGCTTGATTCGGCTGCGGTTTGGTTGAGCTTGCGCTGCACCACCAAGGAGCCGAACACGTCGGAGAAGGATTCGTTCATGGCTCCCGACTGACCCACGTACTCCAGGTTTGCCGTGAACTGTGTCACCCCGTGCGTCAGCTCGTGGCCGATCACGTCTAGCGACTTCGTGAACCGGTTGAACAGGCGATCCGGTTCGGGCAGGTTCTCGTCGCCGTCCCCATACACCATCTGCCGCCCGTTCCAGAACGCGTTGTCGTAACCCACCTGGTAGTGCACCGTTGAATCGAGGCGCATGTTGGCTCCGTCGATCGAACTACGACCGTAGATCTGGTCGAACAGGTCGTAGGTGTCGCCCGAGCCCTCATACGCTTCGTCGACTGCGGCATCGCCAGATGGGGCATCGCCTTCGCGGCGGACGGCGGTTCCTGGCAGCGCCGTCCCGTTGCCGGCCGAGAACACGACACGCTGTTTCGCTGCCGGGGCTGCTTCCGGAGGCACCGAAGCACTCGGAGCGGCCGCCCGCTCCTCGCGCAGCTCCGCAGACACGGCGAGGCTCGCCTGGGCTGCGGCCTGCTGTGCCGGAGAGCCGTTCGTTGCGATCGAGTCGAACACATACGGCGGGATGATGCAGTGAAACAGACGGGGCATTGTTGTTCCTTTGTGAAGCCCTTACGGGAGCGGTCGACGGTAGGTCTGATACGAGATTCGGCCCTTTCAGCTATCGCGCCGTATTGGTCAGCCACTCGACCAGCGGGCGAAGCTGGTCTGGCATGGCAATATCCGACGTGACAACCGTCCACGGGCCGTCGCCGGCGTCGATTTCGATCGAGTACAAGAAGTCGTCGGGTATCGGTGGGTCGCTCAGGATTTGAGCGGGGAGCTCGAAGAAGTCTGCCTGGTCGATGAGGGCCGAGAGCTCGGCTTGCGCGTCAGGAGTGAGCGACCCGGAATCCAATCGCGCGGTGCGCGTTATGCCGGCGAACCCGCCGGATCGTTCGAACACCACGTGCATTGCCTCCCCCTTTTCAGCTGGGATCGCCGCATTCGCCCCTGATCCCTCGCCCGCGTCGGCCCCGCACCCGCCAAGCACAGAGACAGAGAGCGAGAACAGAAGCATACGCCCGATCACTCGTACATGACGTCCCAGGCTCACAATCGAATCTTCTCACGTGCGCACTGTCGAAGGATGCAATTTCCGAGCCGCGAATGCGGCTGACGCCGCTACGCCCCGATAGGGTCCATCCCACGCTCGACTGCAGTCCGGTACCGCGCGACATTGGCGAGCTTGATCTCGTCATAGCCCCGCACCATGTCCGGAAGTCGTGCGATGCGAGTGAGCTCTGCTGCGTTGTCGGGGGTGATCGCGCGGCACATCTCTTCGACGAGCGCCTGGTACTCGGTGATCAGCCTGCGTTCGGTCGTTCGCTCCTCGCTGCGGCCGAACGGATCGATGGCGGTGCCTCGGAGCCGCCGCATGCGATACAACATCTTGAACAGCGGGCGGCCGGCCCACGATGGCATGGCAATCTTGCCGCGGAGCCCGAGCTGGGTCATGGTCGGCGGTTTGAGCAGGTATGTCGTCGCGGCTCGCTCCCCGAACCGGTCTCGGATGCTCGCCGCGAAACCGGGGTCGAGGTGGAGTCGTGCAACTTCGTATTCGTCTTTGTACGCCATGAGTTTCCCGAGCCCGTCGGCGACGGCAACCGCGAACTGGCCGGGTCGAGCATTTGCCGCAGCGCCAACCGTGGCCAGATACCGATCCGCGTAGGCGCGATCCTGGTAGGCAGTCAGGTATGGAATCCAGCGCCGCAGTGCCGCCGCCAGTTCGGGATCAGCATCGGCCCATTCCGGCACGAGGTCGTGGTCAACGCCCTTAGGCGTGAGGTCCCGCTGTGGAGCCGGAAGGATCTGATCCACGCGCTCCGGGTCGGCGATCAGTGCTCGTCCCACGGCGAATGCCTCGGTGTTCATCTCGACGGCCACCCCGTTCAGCTCGATTGCACGCTCCAGAGAGGCGGCCGACGCGGGGACTATGCCCAACTGATAGGCGACGCCGATCACGATCAGGTTGGCGGCGGCCTGATTCTGGAACAGCTCACGAGCCAGGCGTTCAGCATCGAACCAGTGACTCTGAGGACGTGTGTGCGGATCGATGGCCGCTCGGAACGCGGCCAGATCCGGGAACGCCGTATCGATGTTCGTCACCATCGCTCCCGTCGGCACCCGGCTCGTCGAGACCACCGCCGTCGTCCGTTCCGGGTCGGCGCGGATGAGGTTCTTGGAGCTGGCCGCGGTGAGGAGATCGAACGCCAGATACGCGTCGGCGGTGCCGTCGCCGATTCGGTTCGATTCGGAGGCGGGCTCGCGGGTGATCTTGAGGTTCGAGACCACGGGGCCGCCCTTCTGGGAGAGACCTGTCTGGTCGAGCGACGACGCATGTTTGCCGTCGAGCAACGCAGCTGTGGCGATGATCTGGTTCGCCGTGACGACACCGGTGCCGCCGATGCCGACCAGGAGAAGGTTGCCCTCAGCAGGTATCACGGCTGGTTCGGGAAGGCGGCCTATGGGCGGAAGCGGGCGTTTCTTTCGCTCCCGATGGCTTGGTTTCACTTTGACGAATGCTGGGCAGTTGCCGTCGAGGCAGGTGAAATCGAAATTGCACGATTCCTGATGAATCTGCGTCTTTCGCCCAAAGAGAGTGTCGACCGGGTGGACAGACAAGCAGTTTGAGATCTCGCCACAGTGGCCGCAGCCTTCGCAGACGGCCTCGTTGATGAACGCCCGAAACTCCGGGGTTGGCGCCCGTCCACGTTTGCGTTCTCTGCGCAGGTTGGCCGCGCATGCCTGGTCGTAGATGAGCACGGTGACCCCGTCCAGTTCACGCAGATCGCGTTGCGCCTCCTCGAGTCTGTCGCGAGACCAGACGCTGGTGTTGTGCGCAAAGTCAGCGTGTGTTGGATATTTCGTCGTGTCATCTGACACGACGATGGTCTTCCGGACACCTTCGGCTTCGAGCATCCTGGTCAGCTCGGGCACAGGCATCTCGCCGGCCGCATCCTGGCCACCGGTCATCGCGACAACACCGTTGTAGAGGATCTTGTACGTGACGCTCGTGCCGGCGGCGATCGCCTGCCGGATGGCGAGCGAACCTGAGTGGAACAGCGTGCCATCTCCAAGGTTCTGGAATCGGTGTGGCGTGCCGACAAACGGTGCCGCGCCCACCCATTGGGCACCTTCGCCCCCCATGTGGGTGATGTCTTCGGTCGGGCGCGATGGGATGAGCATCACCATCCCGTGACAGCCGATCCCACCTCCTGCGGTCGATCCGTCCGGCACGGCGGTCGATCGATTGTGCGGACACCCACTGCAGAAATACGGTGTCCGTCCTGGGATGTCCGCTGCAGGCGTCGCTGCGATGACATCGAGTCGACGCCTCGGCCCCGTCAGACGCTCACGCGGGATCCGGCGGGCGAGACGGGCACGAAGCGCGGGCGCCACAATTGACGGCTCGAGTGCGCCGTGGACCGGCACCAGCGTACGGCCCGCGTCATCCTTCTTGCCGAGCACCCGCGGTCGGTCGACGAGGTCGTAAAGCGCGTTCCGTACTTGCGATTCGATGAAGCCCCGCTTCTCTTCGACAACGACGATCTCCTCGAGCCCGGCGGCGAATTCACGCACGACCGCCGGGTCGAGCGGGGAGATGGATCCTGGCTTCAGGAGGCGAATCCCGAGGTTGGTGGGGCTGGGGATGCCCAGTTCGGTGAGTGCCTCGAGAACGTCGTAGTACGGCTTGCCGGCGGCGACGATTCCGATCCACGCATCCGTCGGCCCGTCGGTGGTGTCGATCCGGTTGTGGCGGCCATACGCCAGGGCGGCTTGTGTGCGCACCTCGAACAGCTCCTGCTCCCGGCTCAGCGACCAGGGTGCGATCAACCGGCGCTCCCGAGCCGGGCCCCAGGGGCCACCTGCAACGGTGAATTCCGGATTCGAACCCTGTATGCGGTCCGGACCGACCGACACCGTCGCGTACGCGTCGGCGACGTCGGTGTGGATCTTGAGCGCGACCCAGAGCCCCGAAAAGCGTGACATCGAATAGCCCAGCCGCCCGAAGTCGAGGATCTCCTGGACAGTGCCCGGATACAGGATCGGCATGGCGAGATCCTGGAGAGCCCATTCTGATGCGGACGGGAGCGTCGATGACTTGCTGCCGGGATCGTCCCCGGCGACGCACAGCACACCCCCATTGGGATCCACCCCGGCGAAGTTGGCATGACGTAACGCGTCGCCGGACCGATCGATACCGGGCGCTTTTCCGTACCACATCCCCAACACGCCGTCGTAGGCCGGATCATCCATGAGCGTTGCCATCTGGCTGCCCCACACGGACGTGGCAGCGAGGTCCTCGTTGACGCTGTTGAGGAAGGTGACGTCATGATGGCGGAGCACCGCTTCGTTCTGTTGAAAGGCGAGATCTACCCCGCCGACGGGTGACCCCCGGTACCCGCTGAGCAACGTGGCCGTCCGCAGTCCTGTGGCCCGATCGGCGCGATGCTGGTCGATCAGGATGCGGAGCAAGGCCTGGATGCCGGTGAGGGCCACCGTTCCGCGTTCCACGGCCAAGCGATCTTCGAGCCGGAATGCCTCGGTCGTCATAGGCCGGAGTATGCCTGCTCAGGCCCGGATCCGCCCCTCATATGGTCGATCGACGCCGCTCCGGCACGGTCGAGTGTCGGTTCATCCGGCCGGCCGCCAAGATGCCGACACCAGCGGCCAGCCAGTAATCGATGATTCGATAGACAAGCACCGGGGCTACGACCAGGCCGGTGGGGAACCGAAGCCCGGCCAGCACGCCGACGAGCCCGCCCTCGACCAGACCGATGCCGCCTGGGGATGCCGGCAGACCGCCAACCACAGTCGAGACGCCGAAGGCCACCATGGCCTGGCTGGGCGTGAGGTCGATACCGAAGGCCCGCAGCGCCGCCCATAGCACGGTGGCCTCGAGCACGATCCGGGCCACGATCAGCGCGATTTCGCGGGGCGTGATGCGTCCCACGTCGCCCGTAGGGCCGAAATGCCTGCGCAGTCGCTCGGGCAGCCTGGAAATGGCGGCTCCGAGCCAGCGACTGCCAATGAGGATGAACAACCCGGCGCCCGTGAGCAGCACGCCGACGACGACTGCTCCCGTGAACAGCAGCGGATGCCGTCCGGTTGACGCGCCCCAACCGAGCGCGACGCCGGTGAGCAGCAGTAGACCGCCGTAGCTCGTCATCGTCGCGCGCAGCGCAGCGCCCGCGGTCTCGTCGTCCTCGGTCCGGACCGCCCATGCCATCGCCGTCGGGGTCAAGGCGCCACCAGCAGGAAGCAGCCGGGCAACCGCGCTTCCGATGAGCGATGCGTAGATCGAAGCCTTCAGGGTCACGTCATGCCCCTGTCGGTGGAGCGCGTCTTTGAACAGAAGCGCGAAGAACACTTTGGCGATGAACTCGGAGACAACTGCGAGGGCAAGGAATCCGACCGCGCGCCAGCCGATCGATGGGAGTTTCCATCTGGATGCTGCGAAGAAGAGCACGACGGCATACAAGAGGAAACCCGCCGTGATCAGGACGCGATTGAAGGTTGCGGGGAGCGCCCGCCGGACATCAATCTGGGTCTCGTCGCCGTGTGGTTGGTTCGCCATCTCGACTACCGTATCCGAGGCTAGACCGTCGAACCACCTGGCGGGGGACCAGGGTCGACACGGTCACGCGACGTGCCGAACGGTGTCACAGAGTGGTCGGACCGGGTGCGGTGTCACCCACCAGCTGAGGGCAGACGAGTTGGGTCGAGGGGTCACCCGGCCCAATCGATCAACACCATCATCGACCCTGTCACGATCCCTTCGTCAGTTGACGTCCAGGTCGCACCGACGCCGCCGATGGCCGCAAACGCGCCGGCCGGCTCCGTGTCCATGGCGCCGCCGAATGCATCGACAACTGTCGGAATGTCGACGAACAAGCTGAGATCCCCGCCGAGGGAGTCGGCCAGTTGCCGGTATCGGGTGTTCTCAGTGACTCGGGCTCCGGCGGCATCTGCGGTGGGATCCGTGTTCCACGCGAGTGTCAGGCGATCGCCGGTCACGCCGAACGCCACCTCCGGACCGCCAAACACATCGATGTAGCGGAGGTCACCTACCCGCTCCACGCCGGAGCCGTCGTTTGTGATCAGGTCCTCGATCTTGTCGAGCGTCGCGTTCATCCGTGTTGGGTCGGTGAGACCAAGGACTCCAGCGACTCCGAGGTCAAATCCTCCGTCCACTGCCGGTGTCCGGCCGGGTACGCCGTAGACGGTGAATCGCCCGTCGAGTAGATCCAGACCCTCCGTGATCGGATTGAAGCCGAGCTCGCTCTCCCAATCCGCTGCCTCCATGGCGTCCGGCGCTCCCAGCAGCTCGCGATAGCTGTCCATGACGGGTTCGTAGTCGGCCGCCAGAAGGAACATCGCGTCAGTTGGCACGAATTTAATGGCCTCGTCGATGCGGTCGTTCATGTAGAACGAGGCGAGTTCGGGATCCATCGCGGCCGAACCGTCGATGCGGACGCCGTCGTCGCTGAGCGCGAACGCCGCGATCACGCTTTCGAGCTGGCCCATGTCCGTGAACGGGGTGCTGGCGCCCAGCGTGTAGAGGCTGCGCTCGCTGATCTGGTCCCACAAGCTGCCTGCCGCGTACACCATGACATTGCCGGGGCCTTCGGGCAACGAAGCGAGGCTCTCGATGAAATTCGGGTTCTGTTGCAGCGAATCGGTCAATCCGAGCGTGGTCTCGATACCAACATCAACCGACTCGGAGGACTCGCCGATGAGCAGGACGTCGTCGGCGCGAGCCGCGTACCGCGCCTCGCCCTCAAGCGTGATCTCCCAGATGGCGACCTCTTCGTGAAAGCCGATCGTGCCACCCCCACCGGCGAGCGCGATTCGTTCGAGGGTCTGGTCGGCGGCGTCACCATCCCGCACCGTCACTACGAACAGGACATGCTCGGGTTCGCCGATCTGCACGTCGAAACCCCAGCCGGCGATAGCTGCGGATCGGCCGAGCCACGGGCTGATGTCGTGGCTGAACGTGATACCGAGCTCGTCGTCGAGGCGGCGGTCGAGCTCGGCCAGGATGTCGCCGGATGCCTCGGCATCGTTGACCAGGTCTGGAAACGTGCGGGCGATCTGTTGCATCTGTTCGCGGTCGAGGAACGTCGCAAGGTCGAGGTTCACGTAGAAGTCGGCGTCAGCGGGGATCGCGGAGGCGGAATCGGTGGCGGAACCGAATCCCGACACGAAGCGCCAGACGGCGAAGCCGCCGATCACGAGCAGGCTGCCGACCACTGCGGTGGCGATCTTGAGTGTGCGACGCGACCGCGGTCCGGCAGCCGCCGCCGCGGGTTGTACGGCCGCGTCGAGGCCAACGATCGGATCTTCGATTGACATGACCACCCCCGTGGTGCCCTGGCAGGCGATGCACGCCGCGGAAATGATTGTATCGGCAGTGCGTCGCCTGATCGTGAGTGCTTCACCGACCTCCACCTCATTCTGCCAAACTGCGGCGGTGCGTCCGGTGCTCACCGCTGCCCAGTCGGCCGCTCAGGATGCGGCTGGCGACCCGCCCGTTGCCGCCCTCATGGATCGAGCGGGGTTCGCCGTCGCGCGGGTCGCTGCCGGCTGCGGCGGTGGGTACGGTGCTCGGGTTGCGGTCCTGGCCGGGCCGGGGAACAACGGCGGAGATGGCTACGTCGCGGCCGCGTATCTCGTGCAACGCGGTGCGGCTGTGTCGGTCTACCCTCTCGCTGAAC
>Ga0224512_10005256_pt1 | contig 10727 bp, 9 predicted proteins | sample SF_May12_sed_USG_4_FD_169103 | JGI IMG/M metagenome (GOLD analysis project Ga0224512, IMG submission 169103) | Sediment microbial communities from San Francisco Bay, California, United States - SF_May12_sed_USGS_13 | ecosystem: Environmental > Aquatic > Marine > Sediment | place: USA: California...
CGCATAGCGGGGCGGGCAATTAGCAGGGCGGGCAATTAAAAGAAATCGATGGAAGACATTCCGTGCCGATGTCAGAGTCGGGTTCGGCAACGAAGTCACGCGGCGTCCGAGACCATGGCGATTTTGTCTCCCCGATGAACGGTACTGTCCCGTCCATTCTTGCGTCTCTCTCGGCCGGTCTGGTCATGGTCCAGGCCGGCGCGCCCTCGGACGCGCCCCCGGAATCAACGGTCGTCGGCATGGCGCAGCATCTGGTGCAGGAGCATTTCATGTTCGACTCGCCGGACCACTATCACATCGAGTTCGACGTGGCCTACCTGCATCCCCAGCCCGAACCCGGTTACTGGGCCGTTGTCGGCGGCTTCGTCTCCGATCAGAACACGCCCAACACCTATGTCGCTGCGGTCAGGCTCGTTTGCCCGGACTTCGACAAGGTGGCGTGTTGGCAGCTCGAAAAGCTTGCAATCAACGAGGCGATCGTCCTCGATCGCGGCAAGCCGCTCTAACGGCAAGCCCGGACACGCGATCTTCATGACCAAGCCTCTGCCCTTGACCGGCGTCCGGGTGATCGACTTCGGCCAGTACGTCGCCGGGCCGGCCGTGGCCATGATGCTGGCCGACCAGGGCGCCGAGGTGATCCGGGTCGACCCGCCGGGCGGGCCGATGTGGGACAGCCCGGCCAACGCGGTGCTGAACCGCGGCAAGCGGAGCATCGTGCTCGACCTCAAGACGGAGGGCGACCGGGCGATCGCCCTGCGCCTTGCCGCCTCCGCCGACGTGCTGGTCGAGAACTTCCGTCCCGGGGTGATGGCGCGCCTCGGGCTCGGCGCCGAGGCGGTGACCGCGCTCAACCCGCGCCTGGTCTATCTCTCCCTGCCGGGCTTTTCTGCCGCCGACGGCGAGCGCGCCCGTCTGCAGGCCTGGGAGGGCGTCATCGCGGCGGCCGTCGGGCAGTTCACCGACATGGGCCTCAACCGCGTCCTCATGGGTATCAACCCTTCCTTCTCGCCGCTGCCCCTGGCCTCGGCCTACGCCGCGGTCTTCGGCGCCATGGCGGTGACCTTCGCGCTGTTCGCGCGGGCGCGCCACGGCCGCGGCGAGGTGGTCGAGGTGCCGATCGCCGCGGCGCTGCTGGAGGCCCTGGCCTACAACACCACCCCCATGGAGGACCTGCCGGAGCGCTACAAGTCCCTGCGCGAGCGCGAGATCGAGCGGCGCCGGGCGGCCGGCCTGGCCATGGACCTGAGCTACGCGGAGCTGCAGGAATTCCTCGATCCCTTCTACCGCACCTACGCCTGCGCCGACGGCCGGCCCTTCTATCTGGTCTGCGGCTCCCACGTGACCCACCCGGTCAGGGCGCTCGAGCTGCTCGGCCTCTGGGACGAGATGCAGGCCGCCGGCATTCCCCTGGCCGATCCCTACCTGCCCCTGCGCGACTGGCCCGAGGGCGTGGACTGCACCTTGAAGGCCTATCCGCTCTCCAAGGACTGGGCCGGCCGGCTCTCGGCGCGCATGAAGCAGGCCTTCCTCGCGCGCGGCGCCTTCGAGTGGGAAAGGCGCTTCGGCGAGGCCGGCGTGCCCGGCTGCGCCCACCGCACGACGCAGGAATGGCTCGCCTCGGAGCACGCGCTCGCCTCGGGCCTGGTGCTCGAGGTCGAGGATCCCGCCTACGGGATCATGCGCCAGGCCGGCAACGTCGCCTGGCTCGCCGGCAGCGCGGAGAGCGTGCTCGACAAGCGCGCGGCGCCGCAGCCCGATGCCGACCGGGCCGCCATCCTGGAAAGCCTGCCGGAGCTGCCGGAGCCGGAGAAGCCGGTGCCTGGAGAAGCTGCCGGCGGCTGGCTCGAGGGTCTGCGCATCCTCGACCTCACCAACGTCATCGCCGGGCCGACCATCGCGGCCACCCTGGCGCGCTTCGGCGCCGAGGTGATCTCGGTCGATCCGACCACGCCGACCCTCGATCCCTGGAACACAATCGTCTTCGGCCTGCAGGCCAACCGGGGCAAGCACAGCCTGCTGGCCGACCTCAAGACCCCCGAAGGCCAGGAGATCCTGTACCGCCTCCTGAAACAGGTCGACGTGGTCACGGTCAACGCCCTCGACCGGCAGCTGGCGCCGCTCGGCCTCGACCCCGAGCGCCTGGCCGCCGCCAACCCGGACCTCATCCTCTGCCAGCTCGACGCCTTCGGCGGGCCGCGCCGGGGCCCGCGCAGCGGCGACCCCGGCTACGACGACCTGGTGCAGGCCGCGACCGGCATCATGGCCCGCTTCGGCGGCGGCCTGGAGACGCCTGAGGAGCATGCCCACTTCGGCACCATCGACGTCCTGACCGGCTTCTGCGCCGACTTCGCGATCGGCCTGGCCTTGCTCCAACGGTCGCGCGGCGGCGGGGCGAAGGTGGCGCGCACCTCGCTGGCCGCCGCGGGACAGCTGATCCAGATCCCCTTCATGTACGACTACGCGGGCCGGGCGCCCTTCGACGAGCCGAGCGGCCGCGCCGTCAAGGGCGCCCACGCCCTCTACCGCTGCTACGAGGCGGCCGACGGCTGGCTATTCCTGGCCGCGAAGACGGAGCGCCTGGCCACACTGGCCAGCCTGCCGGACTTCGCCGAGGCCTCCGCGCTGCCCGAGGCGGCCCTGGAAGGCTACCTGGAAGAGGGCTTCAAGCGCAGGCCACGGGCCCACTGGGTCGAAGCCCTGACCGCCCTCGATCTGGGCGTCCAGGCGACCGGCAGCCTGGCCGAGACCAAGGCGGCGAACCTGCTGCGGGAGAGCGCGGGTCGTCCCGATCTCCGGGCCCAGCCCATGGCCTTCATCCGTCACGAACGCCATCCCAGCGGTCATGTGGTCGATCTCGTCGCGCCGGTCGCCGTGCGCCCGAAGACCGCCCGGATCGAGCTGCCGGCGCCGGCGCCCAAGTACGGCGCCCAGACCCGCGAGATCCTGGCCGGGCTCGGCTACGGCGCCGCGGAGATCGATGCCTTGCTCGCCAAGGACGTTGTCGCCGAGCGCTGGAGCGACGACTACCTGCCCGACTGACGTGGCGGGCCAGGAAGCAGGGCTGGACGCAGGGCCGGACGCAGAGCAGGGCAGGGAGGCCCGCCGTGGCACGGCGGCGCCTCACACCAGGCTGAGCTCCGGGAAGCTTTCCAGGTGGCGGCGCAGGTGTCCGGCGGTCGGGAAGGCCTGCTTGATCAGGTCGCGCCTGAGGCCCCGGCAGATCGCCTTGACCGCGTGGGGCTGGCGGGCGTAGTGGCGCCGGCCGCCGGTCATGTCGTAAAGCAGGTGCGCCAGGTCGACGATGTCGTCGCGCCGGTGCGCCGCGCTCGGCTGGCCCAGGTGGTGGAAGTCGACCAGTTTGACCTCGAAGAAGATGCCGCGCGGCCGGACCAGGATGTTCCCGGCGTGCAGGTCGCCGTGGTACTCCTGACAGGCGTGGATCTGCTCCAGGCCGCGGGCCAGTACGTACAGCAGGTGCAGCGCCTTGAACGGCGGCAGGCGCCGGCCCGGATGCGCCGCGACGAAGTCCGACAGCAGGATGCCGTCCACGTACTCGCTGACCAGGCAGGTCACCGGGGTCCGGCCGACCGCCAGGGTCTCGGCGTGGTGGTACTGGATCACGATCGGGCAGTGGCGCAGCCGGTCGAGCTTCTGGGCATAGACCCGTGCCGCCCGGTTTCCCTGGTTCTGCTGCGGATAGAACAGCTTGGCGGCGCGCCGGACCCGGGTCTGCAGCTCGGTCACCCGGTAGACCTCGCCCTCCAGCCCGCCGCCGAGGAACTCCTCGACCCGGTAGGTGCCGCCGATCCGCTGGCCGGGCGCCAGGTCGAAACTGGCGATACTCGCGGCCCGTTGGCCCCCTTGGCGCCCGTGGCCCATAGCTCCGCTTCTCCCCTCCCCAAGGGCCGACGCTCCACCCCGGCCCGCAATCCGATCGGATACCTATATGAACGGACGCCGCCTCGCCGTCCAGCGGGAATCGCCCAGCCGGCACTTGGACCATGGTCAGCTGGGCATCACGGGTGCAGTTGTGTGCCCGGATGGCGTGATCCTGCGGATCCAAGACGTACAGGTATGCAGGAGGACGCGAGCCTGCCCGGCCAGCCTCGAAGTTGATTCGCATCATCCGTACGTATTTCTCCTTGCCTCCGTGGGTGCACCTTCGGGCCACTGCTATCCGGTCTAACCGGGACCTTTCGCCCGCGTGAGGGCGGGTTGTTTCAATGTTCTGGAAATCGAGACAAAATCACGCCCGAAGGGCGACCCTCTGTCGGAAACCAAGTCCCCCTCACCCTGTCCCTCTCCCGGTGGGAGAGGGCTCGCGTAGCGAGGGAGCGAAGCTCGGCAGCGCTGTCCAGACTAAGCGGCGTTCAACGAGACCTTTGACGCAAGGCATAGAATTCAATCGTTCCGAAATCTCAACCGCACAGCGGTGCTTTCGACCCGCCCGTGGCGCTGGAGCCCGGTTATGTGTACGTCATGGGAGGCACGAAGCAAGTGCGGCTTCAGGCCGCGTTGATGCATACGCCCAGCCGCAACGCGCCTATCCGGCCTTGGGTCGTTGAGCGGATATCCGCGAAGCACACAGTTCAAATACGTACGGTGATGAAGGCACGTGCGCTTTCGAGTGAGGTGTATAGTTACCGGCCTTGTGCCAGGATAATCCAAACCCCATTCCGTACGTACGTGTGCGTGTTCTTTGCCCGCCTGCGAACCCTTAGCTTCTTCGACGTAAGACGTTGGAATCGCACCGGCCGGCGGTTAGGCTCGCCTGTCATGAAAAACGCCGATCAGACCCCGACGCCGCGCCCCCTGGCCGAGGTCCCGGCCGCCGAGCTGGCCGCGGTCGCGGGGGTCTTCGCCGACATCGACGAGACCCTGACCACCGAGGGCCGGCTCACCGCCGAGGCCTACGGCGCCCTCGAGGCGCTCCAGGGGGCCGGTCTGCAGGTGGTGCCGGTGACCGGCCGGCCGGCCGGCTGGTGCGACCACATCGCGCGCATGTGGCCGGTCGACGCCGTGGTCGGCGAGAACGGCGCCTTCTACTTCCGCTACGACCGCGGCACGCGCCGTTTGGTCAAGCGCTTCCTCGTGGACGCGGCCGAGCGCCGCGCCAACCGCCGGCGCCTCGAGGTGCTGGAGGCCGAGATCCTCGCCGCCGTGCCCGGCGCGGGCCTCGCCTCGGACCAGCTTTACCGCGAGGCGGACCTGGCGATCGACGTCTGCGAGGACGTGGCGCCCCTGGCGCCCGACCAGGTTGCGCGCATCGTGGCCCTCTTCGAGGCCGCCGGGGCCACCGCCAAGGTCAGCTCGATCCACGTCAACGGCTGGTTCGGCCGCTACGACAAGCTGACCATGACGCGCCTGCTGATGGACGAGGTCTTCGGCGTCGACCTGGACCGTACCAAGGACCGCTACGTCTTCGCCGGGGATTCGCCCAACGACGCGCCGCTCTTCGCCTACTTTCCCAATTCCGTGGGCGTCGCCAACGTGCTTGACTTCGCCGGCCGGCTCGAGTCCTGGCCGGCCTACGTCACCCGGGCCCGGGCCGGCGCCGGCTTCGCCGAGCTGGCCCGGGCGTTGATCGCCGCGCGCGCGGCCGGGGAATAGAATTGCCCTCCGCTGCCCTTGTTCAGGTCCACGGCTTGACGTCGGTCTTGGGAAAATCCCGTCCCTTGTAAAGCAGCGGCAGCCCCGCCGCCTTCGCAAGGGCGTAGGCGAAACAGTCGCCGAAATTCAGGCCGGCGGGGTGAATGCCCTTGCCGTATGCCCGATAGGCATCGCGGGCAATCTGCGCTTGGGCCGACGTCACCGGTTCAACCTCCAGGCCGCTGCCGGCGATAAAGGCGTCTAGCTCCTCCGCGCTGCTGCCGGCGACGCGGCTGTCCAGCACGATGCTGGTCTCCACCAGATTGGCGGCCGAAAGCAACGGCGCCTCGGCGTCGCGGATAGCCCTGGTAAATGCCTCCGCCTCCGCTTCCAGAAAGAAGATCGCCAGGAGCGCCGAGGTGTCGACCACCATCATCGGGGCAATCCAGACTGGTCGTAGCCGAGTATCTCGTCGGCGCCCCGATCGTCCACGACGGGGCGGTCGGCATAGCGGCGCACGATCCCCATTAGGGCGTCCATCGAGGCTCTGCCGCGTCGGCGTTCCTCTCGGTCCAGGCGCTCGCTGAGGGCCTTGCCTACCACCTCGGTCAGGCTTTCCCCGGTCAGGGCGGCGAGGCGCCGGGCCAGACGGTCGGCTGCCGGATCCTTGATGTTCAATGTCATTCCTTCTACGGTCCTTATGGAAGATAAACGCCTATTTTCTTCCATATGGGGCGATCTCGGAGCGCGCGCAAGCGCTCGGCGCGAAAAAGAGGGAGGACCGCCATGCTGCCGGCCGAAGGACGGGTCATCATGATCTCCGGCGCCAACCGGGGCATCGGCCTCGCCGTCGCCCGCTGCCTGCACGACAAGGGCTACAGCCTGAGCCTGGGCGCGCGCGATCCGGCCGGGCTCGAGGCCGCCACGGCGGAGCTCGACCCGGCCAGGGTCCTGCGCCAGGCCTACGAGGCCGGCGACCGGGCCCCAGGCGGCGGCTCTGCGGCGGCTTGGGTCCAGGCGACGCTGGCGCGCTTCGGCCGGCTCGACGGCCTGGTCAACGCCGCCGGCATCCTGCGCCAGGTGACGGTCGAGGACGACGACGAGGCCGCCTTCGACGAGCTCTGGCGGGTCAACGTCATGGGCCCGCTCAGGCTGACCCGCTTGGCGCTGCCGCATCTCAAGGCCTCCGGCGCGGGGCGCATCGTCAACCTGGCCTCGCTCTCCGGCAAGCGCGTCCCGGGGCCCAGTGCGGGCTACGCGATCAGCAAGTTCGCGGTTGTCGCGCTCAGCCAGGCGACCCGCCACAGCGGCTGGGACGCGGGGGTGCGCGTCACCGCGCTCTGTCCGGGCTACGTGGCCACCGACATGGTGGCCGATGTTGCGGAGCCGCCGGCCGAGGCCATGATCCAGCCCGGAGACCTGGCCGAGCTGGTCGCCACGGTGATCGCCCTGCCCAACACCGCCGCCGTCGCCGAGCTGCCGGTCAACTGCCGCCTCGAGCACACGGTCTAGGGCAGGGAGGGGCAGGTCTGCCGTCGGGCGGCGCGGGCCTCAGACGAAGCGCACGCCCAGCTTGTTGCCCAGGCGCCAGCAGACCCGGCAGTCGTAGGCCGGGCCGGAGTGGAGCTGCAGCTCGAAGGCCGCGGGGCAGTCCAGCTCGGAGCTCGGCAGCCAGATCGCCGCGCCGCCCTGGGACAGGTTCAGGATGACGCAGCGCAACTGCCAGCCGCCGTGGACTATGCGGGCCGCCTTGGTGGTGTTGAAGCGGCTGTGGCGCCGGCGCTCGGCGATCCTGGGCCCGGGCCGGTCCAGGCTTTCGGCCAGGTCGATCGGCGCCAGGGCGCGGCCCGGCCGCGCGCCCGAGACCGTGGCGTCGACCCGTTCGATCAGCTCGCCCTTGGTGAAGGGCTTCACCAGGAACTCGTCGAAGCCGAAGGCCGGGCCGTCCCCCCGGCCGTCCCCCGGGCCGTCCCCCGGGCCGTCCCCTGCCTTGTCCCGGTCGACCAGGCCGGACTGGATCAGCACCGGCGTGTCGACGCCGGCCGCGCGCAGGCGGCGCATGGTCTCGTAGCCGTCGATGTCCGGCAGCATGATGTCCAGGACGATGAGGTCGTAGGCCTGGCCGGCGGCCAGGTCGACGGCCGCCTCGCCCAGGTCGGTGGTGTCGCAATCGTGGCCCGCGCCGTGCAGCATGGCCGCCACGGTCCTGGCCTCCGCCGGATTGTCCTCGACGCAAAGAACCTTCATGTCCCCGTCCCGTCGCCGCGGTATGAGCCGCGCTTTCGCGGGAGCGAGACTACCCCGATCCCCTTAACAAACTGCCCCAAGTGGGCGAGTGGGGCGAGCGCAGCGCATGGCGCGGAGAGGGCGCTACGAGCCCGCGCCCCTTTTTCCCCCGCGCCCCCTCCCGCCGGGCGCGAAGCCGCGCCCCGCTTAAACGCATCTTAACCCTGGGCGCGGCACACTCCCGGCCAGTGCAAGGTAGGTATCGTGGCGTCATGCAGGGCTTGCTGCGCAACAACCGGGGTTCGGACGGGGCTTCGGCCGGGACCGCCGCGCGCGGCGGTCTTGCCGGACCGCCGGCGCGTGGCCCGGGGCGTGGCCAGGGGCGTGGCCCGGACGGTGGCGGGGAGTCCATGCCCGGGCTCTGGCGTCTCCTCAGGGGCCTGCTCTACCCGATCACCCGCCTGGCCGAGGCGGTCCGCTTCTACCGCACCGGCGCGCCGCCCCACGAGCAGGCGCTGACCGCCATCGCCTTCGCCATCGGCATCGTCATCGCCACGGCCGGCTTCTTCTTCATCCAGCACTACTACGCGACCCAGGCCCAGAAGCAGTTCCAGAAGCCGGCGGCCAAGTTCACCGCCCTGGTCGCCGACAGCCTCGACCGCTCGCTCGAGCTGGTCAACTCGGTCGGCGCCTTCTTCGCCGCCTCCAACACGGTCGACCGCTGGGAGTTCTTCGAGTTCACCCGCGACAGCCTGCCGCGCTATCCCGGCATCCAGGCCCTGCAGTGGATCCCCCGGGTCGGCGGCGCCGAGCGCCACGGCTACGAGAGCCGCGCCGCCGAGGACGGGCTCTTCGGCTTCCGCTTTACCGAGCGCGGGCGCGACGGCGAGCCGGTCACCGCGCCGCTGCGCAACGAGTACTATCCGATCTATTACGTCGAGCCCTTCGACGGCAACGAGGCGATCATCGGCTGGGACCTGGCCTCCGACAAGGCCGAGCGCGAGGTGCTCAACCTGGCCCGCGACGTCGGCGCCATGGTGGCGATTCGCTCCTCTTCTCCCCGAAGTCACCCCGATGCAGAGCATGCGGACGAGCACGGCGGCATGCACCGCTTCACCGTCGTGCTGCCGATCTACCGCTCCGGCACGGTGCCGGAGACGATCAAGGAGCGGCGCGAGAACCTGGTCGGATTCGCCCGTGGCATCTTCCGCATCGACCGGATGCTGGCGGCCAGCCTGCCGGTGGTCACCGCGCCGCCGGGCCTCGACATCTACCTCTACGATCTGGAGGCCGCCCCGGACGCGCGCCTGCTCTACTACCACCCCTCGCCGCTGCACGACGCGCCGCCGCGGCCCCTGGCCGAGGCCCAGGCCTTCCAGGGCCTGTTCTCCGCGGCGCCTCACGACCTGGCGGGCTGGCGCTGGACCATCGTCGCCCGGCCCGTGGCCAGCAGCTTTACCCAGAACGTCGGCTCGACCGCCTGGGGCTTCGTCGCCATCACGGTGCTGCTGACCGGCCTGTTGATCCAGTACATGGTCACGGCGCAGACCCGCACCCAGACCATCGAGCGCTCGGTCCAGGAACGCACCGCCGAGCTCTCCGCAGCCAACGCGGCCCTGGAGGGCGAGATCGGCGAGCGCCTGCGCGTCGAGCACGAGCTGCGCGCGGCCAAAGAGCAGGCCGAGGTCGCGAACCGCGCGAAGTCGGAATTCCTCGCCATGATGAGCCACGAGCTGCGGACCCCGCTCAACGCCGTGATCGGCTTTGCCGAGCTCTTGTCTCAGGAGTCCCTGGGGCCGATCGGCAACAAGGACTACGTCGTCTACGCCGAGGACATCCGGCTCAGCGGCACCCACCTGCTCAGCCTGATCAACGACATCCTCGACCTCTCGAAGATCGAGGCCAACCGCTTCGAGCTGAACGAGGAGGTGGTCGACCTGGCCGACACCCTGCGCAGCGTCCTGCCGATCCTGCAGGAAAAGATCATCGCCGGCCGGCTCCGACTCTCGAGCGAGTTCCCGGATCAGCTGCCCGGCCTGCGCGCCGATCCGCGCGCCCTGCGCCAGGTGCTGATCAACCTGCTGTCCAACGCCGTGAAGTTCACTCCGGAGGAGGGAGAAGTCGGCGTCGCGGCCGGGCTGGACGGCGCGGGCAACATGCTGCTTCAGGTCTCCGATACCGGCATCGGCATCGCCGAGCAGGATAGGGAGACCGTGCTGCAGCCCTTCAACCAGGTCGACAGCCGGCTCGCCCGCAAGTACGAGGGCACGGGTCTCGGCCTGCCGCTCAGCAAGCGGCTGATCGAGCTGCACGGCGGCGAGCTGAGGATCGAATCCATCCTCGGCGTCGGCACCACGATCACCCTGTGGTTCCCCAGGGACCGCGTGGTCGCCCGCCGCCGCGCGCCCGGCCGCCCAGAGGCGAGTGCGGAGGCGAGTCCAGGGGCGAACGAAGCGGCGGGTCCAGGGGCGAATGGAGAGGCGGCCACGGGCGCGGACTCCGCTCCGCCGCTCCGCAAGGTAAATGAGAATTAATCGACAATTTCGCTCGTAGTTGCGGCAATTTTCCCAGAGCTGAACGGATTGTTAACCGCGGGTCTCTAGACTCGGGCTTCTGCGGGCCGAAAAGGGCCGCAGGAGTGGACCCAGTGAGGGCTGCGGGACGCAAATGTATAGGGTGGAACAAGAAGCTGACACGAGCGCTTGCGGACGCCCCGCGGCGGCCCCAGCGGCGGCCCCAGCGGCGGCCCCAGCGGCGGCCCCAGCGGCGGCAACTGGGCCGAGGCCCGGGCTTCGCCGCCTGGCCGCGGCGGGCCTCGCGCTGCCGCTTCTGGCGCTCGCCGGCTGCGCCGAGCTGCTCGCCGAGCTGCCCTTCCTCGGCGCGCCGCCCGAACAGGCCGAGCGGGCCGCGGC
>Ga0224512_10005257_pt1 | contig 10725 bp, 11 predicted proteins | sample SF_May12_sed_USG_4_FD_169103 | JGI IMG/M metagenome (GOLD analysis project Ga0224512, IMG submission 169103) | Sediment microbial communities from San Francisco Bay, California, United States - SF_May12_sed_USGS_13 | ecosystem: Environmental > Aquatic > Marine > Sediment | place: USA...
CGGACCTGCTGGACTGGCCGGAGCCGGAGATCGCCGCCCTCAAGGACGTCTTCTCCCAGTGCGTCGGGCGCATGATGCAGCTCGCGGTGCGCCACGACCCGGGCAAGGCGGTCGAGGCCGGCTTCGTCATGGACGCCTGGGCAAACGTCAACCGCGCCGGCAACATCAACGCCGCGCACAGCCATCCGGGCTACCACTGGTCGGGGGTCTACTACGTCTCGGCCGGAGATCCCGACCGGGCCCGGCCGCAGAACGGTATCCTGGAGTTCTACGACCCGCGCGGCGCGGCCAATGCCTTCACCACGCCGGGCTTCACCTTCGGCGTGACCCACGCGATCACGCCCGAGGCCGGCATGATCGTGCTGTTCCCCTCGTGGCACCTGCACGCGGTGCACCCCTACCACGGCGCGGCGGAACGCATCTCGATCGCCTTCAACGCCAGGATCACCGGCTACAAGGTGGTGGACCGCCCCTCAACTTAGCCTCCCTCGGCCTCGGCCTCTTCCTCGGCGTCCTCGGCGAACAGCTCCTCGAGCTCCTCGGCCGCCTTCTTGGCGAGCAGGATCATCTTCTCCTCGTCGTCGTGCTCGCCCCAGGCCTCGAACAGGCGGCGCTCGTCGTGCTCCTTGAACCTCTGAACCGCCCTTTCGCTGTCGTAGCCGGAGAACCCCAGGCCTATCAGCACCCGGCGGGCGATATCCAGGCTGGAGAGAAAGGTCTCGCGCTGGATGACCTCGACGCCGAGATCCATGAGCTGGTGGACGTGGCGCCGGTTGCGCGCCCGGGCATAGATCTTCAGATGGGGGAAGTGCTTGCGGACCAACTCGGCCGTCTTGAGCGAGGACTCCACGTCGTCGATCGCGAGCACCAAGATCTTCGCCTGGTCGGCCTTGGCCGCGCGCAGCAGGTCGAGGCGCGCCGGGTCGCCGTAGTAGATCTTGTTGCCGTACTTCTTGACGAAGTCGACCTGCTTCTGGCTGGCCTCGAGGGCCGTGAAGCCGATCCGCTTGGCGCGCAGGATGCGTGCGACGATCTGACCGAAGCGGCCGAAGCCGGCGATGATGACTTGGTTCTCGTCGCCGGCCGGCGTGTCGTAGGGGGGCTCCGCCGCGCCCTTGCGCCGGGCCCAGGGCGCCCGCTCATTGAGGGCGAAGAGCAGCGGCGTGACCACCATGGAGAGGATCACGACCAGGATCAGGAGCTCGGCCAGGGCCGGCTCCAAGACCCGGGCGCCGAGCGCCACGCCGAGGATGACGAAGGCGAACTCGCCGCCCTGGGAGATGGCGATGGCGAGGTTGCCGGCGGCGGCGGCGTTCAGCCCGGAGGCGCGGCCCAGCAGGAAGAGCACCAGGGCCTTGAGCGCGACCAGGCCGACGACCAGGGCCAGGATCAGCAGCGGTTGCGCGACCAGCAGGCCGAAGTTGACCGACATGCCGACCGCGATGAAGAAGAGGCCGAGCAGCAGCCCCTTGAAGGGCTCGATGTCGGCCTCGAGCTCGTGGCGGAACTCGGAGTCGGCAAGCAGCACGCCGGCCAGGAAGGCGCCCAGCGCCATGGACAGGCCGAGCGAATCCATCAGCAGGGCCATGCCGACCACGGTGAGCAGGGCCGTGGCCGTGAAGACCTCGTGGATGCCGGCCCGCGCGACCATGCGGAAAACATGGCGCAGCAGATGGTGGCCGCCCACCACCGTGACCCCAAGCACGGCCACGACCCTGAGCACGCCGATCAGACTCTCTCCGGCGGTCAGCTCCTCGCCCGCTTGCGCCCCGAGCAGCGGCACCAGCGCCAGGATGGGAATTGCCGCGATGTCCTGGAACAGCAGGATCGAAAACGCGGTCCGACCATGGCGGGTGGTCAGCTGGTTCTTCTCGGCCAGCAGCTGCAGGGCGAAGGCGGTGGAGGAGAGCGCCAGGGCGAGCCCCGCGACCACGGCCGCCGCGAGCGGCAGCCCGAAGAGCGCCCCGGCGCTGCCGATCAGGACGGCGGTCGCGCCGACCTGGGCGCCGCCCAGGCCGAAGACCGCCTTGCGCATGACCCAGAGGCGGCCCGGCTGCAGCTCCAGCCCGATGATGAAAAGCAGCAGCACGACGCCGAACTCGGCGAAGTGCAGGATGGCCTCGACGTCGCCGATCAAGCGCAGCGCCCAGGGACCGATCACCGCACCGGCCGCCAGGTAGCCCAGCACCGCGCCCAGCCCGAGGCGCTTCGAGATCGGCACGGCGACCACCGCCGCGGCGAGAAAAATGGCCGTCTGCGCGAGCAGCGACATGGCGCCTCCCGACTGCCGGTTGACCTGCTCTACCTTAGTCGCGTGCAAGCATTAGCAGAACGCCGCGGCAGAGGCTGCGGCAATCGCCACAGGCCTGTCTCGGGTCAAGGGGGACGGCTCAGTTCAGGTAGTCGCTGGCCAGATTTTCGGCGATCTGCACGGCGTTGAGAGCGGCGCCCTTGCGCAGGTTGTCGGAGACGATCCACAGGGAGAGGCCGTTCTCCAGGGTCGGGTCGTTGCGGATGCGGCTGACGTAGACCGCGTCCTCGCCGGCGCATTCGGCCGGCGTGACATAGCCCTCGCCCGCCCGGTGGTCGATCACGGTGATGCCGGGCTGATCGCGCAGGGCCTGGCGCGCGTCCTTTTCGTCGATCGGGTTCTCGAACTCGATGTTGACCGCCTCGGCGTGGCCGATGAAGACCGGCACCCGCACGCAGGTCGCGCTGACCAGAATCGAGGGATCGAGGATCTTCTTGGTCTCGGCCGCCATCTTCCACTCTTCCTTAGTGAAGCCGTCCTCCATGAAGACGTCGATGTGCGGGATCACGTTGAAGGCGATCTGCTTGGTGAAGAGTTCGGGCTTGACCGGCTCGTTTACGTAGATGCCCCGGGTCTGGTTGAACAGCTCGTCCATGGCGTCCTTGCCGCCGCCCGAGACCGACTGGTAAGTGGCGACGACGACCCGCTTGATGCGCGCCAGCTCGTGCAGGGGCTTGAGCGCCAGGACCATCTGGATGGTCGAGCAGTTGGGGTTGGCGATGATGTTGCGCCGGGAATAGCCGGCGATGTCGTCCGGATTGACCTCGGGCACGATCAGCGGCACGTCCGGGTCCATGCGGAACTGCGAGGTGTTGTCGATCACCACGGCCCCGGCCTTGGCGGCGCGCGGCGACTGCTCGGCCGAGACCTTGGCGCCCGGCGAGGAGAGCACGATGTCGGTGCCCTTGAAGTCGAAGCGGGAGAGATCCTGGACCTTGAGCACCTCGTCCTCGCCGAAGGAGACCTCGACGCCGGCCGAGCGCTCCGAGGCCAGCGCGATCACGTCGTCGGCCGGAAAGGCACGCTCGAAGAGGGTCGTCAGGATCTCGCGACCCACCGCCCCCGTGGCACCCGCAACCGCAACTCTGTAGCCCATGGGAATTATCCGTTCGCTTGAGTACTATCCGATACAGACGAGCGGCATGAGTTACGCCGCGCGCACCGCTTTGGCAAGAGGTGGGGAGCGTGGCCCGGCGCGCCAAGACCTACGAGGCGTTCTGGCCGATCTACCTGGCCGAACACCGGCGGCCGGGCACCCGGGCGCTGCACTACCTGGGCACCGGCCTGGGGTTGGTGCTGTTCGTGCTCGGCCTGGTCACCCTGGACTGGCGCCTGATCCTGGCGGCGCTGGTCGCCGGCTACGGCTTCGCCTGGATCGGCCACGCCTTGGTCGAGAAGAACAGGCCGGCCACCTTCGACCACCCCCTGTGGTCCTTGGTCAGCGACCTTCGCATGTTCGGGCTCTGGATTTCCGGCCGCCTGGGCCGGGAGCTGGACCGGGAGCTGGACCGGCCCTGAAAGAGCGAAGACCGCCCCCTGGCGGGAGCGGCCTTTGCCTCGAACCCAGGCTCGAAGACGTTACCTGACCGTCGTCTGAGTGCTCGGCGCCTGTGTCTGGGTGCCGCTCGTCTGATCGATCTGGGCGACCTCCTGGCTGCTCTGGCCTTCGGCCGTCACCGCGCCGCTGCAGCCGCCGCCGGCGAAGGCGGCGCCCGCGGTCAGGGCGAGAATGCCGAGGGCGAGTGCGGAGGTCTTCAGGGTCTTACGCATATCTCGGCTCCTTTGCGCAACCGGAGATAGGAGGGAGCATAGAGGACTTTCGCCGTGTGCGCAAATTACCGTTCCGTTAGGCAGCGAGGACAGTTCGGCCCAGCCGGATCAAAAAAGGGCCGCCTCCGAAGAGGCGGCCCGAATTTGGAGCTTTCCGTAACGTAGAGATTATTTGGAGCTGCTCTCCGGTCCTAGCTGCACGCCCCTGTTCCCCGCGGCTTGCGTAGACGCGCTTCGGGCGATTTTCGCCGCCCTTGCGCAGCCGCGACCGGCCCAAGCCGGCACCCCGGAACCGATGGCCGGTTCGGGGCCGGGAGCGGGGACTGCCGGGGTCCTTTTCACGGAATTCTCCCACCAAGGCCTAGAAAGCGGGAAAATCATAGCCCAGGCCCGCCGAACGGCCCAATCAAGGCTGCGTGAGCGGTGCCAGGAACCGCCATGGGTTGCAGGATGGTGGCCGCTCAGGCGCCCAGCTTGTCGAGCTGGCGCAGCACCGCGTCGCCCATGACCGCGGTGGAGACCTTGGCCGTGCCCTCCTGCATGATGTCGGCGGTGCGGATGCCGCCATTCAGCACGACCTCCACCGCCCGCTCGATCAGCTCGGCGGTCTCGCCGAGGTCGAAGGAGTAGCGCAGCATCATGGAGAAGCTGAGCAGGCTGGCGAGCGGATTGGCTAGGCCCTTGCCGGCGATGTCCGGCGCGCTGCCGTGGACCGGCTCGTAGAGCGCCTTGCGCCGGCCCTCGGCGTCGGCGGCGCCGAGCGAGGCCGAGGGCAGCATGCCGAGCGAGCCGGTCAGCATGGCCGCCGCGTCGCTCAGCATGTCGCCGAACAGGTTGTCGGTGACGATGACGTCGAACTGCCTGGGGTTGCGCACCAGCTGCATGGCGCAGTTGTCGGCGTACATGTGGCTGAGCTCGACCCCGGGGAATTCGGCGTCGTGCAGCTTCTGCACCTCCTCGCGCCAGAGCACGCCGGACTCCATGACGTTGGCCTTCTCGACCGAGCAGAGCCGGTTGCCGCGCTTGCCGGCCAGCTCGAAGGCGACCCGGGCGACGCGCTGGATCTCCGGCGTGGTATAGACCTGGGTATTGATGCCGCGGCGCGTGCCGTCGGGCAGCTCCTCGATGCCGCGCGGCTCGCCGAAGTAGACCCCGCCGGTCAGCTCGCGCACGATCATGATGTCGAGGCCCCTGACCACCTCGGACTTGAGGGTCGAGGCGGCGACCAGGGCGTCGAAGCAGAACGCGGGCCTGAGGTTGGCGAAGAGCTCCATCTCCTTGCGCAGCTTCAAGAGGCCGCGCTCGGGCTTGATCTCGAACGGCAGGTCGTCCCACTTGGGCCCACCGACCGCGCCGAGCAGCACCGCGTCGGCGGCCATGGCCTTGTCCAGGGTCGCATCGGCCAGGGGCACGCCGTGGGCGTCGATGGCAGCGCCGCCGACCAGGTCCTCCTCGACCTCGAAGCTGGCCACGCGCCGCTTCTCGAGCCACTCGATGACCCGGCCGACCTCGGCCATGCACTCCGGGCCGATGCCGTCGCCGGGCAAAAAGAGCAGTTTCCTGTTCGCCGTCATGACCCCTCGCCCTCCCCCTTGTGTTTCCCTGGCGCCCCGTTACAGCCAAGGCTGGGCCGCGGCGCGTTCCTTTTCGAAGCCGTCGATCCTGGCCTCCTTCTCCAGCGTCAGGCCGATGTCGTCGAGGCCGTTCAGCAGGCAGTGCTTGCGGAAGGGGTCGATCTCGAAGGCGATCGTGCCGCCGTCCGGGCCGGTGATGACCTGGTTCTCCAGGTCGACCGTGACCACCGCGTTGGCGCCGCGCTCGGCGTCGTCCATCAGCAGGTCGACCTGGGCCTGCGGCAGGGCGATGGGCAGGATGCCGTTCTTGAAGCAGTTGTTGTAGAAGATGTCGGCGAACGAAGGCGCGATGACGCAGCGGATGCCGGCGTCCAAGAGCGCCCAGGGCGCGTGCTCGCGCGACGAGCCGCAGCCGAAGTTCTCGCCCGCGACCAGGATGCTGGCATTCTTGTAGGCCGGCCGGTCGAGCACGAAGTCCTTCTTGTTGCCGGCCTCGTCGTAGCGCAGCTCGTAGAACAGGCCCTTGGCGAGGCCCGTGCGCTTGATGGTCTTGAGGAACTGCTTGGGGATGATCTTGTCGGTGTCGACGTTGACCATCGGCAGGGGCGCCGCGACGCCGGTCAGCTTGGTGAACTTTTCCATGGTCCTCGGTCTCCCTAAACCAGTTCCCGCACGTCGGTGATGCGCCCCGTCACCGCGGCGGCGGCGGCCATGGCCGGGCTCATCAGGTGGGTGCGGCCGCCGCGGCCCTGGCGGCCCTCGAAGTTGCGGTTCGAGGTCGAGGCGCAGCGCTCGCCCGGCTGCAGCTTGTCGGCGTTCATGGCCAGACACATGGAGCAGCCCGGCTCGCGCCAGTCGAAGCCGGCCTCGAGGAAGACCTTGTCGAGCCCCTCCTCCTCGGCCTGGTGCTTCACCAGGCCCGAGCCCGGCACGATCATGGCGTGGACGCCCTCGGCCACCTTGCGGCCCCGGGCGACGGCGGCGGCCTCGCGCAGGTCCTCGATGCGGCCGTTGGTGCAGGAGCCGATGAAGACCTTGTCGACGGCGACCTCGGCCATCGGCGTGCCGGCGGCGAGGTCCATGTACGCCAGCGACCGCTCCATGGCGTGACGCTTGCCCTCGTCGGGCGCGCCGGCCGGGTCGGGCACGGCGCCGGTCACCGGCACCACGTCCTCGGGGCTGGTGCCCCAGGTGACCTGGGGGGCGATCTCCGAGGCCAAGAGCGCGACCTCCTTGTCGTAGCGGGCGCCCGGATCGGAGGGCAGGGTCTTCCAGTAGGCCAGGGCCTGCTCCCAGAGCCCCGCCTTGGGCGCCAGGGGCCGGCCCATGACGTAGTCGAAGGTGGTCCGGTCCGGGGCGATCAGCCCGGCCCGCGCGCCGCCTTCGATGGTCATGTTGCAGACCGTCATGCGGCCCTCCATGGAGAGCTCGCGGATCGCCTCGCCGGCATATTCGATCACGTAGCCGGTGCCGCCGGCGGTGCCGATCTTGCCGATGATGGCGAGGATCAGGTCCTTGGCCGTGACGCCCAGGGGCCGCGCGCCATCCACGGTGATGCGCATGTTCCTGGCCGGCTGCTGGATCAGGGTCTGGGTCGCCAGCACGTGCTCGACCTCGGAGGTGCCGATGCCGAAGGCCAGCGCCCCGAAGGCGCCGTGGGTCGCGGTATGGGAATCGCCGCAGACGATGGTCATGCCGGGCAGGGTGAAGCCCTGCTCGGGCCCGATGATGTGGACGATGCCCTGGCGCAGGTCCTCCATGGCGATCAGGGGCACGCCGAAGTCGGCGCAGTTGCGCTCGAGGGTCTCGACCTGGATGCGGCTCTCCTCGTCGTCGATGCCCTTGGAGCGGTCGGTGGTCGGCACGTTGTGGTCCGGCACGGCCAGCGTCGCCTCGGGCCGGCGCACCCGGCGGCCGGCCAATCTGAGCCCCTCGAAGGCCTGCGGGCTGGTCACCTCGTGCACCAGATGCCGGTCGATGTAGATCAGGCAGGTGCCGTCGTCCTGCCGGTCGACCAGGTGGCTCGACCAGATCTTGTCGAACAGGGTGCGAGGACCCGCTGCGGGCGCTGACATGACCTCCTCCTCCTAAGCGCGCGGGGCGCAAACCGCCCTGTCGTCGCACGCCAAGTCCAGGCAACTCAAAGCCGGGGGCGCCGGAGCATAGCGCGCCCGCCAGGCGCCGCAAAGCCCGCGCGGCGAGACGCTCGGATCGGCGAACGGGGAAGGCCGGCCCGCAGGCGGCTGCGACTCAGCCCTCGGCTTCAGCCCTCGGCTTCAGCCCTCTGCCGCCTTCTTGGCCTGCTGGGCGGCGCGCGCCTCGGCCTTGGCCGCCTGCGCCGCCTCGCGCTCGGTCTGGGCCGCCTTGCCGGCGGCGCCGGTGGTCTTCTCGGCGATGCGCGCCCGCTTGCCGGTGCGCCCGCGCAGGTAATAGAGCTTGGCCCGGCGCACGTCGCCGCGGCGCACCAGCTCGACCGAGTCGATTCGCGGGCTGTAGAGCGGGAAGATGCGCTCGACGCCCTCGCCGTAGGAGATCTTGCGCACCGTGAAGGCGGAGTTGAGCCCGCGGTTCTTGCGGCCGATGCAGACCCCCTCGAAGGCCTGGATGCGCTCGCGCGTGCCTTCCACCACCTTGACGTTCACGCGCACGGTGTCGCCGGGGCTGAATTCGGGCAGCTGGCGCCCCTCGGAAAGTTTGGCGATCTGCTCCTGCTCGAGCTGTTCGATGGTGTTCATGGCTCTCATCCTCGGCCGTCTTACGTTTCGTTCTCGTCCTGTCCCGCCAGGTAGCGGGCCCAGAGATCCGGGCGCCGTTCCCGCGTGACCTGCTTCGCCTGCTCCAGGCGCCAGCGCCGGACCTTCTCGTGGTGGCCCGATACCAGCACCTCCGGCACCTTGCGGCCCCGCCACTCCGCCGGGCGCGTATAGAGCGGGTACTCCAAGAGGCCCCGCCCGAAAGACTCCTCGGCGGCGCTCTCCAGGTTGCCCATGACCCCGGGCAGGAGGCGCACCACCGCGTCGATCAACATCAGCGCCGCCGGCTCGCCGCCCGAAAGCAGATAGTCGCCGACGCTCAACTCCTCGATCCCGCGGGCCTCCAGCACCCGCTGGTCGACCCCCTCGTAACGGCCGCAGAGCAGGGTCGCCCCCGGCTCTCCGGCCAAACCTTCGACCCGCGCCTGGTCCAGGAGGCGCCCGCGCGGGCTGAGATAAATGACCGGCCCGGGCCGCCCCTCGACCGCGGCGAGCGCGCCGTCGACCACCTCGGGGCGCATGACCATGCCGGCGCCCCCGCCGAAAGGCTGGTCGTCGACGGAGCGGTGTTTATCGCGCGCGAAGTCCCGGATGTCCAGCACTTCGAGCGCCCAGAGCCCCTCGTCCAGGGCCTTGCCGGCCAGGCTGAGACCAAGCGGCCCGGGAAACATCTCCGGGAAAATGGTCAACACCCGCGCCGTCCAGCGGGCGCTCTCGCCAACTCCCTTGGGGGCTCCCTGGGGGGCCTCTTCGGCCATGGTCCGCTCCGTAGCTTCGCCGTCACTCCGCTCGAATTCGGCTCCCGGCCCGCCAAAGCGGCGCTTTATGACGCCCCCGGCCGGCCTTGTCCAGACCCGCCTTGGTATTCCGGCCTCAGCTCTCCGGCTCCGCCGGGCCCTCGCCGCGCGCCTCGACCTCGGCCGGCGGGTCGACCACCAGGCGGCCGCCCTCGAGGTCGATCACCGGCACCGCGGCCCGGGTGAAGGGGACCAGCAGGGACCCGCCGCCCTGGCCGCCCTGGCCGCCCTGGCCGCCCGGGCCCTCGGCGATCTCCAGCAGGTCGCCGGCGCCGAAGTTCTCCACGGCGACCACCCGGCCGAGGGGCCGGCCTTGCGTATCCTCGGCGGCGAGGCCGATCAGGTCGGCGTGGTAGTAGGTCTCGGCCTCCTCGGGCGCCGGCAGGGCCGCGCGCTCGACGTAGAGCCGGGTGCCCTTGAGCGCCTCGGCCTTGTCGCGGTCGCCCACCCCCTCGATCCTGGCCAGCACGGCGCCCTTGGCCCGGCCGGTCACGGTGAGCGCGAAGCGGCGCGCGCCGGTCTCGTCGCTGAGCGGACCGTAGGCCGCCAGGTCCTCCGGCGCCTCGGTGAAGGACTTGACCCGCAGCAGGCCGCGCACCCCGTGGGCGCCGGTGACGACCCCCAGACAGATCCGCGGCTCGGCCATGGCCGGGGCCGGCTCAGCCCGCCTTGGTCTCCTCCTCGGCAGGCGCGTCCTCGGCGGGGGCTTCCTCGGCCGGGGCCGGCTCTGCGGGGGCCTCCTCGGCTGCCGCCTCGGCAGGGGCTTCCTCCGCCGGGGCCGCCTCGGCGGGGGCCACCTCGGCTGCCGCCCCGGCCGGGGCTTCCTCCGCAGGGGCCGCCTCGGCGGGGGCCGCCTCGGCGGGGGCTTCCTCGGCTGCCGCCTCGGCCGCGACCTCCTCCGCCGGGGCCTCTTCCGCTGGGGCCTCCTCCGCTGGGGCGGCCGGGGCGGCGGCGGCCTCGGCGGCGGCTTCCGCAGCCGCTTGCTTGGCCTCCTCGGCCTCCTTCATGCGCTCCTGGGCCTTGGCCTTGGGCTGGCTCTTCTTGGTCTGCTGCGGCACCGCCGGCATCGGGATGATCTCGGCCTGGCCGAGGAAGCGGGCGACCCGGTCGCTCGGCGTGGCGCCGTTGGAGAGCCAGTGCTTGGCGCGCTCCTGATCCAGGGTCAGGCGCTCGGGATGGTCCTTGGGCACCATGGGGTTGTAGGTGCCGATCCTCTCGATGAAACGGCCGTCGCGCGGGCTGCGCGAGTCGGCGATCACGATGCTGTAGAAGGGGCGCTTCTTGGCGCCGCCGCGGGCCAAACGAATTCTAAGAGCCATGGTGAGTTCCCTTTGCTTGTCGCTTGCGGTGTCCGGAATGACGGTTTGAAGGATCTGCCCCGGGCGCTCAGCGCGGAAAGCCGCCGCCCGGGGGCATGCCGGGCAGGCCGTGGCGCATCAGCCCCTTTTTGCCCTGCTTGGTCAGCTTCTTCATCATGCGGCTCGCCTCCTGGTGCTGCTTCAGCAGCTTGTTGATCTCCT
>Ga0224512_10005258_pt1 | contig 10723 bp, 11 predicted proteins | sample SF_May12_sed_USG_4_FD_169103 | JGI IMG/M metagenome (GOLD analysis project Ga0224512, IMG submission 169103) | Sediment microbial communities from San Francisco Bay, California, United States - SF_May12_sed_USGS_13 | ecosystem: Environmental > Aquatic > Marine > Sediment | place: USA...
GTATAATTTTTGCGCGAATGGAATTGAGGGAGGGGGGGTTCGCTGATATGGAATCTTCCAGTGGCATGGTTTCGCTTGGCTGTCGGGTTCCGGCGTCTTTGAAGGCCCGGCTTGATCGGGCCGCCGAGCTGGCCGGGCATACTCAAAGCGAGGAAGCCGCCCGCCGCCTGGCCGATTCCTTTGAATTGCAGCCGATTTTTGAAATCATGACCCTGGGGCAATCGGCCGATGGCCGGCCCTGGTTCGAGGATCCGGCCCGCGCCGTCATGGTACTGCAAATGGTCCGGGCCTATCTTCAAACATTCGTTTCGACTGCCGCGATGTCGCCTGCAGCCGTTGCGGCGGTGCGGCCGGCCGCGGCGCCCGGGGTTTCCAGCCTCCCTGACCGGCCGCCGCGGCCGGTGCGATTGAAACGACGACCGAGATAAACCCTGAGCCCAGAGTACAAGGCCGGGCGGCAATGGGGCCGCCCGGCACGAAAGGCCGGGGGAAGGATGGATATTTGACTGCGCCAGCGCCGCAATTCATTCCGGGCTGGCAATATGAGGATGCGATCGGCTGCTATCATGTGGCCATCGGGGCCTTGCGGGAAAGACTACTGGCGCGGCGCGCGGGGGATCATCACCATATGACAGAAACCAGTGGCGTGGCCGCCGCGCCGGCCAAGCTGAAAATCCGTTACCTGGCGACGGCCGCGCTCATTCCCTATGCCCGCAATGCCCGCACGCACAGCGAGGCCCAGGTCGCGCAGATCGCCGCCAGCATTCGCGAATTCGGCTTTACCAATCCGGTGCTGCTGGATGGCGAAAATGGCATCCTGGCCGGCCATGGCCGGGTTCTGGCGGCCCAGGCGCTGGTCATGAAAAAGGTGCCGACCATCGACCTGGCGCATCTGACACCCACCCAGCGCCGCGCCTATGTGATCGCCGACAATCAACTGGCTCTGAATGCCGGGTGGAATCAAGAATTGCTTGCGCTGGACCTGGGCGAACTGAAAGAGAGTGGATTCGATGTGGGCCTAATCGGGTTCACCGATGCGGAACTGGAGGACATCCTAGTGCGTGGCGGCCGCACGGGCGGCCTGACGGATGAGGATGAGGTGCCGCCGGAGGAACCGGCAGCGATCAGCGGCGCCGGAGATGTTTGGATCTGCGGCCGGCACCGCATTGCCTGCGGCAGTGCGACCGAGCGCCGCGCCATCGAGTGCCTGCTGGCCGGCGCAGTGCCGAATCTGATGATCACCGATCCTCCCTATGGCGTCGAATACGATGCCGATTGGCGCAATCGCGCCGAGCGAAAATCAGGCAAAGCGCGGGGCAGGAAGATCGGTGGCAGAGCTATAGGCAAGGTCAGCAACGATGACCGCGCCGATTGGCGCGAGGCCTGGGCGCTATTCCCGGGTAATGTTGCATATATCTGGCACGCCGGCCTGAAAGGTCATGTGGTCGCGGCCAGCTTGAAGGCCGCCAGGTTCGAGCTGCGGTCGCAGATTGTTTGGGTTAAGCAACGGCATGTGATCAGCCGCGGCCATTATCACGGGCAACACGAAAACGCCGCCTATGCGGTGCGCGAGGGCGAAGAGGATGGCTGGCGATTCACCGAAGAGCACCTGGCCGCGCTTTATGCTGTACGTACTGGCAAGACCGGCAACTGGCATGGTGATCGTAAGCAGTCGACGGTCTGGAACATTGATCACATCAAATCCGAGACCGGCCATAGCACGCAAAAACCCGTCGAATGCATGCGGCGGCCGATCGAGAACAATTCGGCGCCGGGCGATCTGGTTTATGACCCGTTCCTGGGATCCGGGACAACGGTGATAGCGGCCGAGACGACGGGGCGGTGCTGCCTGGGCATCGAGCTGGAGCCGGCCTATGTGGACATGGCGGTGAAGCGCTGGCAGGCCTTCGCGGGCGCGGAGGCGATGCTGGAAGGCGACGGCCGCACATTTGCAGAGATCGCGCGTGAGCGCGCGGTGGAAGGTGGTAGCGATGAGAGGACGAAAACCCGGCAGCCCGCGGGTGACTGATCTGGAGGCGGGCCGCCGCAATCTGCATCTTGTGGATGGCGGCGGCGGCGATCCGCCGGATGGCGGCGGCCCGGAAACGCCGCGCTATCCGCCGGCACCCGAATGGGTGACGGAAGGCCGTGCGCGCGAATTGTGGGCCGAATTGCTGCCGCAGCTGATTCGCCGGCATCAATGGCTTAATCTGTTCAAGGTCGAGTTCGGGCGCTATTGCAACAGCTTTGCCATCTATTGTGAGGCCGCCGAAAAGGTAGCGCTGTATGGATCGGTGGTCAAAACGCCGAACGGCTATCCGACGCAATCGCCCTATGAGACGATTCGCAACCGGCAGAATGAAATCATGCTGCGGCTGGCGGCGGATCTGGGGCTGAATCCCGTGGCGCAGCAGCGGCTGGATGGCGTGCAGCTGGATATGTTCGATCTGCCGGCGCCCGGCGCCGATCCCGGGGGCGGCGAACGGTTTGCCAAATACAAGTAATGCCCGCAGCTGATTATGTCGATCGGGCGCTCCGTTATTGCCGGCGCATCGTGGCCGGCGAGATCCCGGCCTGCAAGCTGACCATCCAGGCCTGCCAGCGCCAGCTGGACGACCTGGCCCGGGCGGCGGCCGGGGATCCCGATTTTGCCTTTGTCTTCGACCGCGCCGCCGGCAACAAGATCTGCGCCTGGGTCGAGGAATTCCCCCACGTCAAGGGCCGATGGGCCAAGGCGCGGGACCGGCAGGCCAGGCTGATCCGCCTGGAAGACTGGCAATGTTTCATCCTGTCCACGGCCTTCGGCTGGCTGCATGCCGGTTCCGGCCTGCGCCGATTCCAGACGATCTACATCGAGGTGCCGCGCAAGAACGCCAAGACGACGCTGTCGGCGCCGGTGGCGCTTTACATGCTGACCGCGGACGGCGAACAGGGCGCGGAAATCGTCGCCGCGGCGACCAAGAAGGACCAGGCGAAGATCGCCTTTTCCATCGCCCATACCATGGTGCGGAAGGACGAGGAATTTCGCATCGCCTTCGGGGTGCAGACCCGCGTCAATTCGATCACCTGTCTGGAAAACGAAAGCAAGTTTGAGCCGATCGACAGCCGCGGCACCACCCAGGACGGCGCCAATCTGCATTTCAGCCTGAATGACGAGCTGCACGCCTGGAAGGGCCGCGACCTTTACGACGTGCTGGACACCGCCATGGGCAGCCGCGAACAGCCGATGATGTGGAATATAACGACCGCCGGCAGCGACAGCAGCGGCATCTGCTACGAGACGCGCAGCTACCTGGTCAATCTGCTGCAGCGCAATCACCATGACGAGAGCTTTTTCGGCGTGATCTATTCCATCGACGAAGGCGATGACATTTACGCCGAGGAAACGCAACGCAAGGCCAATCCCAACTATGGCGTTTCGGTGCTGCCGACCGACATGGACCGGCTGGCGCACAAGGCCCTGCAGAACGCCAAGGCGCGCGGCAGCTATCGCATGAAGCGCCTGAATGTCTGGACCGGCGCCGGCAGCCCTTTCTTCGACCTGGACGAATGGGATGCCTGCGCCGACCCGTCGATCCGCGAGGCGGATTTCCACGGCCTGGCCTGCACGGCAGGCCTGGACCTGGCCAGCAAGCGCGACATAAACGCGGCGGTACGCCGTTTTGAGGCGCCGGCCGGCCTGGTCGTGGTGCTGTTCGATTTCTGGCTGCCGCGGCATTGCATCGAGGATGTGGAAAACCCGGCCTATCCCGGCTGGGCGGAAGATGGCTGGCTGACCGTGACCGAGGGCAATGTGGTCGATTACGAGGCGATCAAGAACCGCGTGCTGGATTACGCGAAACTGCACGATCTGACCGAACTGGGATTCGACCCGCACCAGGCCTACCACATGGTGCGGCTGTTGATGGACGAAGGGGTGACTTGCGTGGAAACCCGGCCCACGGTGCGGAATTTCAGCGAGCCGATGAAGGAACTGGACAAGCTGATCGCCGAGCGCCGCCTGCGCCATGATGGCAATCCGGTGATGCGCTGGATGATTGGCAACGTCATTGCGCAGCGCGATTTCAAGGATAACGTCTATCCGCGCAAGGAATCGAACGCAAAGAAGATCGACGGGCCTGTCGCCGCGATCATGGCCCAGGCGCGCGCCAGCGCCGCCCCGGAAGTCAAGCCGGTGCCGCGGATCCGCATCATGGGAGAGACGCCGCATGAAAATGCCCGCATGGCTGGCCCGGCTTAACCCGCTGGCGCGCGACACCGCGCCGGAAAAAACGCCCGGCGCCAGCCGCTACATCATGATTCCAAGCCAGATCGGCGGCGTCTGGGTGACGGAAGAAACCGCGATCCAGCTGAGCGCGGTTTTCGCCTGCGTTTCGGTGATTTCCAAGGCGCTGGCGGCCAGCGTCTGGGATGTCTTCGAGGAAGGCGCGGACGGTTCGCGCGAGATGCGCCGGGACAGCCAGCTGTTCCGGCTGCTGAATGTGGCGCCGAATGCGGAAATGACCGCCTTCGAATTCCGCGAGGCGCTGCTGATCGGCGCGCTGATGTGGCATGGCGGCTATGCGGAAATCGAGCGCGACAGCGTCGGCCGCGCCGCCGCGCTGTGGCCGCTGCATCCCGATCGCGTCGAGGCGGAACGCGACGAGGCCGGCGCGCTGGTCTACCGCGTGCGCAACGAGCGCGGTTCCGACAGCATCCTGGCCGAAAGCGATATGTTCCGCATTCACGGGCCCGGCATCGACGGCATCGTCGGCTACAATATCGCCCGCCTGGCGGCCCGCGCCTTCGGCCATGCCATGGCGGCGGAAACCTTCGGCGCGGCGTTTTACGGCAACGGCGCCCAGCTGGGCAGCACGCTGGAAACCGAGGCCAATCTGACCGACGAGCAATTCAAGCAACTGACCGAGCGCCTGGCCGAACATGAAGGGCCGATGAAGTCACATAAGCCGATGATCCTGGAAGGCGGCCTGTCCTACAAGCAACATGCGGTGGAGCCCGAAAAGGCGCAATTCGTCGAAACCCGCCATCTGCTGATCGAGGAAGTCTGCCGTTTCTTCGGCGTGCCGCCGCATAAGATCGCGCATCTGCTGCGCGCCACCTTCAGCAACATCGAGCACCAGGGCATCGAATTCGTGCGCGACGCGCTGGTGCCCTGGGCCGAACGGCTGCGCCAGGAGGCCGACCGCAAATTGCGCCCGGTCAACCGCCGCGCCATGCGCACCCGGCTGCAGCTGGACTGGCTGTCGGAAGGCGACGCCAAGGCGCAGGCCGAATCGGACAGCAAACTGATCCTGGCCGGCATCTATAGCATCAACGAAATCCGCCGCCGCCGCGGCGAGAACACGATTCCCGATGGCGACAAGCATATCGTGCCGTTGAACAGCACGACACTGGACAAGATCGGCGAGGATCCGCCGCCGGCGCCGCCGCCCCTGGATCCCGGCGAGGGCGAGGAAGAAACCGAGGATCCAGACGCGCCGCCGCCGGACGATGGCGCCCGGGAGCGCGGCCTGCGGGTGATCGAATCATGATCAACATTAAAAAACACTCGGCCATATCGTATGCGCGACACTGGCCCGTCATGGTGTGGCGGCTTTACAGGATCTATCGCCTGGCACGCCCCGACCTCGCCTGGATCGAATGCATCGCGTCAGCTCTGCAAGCCGGGTACCGGCATTGGCGGATACGCCAGACAATTCCAGATCAAAGGGGGCCTCATGCTTCATAAACAGCATCTGCCGATTTTCAACATGCCGCAGCCGGCCGCCAACGGCACGGTGCGCGGCTATAGCATGCAGGCGCTCGGGCCGCGCTTCGCGGAGATCCACATCTATGATGTGATCGGCGACTCCTACGATGGCACCACCGGCAAGCAATTCGCCAAGGATCTGAAAGCGCTGGGCAACGTCGACGAGCTGCGGATCTTCATCAATTCGCCGGGCGGCAGCGTCTTCGACGGCATGGCCATCGTCAACCAGCTGACCCGGCACAAGGCCCGCAAGCTGGTGGTGATCGACGGCATGGCGCTGTCGATCGCCAGCGTCATCGCCATGTCGGGCGACGAAATCTCCATCGCCGGCAACGCCCATATGATGATTCACGACCCCTGGACGATCGGCGTCGGCAGCGCCGCCGACCTGCGCAAGACGGCCGACACGCTGGACAAGGTGGAAATCGCCATCGTCAACAGCTATACCGCCCGCACCGGCCTGGAGAGCTCCCAGGTGGCGGAAATGATGCATGAAGAAACCTGGATGGACGCGCGGGAGGCCGTCGAGCTGGGTTTCGCCGATTCGATCGGCGCCGAGGTGCAGATCGCCGCCAAGGCGCGCGGCTTCGATTTTTCCAGATTCCGGCATCCGCCGAAGGCCCTGGCCGAACTGGCCGGCCAGGCGGTGCCCGTTTCCACCTATGCGCCGCGCATCGCGGCCATGCGCCGGCGGCTGACGGAAGGCCGTGAGGCTCGCGGGGCCGGCCCTGCGACAAGCGCCGCCTGACCGCGGCATTTCCCAAACCGAAAGGACTTGTGACATGAAAACGGCATTGCTATCTGCTGCCGCCGGCGCCGCGCTGATCGCCGGCCTGGCGATCGACAAGAGGTTTCCCATCTTCGCCGAGGCGCTCTCGATCGAGGACATGCAGGCGCGCCTGCTGAACCTGACCGAGGAAGCCGAAACCATCCAGGCCAACGCGACCGGCGAACGCCGCGAGCTGACCGCCGAGGAAGTCGAGGAAATCGACCGCATCCTGGCGGAATTCGACGATGTTGAGGCGAAGATGAAAACCCGCCAGAAAATCGAATCGCTGTCGACCCGCCTTGCCGGCACCGCCGGTCGTCAGACCCAGCCCGCCACGCCGGGCGCCGGCGCCAATGCCGGTACAGCCGGCAGCCAGGCGGCCGCCTCGAACCGGATGCCGGCGCAGCCGCGCGATCCGGCCGAGGCCGCTCGCGGCGGCTGGCCGTCGCTGGGCCATTTCGCCATGGCGGTGCAGCGCGCGCATCCCGCCGCCGGCAGCGTCATCGACCCGCGGCTGATGCGCAACGCGCCGACCACGGTTTCCACCGAGGGCGTCGGCGAGGATGGCGGTTTCGCGGTGCCGGCCGAATTCCGCAACGACATCACCCAGCTGGTGTTCGGCGAGGAATCGCTGATCGCCCGCACCGACCTGATGCAATCGGGCAGCAACACCTGGACCGCGCCGAAGGACGAGACCACGCCCTGGCAATCCAGCGGCGGCCTGCAAGCCTTTTGGGAAGGCGAGGGCAGCCAGCTGACGCAAAGCAAGGTGGCGCTCAAGGATATGAGCGTTCGCCTCAACAAGCTGACCGCGCTGGTGCCGGTGACCAGCGAATTGATGGAAGACGCGCCCGGCATGGACAGCTATCTGCGCCGCAAGGCGCCGGAAAAGCTGGACTTCAAGGTCACCGACGCGCTGATTTCCGGCAGCGGCGCCGGCCAGCCGCTGGGCATCCTGAATGCGCCCTGCCTGGTCACCGTTGCTAAGGAAGGCAGCCAGGCGGCGGATACCGTGGTATTCGGCAACATCAACAATATGTGGTCGCGCATGTATGCCCGCTGGCGGTCCAGCGCGATCTGGCTGATCAACCAGGACATCGAGCCGCAGCTGCATGCGCTCAATCATCCCGGCGATTCCAGCCCGGTCTACATGCCGGCGGGCGGGCTTTCCGCTTCGCCCTTCGGCACCATCCTGGGCCGGCCGGTGGTGCCCAGCGAGGCCTGCAGCACGCTGGGCGATGTCGGCGACATCATCCTCGCCAGCATGGGCCAGTATCTCGCGATCCAGAAGGTCGGCGGCATCCGCACCGAGGTATCGATCCATCTGTGGTTCGATTACGACACGTCAGCCTTCCGCTTCATCCTGCGGCTGGGCGGCCAGCCCTGGCTGTCGGCGCCGATCGCCCGTTTCAAGGGCGGCAATACGCTGTCGTCTTTCGTGACCCTGGCCGAGCGCGCGTAGCATTCGGCCCGAATCGCTTTCACCGATAACCCGGCGGCGCCAGGCGGCGCCGCCGCAGCCCTGAAGGAAATTCGATATGAATATGATGAACAAGCTGGGCAGCGAAGCCGTTGCCCTTGTCGGCGTTGTCGACCCCGTATCGCTGGCGCCCGGCGCCAGCAGCACCGGCTATATCGATATGGCCCTTTTCGACCAGGTCATGGCGCTGGTCGCCGCTGGCGTCCTGGGCGTCAGCGGCACGCTCGACGCCAAGCTGGAACAGGCGCAGGATGCCGCCGGCACCGGCGTGAAGGATATCACCGGCAAGGCGATCACCCAATTCGTCAAGGCCAGCAATGACGATGATCAGGCAATCATCAATTGCCGCGCCGAGGAACTGGATGTCGCAAATGGATTTTCTTTCGTGCGCCTGACTTTGACCGTGGGCACCGCCGCCGGGCTGGTCTTCGGCAGCGTCTGGGGCCTGGGCCCGCGTTACGGCCCGGCCAGCGGCAACGATCTGGCCAGTGTCCAGGAAATCGTGAACTAGGAACAAAACGCCCGTTTGCAGGGCCGTTTCGGGCGGCCGGCCCGGCGTAAAGATGCGCCGGGCCGTTCCGTCTATCAACAAGGGATTTTTCAGCATGCCAGAGACGAAACGCAAGATCCGGTTCGTGCAGAACCGACAGGTCAAGGATCACACCGGGGCGGTCATCGATAGTTTCAAGGCCGGCCAGGTCTTCACCGTTGGCGACGGCCCGAAGGATATGGCGCCGGATTCGGCGCGCCATTGGGAACATCGCGGCGTCGCGGTGGAAGTATTGCCGCCGGCCAAGAATGTGCCGTCGCCGGCGCCATCGGCGCAGCGCCCGGAAGGCGATGACCTGACCGCGGAAATTCTGTCGAAGATCGACGCGCTGGACGAGAGCGAGGATTTCACCCACGCCGGCGTACCCAGCGTGCCAGCGCTGACCCGGGCGCTGGGATACGATATCAGCGCCGCCGAACGCGACGCGGCCTGGGTGCGCTATCAGGAACAGAATGCGCCGGCGAAGGATCCCGGCGGCAAGACCGGCGCGTTTATCTAGGCGAGGCGAACGCCGTTCGCCTGGCAAACCGCATCACCAGGAAAGGAAGAAAACCCATGTTCTGCTATATGGCAACGGCGCGCGCCGAGCGCGACGCCGATGGCACCTGGCTGCAGCCCGAGGGCGCCATTTTCAACAAACGCGGCATGGCCGAACCGCCGCCGGTCGGCGATCCCGCCGGCTTTCAGCGCCGCATGGCGGCGGACGGTTACGAGGTGCGGTTTTATAACGAGGACCGCGGCGACGTGATCGATGCCGCCGGCGAGACGGTCCACAAGACGGTTATCCGCCGCCCCGGGCGCGCGCCTGAAATCGTCGAATAGCCGCGGCACCGGCCCGGCCGCCGTTCCATCCCTTATCGGAGATTCGAAAAAATGAACGCTCAATTGATGGCGGCCCGGCATCCGGGCCTATTGATGAATGCACCCGGCCTGGTCCAGATCGGTGGCGGCCTGCTGGCCGATCCCGATCTGCTGCGCGCCGCCTGGCGGCAATTGCCGGCCTGGTTCCGGGCCCGCGCCCGCGCCCTGGACGATATTGGCGGCGGCATCCTGGCGATGGCCGGATTCCTGCCGGACGAAGGCGAGGCGATGATCGCCGACCAGGTCTTCAAGAATGTGACGACCGACCGCGGCACCAATCTGGATCTCAATCTGTTCACCAATGTGACACCCGGCGAGACCATCACCGCGGCCACCCTGACGCGGCCGACCGGCACGGGTTATGCCGCGCTCACCCTGACCGATGCGTCCTGGACCGGCGCGGCCGATACGCGCAGCTATGCGCAGCAGACCTTCACCGGCGGCGCCGGCGGCTGGACGGGTTCGGTGCAGGGATACGACATCACCAGCAAGGGCACCACGCCGCGTATCGTGGCAATCGAGGTGGACGGCAACGGGCCCTATACCATCAATGAAAACGACACCTACAAGATCACGCCCAACGTGACCTTTGCCTGACCGCCTAGCCGCCGCCTAGAGGGAATTGCAATCATGCTGGCGATCGTCGAGATGATCCGTTATCCCGATATCGATGTCGGTGTCGCCGATTATCTTGATGTGCTGTGCAGCGGGCTGACGCCATCGGCGGCGCTGGAATTCGTGGTCGGCGGCACCGTGCGCGGCACGGATACGGTGGAAACGGACGGCACGCTGACGCTGCAGGGCGATCCGGGATCGGGCGGCACGGGGATCCCCGTGTCGCCCGGCGGCATGCGCAACAATTTGGCCGAATTCCAGTATCAGAAAAGCGAATTCACGGTGGATCCGGGCCCGGGTGCCTCGCCGGTCGATCTGCTGGTCGGCGCCTTCGGCGGCGGTGGCACCTGGTCGATCAGATACGCGGCTGTTTAGGCCATGACCAGCCGCGGCAATGCCAATACGACAAGCGGCAACAGCGATACCTATTCCTTTACGCATGTCCACAATGGCGACGAGCTGACCGTCACAATCGCTGTCACAGACAATACGGCGGTCAGCAGCGTAACGCATGGCGCCACCTCGCTGTCCGTGGTTTCCGGCACCGATCAGCAGAACACGGGCGCCGGGCATAGCGTGATCTACGCCACTTCGGCGGCATCCGGCAGCGCTACCCTGACCGTTACCCTGGCCGCCAAGGCGCGGGCGGCTGTCGGCGCAACAAGCTGGATCGATGCCGGCGCGGCCACGGATGGCCTG
>Ga0224512_10005259_pt1 | contig 10723 bp, 6 predicted proteins | sample SF_May12_sed_USG_4_FD_169103 | JGI IMG/M metagenome (GOLD analysis project Ga0224512, IMG submission 169103) | Sediment microbial communities from San Francisco Bay, California, United States - SF_May12_sed_USGS_13 | ecosystem: Environmental > Aquatic > Marine > Sediment | place: USA: California...
TGCCATCCCTGCTCCGCCATGGTAAAGCACTGTTGCCGACACAGACTTTGCTTGCCGTCACGATGGCAGGCCAGTCGGCCGATTTCGAAGCACTGACAAAGCGCGCACCGCGTCAGGCGGAACTGCTGCAATGGTTGCTCGATGCCGGCGGCAACGGTATCGACACCGACTCGCTTACAGAGCAGCTGCCCAATTGGCGCCGCGCCGAAAAAGGCCTGCTGCAGAAGGGCTTCGTGTGCCGCTTCGAGGCCGTTCATGACGTAGCCGAGGCGACCACCGAGTTGTCCCGCCAGCCTGGTCCGGAATTGAATGCGCACCAGCAGAGCGCGCTCGTTGCTATTCGAGGCGGTAGCGGTTTTGGCGCTTACCTGCTTGACGGCGTGACCGGCAGCGGCAAGACCGAGGTATACCTGCAACTCATGCAGGACGTGCTGGACGCTGGCAAACAGGTGCTGGTGCTGGTGCCCGAAATCGGACTCACGCCGCAACTTGTCACCCGGTTCCGCGCACGGCTCGGCCTTGAGCCTGCCATCCTGCACTCCAGCCTGAGCGACACGGCTCGCCTGCGGGCCTGGCGGCGCGCGCGCTCCGGCGCTGCGAAACTGGTTGTTGGCACGCGTTCTGCAATATTCACGCCCCTGCCGGACATCGGCTTGATCGTCGTCGACGAGGAACACGACCACTCGTTCAAACAACAGGAAGGCCTGCGTTATTCGGCCAGAGACCTCGCCATTGCCCGAGCGAAACACTGTGACGTGCCCATCGTGCTTGGCTCAGCGACGCCCACGCTGGAGTCGCTGCAACATTGCCGCAGCGGCAACTTCGTTCACCTGGAACTGCCGGCAAGAGCGGGCGGCGCGCAACCACCCACGCTGAAGCTGGTCGATTTGACCCGCGCTCCAGCGTGCGACGGTCTCAGCGAACCGCTCATCAAGGCGATTGCCCGGCATCTTGGCGACGATGGCCAGGCGCTGATATTTCTCAACCGGCGCGGCTTCGCGCCCACGTTGATATGTGCGCAATGCGGACACCTGGCCGAGTGTCATCGCTGCGACTCACGCCTGACAGTGCACGCCAGGGAAAAAGTATTGCGTTGCCATCATTGCGGCGCCGGCCGGCCACTTGATACCCGTTGCGCAATTTGTGGCGCCGATGTTCGACCGCTGGGAGAAGGTACGCAGCGGCTCGAAGATGCCCTGCGAGCGCATTTTCCGCAGCAGCGCATCGAACGCATAGACAGTGACAGCATGCAAAAGAAAGGCGCGATTGACGCGGCGCTCGCATTGGCAGAGCGTGGCGACGCCGATATCCTGGTTGGTACGCAAATGCTTTCCAAGGGCCATCATTTTCCGAAATTGACGCTCGTTGGTGTGGTGAACGCGGATCAGGGCCTGTTTGGCACGGACTTTCGCTCCGCTGAGCGCATGGCCCAGTCCATCATTCAGGTTGCAGGAAGAGCCGGGCGCGAAAGTCGTCAGGGCGAAGTCATGATCCAGACTGCATTTGCGGACCATCCGTTCTGGCAGCGCCTGATCGATGGCGGTTATCGACAGATCGCCGACGACGCGCTGGCCGAGCGTGAAGTAACGCGTTGGCCGCCATTTACCCGCCTGGCGCTCATCCGCTCGGCAGCACACCGGCAGAAGGACGCTCACGCATTCCTGCAAATTGCGAAACAACAGGTCGATGCCCAACAAGTCGAATATCTGCGCGTATTGGGTCCGGTCGACGCACCTATGGCACGCAAGGCCGGTCGCTATCGGGCGCAACTTCTGCTGCAGAGTTCCGATCGCAAAGCGCTGCACAGTGTACTCGCGGAATTGCGTCCCCGGCTTGAAAATGATCCTGCAGCACGCAAGGTGCGCTGGTCGATCGATGTTGACCCCATTGAGTTGTTTTAGCCGACAGCATCGACTATTCGCTGTAGAATTGCCGCCTCGCAAATCCGGTCCAGCATCGTAATGAAGTCGATCGTCGCACAAATCATCGAAACGGCCCTGGCAAAACTGCCCGCTCTGGCAGACCTCTGCGCAGACATTTCTATAGAGAGCACGATCGAACGTACACGCGATGCCAGTCACGGCGACTTCGCCAGTAACCTCGCTATGCGCCTGGCCAAGCCCGCGCGGAAAAGCCCACGCGACATCGCTGCCAGCATCATCGAGCAACTCGATAATAACGACCAGGTCGCCAGGGTGGAAATTGCGGGGCCAGGTTTTATCAATTTCCATTTAAGCGCCAGCGCCTTTCATAAGGAGCTTGGCAATATTCTCGACCGAGGCACAGGCTACGGACGTCAGCCAACAAAAGCCGCACCACGAATTCTGCTTGAGTTTGTTTCTGCGAACCCTACCGGCCCGTTGCATGTCGGGCATGGCCGGCATGCGGCATTCGGCGCCACGGTCGGCAACCTGCTCGAAGCGGCCGGTTACCCGGTAGCACGAGAGTACTACGTCAATGATGCAGGCCGGCAAATGGACATTCTGGGCGTCAGCGTCTGGTTGCGCTGGCTGGAGTCGCAAGGCGTCGACATCGTGTTTCCGGAGGCCGGCTATCGCGGCGACTACATTCGTGACATTGCCAACGAGATTGATACTGAGGGCATCGCAAGTATCAGCGCCGAAGAATTTCTCGATGGCCTGCCAACGACGGATAAGGAACAGATCATCGGTGCGATGATCGACAAGGCAAAGAACGTGCTCGGCGAAGACGACTTTGATCGTATTCGACGGCAGGCGCTCGAGTCTATCCGTGCCGATATTGAAGACGATCTCGCCGAATTCGGTGTCACATTTGACCGCTGGTTTTCCGAGCAGAGCCTGACGACGGACGGCCGTATTGATGCTGCGCTCGCCGTACTGCAGGAACGCGGCATGCTGTATGTCAAGGATGGCGCGACCTGGTTCCGCGCAACCGAATTCGGCGACGAGAAAGATCGCGTCGTCGTTCGCGAGAACGGCGTTAAGACCTACTTCGCGTCCGATATCGCCTATCACTTCGACAAACGCGAACGCGGTTTTGACAAGCTGATCGACGTCCTCGGCTCCGATCACCATGGCTATGTAAGCCGGGTGCAGGGCGGCCTTGCGGCGATGGGCTATGCTGCCGAAGATCTCGAAGTAAAATTGATGCAGTTCGTCGTGCTGTTTCGTGGCGGTGAGAAAATCCAGATGTCGACTCGATCAGGCGAATTCGAGACATTGCGGCAATTGCGCGCCGAGGTCGGCAATGATGCTGCGAGATTCTTTTACGTATCGAGATCCAACGACCAGCATCTCGATTTCGATCTCGACATCGCCAAATCCGAGTCGAATGACAATCCGGTTTTTTACATCCAGTATGCCCATGCGCGTATCGCCAGCGTTTTTCGCCAGCTCGATGAACGCTCCCTTGGCTGGAACAGGAGCAACGGCCAGGAAAACCTGGTACTGCTCACAGAGGCACAGGAAAAAGCGCTGCTGTCATCGTTGAGCCGATACCCGGAGTTAATCGATCTTGCAGCGAGCAATCGTGCACCGCAACACCTGGTGCACTACCTGCGCGAACTGGCCAATGATTTTCATACGTATTACAACGCACACGCTTTTATTGTCGACGATGATAATTTGCGCGACGCACGGCTTGTGCTTATTGCGGCCGCGCGCACGGTCATCAGCAACGGCCTGGGCATTCTTGGCGTTTCCGCACCGGAGAAGATGTAATGGCGCAACGCAAGCGTCGCCGCTCCTCGCGGACGACCCGCAAACAGGAATTTCCGGGTTGGCTGTGGATGTTGTTTGGTCTCGCATTGGGCCTGTCAGTCGCGTTCGCCGTTTACGTGAAAGATCGCGGACCAGCAGAAAACCTCGCTCTGGCCGACAGGCAGATACCGGTTCCCCAAAGCATGATTGACGACAATGGCGAAACGCTTGCCGATAACACCACGACTGCGGCTACGACAAACAATCGTTTCGATTTTTACGACATGCTGCCTAAGTTCGAAGTCATCATTCCGGAGCAGGAACCAGACGTTACTGTGGACGTCGCGCCGCAGGCCGTCGTCGAGCCCGGCTTGTATGCATTGCAAGCTGGTTCCTTTTCGACTTACGCCGATGCGGACCGGCGACGTGCCGAGCTGGCAATGCATGGTATCGAGTCACAGATTCAACGCGTTGCCATAGACGACAAGACCTACCACCGCGTTCGCATTGGCCCGACGAAAGACCTCGATCAGCTGAACATGCTGCGTAGCCGCTTGCATGCCGCAAAGATCGACGTTCTGCGCATAAGGCTCGGTGATTAGCTTTTCGAGGTTCATTGCTGTCCTGGCGCTTGCGTCGCTGGGCGCCTGTGCGTCAGTGCCACCCGCTGACGTAGCCGCCACCGATGCTGTCGCAGGGCCTGTCGAGGTCGATGCAGAAGCATCTGCTGAGCCGCTGACACCCGCCGCAAGCAAACCGGACAAGAGTGCCTTTCGCATCAGCATCGCATCGGTCGGCGACATGATGATCGGCACGGACTACCCCGAAAACCACCTCCCCGACGACGATGGCGTGGGCTTTTTCACTGCCGTTACGGCATCTTTATCGGCCGCCGCTATCACGTTTGGGAATCTCGAAGGCGTGCTGGTTGACGGCGGCGAAGCTGCCAAGAAGTGCAGCAACCCGAACGCCTGTTATTTATTTCGTTCGCCGACGCGCTACGCCGACTATTATCGCGCCGCCGGGTTCGACGTGCTCAGCCTCGCGAATAACCACGCACGCGACTTTGGCGAAGAAGGACGTTCATCCACTATGGCTGCGCTCGACGCGGTCGGCATTCATCATTCGGGACGTGAGGGGGACTTTGCCAGCTTCACTGTCAATGGCCTGCAGATCGCGTTTCTCGCGTATGCGGTAACCAAAGAGTCGAACATGATGCTCGACTATGATCTGGCCGAGGCAACGGTGCGCAAGTATGCGGCAACGCACGACATCGTCGTGGTTACTTTTCACGGCGGCGCAGAAGGAGCAGATGTTACTCGGCTGCCGTTTGCCGAAGAGGAGTATTTCGGTGAACCGCGAGGTGACGTCGTGCTGTTTGCGCGACGCATGGTAGATGCGGGAGCAGATTTACTTATCGGCCACGGACCGCACGTCGTACGCGCAATCGAAAATTACAAGGGTCGTCTGATTGCTTATAGTCTCGGTAATTTCGCGACCTACTACGGCATTAGTGTTGCCGGTATAAAAGGCATCGCCCCGATTCTGGTGACGACGCTCGATGGCGAAGGCCGCTTCATCGAAGGCCAAATCGTATCAACCGTGCAGCTTCGACCGGACGGTCCCAGTATTGACCCACAACAACGTGCGCTGAACCTGATGCGTGGACTCAGCATCCAGGACTTCAAAAACCCGGGCATCCGTTTCGAATCAGATGGCAAATTGCTACCGGTTGATCGAGAGCTCGCGGATGCGGAGCCCGTTACCGGAAGTAAAGCGCAGCGCAGCGAGCCATGAAGGTAACGGGCTACTGAGCCGCGAGCTCGTATTCAGTCATCCACAGCTACTGACTTGAAGTCGACACCGAGCGATCTCAGCTTACGGTACAGGTGTGTACGCTCCATGCCCACGCGTTTTGCCAGCTGGCCAACCTTACCGTCGCAAAGCACGAGCTGCTGTTGCAGGTAGGCCCGCTCAAATTGCTCACGCGCTTCGCGTAGTGGCAATGCCAGCAGATCCTGTTTGACCAGCGCTTCATCGGTCGGCGCGGCCGAGCTGATTTCTGCCTCGACTTCTTCAAGAGAAATGTCTTCGTCGGAACCTGTGAGCAGCATCCGCCGCACGAGATTCTTGAGTTCGCGAATATTGTCTGGCCAGGGATAATTGCGCAGCCGATTCTGTGGTGCGACGCTGAAGCGACGGAACGTCAGCCCTTCGGCATCGACCAGCTTATCTACGTAATACGCGAGTAATTCGGGCACATCTTCGGAATATTCTCGCAACGGCGGCACGCGCAGGCTCAACGTGCTCAGGTGCGATACCAGGTCTCGACGCAGCGAGCCACTTTCAATTTTTGCCTCGAAATCAGGTCCCGCGGTGGCTACGACTCGCGCCTCCAGCTTTACCGGCTTGCGACCCGACACGCGTCGATAGGTTCTGTCCTCCAGCACCGCCAGTAATATTTTTTGTGCCTTTTCGTTAAGGTCTGATAATTCGTCGATGACCAGTGTGCCTTTGCCCGCCCGGTCAAACGCACCGGCGTGCACTTCGCCATCCTCCTCGGAACCCAGCAGCTGTTGTTCGACATTGCTGTCCGTCAGTGAAGCCGCCGTCACACTGATTAGCGGCTCGTCGGCACGGCTGCTCAATGCGTGCAGGTAGCGCGCAAACGCGCCGCGTCCGGTACCCGCTTCACCGCTCAGCAGTACGGACTTGTCGTGCTCGGCGTATTGCTGCACCTTTTCACGCAGTGCCTGCATCGAGGCGCTTCGTCCAACCGGCGCCAGCAATGACGGCAACATGCTGCGCGAGCCCTGCGACTGCTTGCTCGCCGATTCGAGTGCAGCCTCCACGGTACGCAGGAGTTTCGCCAGCGAAAGCGGTTTTTCCACAAAATCGAATGCCCCCAGGCGGGTTGCTTCAACCGCCGTATCGACGGTGCCATGGCCCGACATGATCACAACCGGGCATGATAAGTCGCCGTCCTCAGACCATTCCCGCAACAACGTAATGCCGTCAGTATCCGGCATCCAGATATCCAGCAGAATCAGGTCGAACTTCTTTTCTGCGCGTGCTGCCCGCGCCTCAGCTGCGTCCGCGGCAACCGTAACGCCATAACCCTCGTCCGACAAAATATCCTGTATCAATGCGCGGATATCCTCCTCGTCATCGACGACTAACACATGAGAAATACTCACGCTCCTTCCCTCCTCCTATCGGCGCGCCTCGGTGAGTTCGAAATATTCGCCTCACGTGCCGCCTCATTTAGCGGCAATCGAATGCTGATCACGGCGCCGCCCTCCTGGTGGTTGTAAGCCCGAATCGACCCTGCGTGTTCTTCGACCAGCTTCTTGACGATCGCAAGACCCAGCCCCGTTCCTTTCGTCTTGCTCGTCACATAGGGGTCGAATATCTGGCTTTCCGAACCTTCTTCGAAGCCGGGTCCGTTGTCCTCCACCTTGATTTGCACAAATTGGATGCCGTCAAACTCGGCTGCGCCGACCTGCACATCAATACGCCCGTCTTCGGCTGCCTCAAGTGCTTCAGTGGCATTGCGAATCAGGTTGTGCAGTATTTGTCGCACACGGCCAATATCCGCTTCGATCATTGGCATGGTCGGGTCCGAAGTCAGGATAATTTTAATGCCGCTTTCTTGCGCGCGATAAAGATCGACAACCTCGTGAACGAGCTTATCCATATCAAACAGGCCAAGTTCGATGTCCGGCGCGCGCGCGTAGTCGCTAAACGCGTTGACCATCTCCTTCATTGCCTCGACCTGCTGCACAATCGTGTGCGTTGCACGGTCCAGAATTTGTGCATCCTCTTCCGACATCGTATCCAGATATTTGCGGCGCATTCGTTCGGCCGACAATTGAATGGGCGTTAATGGATTTTTAATTTCGTGCGCAAGCCGGCGGGCGACCTCGCCCCATGCCGCGTCACGCTGTGCCTGCAGCAATGCGGTGATGTCATCAAAGACTATGACGTAGCCGGCCGCATGACTTTCATCGCCCGGCAGTGTCGTGCACGCGCACGTCAACACGCGACGGCCAATCTCTCCGCGCAATACAATTTGCTCGCGCCACTCGGTCTCACCGGCCTGCAAGTGCACCTGTGCAACATCCAGGAATTGTTCGAGCAGGGGATAACCCTTTGCCACAGCGGCCAGATACTTACCGGATTGGTTTTCAAGGTCGACACCAAGAATGGCTCCCGACGCCTGGTTCGCCGTGCGAATCTTCATGTCGGTTTCCAGCGCCAGAACGCCGGTGGAAAGTCGCGCCAGTATGACCTCGAGGTTGGTGCGCTCTGCCTCAACAAGTGCCTGTGACAGGCTTGCCTCGCGCCTCGCTGTGGCGAGCCGCTGTGTCATGTCATTAAATGAGCTGATAAGGAAACCGATTTCATCGCGACTCGGCGTGGGCAGGCGCGTATCGAAATCACCTTCGGCGACCGCGCGAGTGGCAGCGACAAGGTCCTGAATGGGAGCTACCAGCCTGCGCGACAAAATGAACGCGCCATATATCGCGGCGAGTAAGCTCAACATCAGGACAACGGTCAACGTCAGCGTAAACGTGCCCTTGAGCGGATTGCGCAAGAACAGGAGCTGTTGGTACTCGCGATAGGATTTATCGACGCTGTCCGCCATGCGCGCGAGTCGCTCCGTGACCGGAAAGTGCGCCTGCAGCACACCTATCGGTTCGGCCCGCCCGCGAATACTAAACAGCACCGCCGTATGTATCTCAAAGTCCTCCGGGTCCAGAGAAACGTAAGGTCGGTCCTGCTGCATTTGTAACAGCACTTCTTCGGCCAGTGGTCTCGGCAGCCTGGCTAATGAGCTGTCTGAACTCGTTGCCAGGATGCGGTTGTTGGCGCCATAGATAGTGATCTCGCTGGCGCCGCTTTCGCGTCGCATCATGCTGAGCTCGAGAATCAGCTGGCGCTCGTCAACATCGCCGAGACGTTGTGAAATTTGCTGCGTCGAGTACAGATGTTGACGCATTTGCATTTCAAGTGCCGCGCGACTTAATGACAACGCATTTTCGAGACCTGCTTCGACTTCTACGTTGAACCAGGTATCGATACCACGGTTTATGAACTGGATGGAAAAGTAGAACACGACCAGCAATGGCAACACTGCGAGGCCCACGAACATACCGACAATGCGCGCCTTGAGTTTCGCGCCCGGTACATGTGTTCTGTATTCGCGCAACAAGCGCGCCAGATTTCCGACCAGGAAAGCGAACAGGACAAGAACACCGGCAATGTTTATGGCGAGCAATACACCGTGCAGGCGATCAAAGTCAGCCGAGTTTTGCGCCGTGCGACTAAGTAGGAACAGCGCGACCAATACAAGACCGACTCCGGCCGCGGCGAATATCGTATACGAGGCTTTTTTTAGCGTTCGAGCAACCATTCAAACCATTCGCTTTGTAACTGCCACTGATCACGCCAGAAGAACAACAGCCGTAATGGTGCGGGGTATTGCTGCGTATTGAGCACTGCGCGAAGCCGGATACGATAATTCTTATCAATCTCCAGAAGCGCATCGTCTATAACGGGCAAACCCTGCACACGGCCGAGATAATTCAGCGCCGAATAGAGCGTTGCGAAGGAATCCTGATCACCACTGTTTCGATTTTGGACAATGTAGCGTTGACTGAGCGGCCGATACTCGAGCTCATAATCTATTGCCAGCCCCGCGACCGCGTCGTCCCAAATGAAGCGTCGAGCACGTATCACCTCGAGTTGCAGCTCGATGGTCAGCGGTACACCGCTCGACAACGCCTGCAATGCTTCACTGCTCAAAACAAGCTGCAGACGCGCGTCCAGCGTATGTACACCATCAATCGACTGCGTCGATGCCGAACGCACCTCGAAGTAGCCTGTGCGCTCCATTTCATCTTGCGCAACGGCGCCGCTGCACAACAGACACGCAAGCAGCGCCAGACCGAAACTGGGCGTCGCAAACTTGCCTGATATATTGACGGGCGAACGTGACATGATTTCTTCAGGAGACCTTCACAAGACCTGCAAAATAGAAGCCATCGAGCCCTGCCGTTCCGGGCAGAACCTGTTGGCCACAGGTCTTGGGTCGCATTAGATCGCGGATGTTGTTATTTTGCAACACGGCCTTTTCCTTTGCGTCATCATGGGTTCGCAAAAACCGCCCGACCACCTCGTCATTCTCCGCCGCCAAAACGGAACAGGTCACATACAACAGCTGCCCGCCAGCTGCCAGCAACGGCCACAACGCCTCAAGCAGACGCATTTGCAGCTTTGCCAGCTCGCCGATGTCAGTTGCCCGCCGCAGCATCTTGATGTCGGGGTGGCGGCGGATTACGCCCGTCGCTGAGCAGGGCGTGTCCAGCAGAATCGCGTCAAACGCTGTTTTATCCCACCACTCATGAGGTTTCGATGCATCTGCAGCAATAAGGGTTGCGCCGAGCTCAAGTCTTTCGAGATTTGCAGCAACGCTGTTGAGCCTCGTCTCGTCCTTGTCGATGCAGGTCAGGTCGATCCGCCTGCCAGCCAACTCGAGTAAATGACCGCTTTTGCCACCCGGCGCCGCACAGGCATCCAGCACGCGCTGCCCGTCGCCACCTGCCAGGCCTTCCATGAGCCACGGTGCTGCCAGTTGCGCGGCCGCATCCTGCACCGACACGTGTCCCGCATCGAACCCCGGCAGCGAGTCGACTGGCCTGGCTTCCACCAATCGAACTGCCTGCGGTATGCCCGCCATCAATTCGCTGTCGATACCGTCTACCTCGAGTCGCCCGATGTATTCTGCCGCCGATCCGTGTGCAGGGTTGACGCGCAACCACATAGGCGCACGCGCGTTGTTCGCGGCGACAAGGTCGCGCCAGTCATCCGGCCAGTCGGACCTGAAGGCATCGAGCATCCACTGTGGATGGTTGTGTTCCGCGCTCTCATTAGACGGTGCCGCATTGAATATTCGGTCGCGTAAAGCGCGCCTGAGAATGGCGTTGACCAGCGGCGCCAGCTTCGGCTGGCGCAGGCTTCGTGCGGCTTCTACTGTTTGC
>Ga0224512_10005260_pt1 | contig 10722 bp, 8 predicted proteins | sample SF_May12_sed_USG_4_FD_169103 | JGI IMG/M metagenome (GOLD analysis project Ga0224512, IMG submission 169103) | Sediment microbial communities from San Francisco Bay, California, United States - SF_May12_sed_USGS_13 | ecosystem: Environmental > Aquatic > Marine > Sediment | place: USA: California...
CTTGGCAAGCGAGATGGGCTTCTCGATAAAGTCATAGGCGCCCAGCCGGGTCGCCTCGACCGCGGTCTCTACGGTGCCATGGCCCGACATCATGACAACAGGGCAGGGCAGTTCACCACCCTCTGACCACTCGCGCAGCAGACTGATACCGTCGATATCCTCCATCCATATATCCAGCAGGATCAGGTCAGGGCGGCGGGCGCGCCGCGCCTTGCGGGCTGCCTCGCCGCTCTCGGCCGTACTGACCGTGTAGCCCTCGTCCTCGAGGATTTCGCTCACGAGTTCGCGGATATCCGGCTCATCGTCAACAACCAGGATGTGGCGTGCTGTCATATTATGATTCCAACTCTCAGCGGTAACCCGGGGAAACCTGCCTGACCTTGCCGGGATCGAGGTGACACATTATAGCCCAGCATCGCGGGACGGGCGGGTGCTGTTACGCAGCCCGCTTCCTTCCCCGCCTTCTCCGCCGACGGCTACAGCGGAAACCAGCAGGCGAATGCGGATCCGCGCACCGCCCTCGGGACTGGTCTCGGCTGCAATCATGCCGCCATGCTCCTCGACTATCTTCTTCACGATCGCCAGTCCCAGCCCGCTGCCCCTGGGCTTGGTCGACACATAGGGTTCGAAGAGATTCTCCAGCACATGTTCCCGGAAGCCGGGGCCGTTATCGTCGACACAAAGCTCTATATAGCGCGAATCGAGCTCACCACCACAGCGCGTGCTTAGCTTGACCTGCGCATCATCAAGCTCATGCACCGCCTCCAGTGCGTTCTTGACCAGATTATGCAATAACTGTCTGATACGGCCGGTATCGCCCTCCACATTATCACACTCCGCCTCCAGGCATGTCCTGATCGCTGCATTGACGTTGTTCCCGCGGTAAAGGTCAAGTACCTCGTTTACAAGCATATTCAGCTTGATCGGTTCCAGGCTGATTTTCGGGGCACGTGCATATTCATTGAAGGCATTGACCATTTTCTTCATGGCCTCGACCTGGTTGACGATAGTGCGCGTGGCACGGTCCAGCACCTCGACATCATCCTTGTCCATAGTATCTATATAACGACGCCTCAGGCGTTCGGCGGAAAGCTGGATCGGCGTCAGCGGGTTCTTGATCTCATGCGCCAGTCGCCTTGCAACCTCTCCCCAGGCCGCATCGCGCTGGGCCTGTATCAATGCAGTGACATCATCAAACACGATGATCTGGCTGCCGCGACGTAAATCCACGCCCTTCAGCGAGGCCCCCCGGCAAATCAGGATCTGGTGCCCGTTGATGCCGAACAGCGTCACCTCCGCCTGCCAGGCCTGTTTGCCGCCGCTGCGCTTGCTTGCAATCACGTCAATGAGCGGTGTCAGGAAGGCGTGGTCCTCTCCGACATCGGCAAGTTTCTTGCCCAGGTAGGGCTTGATATCGACCCCGAGATTCTGGCGTGCGGCAGTATTGACGGCACGTATGACCGAGTCGGAGTCCAGGCCGATGACGCCCGATGAAAGATTGGCGAGCACCGCCTCCAGGTAGGCGCGCTGGCTCTCCACCTGGTGCCGGCTCTTTTGGGCCGCGTCACGCGCCCTGGACAGGCGGCGGGTCATGTCATTGAAGGAACGCACCAGGAATCCGAGCTCATCCTTGCTGGCCACCGGCAAACGCTTGCTGTAATCGCCCTCGGCCACGGCGCGCGTTGCCTCTGCCAGGTCCCTGACCGGTGCGACCAGCCGGCGCGCAGAGTAAAACGCCATCCAGATAGCTGCCAGCAGGCTCAGTACCAGCACGATAGACAGTGTCAGTGTGTAACTGAACTTCAGCGGCGTGCGCAGGTAGGCAAGTTCCCTGTAGTGCACAAATGCCGACTGGACGCTGTCAGCCAGCATGCCCATTCTTTCCGAAACCGGAAACAGCGTTTGCAGGGTATAGACCTCGCTGTCCTGACGCGAGGACTGCACAGGCACCAGCGCACGCGCGTACAGCCCGGTGTCGCCGACGGGGTCGAGACCAATATAATGCCTGCCGCTGTGGAGTATCTGCAGCATCTCACCCGTGGGCTGACTGGGCACGATATCCGTCGGGTCGGCACTGCTAGACGCGAGGATGCGGCCATCACTGCCAAGCAGGGTGATCTCGGCAGCGCCGCTGCGCACCCTGAGGTCATAGAGGTTCAGTGAAAGCGTCGCGGAAGGCGATTCGGACACCTCGTCGGCCATCTGCTCGGTCAGATGCAGCACATCGCGCAGGCGCACATCCAGCGCCGTCCGGCCGAGGTCCAGCGCATCCCCCAGTGCCTCCTCGATGCGGACATCGAACCAGCTGTCGATGCCGCGGTGCAGAAACTGCAGTGAAAAGTAGTAGACAACAGACACTGGCGCGACTGCCAGCACCACGAACATCACCACCATGCGGGTGGTCAACTGGATGCCTGCAGCCTTCTTGCGCTGCTGGCCGAGCAGCCAGATGATATTGGCAACCACCAGCGCACCCAGCACGACCAGGCCGAGGGCGTTGATCAGCAGCAGCCAGGAATAGTGCTCACCGAAGCGTTCCGAGTTATGCGTGGCATCGCTCATCAGGGACAGCGACACCAGCAAAACAATGAACATTGCCAGGATCGGCAGGATGCCGAAGCCGAAACGTCTTACCGTGCCAATTGCCATTTATGCCACTCGCTGTCCATGTCCCATGCAGACGAGACATAGGCCAGCAGTCGAACCGGGGTCGGCAGGGATTCGATATCCAGGCTGCCGCGCAACCGCATTACGTAATTTTTATCGTCCTCCAGAAGCTGGTAATCGAGCACCGGCAGCTCCTGCATGAAACCGGCCATCAGCAGGGCATCCTGCAGGCTGCGGAAGTTCTGCTGCCGGCCGGTTTTGATGTCCCTTACCACGTAGGTCCGACTCAGCGCATGATAGCTGATCTGGCGGGCATGCCTGATCTCCTCGATCACCTCGTCCCACAGCCAGACGTGCGTCTCCAGGGCCTGGATCTGGAATTCGATCACCAGGGGAATGCCGTTTTCCAGCGCCTCCTGTGCGCCGGCACTGAGACGAATATCCAGCTGGGCACTCAGCAGGTAGCCATCCTCGCCTTTTTCGGTGCGTGCAGCGACAACCTCGAAGGCACCGTGCCCGGTCTCGGCCGGCAGCGGAACGGGCAGCGCCATGCACAGCGTGACCAGCAGACACAGCAGAAACCGCCGCAAGCGCGCTGAAATATCCAGGACGGCCGATCGGTCAACTAGAGCTGTTTGCGCATGCATGCGAAATAGAATCCGTCCATATCATCTTCACCGGGCAGAATCTGCCGCCCGCGTGCACAGCGCCGCCCCCACGACGCGGTGATCTTTTGTTCCACTGCATCCGGATGATCTTCCAGAAAGCTGCCGATCTGACGTTCATTCTCATCTGCCAGCACGGAACATGTGGTGTACAACAGCATACCGTCTGCCGGGAGCAAGGGCCACAGGGCCCCCAGCAGCTGCGCCTGCCGCGCTACCAGCGAGCCGATGTCCGCAGGCCTGCGCAGCAACTTGATGTCGGGGTGACGGCGAATCACCCCGGTCGCGGAGCAGGGCACATCAAGCAGTATGCGATCATAACTGTGACCATCACACCAGCTGCCCGGTTCAGCGGCATCGGCATGAAGCACCCGCGCGGCCAGGCCGAGCCGCGCCAGGTTGGCTTCGATCAGACGCAGGCGCCGCTCATCGACATCGATCGCGGTCACTGACGCAAGGCCGGGCTCGGTTTCCAGGATATGTGCCGTCTTGCCGCCGGGGGCGGCACAGGCGTCCAGCACCTGCAGCCCGGGCTCCAGTTCCAGCAGTCCCGCTGCCAGCTGGGCGGCCGCGTCCTGGACCGAGACCAGACCGGCGTCGAAACCGGGCAGGGCGCTGACCGGAACCGGTTCCTCGACCTTGATACCGTACGGCGTGTGTATCAGCGGCGCGGCCTTGATGCCCTCGCGCTGCAACAGCGCCAGGTAATCCGCGCGCGTGGTCTGCAGCCGGTTGACGCGCAGACTCAGGGGTGGACGCTGGTTACCGGCCTGCAGGATGGCCTCCCAGTCCTCCGGCCAGTCCTGCTCGAATCTTTCGATCAGCCACCCGGGATGGGCATACAGCGCCGCGGGCGAAGCAGCAATATCCGCCTCGAGTTGCGCCTTGCGGCGCTGGCATCCGCGCAACACGGCATTGACCAGTCCCGTGGCCCAGGCCTTGTCCAGCGCGCGTGCCGCCTGCACGGTCTCATTGACGGCGACATGCGGGGGCAGGGCCATCCGGGTCAGCTGATAGAGGCCGGCCAACAGCAGGCAGCGGAGGTCACTGTCGCGCTTCTTGAGCGGTTTGTTCAGCAGGCACTGCAGCATGGCCTCCAGCTGGTAGTACCAGCGCAAGCTGCCATAAGACAGTTCCTGGATCAGCGCGCGCTCGCGAGCATCGGCGACTTCCTGCAGACCGACAACCAGGGCATCGTTGAGAGAGCGTCTTCCGTTGACGACATGGTCAAGGACCTGTGCCGCATGCGCGCGCGCATTCATGGACTTCGACTCAGCCACCCAGGGAGACACCCTCCAGGGCATGTGCATTGACGAAGTCAGCAGCGGCAAGCGCACGTGCGCCCGGCAGTTGCACCCGCAGCACACGCAGGACACCTTCGCCACAGGCGACATCGATACCCGACTTGCCGGCGGCCAGCACCCGGCCGGGCGGAGTCCCGCCGTGCGCCGCCAGGGGCCGCGCCTCCCAGATACGCAGCTGCCTGCCCGCGTAGCGGGTTTCGGCCACCGGCCAGGGGTTGAAGGCACGCACCTTGCGGTCGATTTCCCCGGCCGGCAGGCTCCAGTCGATCAGCGCCTCCTGTTTGTCCACCTTGTTTGCATAGCTCGCCAGGCGGTCATCCTGTGGGTGCGGCTCCAGTTCACCCCTGGCAATCCCCTCGAGATTATCCCCCAGTAGCTGCGCCCCCATCTCGGCCAGGCGGTCATGCAGTTGCCCGCCGGTCATGTCCGCCGGGATCGGGCAGCGTGCGCTGGCCAGTATCGGGCCGGTATCCAGGCCGGCCTCCATCTGCATCAGGGTCACCCCGGTTTCGCTGTCGCCGGCCAGCAGGGCGCGCTGAATAGGTGCGGCACCGCGCCAGCGCGGTAACAGGGAGGCATGCACGTTGACGCAGCCCAGCCGCGGCAGTGCCAGAACCGCCGGCGGCAGTATCAGGCCATAGGCCACCACCACCATCAGGTCCGCCTGCCAGGCGGCCAGCTCCTCCCGGGCGGCATCGCCACGCAGTGAAACGGGCTGGCAGACCGGGATGTCATGCTGCCTGGCGAGCTGCTTGACCGGGCTGATACGGGTGCGACGCCCGCGGCCGGCAGGGCGGTCGGGCTGGGTGTAGACCGACGAGACCGGGTGCCGGCTGTGCAGCAGCACCTCCAGTACCGGCAGGGAAAACTCCGGCGTCCCGGCAAATACAATCTTCATGGCATTGGCTCCGGGACCGGGTCCCGGCTGGAACGGGTTTGCGCAGCGAATGGCCGCAGAAAGGGCAGGCCGCGGCCGGGAATCGTGGTCAGATCACCCGTTTGGCCGCTTGTTTGTCGGTTGCGGCCGGTGGCTGTCGCTGCTGTTTCTCGAGTTTCTTGCGGATCCGGGTCCGCTTGAGCTGGGACAGGTAGTCGACGAACAGCTTGCCGTCGAGGTGATCGATCTCGTGCTGGATACAGACCGCCAGCAGGCCATCGACCTTGAGCTCGAAGCCCTGGCCATCGCGATCCAGCGCGCGCACGTGCACCCAGTCCGCCCGCTGTACGGTTTCGTAGACCCCCGGAACGGACAGGCAGCCCTCCTCCATCTCCTCGACGCCCCCGAGTTCGAGTATCTCCGGATTGATCAGGCATAAAGGCTGGTCCTTGTCTTCCGATATATCAATAACGACAACACGCTTGCCGACACCGACCTGGGTCGCTGCCAGACCGATGCCCGGTGCGGCATACATCGTCTCGTACATGCTGTCGACCAGCGTGCGCAGGGCAGCGTCAACCCCGCTGACCTCCTGGGCCACGGTGCGAAGGCGCGGATCGGGGTAATGGAGGATTTCCAGAATCGCCATGTGATTGCCGTCACGAATCAAGCCATGAATATTGGATATACTCTACCATATTCAGCCAATTCTGACGCAATCACACTACAAAAGGTTTTGTTCTGCGTGGATTATCCGCTAAACTCCCGTGAGACCATAAAACGCCTGCCAGCACAGAGATTTCGTCACGCGTTTTGTGGACGGGTTATGAGACAAAATCGACCTATAGGGATGCCCATGTCAATCAAGAAACTGCTCGGAATGGTCACTGCCGCATTGATCGCAGGCTCGGTATTCGCGGCCGACATTGCACTCAACCCGACCCACCCTGACCGCTATGTAGTGGTCAAGGGCGATACCCTCTGGGATATATCGACCCGCTTCCTGCGCGACCCCTGGCTCTGGCCGGAGGTCTGGTATGTCAATCCGCAGATCGCCAATCCACACCTGATCTACCCCGGTGACATCCTCACGCTGGTCTATATTGACGGCAAACCCCAGCTGCGACTGCAGCGCGGTTACCAGACCGTGAAGCTTTCGCCGCATGCGCGCGTGGAGCCGCTCGACCGGGCCATTCCCACCATCCCGATCGATGCCATCAAGCAATTCCTGACACGCCCGCTGGTCGTCGGCGAGGATGAACTCAGGAAGGCACCCTATATCGTCGCCAGCGCCGGCGAACACGTCGTGAGCGGGGCCGGTGACAATGTCTACGTCCGCGGCATACAGGGCGAGGACGAGGGCCTGTTCGACGCCTTCCGCCCCGGCGGTCCCTACATCGACCCGGACACCGGGGAGATACTCGGCTACGAGGCCACCTACGTGGGGACCTCCGCGGTGCAGCGCTTCGGTGACCCGGCCACGCTGCTACTGACCGAAACCACCCGCGAGGCACGGGTCGGTGACCGCATGCTCCCCGCGGTCAAGACCGCGCCGATTACCCACTTCACGCCCCACGCGCCGGCCAGCGGCACCGAGGGGCGCATCATCTCAGTGCATGACGGCGTCACCCAGATCGGCCAGTTCGACGTGGTGGTCATCAACCGGGGTGATGCAGACGGCATGGAAATCGGGCATGTCATGAAGATCTTCCAGGCCGGCAAGGAAATCAAGGACAGGGTAGACGGCAGGCTGAGTAACAGCGTGCGATTGCCCGACGAGGAAGCCGGCCTGCTCATGGTCTTCCGTACCTTCGACCGTGTCAGCTTCGCCCTGGTCATGAAGGCCACCCGGGCAATCCACGTACTGGATTATGTAAGGGCTCCCTGAGCCGCACTCACTGAACCTACATCAACCCAGGGAAGGGTTTTGGATGAACACTGCAATACGCATCGGACCGCCACAGGGTGAGGTTGGCTAGCCACTATGGCTGCCGCTCCCCCCACCTCGAACAGCGACGACACCCTTACTGACTGGCTCATCCTGCACCATGCCCCGGGTATCGGTGCCGTCACCATCCACCACCTGCTGGAACGCTATTCCGGCCCAGCGGCTGCGCTGCACGCGGCCGCGAGCCAGGACCTGGGCCTGGATCCGGCGACCCTGCGTTTCCTTAGGCAACCGGATCGGGATCGGATAGAACGCGACCTGTCCTGGGCGGAGCAGCCTGGCAACCACATCATCACCTGCCGTGACCCCGCCTACCCGCCCCTGTTGCTGCAGATAGTGGACCCGCCGCCCCTGCTGTATGTGCTCGGCAATATCGGGATCCTGGGCCAGCTGCAACTGGCCATGGTCGGCAGCCGCAACCCGACCCCATCCGGCCAACGCACTGCCACCGAGTTCGCCCGCCACCTCGCCCTGTCAGGCCTCACGATCACCAGCGGCCTGGCACTCGGCATCGATGCGGCCAGCCACCGGGGTACGCTGGATGCCGGCAAACCCACCATCGCCGTCATGGGCACCGGTCTCGACCAGGTCTATCCATCACGCCACCGTGAACTGGCCCACGCCATCGCCGAACACGGCGCCCTGGTCTCCGAGTTCCCTACCGGGACCGTACCGAGGCCGGAAAATTTCCCGCGCCGCAACCGCATCATCAGTGGCATGAGCCTGGGTACCCTGGTGGTCGAGGCCGCGATCCGCTCCGGCTCGCTGATCACCGCACGTTGTGCCGGTGAACAGGGGCGCGAGGTGTTCGCCATCCCGGGCTCTATCCACAACCCCCTGGCGCGCGGCTGTCACGCCCTGATCCGCCAGGGCGCAAAACTGGTGGAAACGGCACAGGACGTCATCGACGAACTCGGGGCACTGGCCGGCGCCTGTACCCCGCCGGGGCCACGGGCCGGCGAGCTGGCTCACGCACCCAACCTGGAGTTGGCGACAGACTACTTGCAACTACTTGATTCTATAGGCTACGACCCGACCTCGGTCGACACCCTGGTGGAGACGAGCGGATTGACGCCGGCAGAAGTTTCCTCCATGCTCCTGCAGCTGGAAATGAGCGGTTACGTGGCATCCAGCGCCGGCGGCATGTATAACCGACTGAAATAAAAGGTTTTATATGAAAGAAAACGTTTTCGACGTCCTGATGTACCTGTTTGAAAACTATTACATGGATGACGACAACCCCATCATGCCCGACCGTGAATCGGTCCAGCACGAATTGCACAATGCCGGCTTTCCCAAGCGGGAAATCGACCGCGCCTTCACCTGGCTGGAAGACCTCGCGACGGACACCCCGCCACCGACCATGCAGGCGGAACATTCGCTGCGCCTGTTTTCGCCCCAGGAAACCACCCGGCTCGATACCGAGTGCCGCGGCCTGCTGCTGTTCCTGGAGCAGATGGGCGTGCTTACCCCGAGCAGTCGCGAACTGGTCATCGACCGGGCCATGGCGCTGGAGAACGAGGATTTCGACATCGAGCAGCTCAAGTGGGTCGTGCTCATGGTGATGTTCAACCAGCCCGGTGAAGAGGCCGCCTTCGCCTGGGTGGAAGACATGGTGTACGAAAACATGACCAACTCCCTGCACTGATCCCGTTGCCCGACCGGGCACCGGCCGACCTGCCAAAAAATTTCAATGAGCAAGAACCTGGTAATTGTAGAATCGCCTGCCAAGGCGAAAACCATCAAAAAGTATCTGGGCAAGGGCTACGAAGTCATGGCCTCCTACGGCCATGTCCGCGACCTCGTACCCAAAGAGGGCGCGGTCGACCCTGACCACGACTTCTCCATGAAGTACCAGCTCATCGAGCGAAACTCCAAACACGTGGATTCCATCGTCAAGGCGATGAAGAAGTCCGATGCCCTGTATCTGGCCACTGACCCGGATCGCGAGGGCGAGGCCATTGCCTGGCACCTGTGCGAACTGCTGCGCGACCGCAAGACCCTGAAGGACAAGCCCGTGCACCGGGTCGTGTTCCATGAAATCACCAAGCGCGCAATCAACGAGGCCATCGACCACTCGCGTGAGCTGTCGATGGAACTCATCAATGCCCAACAGGCGCGTCGGGCGCTCGACTACCTGGTCGGTTTCAACCTGTCACCGCTATTGTGGAAAAAGATACGCCGCGGCCTGTCGGCCGGACGCGTGCAGAGCCCGGCACTGCGCATGATTGTGGAACGTGAAATCGAGATCGAGAACTTCAAGGCGCGCGAGTACTGGACCCTGGAAGGTGATCTGGTCAAAGACAAGCAGAATTTCATCGCCCGCCTGACTGTTCTTGCCGACAAAAAACTCAAGCAGTTCTCGATTACCGACGCAGCCACTGCAGGCAAGGCCCGTGATGAACTGCTGAAGGCCGCCAACGGCAAACTGGTCGTCGACCAGGTCGAGAAGAAACAGCGCCGCCGCAACCCGGCAGCGCCCTTCACCACTTCGACACTGCAACAGGAGGCCTCGCGCAAACTGGGATTTACCGCCAGCCGCACCATGCGCGTGGCCCAGCAACTCTACGAAGGCATGGACATCGGGGGCGAGACCGTCGGCCTGATTACCTACATGCGTACCGACTCCGTCAACCTGGCGCAGGACGCCATCGACGAGTTGCGGGAATTCATCCCCGAACGCTTTGGCAAGGCGGCCTTGCCCGACGAGGTGCGCGCCTACAAAACCAAGTCCAAGAACGCCCAGGAGGCACACGAGGCCATACGACCCACCTCGGTACGCCACACACCCGAGGAGATAAAGAAGTACCTGAGTGCCGAGCAGCTCAAACTCTACGAACTGATCTGGAAGCGCACCATCGCCTGCCAGATGATCCATGCCACTATCAATACGGTCAGCGTCGATTTCGGCTGTGGCGAAGGCAACCAGTTGCGCTCCACCGGTTCGACCGTTGTCGATCCCGGCTTCATGGCCGTCTACATGGAAGGCGTGGATGACAGCAAGACCGGTGGTGACGAGAAGCTGTTACCGCCCCTGGAGAAGGGTGATGTCTGCAAGCTGAAGGAGGTCCGGGCGGACCAGCACTTCACCGAGCCACCGCCGCGCTACTCCGAGGCCAGCCTGGTCAAGACCCTGGAGGAACACGGCATCGGCCGGCCGTCGACCTATGCGACCATCATCTCGACACTGCAGGCGCGCGAATACGTCACCCTGGACAAGAAGCGCTTCTATCCCACCGATGTCGGCCGTGTCGTCAACGAATTCCTGACCGAGAATTTCACCCCCTACGTGGATTACGACTTCACCGCAGGCCTGGAAGA
>Ga0224512_10005261_pt1 | contig 10721 bp, 6 predicted proteins | sample SF_May12_sed_USG_4_FD_169103 | JGI IMG/M metagenome (GOLD analysis project Ga0224512, IMG submission 169103) | Sediment microbial communities from San Francisco Bay, California, United States - SF_May12_sed_USGS_13 | ecosystem: Environmental > Aquatic > Marine > Sediment | place: USA: California...
CGAGGCGGCGACCGGGCCGATCACCGTCTCGAGCGCCACAACCCCCTGGTGGGACGCCGTCCAACCGGGCCTCCCGGGGATTCAGGGCGTGCCTCGTGGCCCAGGCGGCGATGGCCGGCTGTGATGCTCTTGCAACCTCGCCGAGCCGGTGAAGCGCTGTCGCCCCCCGAAGGTCTGGGCCCGTCAACCCACGATGGAGGCCACCTCGGGAAAAGTCTCCGAACCGACATCGGGATCGCGGTCATCCAGCGAAACCGACCCGAGCTCGATGGACTCGGCGATGCGGTACCGTCCTGGCTCGGAGGCCACCAGCCAGAGCATGGTCAACCGTCGCTCGGCCCGGCGGACACCGTACACCGTGCCGTCGGCATCAACCAGATGCCGCTCGGGATGATCGACCGTGACCGACAGCATGCTGGATGGCCCCTCACGGAACGCCTCGACCTTACGAAGTTGAGGCGCCAGCCCGGTCACTCGCAGGTTGGCCGAACTGAGATTCCGATGCTGTGCGGCCGCTTGGCGGAACAAGGGAGTGCCGTCGAGGAATACCTGGTCGAGTTGGCTGACTTCGGGATCGGTCTGCAGGCCGAACTCGGCGATCAGCAGATCGGTCACCTGGCGCCGCCAGTGGGGGTCATCGACCGAGACCGGCTTGGCTCGGGACGACCGCTGCCCGGTGTGCAGGGTCGACCGGATGGGACGAGCAACGGTGTGATATGCCGCGTCCTCACCGAACAGTACGGGACGGAGAACCATGAACCCGACCGCGATCTCGATCAGCAGGGCGACGGCCACGGCCAGACCGAATCGTCCCGCTGTGGGACCCCCGCCGAACAAGGATCCAAAAGCGACGGCCAACCCGCCGACCGTCACGACCCCGGCGGCTACCAATGCGGCCAACCCAAGACTGGGCCCGGCCACCGCGGTAAGGCGAAGACGGTGATGCAGGAACTCGAGCTCGAACATCCCGACCAGCAAGGAGACAACACCGAGAGCGGCCAACGATTCGGCAACCGGCGCCTCGGACACCAGCAGCCGATACACCCCGACCGTGGCGGCGCCTCCAACCAATCTCAGAACGAAACTGGTGGCGGCGAAACCCGAATTCTCGGTTTCAACCATGACGATCCCGCCACCGACCACGGCCAGCAGAAGCACGGTGAGTACCACCAGAGTGGTCGAGCCCCGATCCAGCGAGTTGGAGCCCTCGGACAACTCCACCCGACCATTGGCCAGGATGGCCAGGTCGTCGAGCAACTCGATTCCTTCGGTGCCACGAATCGGCACCGCGGGAACGACAACGGCGAAACCGTCGGCCCGCACCCCGAGGTGCTGTTCTGATGCCAACGACTCGAGCGGGTCGACCGAGCTTGACTCAGGCCCGCTGTAGCGGTTGTCGGGCGTATCGACCCAGGCGACGGTGGGAAGGGAGGCGGCGGCAGCGGCCGCCCACGCTTCGATCGCATCCGCCGGGCCGTTTCCGATCACGGCATCGGTCGGGTCGCCGGGGCCCCCTCCGAGCCGGGCCCCGACCGCTCCCGGGCCGTCGACCTGATCCAACACCCGGTGATCAAGCAGGTCGATTCCCGGCTCCCGGAACACGAAGGCGGCCAGAACCAGCGGTACGCCGATCAGCCCAAGCACCGTGAGCAACATCAGCTGGCGGCCGTCGGGCAGGTTGACGGCCACACCGTCGATCGAAGCCGGTTGGGAACGGTGTAGCACCGCCAGTGCCGGGGCGAGCACCGCGCCGGCAAAGGCCGCACCTATCAAACCACCCACGACAACGGCGGCCAGGGGACGGAACAGACCGCCCCCGATCCACACGGCGCCGATGACAAAAGTGGTGGCACCGAGCACCAGGATGATGTCGTTGGCCACCTCCATCAGGCTGGAGCGAATCAGATCCGCCCCGTCTGTTCCGGCCCTTGTCCCGTCCGAATCAGCCTGGTACCAGCGGACGATGCGGAAGCCGACGACCAGGGCCATGGCCAACCCGGCCATGGCTCCGACCAGAGGTGTGGTGACGAGGGTGCCGTCGAATCGACCAGTGGTCATGACCGCAACCTGGCCGGCCAGATAGACCGAGCCGACCAGGGCCACGGCGAACAGAGCGCCTCGCCGCCAGTCAAGACGCCACGCCACGGCAACGGCCAACATCAGGGCGACCACGGCCATCCAGTGAAGCGAGCCGGCAAACGAGCCGGCCACCTGGTGGTCGGCCAGGGCTCGGCCTCCGACCGTGACGGCCGGGGCCACGAGAACCCCGTCCTCGGCCACCGAGGCAAGCACCACCTGACCGACGCTGTCGGCGATCTCGGCAACCGACAACCAGGCCGGGGTCGGCTCCACCAACCAAAGGTGAAATGCGGTATCGGCATCCCCGACGGACTGCACGGCCACCGATTTCAACGCCTCGTGGTCGAGCAGCTGTTCACGGACGGCCACAACCCAGTCGGCATCGGGAGCACCTTCCAGGCCGACCAGAACGGTCAGATCGGGAGCGATGTCAACCGGATTCCGGTCCTTTGAAACCCTCGGCCGGTCCAGTGCCCCGAACCGGGCCAAATCCTGACTGACCTCGGGTGCCTCGACCCCATCGGTGCCATCGTCCTGGGAGACAACCGGGCCCTGCTCCCCGGCGCCGAGGGTCACCGCCCCGGCCGGATTCGCCACCGTCAAGAGGCCGAGCGCGGCAACCAGCACGCTCGCCCAGGTAACCAACAGCCGAACCGGCGATCGTGACCGTGCTCGTGACCGTGCTCGAGATCGCTCCACCATTCCTAAGGTTAGCGTGCTCATGGCCGTGCAGGCCATCACCGAGAATCGAGCGAACCGGCTGCGGCCGGCGTCGCAAGCCATGGCGGCCTGGGACCGAATTCGATCCCGGCGGCGGGGCCGACCTATGGTGACCGACGATGAATCTCGATCCCCGAACTCCGGTTGTCGTCGGCGTCGGGCAGCGGTTGCAGCGGCCGGACGAACTGACCAGATCGGTCGAACCCTACCGCCTCATGACCGAAGCCGTCGAGGCGGCACTGGCCGACACCGGAACGTCCGGCCTGGCCGACTGGATCGAATGGATCGGTGTTGTCCAGGGTGCCTGGAGCTACACCGATCCTGGCCGGCTCATCGCCGACGACCTTGGGTTCAACCGGGCTCGAACCGCCCTCACCACCGAAGGCGGCCAGGCCCCCCAGGCCGCGGTCAACACCCTGTGTCAGCGCATCGCGGATGGAGAACTGGACTGTGCGGTGCTGACCGGTGGCGAGACCATCTGGAGCCGACGACGCTTGCGGAGGAGCGGTCTTCGTCTGCCGACCACCCAACAGGATGATGCCCGACCGGACGAGGTGTTGGGCCGCGGGCTCGCCATGTCTTCCCCGTTCGAGATCGAGCGAGGGGTTGACCAACCGATCGTGGTCTACCCCATTCTCGAATCGGCCATCCGGTCGGCACGGGGTGAGACCCTCGATCAGCATCGGGACCGGATCAGCCGGCTCTGGGAGGGATTCAACCGGGTGGCGACCCGGAACCAGTACGCCTGGCGACGGGATCGACTGACCGCCGACCAGATTCGTGAACCATCGGCGGGCAATCGGATGGTCGGGTTCCCCTACACCAAGGCCATGAACTCGAACTGGGACCTTGATCTGGCCAGCGCCACCATCATCTGCTCCGCGCAAGCGGCCAAGGCAGCCGGCGTGACCACAGACCGTTGGGTGTTTCCCTGGGCCGGCGGCCAGGCCAATGACACAACCTTCGTGTCGAACCGCCGGGACCTCCACTCTTCCCCCGCCATCGCCGCCATCGGGAAGGCCGTGCTCTCCCACTGCGGTCTGACCGCCGACGACATCGAGCACGTGGATCTCTACTCGTGTTTCCCCTCAGCGGTCCAGATCGCCGCGGCCGCTCTGGGCCTGTCGCTGGAGCGGCAGCTGACCGTGACCGGGGGCCTGACCTTTGCCGGCGGGCCACTCAACAACTACGTCGGCCACTCGATCGCCACCATGGTCGAGGTCATCCGCCACAACGGCGGAGCCGGCCTGGTAACAGCCAACGGTGGCTATGCCACCAAACACTCACTGGGCATCTACCACCACGAACCGCCGTCCCGACCGTTCCGGGACTTCGATCAGCAGGCCGAGGCCGATCTGGTTCCCAGGGTGGAGGCCGACCCGGCCTTCATCGGTTCGGCCCTCATCGAGGCCTACACGGTGATGCACGACGCAGAGGGGCCGACTCACGGGGTGGCAGCCCTCCGTACCCATACCGGGGCCCGAACCTGGGCTCGATTGGACGACGAAGACGACATCGGCACCCTGCTGGTCGAGGAAGGAATCGGCCGGACGGCCGGCGTTGACAAGGCGGGCCACGCCCGGCTGCTTGACGCCGCCGGCAACGACCGCCCAGTCTGAATCAGCTCGCCCGAACCGCCCACGAGGCGACCGGCGGGCCCGGCCACCGCCTGAACCACCAATTCCGCTCAGGGCCAAGTACGGTGGAAATCGTGCCCTCCGAACACTCCCCGCCCCAGCTCATCGTTGTGGCCAACCGACTTCCCATCCACCGGGTCGAGGGTGAAGACGGCAAGCAGCGGTGGGCCACCAGCCCCGGTGGCCTGGTTTCGGCTCTGACCCCGGCCCTGGCCAGCTCACGGCGGGGAAGTTGGGTTGGCTGGGCCGGTTCGATGGTAGGCGGCGAGGCTTCCGTAGCCCCGCTCGAGGTCCCCGACCAGGTCGATGGCATCGAGCTGATCGACATCCCCATGTCGGCTGACGAGCTGGAGAACCACTACGACGGCATGTCGAACGGCACCCTGTGGCCGCTGTACCACGACAAGATCGGCACCGTTGCCTTCCACCGCCACTGGTACGAGGGCTACCGCCGGATCAATCATCGCTTCGCCCTGGCCACGTCCAAGGCGGCCGATGAGGGGGCCGCCGTTTGGATCCACGACTACCAGCTTCAGCTGGTCCCGGGAATGGTCAAGGAGATGCGGCCCGACCTCACCCTGGGCTTCTTCCTCCACATCCCCTTTCCTCCTCGCGAACTGTTCCAACAACTTCCCTGGCGCTCGGCCCTGACCCAGGGCATTCTCGGGGCCGATCTGATCGGCTTCCAGACCCCGCAGGCCATCGCCAACTTCCGCGGGGCGGCCGAACACATGGGGCTGGCCACACCGACTGACGACCGGCATCTGGACGTCAACGGCCGAAAGGTCCGCACCGGTGCCTACCCGATCGGGATCGACGTGGCCCGCTATCAGGATGCGGCCTCGAGCCATCCCATCATCGAGGCCAGTCGTGATCTCCGGGCCCGCCTCGGCAACCCGAGAACCGTTCTCCTCGGGGTCGACCGCCTCGACTACACCAAGGGGATCGACGTCCGCCTGCGGGCCTTCCGGGAACTCCTGGCCGACGGGGTACTCCATGCGTCGGAGGTGACCATGGTTCAGGTGGCTGAACCCAGCCGGGACAATGTCGACGCCTACGTCGATGTCCGCAATCGGGTGGAGCGACTGGTCAGCGAGATCAATGGGGACTACGGGCGGGTCGGCTTCCCCGTGGTGCACTACATTCATCAGAGCCAGTCCTTCACCGAACTCATGGCCCTGTACCGCACCGCTGACGTCATGCTGGTGACCCCGTTCGCCGATGGCATGAACCTGGTGGCCAAGGAGTACGTGGCTTCCCGCTACGACGAGCTCGGGGTGTTGGTGCTGTCGGAGTTCGCCGGCGCGGCCCACCAACTCAGCGAGGCCATCCTGGTCAACCCCTACGACACCGACGGGGTCAAGGCGGCAATCGCCGCCGCCGTGGACATGCCGCTCGACGAGCAGCGAACCCGGATGTCCAGTCTTCGCCGGGTGGTGGCCGAATCCGATGTCGATCGCTGGCTGGCCGACTTCCGCCGGGATCTGCTGGCCATCCACGGCGGTTGAGACCGCTCACCAAACAGGGCGGTCCGATCGGGGTTTGTTCCGCTCAGGCCGGGTCGGGGCTGAACAGCACCTTGGGTCTGCGGGTCCGGCGCCGACTTAGCTCCTCGAAGACCGAAGGAAGCTCAGCGAAGCCGACGATCCGGTCATAGAGCTTGGAGACCCGAAAGCGGTCGTCGGCCATCAGATCGAGGGCGCGATGCACATCGGCGATGGTGTAGCCCAGTGATGAGGTCACCGTCACCTCACGGCTCAGCAATTGGCCGGCCGGTATCACCACCTCGTCGGGGGTCGCTCCGACCAGGACCATCAACCCGCCGCTGCGGACCGAGGCCAGGCTGTCGTCCATGGCCTTCTGACCACCGGCGCAGTCAAAGACGATGTCGGCTCCCAGACCATGGCCTTGGGCCGCCAGCCACCGGTTGAGGTCGCCGGCCTCAGCAAAAGCGGCGTCGGTACCAAGATCGCAGGCCAGTTCGCGACGTTCCGGCTCCAGCTCGAGCACCGCCACCCGGCTGGCCCCGGCCAGCCGGGCCAGCTCGGCCACCAGCAGTCCGACCGTTCCGGCTCCGACGACCACCGCAACGTCACCGAGTGACGGGTCGGCCTGCCGCACGGCATGGGCCGCCACCGCTCCCGGCTCGGCCAGCGCCCCGTCGGCATAGTCGACTCCTTCGGGCAGCCGGTGAAGGCGGCGGCTGTCGGCCCGGATGAGCTCGGCGAACGCCCCATGGTCGCTGGCCCGCTCGTCGGTCCCGATGATCATGTCCAGTACCAGCCGGCAGAAGGCACCGATGCCGGCTCGACACGGAACGCAGTTTCCACACGGCGGGGGCACAGCCCCCACCACCCTTTCCCCGATGAAACGGTCGGAACTTTCGGCGCCAACGGCGACAACCCGTCCCGACCACTCGTGCCCAAACCAGGCCGGGGCCGGAAGATTGCCGCTCCGCCAGGCCAACAGGTCGGGGCCACCGATGCCGCAGCGTTCGACGGCAACGAGGCACGAGCCGGGCAGCAGTTCGGGTTCGGGTCGATCGACGATCTCCACCGTTCGGGGACCGGTCAGTACGGCGGCTCTCACAGAAACGAGCCTAATGGAAGTCGACTGGTCTTGTCAGAGATGAGAGGCGGGTGCCGGGCCGCTGGCCGGTGAGCACTTTTCGAGCGTCATGGCTGTCGACCGAAGGCCGACCGGACTACCGGGCGATCACCGAGCGGCCTCATCTCAGGGCGATCTCAGGGCGATCTCAGGGCGGCGAGCATGTCGAAGAAGTTGGGGAACGTCTTGTTCACACATCCGGGGTTGGCGATCTCGATGCCGGGATGAACAAGACCGAGGAGGGCGAAACTCATGGCCATCCGGTGGTCGTCGTAGGTTTCCACCACGCCGGGTTTGATGCGACCCGGCCGCACGATGAAGCCGTCATCGGTGGCCCGGGCGTCGATCCCGAGGCGACGAAGTTCGGCGACTGGAGCGGCGATACGGTCGGTCTCCTTGTGACGGATGAAGCCGACTCCGGTAATCTCGCTCGGGGTGTGAGCACAGGCGGCGACAACGGCCAGCGTCTGAGCGGTGTCGGAGATATCGGCCATGTCGGCTCTGATGCCGACCAGTCGGCCGGTGCCCCTGACCTCGATGAAGTCCTCGGCCATCGTGACCTCGGCCCCCATACGTTCCAGGAGTTCGACAAACCGGATGTCACCCTGGACCGTTGAGCGCCCGAGTCCCTCAACCTTCACCCGGCTACCGGTCATGGCCGCGGCGGCAAAGAAGTAGGCGGCGGCCGAGGCATCGGGTTCGATGGCAAGGGTGGTTGGCCTGTAGTGGCCAACCGGAACGGAAAACCGGCCGGCATCGATATCGGCGTCGACCGGGACGCCGAAAGCCCTCATGGTGTGGACGGTCAGCTCGACATAGGGTTTGGAGACCAGCTCACCGTCGACGCTGAGCACGGTTGGAGCGGCGAACAGAGGAGCGGCCAGGAGAAGTCCGGACAGGAACTGGCTGGAGAGGTCCCCGGAAAGGGTGATCCTGCCCCCTTTCAGGCTTCGCCCATGGATCTCCAGGGGCAGCCTCGATCCGATGATCTCGGCCCCCAGGGTGCGCAATGCCTCGAGCTGGGGCCCGAAAGGCCGCTCCCTGAGCTGGGGATGGCCGTCGAGCAGGAAGCGGCCCTGTCCGGCGGCCAGGGCCGGCAACAGGAATCGACCGGTGGTACCGGACTGGCGCACGTTGATGCGGGCTGTCCCGTCGACGGCAAAGCCGCGACCGGATGGTTGTGTGGAGTCCCCTTGCGCACCTCGACCGGACTCGCCACCTCCGACACCCCGGACCATCACGGTGGCCGACACTGGTCCCCGCTGGTCAATCGTCAGGTCGACCCCCAACGCCCTGAGTGACTCCAGCATGGCTGCGGTGTCATCGGCCAACAGCACCCGAGTGAGCGTCGAGGGACCGGTAGCCAGAGCGGCGCACAGCAGGCCACGATTGGTGTGGCTCTTCGATCCGGGAACATCGACCGTGGCCGAAAACGGCTCTTCGAGAGGCTCGACGGCCAGCACCGAATCGTCAGGAGCGAACAGCTCGTCGATGGCGGCGGCGGCCCGAGCCTGATCGTCGGAACGAACCAGCAGCGTCGTGTCGGCGTCGACCGACTGGACCCGAATACCGGCCCTGGTCAAGGCCTGGGCCGCCTCCAATGCCTCAAAGCGGGTGGAGAAATTGAAACGGGAAAAGGAAACCGGCCCCACAGGGCTTCAGGCTACTCCCCGGCTGGAGCGTTCGCCGGCACGTCCTGGGTTACCACGATGATGTCCCGAAGGTTGTCCTGGGCCTCGAGCGACAGGCGGATCTCCTTGACCGCTTCCCGATACTCGGTGAGTTTGGCCTCACGGTCCTCAAGGCGGGATCGGGTGCTCTCCAGGGCCATTCGGACATCGGCCAGTTCGGCTCTGGCCTGATCGCGCTCGGCGGCAAGGGCCTCCATCTTCTCGTCGACATCGGTGGCGCTTGATCGGCTGGCCGACCCGGCGCCGGCCGACGACAGGGAGTGGAGCTCATGGCGAAGACGACGATTGTTCTCCTTGTCCTCGGCCAGTTCGAGACGAAGGTCGGCGATGGTTTCATCCTGAGCGACCAGACGTTCGGCCGACTGTCGCCGGGCCCGCTGAACGGCGAAGAGCATGAGGACGCTGAGTGCCACCACACCGACCCCAAAGCCGGTGATCAAGCCAACGACCATGTCGCTCACGCCTGTGCCTCCTCATACTCCGCCGGTGCAACCTGAAGGCCATGATCCCTCACGTCGCCACGTGAAGAACACGATAGCGCCTCCGCGCCCTGAAGGTAAATTTTTCGTTGAGCCTGCGGTCATCTGTCATATGTTGCGAATACATGTAGTCGTGGATCATGACAAGAACAGCTGCTGCATCCCCTGCCCCGGCCTGTAACAAACCGTGTTTCGAGCCCGGTGAGGGACGATCGACCGTCCGCCGGCGGGAACAACAAGAAACCAGCCCGCCCTGGGCAAAACCCTCCAGGGCGGGCTGGTTCGATCGCAGAGGATGGTTGACGCCGAATCGGCCCTTGTCCACCCCTTCCTCACTGGCAGGAGCGGAACCACTACCTGATGGGGAGGCTAGTCGCGAATGGCGAGACCGGATTCGGGATCAAAGAAATGCATCCTGCTGGTGTCGACAGCGAGCTCGATGGCATCGCCAATCCGGGCCCGCGACCGGGGATTGACCCGGGCGACGTAGATGTAGTTGCCGGTGTCGTCGGTGGCGGCGGCCACCGCATCCTCACCCTCGAACTCCTCGTCCATGATGGCGAAGGGTTCGATCGGCATCGGGTAGTGAACGATGATCTCGGCACCCAGCGACTCGGTCAGGGAAACGGTCGAGCGAAGACGGCGATCGTCAGGAGTGCTTGGCGAGAGGGCGGCGTCCTCGATGTCTTCGGGACGGACTCCGACCACGACATCACGTCCGACGAAACTCTCCAGCGCCGGACGTTCGTGAACCATCGAGCCAACGGCCAGCGACTGCTCACCGAGGCGGACGAACAAGCCGTCGCCGTTGCGGTCGAGACGGGCCTTCATCAGGTTCATCGACGGCGAGCCGATGAAACCGGCGACAAAAACATTGTCGGGTGAGTCGTAGAGGCCCTGGGGGGTATCCACCTGCTGGAGGTAGCCCCGCTTCAGCACCGCCACCCGGTCGCCCATGGTCATGGCCTCGACCTGGTCGTGGGTCACGTAGATGGTGGTGACACCGAGATCGCGCTGCAGACCGGCGATCTCGGCCCGCATCTGGACACGAAGCTTGGCGTCGAGGTTCGACAGTGGCTCATCCATGAGGAAGGCCTTGGGCTGGCGGACGATGGCCCGACCCATGGCCACCCGCTGGCGCTGACCGCCGGACAGCTGACCGGGCTTGCGGTCGAGCTGCTCGGTCAGATCCAGTGTCTGGGCCGCCTTGCGGACCCGCTCCTCGATCTCGACCTTCGGAACCTTGGCCAGTTTGAGGGCGAAACCGATGTTGTCGGCCACCGACATGTGGGGGTACAGGGCATAGTTCTGGAAAACCATGGCGATGTCGCGGTCCTTGGGATGCACGTCGTTGACCACCCGGTCGCCGATCAGCATGTTACCGCTGCTGATGTCCTCCAGGCCGGCGACCATGCGCAAAGCCGTCGACTTGCCGCAACCCGAGGGCCCGACCAGCACCAGGAATTCACCGTCTTCGATGTCGATCGAGAGATCGTGAATCGCGTGGT
>Ga0224512_10005262_pt1 | contig 10715 bp, 11 predicted proteins | sample SF_May12_sed_USG_4_FD_169103 | JGI IMG/M metagenome (GOLD analysis project Ga0224512, IMG submission 169103) | Sediment microbial communities from San Francisco Bay, California, United States - SF_May12_sed_USGS_13 | ecosystem: Environmental > Aquatic > Marine > Sediment | place: USA...
ATTCTCGGCGACTCCGCGCAGCGTGACTTTCGCTATGCGCGCCTACCGGATCAGGCAACCAGTTACCTGATCGATAAGAACCCGACCGTGCCGGACTCGGTCGGTGACTGGCTGCTGCCCGATATCATCGACATCAGCGCAGAGCGGGTGCGCAAGGTCAGTATCCTGCACGCTGATGGTGACTCCATAGTCATCGAGAAAGGCGCCAGGGATCTGACGGACTTTGCCGTACTCGATGTCCCGGAGGATCGCGAGCTCAGCTACGCCACCGTAGGCAATGGCGTTGCCGGCGCGCTGAGCCAGTTGAAACTGGACGACGTGCGAGCACGTCGCGATGCGGCTGCCGCGACGACCACCGTGTTTGAAACCTGGGACGGACTGGAAATTACGGCCGCGGTGACGTCGGACGAGGGTGCCTCCTGGGTGGCGTTTGCAATCGGCACGGTGCCTGTTGTGCCGTCTGCCGAAGCCACCGCGGACGATGCGGCCGGGGCGGGCGAACCAGCCAAGGTCGACGACGAAGCCAACGAACTCAACGAACGCCTGTCCGCCTGGCAATTCCGGCTGCCCGATTACAAGAAGAATCTTTTGCTGCGACGCTGGGACGACATTCTCAAAGCCGTCGACGCCGAGTAAGTCTGCGCAGCCTGATTCGGCCGGCACTGCCCGGGCCGGCACCCGGCACCTGTAGCCATTCAGCGACAGCCCACAGTGCACAGACTGTGATCGCCGTCACGATATGCCGGATGGCAGGCGCTACCATCGTGACAGGTTCGGGTCGCAGCCTGTTGCGTCGTTTCTGCCCGCGTCAAAGCAATGAAGACTTCGTCAATCCGCACGTTTCGTATGACACTCGCCTGTCTGGCAATGGCCGGGGCGCTGACCGCCTGCAACATCGGTTCCTACGATGACGCTGTCGCGCAGTTTAATCAGAATGCGCCACCAGCGCCGCCCTCGGGTGGCGAACCGCCGCCACCGGATGGCGAGCCACCACCTCCAGGCGGAGAACCGCCGCCTGGCGCCGGTTTTGCGGCGAATTTCTCCGCGATTCAGGCCAGTGTTTTTACGCCGTCTTGCGCGACCGCAGGCTGCCACTCCGACGCGGACGCGCGAGCGGGGCTCAGCCTCACGGCTCAAAGCAGCTATGCAATGCTCGTCGGCATAGCGAGCAGCCAGCAGGCGGGATTGCAGCGTGTCAACCCGGGCCGTCCGGATATCAGCTACCTGATCCAGAAGCTGGAAGGCATGGCCGGCATCACGGGCGGCCAGATGCCGCCAGGCGCCGCATTGCCGCAGGTCGACATCGACGTAATAAGGCAGTGGATTACAGACGGCGCTGGCGACGATCGGGCACAGTCCGCGAACGCAATACAGGTTGCGTCGCTGTTCCCCGCGCCGGGAGCAATGCTGGAGGCCACGCCGATGCAACTAATCGTCGGCTTCGATCGTGATGTCGATGCATCGACCGTGAACCCACAGACCTTCCTGCTCGAAGCCAGCGGCGGTGACATGACCTTCGGTGACGGCAACGAGACTGCGATACTGGCAGAATCGATTACTGTTCCCGCTGCCAGTCCCCGCAGCGCGGTTTTCGACCTGACCGGTCGCGTGCTGCCCGCGGACATCTACCGGGTAAGACTCCTGGGCTCCGGCGCATCGATGATTCTCGACCTGGACGCCAACGCGCTGATTGGTAATGTCGAGCGCGACGCCTCGTCAGCCGGGATAAGCACCAACGCAGCGTTTGAAGCTTACTTCCGGATTGTCGAGCCGGTCGTTGCAGGACCGCTTCAGGATTAGGTCAGGGCGGCGGCGATCCAGGCGCCGCAAGACGCGTCCCGGATTGACGCCGGCACGGGTACCGCGAAGCAAAGTCAGAAGCTAGCCTTTGCCAAGCAGCGCATCGACAAAGCGTGTCCGCCACGCGGTAATGTCATTCCTTTGCAGTATTTCCAGCATCGACGTATGGCGCTGCTGGCGCTCTTTGAGCGGCATGTTGAGGGCTGAAGCAATGCCATCGGCAACGCTGTCGCGGTCATAGGGGTTGACGATGACCGCGTCGGTGAGTTCACAAGCCGCACCGGCGAGGCTCGACAACACCAGCATGCCCGGGTTTTCCGGGTCCTGGGCGACGACGTATTCCTTGGCGACGAGATTCATGCCGTCGCGCAGGGGCGTGACGAGACCGACCGCCGCGTTGCGGAAGAACCCCATCAGCGGTTTGCGGCTGATGCCTTTATTCAAATAGCGAATCGGTACCCAGTCGGAGGCCGCAAAGCGTCCGTTGATGCGACCGGAAGTCTGCTCGAGTTCGGCGCGGATCTCGTCGTAGGCACGCACGCCGACCCGGGTCGGTGGCGCGATCTGCATCAGGGTCACATTATTTTGCGCATTCGGGTATTTCTCCAGCAGGCGCTCATAAGACAAGAAGCGCTGCGTCAGACCTTTACTGTAGTCGAGCCGATCGACGCCGATTATGAGCTGCCTGTCAGCGAGGCTCTTGACCATACGCCGCACGGACTTTGAATTCTGCGCCGCTGCGGAGAGCCGCTGAATCCCCGCAACGTCGACGCCGATTGGGAATACGTCCGCAATCAGCGTGCCGCCGTGTACATCAATGACATTCTCGTCCCTGAATTCCGCAGCGACGACTGGCTCCTGCAGGCAGGTCCTGAAGGCCGCAAGATCGCGCGATGTATGGAAACCGAGCACATCGTAGGCACACAAAGCGCGCAGCAGAAATTCGTGTCCCGGCGCGGCACGTAGCGCCTCGAAGCTGGGAAACGGCACATGCAGAAAGAAACCGATGGGATTGTCGACGCCAGCATCGCGCAGCTCGGCGGCGAGCGGGACCAGGTGGTAGTCATGTACCCAGATAATATCGTCGGGCTGTAACAGTGATGCGAGCTTGCGCGCGAACAGCGAATTTACGCGTCGATAGCCTTCGAAATCGGCCGCATCGTACTGCATGAAATCCAGCAGGTAGTGGCAGACCGGCCACAGCACGCGATTGCTGTATCCGTTGTAGTAGCGTTCAAAATCCTGCTCGTTGAGGGCAATAGTGGCGTAATCGATATTGTCTTTGCGAACAATAGTGGGCTCCGAAGCTGCTCGGTCCGTCAGTTCGCCGCTCCAGCCAAACCACATGCCGCCCTGCTCCTCGAGAGCGGCCAGTATGCCGACGGCGAGACCGCCGGCTGCAGCGCCCTTTTTCTTCGGCATTGCAACGCGATTGGATACGATGATCAGTCGTCTGTCGGTCGATGGCTGCATGCAGTTTCGCACAGGCGCCTACAGCGCTTCCTCCCAGGAGCGGCTCAGGCGCACCGCCGCGTTAATGATGCCGGCCATACTGTACGTCTGAGGAAAATTTCCCCACAGCGCACCGCTTACAGGTTCGATATCCTCGGAAAGCAAGCCCAGCGGATTTCTGAGCGACAGCATGTTCTCGAACAAGTCGCGCGCCTCGCCGATTCGGCCAATGCTTGCCAGCGCATCGATGTACCAGAACGTGCAAATGTTGAACGCATTTTCCGGCTCGCCAAAATCGTCCGCCGCAATGTAGCGAAACATGTGTTTGCCCCGCAACAGGTGGCGCCCGATGCATTCCACGGTTGCAATAAAGCGCGGATCGTCAGCCGCAATGAAACCGAGGTCGTGCATCGTCAGCAGGCTGGCATCCATTTCGGGCCGCCCAAAACTCTCGGTAAACGACTGCTGATCCGCAGCCCAGGCCTGGTCGAGGATATCGGCGCGAATCTGCCCGGCAACGGTGCGCCAATAAGTACCTCGGCCAGTTTCACCGAGCTTGAAGCCTATCTTTGCGAGTCGATCGCAGGCCGCCCAGCACATGATGCTGGAAAAGGTGTGTACACGCTGCCGGCCGCGATACTCCCATAAACCTGCGTCGGGCTTGTCGTATTTTAGCCGCGCCCAGTTGCCGAGCGCCTCCAGCCGCTTGAATTCTGCCAATGTGCCCGATTTGATCAGGCGGCTATCGAAAAAGAATTGCGTCACCGACAGAACCACTGCGCCGTAAACGTCATGCTGCACTTGCTCGAAAGCCTGGTTGCCGCGCCGAACCGGCGCCATGCCGTTGTATCCGGACAATGACTCGACGATCTGTTCGGCAGTCAGCGAACGGCCGCTAATACCGTATAGTGGCTTCAGTTCGTCCTCGCCGGCCTCGGCGGCGATGTTCATAATGAAGCCGAGATATTGCTCCATTGTCTTGGTTGCGCCGAGGCGATTCAGCGCCTGTACGACAAAATAACTGTCGCGTAACCAGCAAAAGCGGTAATCCCAGTTGCGCCCACTATCCGCGGCTTCGGGCACAGAGGTCGTCAGCGCCGCAACAACGGCCCCGGTGTCCTCGAACGTGCAAAGCTTTAGCGTGATCGCAGCCCGGATTACAGCCTCTTGCCATTCGAAAGGAATCGACAGACCGCGTGACCATTCCTGCCAGTAATCACGCGTCGCCCGGTAGTGGGCATGAAAGCAGTCGTCACAGGACTCGGGGATCGTCTCGTCCGGCCCGAGAATCAGGTACAGAGGGCGATCCAGGACAAAGACATTTTCCTCGATGACGTGCGTGAGCGACGCGTTAGTCGTCAGGCGCAATGTCGTATCGCTCGCAAGATAACGTATATGGTTGCTGCCGTGCGTTGTGTCGCAGGCCCGAGCCCCGTAATTGCGCGCCGGGCGCAGCCGAATACGAATTCTCGGGCTACCCGATACGGGCTGAATTCGTCGCAGCAGCATCATTGGCGTAAAAATACGGCCAACGTATTCATAACGGGGCGCTACGTCTGTAATCCGCACCGCACCACCATTACTGTCATACAGCGTCGTATCGAGAACCGGTGTATTTGTCTGGTAGCTCTGTTCAGTGTGGTGCAGGTCGACCAGCTCGACCTCGAAGAAGCCGGGCAAGTCCGCTTCGCTATGATCGCGCAGCAAGCGGCAAAAAACGGGATCCGAATCGAACTGCGGCAGGCAGGTCCAGATCATCGTTCCCCTATCGTCAACCAGAGATGCGACCTGGCAGTTGCCCACTAAACCGAGATTGAGATTTGTCATTCGATACTGTCCCTGTAATTGGCTAACCGGCGACCTGCTCTGCAACAGATTCGAGCCAGCTCCTGACCGCAGCAACGTCCTGTATCACGTAGCGTGCTGCGCTGTCAGTATTGTCGCCCACCCGCACAGACATTCCTTTCATCGCATTGACAACATGAAAGCCGTCTTCGTCGGTGACATCATCGCCGATGAAGACGGGACATCGATCGGCGAATGGCTCGTGCCGCATCATTGCACGGATGGCCGCGCCCTTGTCGTGCGCGCGCGGTGCCAGCTCGAATACCATTTTACCGGCAATCAGGCGAAAGTCCTGCCCGATCTCCGCCATTACAACGTTGACAAGCTCGCGGCATTGCTGCTCGAGGTCCGATGCACGGCGGTAATGCAGCGATACACCACCAGGCTTTTTCTCCAGCAGCAAGCCGGAGTGCGTATCTGCAAATGCCTGCAGTTGATCGACGATCGGCGATGGCAGTGCGGATGACGATGCGGATACGCTATCGTCGGCGCGCAGTCGCAGTTCAGCGCCGTGTGCGCCGGCTGCAGGAAACTTCGCCGGCGCAAAAATTCGATCGATGTCGGCGATAGAACGGCCGCTGATCAGCGACAATGCTCCACCGAGGCCGCCGGCGATCCTCGCCAGCAGCGCCGAGAGTTTGCCGTCCGCGCGCACATAGTCGGGATGCTGTTCGATATCGAGCAGCGTGCCGTCGACGTCCAGAAACAGTGCGAGCTCGGGGAATTCGAGTTCGTCGGGCAGAGAACGCATGCTGCTACTCTACCGTGCAGACCGTCACTTGTCGCATCGGTATAACTACGAGTTTACGTTGCCCCGCAGCTTTCTTATCGTTGAGCGAAGATGCAGCATTGCGGGGTTGGCTTCCGATGTGCAGATTCCTGCTTTACAAGGGCCGCGACATCCTCATGTCGGATTTGCTCCTGAGGTCATCGCAATCACTCATTCGCCAGAGCTACAAGGCCCGTGAGCGCGAGGAGCCACTGAACGGCGACGGTTTCGGCGTAGGTTGGTATGCACATGCCATCGATCCGACCCCCGGGCTTTTCACAAGCGTGCAGCCGGCCTGGGGTAATCGCAACCTGGCCCGGTTGGCGCCGAAGATACGCTCGACATGCCTGTTTGCTCACGTGCGCGCCGCCTCCCCTGGCTCGCCTATCTCGGAGCTCAATTGCCATCCTTTCCAGCACGCAAGATTCCTGTGGATGCACAATGGCAGAATCGCCGGTTTCCGCAGGATGAAACGCCACATTCGCCAGCGCATCAGCGACGAGTTCTACGACAATATTCTTGGCACCACCGATTCTGAACACGCTTTCGCGCTGTTCCTTACCCAGCTCAAACGACATATGCAGGATTACGATCTTGCCGATATGCTCAAAGCTCTGCGGGCGACAATCGCCAAAATCGAGCGGTGGTCATCGAGCTACAAAATCGAGGAACCCTCGGATCTGAATTTCGCTCTCACCGACGGCTACAACCTGATCGCAACGCGTTATTCGTCCGGCGGCACAAAAATCCCGCAGTCGCTGTACTTGGCCAAGGGCGAACGGATCGAAGTTCGCAACGGGCAATATCGGATGATCCCGCGGGATGACCGGATCGAGGCCGTGGTAATTGCGTCGGAACCACTAACCGAGCAGCGCGACGATTGGGAATCGGTGCCGGAAAATCACGTCGTCACCGTTTCCCCGGAGTTGCATGTGCGCATCGACCCGTTATGAAAAAGACGCTCAAGGGAATGCCCGCGCAGCCCTGGTGCCCGAAAATCACGAGCATCCGCGCGCGCAACAAACGTATCGAGTAAACTTGGCCCATGCCTGCCGCCTTACGTACTCTCAGTCGCTACGCTTTGGGCAGTGCGAGAGACCTTGCTCCCATCGTCCTCGTGATTGCTTTTTTCCAGGTGCTCGTGCTGCAAACGGCGCCTGATGGCATCCTTGGACTGCTGGGCGGCGCATTGCTGGTTCTCGCGGGGCTGACGTTTTTTGTCTTCGGGCTGGAACTGGCGCTATTTCCAATCGGCGAATCGCTGGCCTATGCGCTGGCCCGCAAGGGCAGCCTGTTCTGGCTCATTACGTTTGCGTTTTTGCTCGGTTTTGGTACGACGATCGCAGAGCCCGCGTTGACCGCAGTCGCCAGCGAAGCGGCACTCGTTGCCGCAGCGGACGGCGCTATTCGCGACACCGATGCTGCAAAGGCGAGCTACGTGCTGGGCTTGCGCATCACCGTCGCCATATCTGTTGGCGTCGCGCTGATTCTGGGCGTATTACGCATCGTGTATGCGTGGTCGTTGCCGCTCATGATCATCTCCGGTTACGTGCTGGTCATCCTCATGACAGCGGTTGCTCCCGTGGATATTGTCGGCATCGCCTATGATTCGGGCGGCGTGACGACCTCGACGGTCACAGTGCCGCTCGTGGCCGCGCTGGGTGTGGGCCTTGCCTCATCGATCCGCGACCGAAACCCGATGACGGACGGCTTCGGACTGATCGCGTTCGCGTCACTGACACCAATGATTTTCGTCATGGCTTACGGCAGCCTGATCACGTGGGCGTAATCTCCAACGGCCTCGGCACCCTGGCGAGCACGGCTCTCGACGTCATGCCGATCGTGATATTCATCTTTGCATTCCAGGCGCTCGTCATTCGCCAGCCGATACCGCATCTCAAACGGCTGGTCGGCGGCCTGGTGCTTACGGTGCTCGGCCTGGCCATGTTTCTGCTGGGCCTGGAACAAGCGTTGTTCCCGTTGGGCCGCCTGATGGCCGAGCAGCTGACGGATCCGTCCGTCACATCGCGCGGCACGGCCGCCGGTGTCAGCTATGCTTGGGTCTATGTTTTTGCCGTAGCCATCGCTTTCTCGACGACAATCGCCGAGCCCGCGCTACTCGCCGTAGCGATGAAAGCTAACGAGACGTCGGGCGGGGCGATTCACGTCTGGGGCTTGCGAGTGGCTGTAGCCATTGGCGCCGCAGTCGGCGTAGGGCTCGGCGCTTACCGTATAGTTAGCGGCCTGCCGCTGCATTATTTCATGATTGTTGGCTACATCATTGTGATCCTGCAAACCGTGTGGGCCCCCAAACTCATAATCCCACTCGCCTACGACTCCGGTGGCGTGACCACGTCAACGGTTACAGTGCCAGTGGTAACAGCGCTGGGCCTCGGCCTTGCCGAAGCCGTTCCCGGCCGCAGCGTGTTGCTTGACGGGTTTGGGCTCGTCGCGTTAGCGGCCATGTTTCCGATCATCGCCGTTCTCGCGTACGCGCAAATCAGTGTAATTTTCGATGCGCTGCGCACCGCGCGACGCGCAAAACAGAATGCTATGCCTAAGGAGGAAACCTGATGCAATTCAAACTTATACTGGCATTTGTCGAGGATTCGAAAACCGACGAAATCATCGATGCCGCGCGCGAGGCGGGGGCCACCGGCTGCACCGTAATCAATCACGCTCGCGGTGAGGGCAAGAAAGCGCCCAAAAGTTTCCTTGGCCTGTCGCTAACGACGCAGCGCGACGTTATCCTGATGCTCGTCGAGGAGCACATGAGCCGCCATATCCTCGAGCACGTAGGAGTTGTAGGCGAATTTGATCGCATACCCGGTACCGGCGTCGCGATTCAAATTGATGTCGAGGATGCGGTCGGCGTTTTGAGCCAGGCCGAGGAACTGGTTGAAAAAGTGGAGGAACAGCTATGAGCGAACGAGAATGGATTCCCGTGCGGCAGGTCATGCGCACCGACGTGACGCTGGTTAACGGTCTTATAGACGTGCTCGAAGCACTGAAAATCATGAAGCGCGTGCAGGCGACGTGCCTGATCATCGAGAAACGTCACGAGCGCGACGAATACGGAGTGCTGCTGTTCTCCGACATCGCAAAGAAAGTAATTGCCCGTGACCGAGCACCGGAGCGCGTCAACGTTTACGAGATCATGTCCAAACCCGTCGTATCGGTAAGTCCGGACATGGACATCCGTTACTGCGCACGGCTTTTCGAGAATTTCGGCATCAGCCACGCACCCGTGATCGAAAACGATGAGGTCATCGGCATCGTCAGCTATTACCTTATCGTGCTCGAAGGCCTGCCAGATCTTGACGATTAGCGCTCGCGCGGTTCTGCCGCGAAAACAGGCTGGCGCATGCCCCGGCATGCTTTCGATGCCTGTCGGCCAGAGCATCGTCGAGGAAGGTCCGCGCAGCGCCGTGCGCGAGAACCGTTGTACTAGTCAGCCGGCGGCGGATACTCCTCGTGTACGGACAGCGCGTGGTCGTCGCACGACCAGTCCGCCCGGGAACCGGCAAAGATGCGCGCTTCCGGGCGTATCGCCGGATCGTGATCGAGCGTACCGGCAGGGATGACGCCGATGCTCATGTCCGGGGCAATCCTGGGCATCAGGCTGCCGCAGTTGCTGCAGAAATTCGTCGCGAAGCGTTGTGCCTCCGGAACCTTGTAGTATTTCAGCAGCGTCGCGCCGGCTGTCCAGTCGACTTTGCTGGGCCTGATGATGATGTTGGAGGCGTGCCCCGTGCCTGTCGCCTTACGACATCGCTGGCAATGGCAATGATAAAAACGCAGGGCCTCCGCGGCAATCTCGTAGGCAACCGAACCGCAAAGGCAGCTGCCTGAAAACGTCTGCTCGCTCATCTCACTCTCCGGGGTGACCGTAAGCCAATTTAAACACAAAGGCGATGTGCCGACGCGATAGAATCGCCTGTCGGTCGATACCGACCGGAAGTCCCCTTATAGCGATCCAGGGAAGAGCAAGCGCTGATGCCGAGAGACAAGTCAAAACTGGGGCACAAGGAGCATGTCGTCATCGGCATGGCTGCCGGCATGGGCGCATTCTTCATGTTCACCGTCATGAACATGTTCGCCAAGCTGTTGAGCGCCAATCACTCCGTGATCGAAATCGCCTTCTATCGCAACGTGATCGCGAGCGTGCCGTTTCTGATCATGGTTTTTGTCTTTGGTAACCGGCACATTCTGGTCATCCGCAGCAAGCCTGTCGGTGTGGTGCTGCGCGCCGTGTTCGGTTCCATTACGCTTGCTACCACGTTTGCCGCGTTTTCGATGATGCCACTGGCCGACACGACAGCGCTCCTGTTTACGACGTCATTGTTTATCCCGATCCTGGGTGTAATTATGCTGCGGGAAAAAGTCGGACCTTATCGCTGGACGGCGGTTGCCGTTGGCTTTGCCGGCGTCGTCATCATGGCACGACCCACGGGAGACGTGTATGCGCTGGGCGTCGCAGTCACGCTGGTTGCCGCACTCATGCAGGCATCGCTGCAGGTGTTCCTGCGCTACCTCGGCGCCTACGAGAGGCCGGAGACGCTGACGTTTTATTTCTTTGTCATAGGCGCACTCGTTACGGCGCTACCGTTGCCATTCATCGCGGTCCGGCCGACGCTGGCCGAAATACCGCTGCTTCTTGGTGTCGGTTTATCCGGAGCCATTGCACAGTGGCTGCTGTCGCAGGCATTTCGCAACGCGCCGGTCGCCATTGTCACCGTGTTCAATTACAGTACTATCGTGTGGGCGACGCTGTTTGGCTGGCTGATCTGGAACGATTGGCCGCTGCCCGCCGTCTTTGCCGGCGCAGCCGTAGTGATCGCCGCGAATT
>Ga0224512_10005263_pt1 | contig 10712 bp, 9 predicted proteins | sample SF_May12_sed_USG_4_FD_169103 | JGI IMG/M metagenome (GOLD analysis project Ga0224512, IMG submission 169103) | Sediment microbial communities from San Francisco Bay, California, United States - SF_May12_sed_USGS_13 | ecosystem: Environmental > Aquatic > Marine > Sediment | place: USA: California...
CGCCCGAGGGTGCGGATTACCGGGTTCTGCAGGTAGCCCAGGATGACGTCGTGGTCGTGGCGCAGGGCCATGAAGTTGTCGAGCGAGACCGAGAACACGAGCTCGCCGTCGCCCGGGAGCACGGTCACCCAGGTGCCCTCCGGCAGGTCGCGGTAGGCCTTCTGCACGGACGCACCGAGGCCGACGTTCTCGTCGTTGACGATCATGCGGCAGGTCGGCTCGCGCGCGCAGATCGCCGCCATGCGCTCCCGAGTGCCGTCGGTCGAGCCGTCGTCGATCAGCACGATCTCGACGGCGGTCGGCAGCTTCGGCGCGTGCTCGAGCACCTCGTCCACCACCGCGTCGATCGACGCTTCCTCGTCGAGGCACGGAATGATGACGCAGAGAGTCTCGGACTCGGGGTTCATTCTCGCTCGCCGGCCTTCGGGCATCCGCGGGCGGCTCTCAAGCGCTCCGTGGCCCTCTGCGGCGGGAGAATACCCCATCCACTGCTCTTGTACACTCGCGCCGTGGACCCGGGCGAGCACGAGAGCAAGCTTTACTACAAGAAGCTCCTGCCCGTCGCCGTGTGGCGGCGGCTGCTGACCCGCCAGCAGGAGCGGATCTACAGGCGCTTCGTGGAGCTCTTTCCGCCCACCCCGGAAGCGAGCGTCCTCAACGTCGGCGTCAACGCCGATCTCAAGGAGCGGCGTCAGTATTTCCTGGAGTCCAGATACCCCTACCTCGACCAGGTCACGGGGTGCGGGCTCGAGTCGGAACGGGAGTACGCGCGCCTCTTTCCCGAGGCGTCCTACCTCCAGGTCTTTCGCGATCGCCCCCTGCCCTTCGAAGACGGCCAATTCGACCTGGCCTTCTGCAGCGCCGTCGTCGAGCACGTGGGCTCACGCGAGAATCAGCGCCGGTTCGTCGCGGACGTCGTGAGGGTATCTCGGCGCAGCTTCTTCACCACTCCCAACCGCTGGTACCCGGTCGACCTCCACACCCAGCTGCCGCTCCTGCACTACCTTCCCGGCCCGGTCCACCGGCGGCTGTACCGGCTCCTGGGGTTCGAGTTCTTCTCGCACGAAGAGAACCTCAACCTGCTCTCGCGCTCCGACCTGGCGGCCCTGGTCCCGCCGGGGAAGCGTTTCGAGATTCGCCGTCACTGGTTCCTCGGCCTGCCTTCCAACCTCCTGCTGGCCATCCGCTGAGGGCCGCCGCGCCCGCGGGCTCGCGGAATCCGCTCAGGGATCGGCCGCCGCGCTCGGCGATCCGTCCCATTCGAGCGCCTGGATCCGCACCGGCGGGTCGTCCATGTGGTAGCTCATGCCGTAGAGGCGGCGGTCCGGGAACCGCTCGCGCAGGGCCGCCAGATCGGTGCGCGGGTCGGCGAAGATCACGTCGTCGCGGAAATACGGGTCCGGCGGCGGCAGCCAGTAGACCCAGCTGCCGGTGTCGCGCGAGTCGGGGTGGGCGAAGATCAGGCGCACCGGGCTCGCGCCCAGCACGATGGCGTTCTCGAGCCCGGCCTCCTCGACGGCGCCCAGGATCATCCTGGAGTTGCGCGCCTGGCGGCGCAGCCCCAGGTCGTGCACGACGGCGAAGAGGCCCAGCCCGCCGGCCAGGTAGGCGGCGAGGAGGGTCGCCGGGACGCGCCGCGAGATGCCGCGGCCGCGCAGGAGCTCGAAGCCGCGCAGGACGCCGGCGGTGGCCAGGAGCGCGAGTCCGAGCATCGTCTCCGAGAAGTGGATCGGGCCCACGATGTGGATCCCCGTGTCGTCGTAGAGGATCGCGAGGCCGACCTGCAGCCCGACCCCGGCCAGGAGGACCGACCAGGGCGCGGCCTTGCGGATGCCCAGCGCCAGGGCCGCCAGGCCCAGCGGTCCCAGGCCCATGACGAGCAGGATCAGGAGGTTGTGCCCCAGGTTGGCGCCCAGCAGGTAGAGCGGCGAGCCGAACGGGATGCCCGCCAGGTGGCGCTCGGGACCGTAGCGCGGCGGCAGGTACCAGATGCCCGTGACGTTGGCGTTGTACCAGGCGTAGAAACCGAGGATCGCGGCCGCCACGGGCGCCGCCGCGAGCGCCGCGCGGCGCAGCCGCGGATCGCGGCGCAGGCGCAGCGCCAGGTGGACGACGACGGGCACGAGCACGCACGCCGCCTCGGCCGAGCGGGTGAGGAAGGCGCAGCCGCCGGCCAGGGCGACGAGGGCGCCGTCGCGGCCCGGCGTCTCGGCGCCGGTCACCAGGCGCAGGTAGAGCCAGAGGGCCGCGGCCAGGAAGAAGCGCGAGGCGAGCTGGGCGTGCTCGGTCATCGACAAGGCCGAGGTCATCGGCGAGACGAGCCACAGGGCGGCGGCCACGGCGGCCCCGCCTCGGCCGAGCAGGCGCTGCGCCGCCGCGGCCACGGCGAGCCCGGTCAGGCCCGCAGCCAGGGCGTAGAGCAGCGATCCCAGGCCGGAGCCGATGGCCAGCGCGTGGAACAGCAGCGCGCCGGGGTAGTCGAACGAGCTGACCCTCCCCTCGTGCCGGTAGGTCACGTTCTGGGTGAACGCCCCGTCCGGCTCGAGGATCGGCACGCTCAAGTCGCCCTCGAGCAGCATCCGGGCCCCGAAGACGACGAGGTTCTCGTCGTCCGTCACCGGCTGGTCGAGCAGGAACCAGCTGCGCCCGGCGATCGCCAGGCCGACCAGGACGACCGCGTAGGCGAGGCCCGCGAGCCGCCAGCGGGCCGGCGACAGCGAGGGGAGCAGACCGTGGAGCTTGTCGAGCGCCGGAGCGAGGTAGTCGACGAACCCGAGCGCCATGAGCGTGAGGGCCGGCCAGGCGAGGAACCAGTGCGCCAGCCAGAACCGCAGCTCGTCGGCCGAGATGTGGTTCGCATCGACCCCGGCGGCGGCCTGGAACGGCTGGATCTTCGAGAGCTGGATGTAGACGAGCAGCAGGAACGTGCCCCCCAGGAGGGGCCCCAGCCGCAGTCTCGGGACCGTTCGCACGGGGCGCATTCTACTCGCCGGCCTCGCGGCCGGCCGGGGTGGGGTTGACGCGGGAGCTCAGGGCGCTTATAGTATGACGAAGTATGACATTCCCGTCCGCGCCCGACCGTGAGCCGCAAGAAGTCCAGACTGACGATCACGCTCTCGCCCGATCTGCTCGATCGGCTCGACCGGGCGGTCGACCGCGAGGGCCTGCAGAACCGCTCGCGCGCGATCGAGACCTACCTGCGCAGGGTCCTGCGCCCGACGGTGGGCCAGGCGGTCATCCTCGCCGGCGGCGCGCCCTCCGGCGGGAGGATGCCGGCCCTCGATCCGATCGCCGGGCGTCCCCTGATCCTCCACATGCTGCGGCATCTCGTCGACTCCGGCGTCCGCTCGGTGGTGGTGCTGGCGGGGGAGAGCGAGCCTGCGGTCCGGCGGCTGGTCGGCAGCGGCGAGAGCCTTGGCGCCAGCGTCCGGTATCTCCCGGAGCCGGAGCTCCGGGGGACCGCCGGCGCTCTGAAGCTGGCGGAGCCGCTCCTGGCGGGCGAGCCGTTCCTCGTCCTGCATGGCGACATCCTGACGGACATCGACCTCGGCGAGTTCGCCCGGTTCCATTTCGACGAGGGCTCGCTCGCGACCATCGCGGTCAAGCCCCGCCAGTCCGAGCCGCGCTACGGCCAGGTGATGCTGCAGGGCAACCGGATCACGCGATTCTTCGAGACCGGCCGCGACGGTGGCATCAGCATCGTCAACACCGGCGTCTACCTCTTCCAGCCCGGGATCTTCGGCCTCATCGACCCGCGAGACCCGACCCAGCTCGAGACCGACGTCTTTCCCCTGCTCGCCGAGACCGGCGAGCTGAGCGCCTTCCTGTTCCAGGGCATCTGGTACGACATCAGCACGCCGGCGAACTACCGCCGGGCCGAGCAACGGTGGAGTGAGAGAGGAGCTTGAAGCGATGGCGAGGAGACCGCAGTCGAAGCCGACACCGGCGCGCGCACGAGAAACCTCCGCGGACGGCGATCCGCAGCGGCGGCTGGCGCCCCCCGCGGCCGGGCGGAGCGGGGATCGTGCCGCCGCCGCGACGCACTGCTTGCGCCTCGGCGACCTGTTCGGCGACTACTCCGAACAGACGGGCGCCTTCTTCGGCTAGCCCGGCAGCCGTCGGCTGACCGGGAAGGCGCGCGCTCGGGCCTTCCCGCGCCCGGGTGGACCCCTCCGGGGTGGCGCGCCCGCCGCGGGGGACACTAGACTCTCCTCGCGATGGACGTGACCCCCTCCGGACGTGCCGTGACGGCGATCCTCGACGACGCGGTGGCGGGCCGCCGGATCAGCGCCGGCGACGCCCACGCCCTGCTGCTCGGCGGCGACCTGATCGAGCTCGGGCTCGCCGCCCACGAGGTGCGCTGCCGCCACAACGACCCGCGCGTCGCAAGCTACAACATCGACCGCAACATCAACTACACCAACATCTGCGTCTACAAGTGCCGCTTCTGCGCCTTCTACCGCGAGCCCGGCGACGCCGAGGGCTATCTCGTGCCGCGCGAGGAGATCGGCCGCAAGATCGAGGAGACCCTGGCCTTGAACGGCACCGGGATCCTCCTGCAGGGCGGCGTCCACCCCGACCTGCCGCTCTCCTACTACCAGGGCCTGCTGCGCTACATCCGCGCGACCTACCCCGAGATCCACGTCCACGCCTTCTCGCCGCCCGAGATCAAGTTCGTGGCGAAGAAGGAGCGGATGAGCTTTTTCGACGTCATCGCCGCGCTCAAGGAGGCGGGCCTCATGTCGATCCCGGGCGGCGGCGCCGAGATCCTCCAGGACGGCGTCCGCAAGGAGGTCCTCGCCTACGGCAAGACCTCCGCCGACGAGTGGATCGACGTCATGCGCCAGGCCCACCGCAACGGCCTGCGCACCTCCTCGACGATGATGTACGGCATGGGCGAGCCGCTCTCCTCCCGGGTCGAGCACCTGCAGCGCATCCGCGACCTGCAGGACGAGACGGGCGGCTTCACGGCCTTCATCTCCTGGACCTTCCAGCACGAGCACACGGAGATGGCCGACGTTCCGGAGACCTACGCCCACGAGTACCTGAAGACCCTGGCCGTGTCGCGCCTCTTCATCGACAACATCGAGCACTTCCAGACCAGCTGGGTCACCCAGGGCAAGAAGATCGGCCAGCTGGCCCTCGCCTTCGGCGCCGACGACATGGGCTCGACGATGATCGAAGAGAACGTCGTCTCCGCCGCCGGCACCTCGTACCGCATGAGCCAGGACGAGATGGAGCACCTGATCGCGTCGGCCGGCTACGAGCCCAAGCAGCGCACCAACCTCTACGAGCGCTACGTCACCCGCGAAGACACCGCCGAGCAGGCCGCGAAGTACATGGGCTCGCTGACGCCGGAGAACCGGGACCTGGCGAGCTCGTTGCTGCCGGTGGTCTCTTGAACCGGGACTGGCACAAATCCTGCCTTCTCTTGCAAGGCGGATCGAGGTCGTTCGGAGCCTCCGCGATCAAAACTGTAGGGTCACTCGGGGCGTCGCTGCCAGGCGGCCATTCCATCGCTTTCGAGATCCCGGCCGGAATGCCGCCCGGCACCGGTACCGACTCCGACGGACGCCGCGGGGTTTGGCTGGGTAGGGCGAAAGAACAGGGTCCGGCGCAGCTCTGAGGGGGAGGTCTCGTTCTGCGAGCCGGCCGTCGACGAGTGCGCCTCGAGGTGCGGGGGGCGGTGCAGGGGGTCGGATTCCGGCCCTACGTGTTCCGTCTTGCCGGGGAGCTCGGGCTGGGCGGCTGGGTGGGCAACGACCACCGCGGCGTCGTCCTCGAGGCCGAGGGCGAAGCGGCCGCCGTCAGTGTCTTCCTGGAGCGGTTCCCGGCCGAGCTGCCGCCCCGAGCCGTCGTCCACGAGATCGAGCGCAGCTGGGTCGAGGTCGCGGGCGCGACGGCGTTCGTCATCCGGGAGAGTGGGCGCGACGGAGCCCGGAGCGCCGTGCTCTTGCCCGACGCGGCCACCTGCGAGGACTGCGTGCGCGAGATCCTCGACCCGCGCGACCGGCGGTACGGCTATCCGTTCACGAACTGCACGAACTGCGGGCCGCGGTTCAGCATCATCACCGGGCTGCCGTACGACCGGCCGCGCACGACGATGGCGGGGTTTGCGATGTGCGCCGCCTGCGCCGCGGAGTACGCGGATCCGCGCGACCGCCGCTTCCACGCCCAGCCCAACGCCTGCCCGGCCTGCGGCCCGCGGCTGTGGCTCGAGGACGGCGCCGGGGCGCCCACCGGCGGCACGGCGGAGAGCCTGGCCGCCGCCGCCGGGGCGCTGCGGGAGGGCCGGATCCTGGCGGTCAAGGGGCTGGGCGGCTTCCACCTGATGGTCGACGCCCGCGACGAGGAGTCCGTGGCCCGGCTGCGGCGCCGCAAGGGGCGCTACGAGAAGCCGCTGGCGCTGATGGTGCCTGACCTCGAGACGGCCCGGCGGCTCTGCGCGGTCGACGCCGTGGCGGCGGCGGCGCTGACGTCGGCCGAGGCGCCGATCGTGCTGCTGCCCCGGCGGCCGGACGCGGGAGTCGCCGCCGCCGTGGCGCCGGGCAATCCCCGCCTGGGCGTCATGCTGCCGTACACGCCGCTCCATCATCTGCTCCTCCGGGCGGTCGGCTTCCCGCTCGTGGCCACCAGCGGCAACCTGAGCGACGAGCCGATCTGCACGGACAACGCCGAGGCCCGGGAGCGGCTGAAGGCGATCGCCGACCTGTTCCTGCTCCACGACCGCCCCATCGCCCGCCACGTCGACGACAGCGTGCTGGCCTGCCCCGGCGGCGCCTTCCTGCCCATCCGGCGCGCTCGCGGCCTCGCTCCGCTGCCGATCCTCGTGCCGCGCCCGAGCTCCGGAGAGGCCGCTCCCGGGATCCTGGCGGTGGGCGCCCACCAGAAGAACGTCGTCGCCTTGATGCTGGGCCGCCGCGTCTTCCTGAGCCAGCACATCGGCGACATGGAGACGCCGCAGGCGTATGCCGCGTTCGAGCGGGTGATCCGTGACTTTCTCTCGATGTACGAGGCGCGGCCGGCGCTCATCGCCCACGATCTCCATCCCGACTACCTGTCCACGCGCTGGGCGCGCGAGGTGGTGGCGGGCGGCGTCGAGGACTCCAGCGAAGCAAAGAGCCTTCTCGACGGCGAGCTCGTGCCGGTCCAGCATCATCATGCCCACCTGGCTTCGTGTCTCGCGGAGCACGGGTCGGAAGGACGGGCGCTGGGCGTCATCTGGGACGGCACCGGACTCGGCACGGACGGCACCATCTGGGGCGGCGAGTTCCTGCTGGGCGACGCGCGGGGCTTCGAGCGGGTGGCGGCGCTGCGGCCCTTCCGGCTGCCCGGCGGCGAGGCGGCCGTGCGCGAGCCCCGGCGGGTGGCTCTCGCCCTGCTCTGGGAGCTCTTCGGTGAGGAGGCCCGGGCGCGGATGCCCGCCGGGGCCTTCGACGACGAGGTGGGGGCGCTCCTCGGAAAGATGCTCGCGACCGGCTCGCGGGCCCCCGTCACGACCAGCGCCGGCCGCCTCTTCGACGGCGTCGCCGCGCTCGTCGGGCTGCGCAACGAGGTCTCCTTCGAGGGCCAGGCCGCGATGGAGCTCGAGTTCGTGGCGGATTGGGCCATCGAGGATGCCTACTCGATCGACGTTCGCGAGGGCGCGGCGCTGGAGCTCGACTGGCGCCCACTCCTCGCGGCGGTCGTCGAGGACTCGCGGCGCGGCGTGCCAGCCGCTATCATCGCCGCACGTTTCCACGGCGCTCTTGCCGAGGGAATCGGCCGGGTGGCCGAGCGGGTCGGCGAGCCGGTGGTGGCGCTCAGCGGCGGCTGTTTCCAGAATCTCCTGCTCACGGAGCGCTGCCGGCGCCGGCTGCGGCGCGGCGGCTTCGAGGTGCTGATCCACCGGCAGGTGCCGCCCAACGACGGCGGAATCAGCCTCGGCCAGGCCGCCGTGGCGGCGGCGCGGCGGCGGGAACCAACCTGAGGAGGCCCCAAAATGTGTCTCGGAGTCCCGGGCAGGATCGTGGAGATGGAGCAGGACGCCCTCGGCTTGAACATGGGGAAGGTGAGCTTCGCGGGCATCACCAAGGAGGTCTGCCTCGCCTACACGCCGGAGGCGGAGGTGGGCGACTACGTCGTCGTCCACGTCGGCTTCGCGATCTCGAAGATCGACGAGGAGGAGGCGCGCAAGGTCTTCGCCTATCTCGAGGAGCTGGGGGAGCTCGAGGAGCTCGCCGTGCCCCAGCCGGAGCCCCAGCCGGGACCTCAGCCGGAAGCGGAGCCGGGACCGGAGCCCGCCAAGCCGTGAAGTACGTCGACGAGTACCGCGGCGAGGAGCAGGCGCAGCGCTTCGTCGGCGCCATCGGCAGGCTCGTGACCCGCCCCTGGACGGTGATGGAGATCTGCGGCGGCCAGACCCACACCCTCATCCGCTCCGGCATCGACGAGCTCCTGCCCGCCGCCGTCACCCTCGTGCACGGCCCGGGCTGCCCGGTCTGCGTCACGCCGCTCGAGCTGATCGACCGCGCCCAGGCCATCGCGCGCCGCCCGGAGGTGATCCTCGCCTCGTTCGGCGACATGATGCGGGTGCCGGGCTCGACGACCGATCTGCTCGACACCAAGGCCGCCGGCGCGGACGTCCGCATGGTCTACTCGCCGCTCGACGCGGTGAAGCTGGCGGAGCAGAACCCGGAGCGCGAGGTCGTCTTCTTCGCCGTGGGCTTCGAGACGACGGCGCCGGCCAACGCGATGGCGGTGTGGCAGGCCCACCGGCGCGGCATCGGGAACTTCTCGATCCTCTGCTCGCACGTGCTCGTGCCGCCGGCCATGGAGGCGATCCTCGGCGCCCCCCACAACCGGGTGCAGGGCTTCCTGGCGGCCGGCCACGTCTGCGCCGTCATGGGCACCTGGGAGTACGACCCGATCGCCGCCAGGTACGAGATTCCCATCGTCGTCACCGGCTTCGAGCCGCTCGACCTGCTGCAGGGCGCCTACATGACCTTGAGGGCCCTCGAGGAGGGCCGCTGGGGGGTCGAGAACCAGTACTCGCGCTCCGTCACCCGCGACGGCAACCGGCCGGCGCAGGAGCTCCTGGGGCGGGTCTTCGAGGTGTGCGACCGCAAGTGGCGGGGGATCGGCGAGATTCCCGGCAGCGGCTACCGGCTGCGGCCGGAGCTCGCCGCCCACGACGCCGAGCTCAAGTTCGAGGTCGGCGAGATCGCCGCCCAGGAGTCGCCCGACTGCATCGCGGGCGAGATCCTGACGGGCCAGAAGAAGCCCCATGAGTGCGCCGCCTTCGGCGAGCGCTGCACCCCCGAGCACCCCCTGGGGGCGCCGATGGTCTCGGCCGAGGGGGCCTGCGCCGCCTACTACCGCTACGGCCGCCACGAGAAGGTCTCCTCAAGCCCATGAGCGACGAGAGCCGGCGCGACTTCGCCCTGAGCTGCCCGCTGCCGCTGTCCGAGTACCCGCGGGTCCAGCTCGCCCACGGCGGCGGCGGCAGGCTGTCCCAGATCCTGATCGAGAAGCTCTTCCTCGGCGCCTACGGCAACCCGGCGCTGCGCCAGCTGCACGACGGCGCCGTGCTCGCCACGGGCGGCGGCCGCCTGGCGCTCTCCACCGACTCCTTCGTCGTCCGGCCGCTGTTCTTCCCGGGCGGCGACATCGGCTCGCTCGCGGTCCACGGGACGGTCAACGACGTCGCCATGTGCGGCGCCCGTCCGCTGGCCATCGCCGCGGGGTTCATCCTCGAGGAGGGCTTCCCGATGGAGGACCTGTGGCGGATCGCCGAATCGATGCGCGACGCCGCGGCCGCGGCGGGAGTGCCCGTCGTCACGGGCGACACGAAGGTCGTCGACCGCGGCAAGGGCGACGGCGTCTACGTCAACACGACGGGCATCGGCTGGGTCGCGGAGGGCGTCGAGATCTCCCCCCAGCGGGCCCGCCCCGGCGACGCCGTCCTCGTGAGCGGCGAGATCGCCACCCACGGCATCGCCATCATGTCCGTGCGCGAAGGCCTCGAGTTCGAGACCGCCCTCGAGACCGACTCGGCGCCCCTGAACGGGATGGTCGAGCGCATCCTCGCAGCCGGCGGCGACGGCGTCCACGTGCTGCGCGACCCGACCCGCGGCGGCGTCGCCAGCGCGCTCAACGAGATCGCCGGCCAGGCCAAGGTCGGCATGCGGCTCGAAGAGGGCAGCCTCCCGGTGCGCGAAGAGGTCCGCGGCGCCTGCGAGATCCTGGGCTTCGATCCCCTCTACGTCGCCAACGAGGGCAAGTGCCTCGCCATCGTGGCGCCAGAAGCGGCCGACGCGGTCCTCGCCGCCATGAAAGCCGACCCCCATGGCCGCGAAGCAACGGTCATCGGCACCGTCGTCCAAGACCACCCGGGCCGCGTCTACCTGCGCAGCTCGATCGGCGGCCTGAGGATCGTCGACATGCTCTCTGGGGAGCAGCTGCCGCGGATCTGTTGAGGTTGGAGCCAGCTTCGTCGGCCCGACCCCTCGCAGGCCGGGACCGCGCGGATCGAATCCGCTCGGCGGGTCTTGTTGTCAGTCTTTCAAGCTGGCAACACTGGTTTGAATCCCGTTGGGGACACCAGGTCTTCTCCTCCTTTCCCCGCCTACATAGACAAGCTTAAGTCACTGTAACAGAGTGGCTTACGCGGAGGTACTTGTCTTTGCTTCTGCCCGCAGCAGTTACCGGGTGCTGCGGCGTCGTACGGCTTG
>Ga0224512_10005264_pt1 | contig 10712 bp, 8 predicted proteins | sample SF_May12_sed_USG_4_FD_169103 | JGI IMG/M metagenome (GOLD analysis project Ga0224512, IMG submission 169103) | Sediment microbial communities from San Francisco Bay, California, United States - SF_May12_sed_USGS_13 | ecosystem: Environmental > Aquatic > Marine > Sediment | place: USA: California...
GCGTTCCCAGCTCGAGAGGTTTGAGCCGGGGTCCTACGAGGGGTTCGAGCGGTACCTCGACGAGGGTCGGCACCACTACTCGCGGGCGATGGCCGGCTTCATCCGCCAGGACTTCCGAAGGGTCGCGGACCTCATGTCCGTCGGGAATCTGTCGGCGATGGTCGAGCTGCGCCTGTTGCTGCGCCACTACGCTCACGTCGGTCAGTTCTTCAGCTCTCCGAGGCTACGTGCGGCCTTCACCTTCCAGGATCTGTACGTGGGGCTGGATCCGGCCGTAGCTCCTGCGACCTTCTCCCTGATCCCGTTCTCGGAGTTGACTCACGGCGTTTGGTTTCCCCGCGGCGGGATGTACCGAATCGTGGAGGCGCTGGCTGCGGTCGCCGAGGCACGCGGTGTGGAGTTCCGGGTGGGGCACGAAGTGGAGGCCATCGAAACGAGGGGCAGCCGGGTGGTCGGCGTCCGGCTGGAATCGGGTACCGTGCTCAAAGCGGACGTCGTGCTGGCCAACGCCGACCTCTCGTACGTCCTCGAGGAACTCCTTCCCCGAGCCCCGCTCAACCGGATCAGGCCGAGGCGCCCGCTGTCGTTCTCCTCTGTTTCCTTCTTCTGGGCCCTCGATCGCGAGCTCGAAGGGCTCAGCACCCACAACCTCTTCTTGTCGAACGACTATACCGATGGCTTCAGGGAAATGGCGCGTGGACGCTCGATCCCGGACACCCCCTGCGTCTACATCCACGCCCCCTCCCGCGTTGACCCGAACATGGCGCCGAACGGATGCGACACCGTGGTCGCCATTGTCCCGGCAGCGCACCTGCGAAATGAAGCGGCAACGGACTGGGTGAGCGTCCGCGACGGAGCCAGGGAGGCCGTAATGGCCAGTCTGGCGCTGCTTGGGGCGGAGAGGGTCCGTGAATCGATCAAGAAGGAGATCAGCTTCCTGCCGAGCTCTTGGCGCCGTCGCTACCATCTTGCCGGGGGCGCCATACACGGCCTGGGTCACCAACTCTTCCAACTCGGCGCGTTCAGGCCGCACAACCGTCACTGGCGTTATCACAACCTCTACTTCGCGGGCGCGAGCACGCATCCGGGCTCAGGGGTCCCGACGGCCTTGGTCTCGGGCCGCCTGGCGGCGGAACGAATCATGGAAGGCCACGGCTCGTCGCCTGCTAGGGCGCACTCCGGAGGCCCTCTGCCGCCCTCCCCTCCACCTGCGTCTTGATGTGCTCGAGGACCCTGCGGTGGATGCGACTGATGACGTAGTCCGAGAACAGGACCCAATAGCCCTCCGGTCTGAGACGCTGCTCGTACCAGGTACTTCCCTCGAGCCGTGTGCGACCGTCTCCCAAGCCGACCAGTCGGAACTCGCCTGACTTGGCTACCAGGTAGCCCTCGAGGTGCGGCGGGTCGACCTCCCAGAACGTGAGCTCCTGGAGTGGCGGTGGACTCTCGGCCACGTCGAAGCCGAGTCGAACGGCCGGCTCCCAGGTCGTGATCGGCTCGACGAACGCACCGGTCGAAAAGACGCAGTAGCGAATGGCTCCCACGCCTGCACCCTCGATCCTCGCATGAGTAGGGTACGCCAGGCCCAACCGGAACAAGAGTCCCGAGGGCTCGGGAATCGGCGAGAACGCGACCACCTCTCGCCACACGTCGTCGGGTGACGCGGATACGACCACCGAAGACCTCACCTCTCGGAGTTGGGCAACCTGTTCGCCCGCCTCGATCGTCGCCGTGCCCGGGAGCAATACTGCGATCAGCACAGCCCCTCGAGCGGCCGTTTCGCCGGCTCGAGCAAGTTGCCGGCCCACGAGCGCTCCCATCGCGGCCACTGCGAGCCCGAGGGGAGCAACCATCATCAGGCAGACCGCCCCCTCGAATCCGATGACGAACGCGGCACCGGCCACGAGCAGCACAGTCATGGACACGACCTCCAGCGTCTCCCGTGCCGAGGCTGGGTAGCGGCGGCACAGAGTGAAGGCCGTGACGAGTCCCAAGACGAACGGAGTCCCCATGAAGAGTGCGAGCCCAAAGCTGTTCAGCCGCAGAACAGCCAGCGACATCATCCCCAGGCCGAGTGATCCACCAAACGCAATGGAGAGGAGTGCACTCGGAATCCGATCCCCGGACGGATCGAGACGGTCGCCACGGGCCTTCCCTGGTGAGCTCGGTGCCAAGGCCAGTACTGCCATCAGGATGTAACTGGCGACCGGAACGAAGAAGAGGAGACACCACCAAGCAGACCATCCGGCGTCCAGCAGCCGGCGAATCGTCATGGAGACGCCGATCCAAAGGAATGGAAGGGTCCACGCGGCCAGCGCCGGGACCAGATAGGGAGCGGAGTCGGAGAACCTCGAAGAGGTCAGCAGCGGAACGGACTGCAGATAGTCGAGAGGGGTCCAAACGGTGCCGGTTCCGAGCCCGACCAGAAGCGCGTCGACGCCGTACTTCACGATCATCAACGCCACACCATGCCGCAGGAATGCGGCTCGGTCCACGGCCTGCTCGAACGTGAACCAATACCGCAGCAACGACTTTACCTGGCCCAAAGCAACCCCCAGGTCAGAGAGGCCTTCCACGCAGAATAACCGCGACGACTCGGCTCACGTTGGCAATGTCTTCAAGGGGGTTCCCGTCGAGAAGGACTACGTCAGCGGCGTGCCCCGTCCTGATGGCACCGATCGAATCGGCTAGTCCCAAGAACGCGGCAGGAACCAGGGTCGCGGACGCAAGGGCCTCGCGTGTCGTCATGCCAGCCTCGACGAGAAGAGTAAGCTCACGTTGGAGACCGAGGCCAGGGTAGATGAAGGGGTTACCGGTATCTGATCCGGCGAGGATCGGTGCGCCGGCCTCGTTGAGTCTACCGACCAGGTCCATCTCATGCGCGAAAATGTCGCGCCGAGTCTCGAAGTATCGCCCGGGTCGGCTGCTCTGCGTGGCCGCCGCCGTGTTCCAAGATTCCTGGACGATTTCCGGGATTTCAGGCACAGCCGCCGCGTTCGGAGACGATCGGTATCCCTCCAGGCTCTTCGCCTCGAGCACGACGAGGGTCGGTGTGTTGTGAACCCCGAGCTCGACGAACCGCTCGATCAGCTGTGCACAGACGATCGGTGTGGTTTGGTGGCACATCGGTTCCAACTCGTCACGCAGGTGCTCAATTCCCACCAGGCCTGCTTCCACCGCCTCGAGAACGGTGACTTCGGCCGGCACGTGTCCCACGACCGGAAGGCCGACTTCGCGCGCGCGCTCCAACACCGAAAGGAACGCCTCTCGCGGCAAGAGCGTGTAGACCTTGATGAACTCGACACCGGCTTCCGCGAGTCGGTCGACCGCCTGACGCGCCTCCGCCGGGGTCTGCAACGCGATAGAGATACTCGGATCGACAGGCTCCGGACCGTCCAGGATGGGTCCGGCTGCGATGATCCGGGGCCATGTCAGGGTCTCGGATCCCGAGCTACTCCTGACCCGTTCGAGAACCGCCAACGTGCCGCCCATGTCTCGGATCCCGGTGATCCCAACCCTGGCGAACGCCGGCAGGAAGGATCGCGCCACGGTCGAGTCCCAGAGCGCGTGGACATGCATATCCCAAAGGCCGGGGATGGCATAGAGGCCCGTGCCATCGATATCGGTCGCGGCCCTCGCCGACGTGGTCGTCGGTCCCGTTTCGATTCGGAGGATTCGGCCCTCGTCAATCAGAATGGTGCGGCCCGGACTCACTCCACCGGTCGCGATATCGACCACCGCGACATTCCTGATGACCAGGTCGGCTTCAGGCCTCCGATCGCAGCCCCAGAGGGGTCCGAGAAGGAGGAGCGCGCAAAAGAAAAGTGGGACGCGTTTGGCCATTAGCTTGTGGCTTCAGGGGAGCCGGTCGAACGGTCTCGCGATTCTGCGGCGCGGCTTGCCTGCGAACAAGGGGCGCGAGCCGAACGCGAGTGGTCGACCGGGACTGCGGATAAGCGGCGATCGTGGCGATCGTCGTCGTGAGCGCGGGGCCCACTGTTTCCGCGTCGTCAGTTGGCAGCAAGGCCTTCGAGGACGCGGTCGAGCTCGGCACGATCCAACCACCGGCCCCGAAGACCTACTCCGACGATTTCGGACAGCGCACCGAGGTCCTCGAAGGGATTCGCCTCGAGCAACACGAGATCGGCCGGCGCCCCGACCCCGATGTCACCCGTCAGGGGATCCGCGCCCTGCTCGACGCCGGGGCCACTCGTAGCGGCCCACAGCGCCGCGTGTAGCGGCAACCCGGCTTCCGCCAATAGCTCGACCTCACGCCGAAGGCTGAAGCCCGGGACGAGCCCGGGGCCTGCGAAGTCCGTACCGGTTCCGATACGGGCTCCCGCTTCATACGCTATGCGCGTAAGGGCCTTGCCGATCTCGACCAATCCGACCCGCAGTCGAATCACATCGGGATCGCGATCGCTCTCGCTGGGAACCAATTCCTCTCGGTAGGCCAAGCGGCCGGAGGCCGACAGATAGTCCCACCCGTCTGGAGGGGTCTCGTACAGCTCCGCTCGGTGGGCACGGAAGTGGTACGTATAGAGCGTTGGGACGAACAACGTGCCTTGGCGCGAAAAGCACTCGACGAGCGCCGGGGCCTCGGTCTCTAGCCACGGCTCCATACCGCGGAAGGCCTCGATCTGCGAGTCGAAGCCCGCTCCATAGACTCCCTCGAATATCGTCACGATATGATCGATCGACCCCTGGCCGCGCTCACAGGCTTCGAGCGGAGAAACCGTGACGGGAACGTGGCCAACAACCTGGAGACCCGCTGCCTCCGCGGCTTCCAGTAGCGCGAAGTAGGTTTCGCGGCCCGTCTCGTTGTGGGTCTTGATCACATCGACGCCGATGGAATCCAGAAGGGCTACCGCAGCTCTGGCGGCGTCGGGATCGCCGATGAGGCGATGATGGTCGCCGAAGACCCCACCGTTGAGCGTGGGCCCCGCTCTCAGGATTCGTGGGCCGAGCGCTTCACCACGGTCGAACCTACGCCGAGCCGCTTCGACCTCGTCGAGCACGGATCCCATGTCCCGAGCACCCGTCACGCCCTGGGTAACGAGCAGGGGCCCTGCGCTCGGGTCGGCGAACGAGAAGTGCGTGTGTAGGTCCCACATTCCGGGCATCAGAAACCGTCCGGTCGCTTCAACCACCCGTGCTGCGGACGGAGGAGCACCATCTGTGGATCGGCGGATGTCGACGATCCGTTCACCCGAGATGAACACCGACCGGTCGTGCTGGACCGAACCGTCGCGCGGAGAAAGTAGGGTCACGTTACGGATGACCAGATCCGCCACCGGCTCGCCGGCATCCGACCCGCAGCCCTCCATGAGGAGGAAGCCAAGGGCGAGACAAACGAGGTTGCGGCTGGTGTTCATTTGGGCGAAGACTCGTTCAGAGGCTCGACAACGCAGGCGCGGACCACGCCGCTCAGGCCCGTACGCGATCCGGACTACCGCGGGTTTCGCCGTTTGGAGAGTATCCGCGGCCGGGTTGCCGCCCGTTGGCGCCCACGCTATCGGCTCAACCGCTATAGGTGATCGAGTGTATCGTTTCTCGAGTCGTACAAGGTGGTCCGGGGTGGGCATCCTCGCAGGATTGATGGTCGCTGCCTCCTGCGGTCCAGGCGACTCGAACGAGATCGTTGAGTCGGATTCCGCCGTGGCGGGTGTGAGTCGCCCAGCCGCAGATGCCCACCTGCACCTCCGGACCGCTGCCACCGCCGAGTTGATTGAGCGGATCGAGCCCGGATCCGGCACGGAGCCCACCTTGGCGGCCGATGCCATCGCGGCACTGGATGCCGCCGGAGTCCAGCATGGACTCGTCCTGTCTCTGGCCTATCTCTTTGGGGCGCCGGGCGTCGATCTGCCCGACGAAGCCGCGTTGGTACGGGCCGAAAACGACTACGTCGCGGCTCAGGTCGGGGCGTACCCGAACCGCCTCACTGCGGCCTGCAGCGTCAACCCTTTGGCATCCTACGCCCTGAGTGAGATCCGCAGGTGCCTCGTGGACCTGGAGCTTCGAGTCCTCAAGCTTCACTTCACCAATTCCGGGGTGGACCTTCGATCCGAGGCTGACCGGAACCGGCTGCGCCAGGTCTTCAGCCTATTGGACCGCCACGACGCTGGGGCCTTCGTGCACATGCGCGGCACCGCCGAGGACTATGGTTCGGAGGACGCCCGGTACTTCATCGACGATGTCTTGGCTCGGGTCCCCGGCGTTCCGGTTCACATCGCGCACATGGCGGGCTGGGGAGGCTATGACGCCGCGACCGACAGCGCGCTGTCGGAGTTCGTGAAGGCGATCGAGGAGGGCCGACTGGACCCCGCCAGGATCTGGTTCGGGCTGGGAGCCGTCGTCTTCCTGCCAGAGGCGGCCGGTGCCGATACCACCCTCGCTCGAACCGTCCGAGAGGCGAATGGTCAGCTCGCGCTCCGGATACGCGCGCTGGGACTCGATCGGGTCACGTATGGGACCGACTGGCCGGGATGGCCGCCCGTGCCGGAGATGGAGGGCCGAATCGCGGCGAACATCGAACTCGTGCGTGCCGCCCTTGGCCTCGATGCCGCGGAGCTTGCGGTCGTCTTCTCGAACCTGGGCCTGCTCGAAGCGACGGGCCGCTAGGACGGGAGCACGTCCGCCACGGCCGTGGATGCACTCGTGAGGCCCTGTCGATCAAGCCTCGCCGTTCAGTCCGCCGCTCGCTTTCTGGCGATTTGCAGCTTCTTCAGGCTGGAGCCGCTGAGCTCCGATTCGTGGGGCTGCAAAAGGCGCACGACATCTTCATAACGCTTCTCTCGCATGGCATCCGCAGCGTCGTGCAGCGCAGTGCGCAACTGCTTCGCGGCGAGGAACGCTGCGCGCTTTTCTCGGTCACGCGCACGCACCTCGGGATCTGGTGGCTTCGCCAGCTCATAGGCTGAGACCGCGTACGCGAACTGCGACACAGCCGCCGGAACGTTGCGCACCCCGAGCTCATCGATGGATTCTCGGATCCACCCACGGATGTCCTGAAGGGCCGGGCGCACTGCGTCGACAAACGCATCTACCTCCGCGGGAGCGTGCGCGCGAAGATGATCGATAAACAGCTGCTGAGGGGCGCTTCCCGCGATGGCCCACCGTTCGACCAGCGGGATCAACGGGCTCAGGTTGGCGGGCACCTCGGTCGGGTCGACCCGAACGTCGGCGCCGCGCTCGAAATCGAGCCTCTGCGCCGCCCGTGCCGCAAAGTCGCCCAGGGTGAGGATGTCACCGGGGCGGATTTCACGTCTCGGGCCATCGCCTCGTTTGGGCACCATCTCTCGCGCCTCCGAATCAGAGCCCTCACGACACTAGGACCAACGCCCCGCAGCAGCAATCGCCCGTCAGGCGGACCTCATCGAGTCCCACTCGTCTTCCAAGCGCTTCCTGCGATTCGGCAGGCAGGTGGGGCAGAACACGCGCTTCCCCTTCCCAGTCGGCATCAGGAGTCCCGCACCGCATTTCTCGCAGGGCTGACCCAAGTCCTGGTAGGGAAAGAACCAGTCACACGAGGTGGTCGGCAGCGATGCCGCCAACCGAGCCATCTCTTCCACGGGGTAGAAGTTCGCGAGCCGAAGCTCCCTGAGAGAGGTCAGGTCGGCCAGCGCCTGTAGCGAGTCGTCTTCCGGCTTGAGGTTGGTCAATGACAAGAAGCGTAGAGACTCGAGCTCACGGATCGGCTCGAGCGAGTCGACGCGCATTCTGGTCCAAACGGAGCCCGAGACATCGAGCACCTCGAGTTGGGTCAACCGGGCGAGTGGCTCAAGTGACCGGACCTTGGGGAAGTGCTCGAGGCTCAGGCCGCGGAGCTGGCGCAGCTCGCCCACGGGCTCGAAGCTGGTAACCTGCGTCGCGCCGTCGAGCCGTAGGACCTCGAGGTTGGTGAACGGTCGGAGAAAACGGAGGTCCGACGCAGACAGAGCATCCAGGTATAGCGCGCTCAGCTGCGTGCACGCCGAGATCGCCGAAACGATGTTCCTCTTGGTATTCACACACCACAGGCGGCGAATGGCCGAAAGCGACGGGAGGCGTTCCAGATGCTTCGTCTCCCCGAGCAACGTCACGTCCCGGACGTCTGCCTTCAGGCCGGCGAGGTCATTGGTGGCTGCGGGCAGACCCGCCAGCCTGGGAAAGACGTCGTCGAAGTCCACGATCGATACGGCCTACCGCGACGGCAGCGACTGCATTTCAGGCGGCCCAGCCCCCGAGGCATGACTCAGAAGCCATTCAACGAGCTCTCCGTTGTCGACGATTGACCACGTATGCGGCGACGCACCCTCTGCGTAGCCCGCACGCCGTGCGTGGGAGGACACCAGTTGTGCGCTGTCGTTGCCCAATACCCGTAGCTGGTTGATCAGCGCCGCGAGATCGATCGAGTTCATGTCGTAGTAGCTCTTGCGGCGGTTCTCGATCCACCAGTCGACATCGGGCTCATGGTACGCCCGGATCGGCAGGTCGCGCAGATGCGCCGCGTTCCCCCCATCTGGCGCACTATGGGAGAACGGTGAGAACTCGGCGTATCGCGCCGCGGCATGCTCCGGCGCTCCGCCGAGGTGGGTCTCCAGAAGGTAGGTCACCCAACGCCCCTCATCCGCTGCGGCAGGATGAAACTCCAGCTTCGCCGCCCTCTGCTCCGTCTCCCAAAGGCGCGCCATGTCCAGCGGCGCGTCGACGACGGCAACGGCAGCGAGACGAAACGGGCGGGTGTCTCGGCTCGCGCTCAGGTAGGCAGCCAGACGCAGCGCACGCGTGCCGCCCAGCGACAGCCCGGCCAGGAAGACCGGCGCGCCCTGGAGGCCGACATCCGCGAGCACCGCGCCGATCCGATCGGCGAGCTCCTCCACCTCTATCTCTTCGAACAAGAAGTCCAAAGGGTCTCCGGTCGTGATGTGGAGCACGGCCAGGTTTCGGCCAAGAGCTTCCGAGTCGAATGATCCCGGCTCGAGCTGGAGAGGCGACGCCTGAAACCGTCGTGGGTCGATGAACACGGCGACACCTGCAACCGTGGCGGGGGCCCCATCCGGCAGGAGGAGCGAGTAGCCCCGCTCCGTCATCGGAATGCGCCGCTCAGACTCGGGGCCGATCCTGAGGAACCCTTCGACGTTTTCGTAGCGCTCGACGACCTGCTGAGCCAAACAAGGTCTTATGCAGGCCGTCAGTCCAAGACCCACCATGAGGATCAGTCGGATCTTTACCCCCTTCGCGCGGTCCCAAGGTCTCGTAATTCTGCTGCCGCACCTTCGCGTCCGCCAGCGAGTGTAGCGAGGTCGTCCTACCGTTTCCCCCACAGAAGGGCCGTCTTCCGATTGACCTGGTATCGAGCTACGATGCCATGAGAAAGGGCAGATGCTGACTTTGTTGTCCCCCGGTATCGTGCCAGACCATTGTTCTAGGAGGTTGGTGGGATGATCCGTGCGCTGCTCTACGATCCGTCCGACGGGCGCCTCACCGACGGCGGCGCCGAGTTGATCGACGCTTGGGAACGAACTCCAGCCTCCACGATATGGGTCGTGATGGAGAACGAGGCCCGTGAACAGGAGGAAAGCCTCTTATCGAAGCGCTTCGGGATCCACCCCCTCGCGATAACCGACGCGTTTCGCGACCGCCACCCGCCCAAGATCGAACAATTCCAGGACAATACGTTCATCCTGATGAAGGGCCTGGATGCCAGCTCGACATCGCTCGATTTGGACACGATCCAGCTGTCGCTGTTTGTCGGCGAACGTTTTCTCGTAACCCGCAGCTCGGGGCACTCAGTGAGTACCGCGAAGGTGGTGGCCGAGCTCACCTCGGGTGCCCTGCCTCCGGATATCTCGCGGCCAGCCATCGCACTTCGCCTCTGCCGGACCGTGGCCGACCGCTTCCTACCGCTCCTGCTCGCCGTGGAGAAGCGGTTGGAGGAGATGGAGACGGAGATGCTCGAGAGGCCCAGCGACGAGCTGCTTGGCGAACTGGTGCGGCAGAAGGGCGACCTCAAGCGCGTGTTGCGGATTCTCCAGTACCATGCCCAGATCTTCACGTCCGCGACCTCGAACGCGCCACAGCACCTGGCCGGCCATGATCACGAGCTGATCGACGTACAGGAGCAGCTCGACCGCCTGCTGAGCCTGGCGCGTCTCTACTATGAGCTCACAGACGACCTGATGAACGGATACCTCTCGCTGTCCGCCCACAGACTCAATCAGATCATGCAGACGCTGACCATCGTGACCGTGATCTTCGTGCCGATCACGTTCATGGCCGGGGTCTACGGCATGAACTTCGAGTTCATGCCGGAGCTCGGCTTCCGTGGCGCCTATTTTGTCCTGCTTGGGTCGATGCTTACGGTTGTCGCCGCGATCCTCGTCTTTTTCTACCGCCGAGGCTGGATTGGAGGCCACCGCCGCGGTTGAGTTGCTCTAGGCATCGGCATGCCCTAACTCGTTGCGCGTGAGTTTCGGGCCGCAGACAGTTCCGGCACGGACGAAAGGCCCTTCCACACCCGATCCTGTACGTCATCCACGAATAGTTGCAAATGTGGGAACGGGATCTGTATCCCGGCTTCGTCGAGGGCCGTCTTGGAGGCCTCGAGGACGCGGGAGAAGATCGTCCGGTTATGCTCGCCGCTGTCGATCCACACGCGCACGGCCAGGTTGACACTGGAGTCACCCAGTGCGAGCACCACAACGTCGGACGCGTGGTCGGCACTCAAGCCG
>Ga0224512_10005265_pt1 | contig 10709 bp, 13 predicted proteins | sample SF_May12_sed_USG_4_FD_169103 | JGI IMG/M metagenome (GOLD analysis project Ga0224512, IMG submission 169103) | Sediment microbial communities from San Francisco Bay, California, United States - SF_May12_sed_USGS_13 | ecosystem: Environmental > Aquatic > Marine > Sediment | place: USA...
GACTTGAGTCTCAGGAAGCCGATCAGCGTGATGGCGTGGGACAGCGTCCCGATCTTGTTCGGCAGGCTGAACATGGCGGAGTTGACGAGACGCAGCACCGCGGCGGTCAGCGCCGGGTCGGACTCGATCACTTTCTGCAGCCTCGTCGATGTCGCCTCGGTCGACTCGAGCAGCGCGAGCACCCTGCCGGCAACCTGCGGCATCGGGGGAAGCTGCCCCATATGGCTCGCGACCTCGGCCGCGGACACTCTGGTGTCGGTCGTCATCGCTTCTCCTGACCGTCGTCGCCGCGCCCGAGGAGTGCGCTCGCCAGCGTTGCCGCCGAGGCGGCGTCGGCACGTGCCGCCTGGCGATTCGCGGCCGCCACCTCGCGGTGCAGCTCGTCGCGGACGATGGCGATCTCCCGGGGTGCCTCGATGCCGACGCGGACCTGCTGTCCTTGGACGTCGAGGATCTTGACGCGGACGGCGTCGCCGATGATCAGCGACTCACCGGCCTTGCGGCTCAGGACGAGCATGGCTGGGACCTCCCTGTCCCTCTTGATCGGATGCGGTCAGCGCGTGCCGCACCGGCCAGCGCGGATCCTCGAGAATGACCTGAGTGCCGAGCATGCGCTGCGGATTGATGAGCAGCGGCGCGCGGAGATTGACCGTGGCCTCGGACGCCGACGCGACCGTCACGGTCGCCAGCAGGACGCAGCCCGAGGCGGCGGCGGCCCCGACCTGGCTCAGCGCCGCGTCCGGCAGCTCGGGATCGTAGCCGTCGACGACGCAGCGCGGGTCGACGACCAGTAGCGTCAGCGGCGGCCGGTCCTGCGAGCGAAGCCAGAAGAACGGCCGCGCCTCGGCCAGCTCGGCGAGCTGCCAGTCGTGCGCCCGGTCGAGGCCCGGCATGGAGCTCGCGAAGTGGATCGCGGTGCGCTCCGCAATCGTGGTGGGCGGATCGAGCACTCCGACGGATGTCGACGTCTTGTCGCGAGTCACGGCGTCATCCCAAGAGCTCGAGGAGCGTGGGTCCGAACAGGCGCGCGCCGGCTTGCAGCGTCAGATGTCACTGAACCCGTCGTCCTCGGACCCGGCGAGCAGCAGCTCTTCGTGCATCAGCGCCTCGGCGACGCGTGTGCCGTCGACGTGGTACTGCCCGCTCGCGATCTCGTCGCGAAGCTGCTGCACGAGATGCCCCCGCACGTCGGGGATGTCGGCGATCCCGTCGCGCAGGCGCTGAATCTCCTGGGCGGTGTCGGACAGTTGGACGCTGTCGCGACCGTCCGTTCCTGCCGCCCGACCCGCGCGCGCGGACTCGCTGGCGTCGGCTGGACCGGCCTCCTTCGCCCGGATCATCAGGTCCTTCAACCCGGCGAGAGGGTCTGAGCCGTGGACCTTCATCAACTTCATCTCCGGCGCCGCGGTCCGTCGGACCCTCGGCACGTCATGGCTTTTCATCCGACTTATCGGTCACTTTCGTCCCGGCTTGAGCCCCTCCCGATGAAATGGGAACCCGTCCGAACGATTGGCGACTCCCGGCATCGGCTCGGCCGCGGTGGGGCCCTCCGCCAGCGCTGGGTTCGGGCCGCCATCGAGCCGCGCGAGCCTGTCGCGCAGCGATCTCTCCGCGACCAGCTCCTCCCTCTCGGCGCGGGCGACCAGCTCGTCGAGGGGCGTGCCGACGGTCGGCGCTGCAGGCGCCGGCGCGCTCTTCGCCGCCCGCTCGGCACGGCGGCGCGCGCGCCGGGACTCTCTGTCGGTTGTGCCCGCGACCGCGCTCTCAGCCTTGCGGCCGCCGGCGCGCGCGAGGAGCAGGATCGCGCCCAGCATGACCACGTTGAACCCGAGCTGGAGCATCAGCAGCTTGTCGATCATCGAGGTCCCCCTTCGTCGAGGATCTCGATGACGCGGAATCCGAACCTTCCGTTGATCACGACCAGCTCGCCGGTCCCGAACGGGCGGCCCTGCACGTAGAGAGTGACGACGTCATCGCCGTCCCGGCCGACGGGGACCGCGTCCCCGACCCGCAGCTCGAGGAGCCGCTTTAGGTTCCACGCCAGCTTCCCGAACCGGACCTCGACAGGCAGCTCGAGTCTCTCCAGGAGCGAGCCGTTCGCCCCGCTCTTGCCGCCGGACGTCTGGCGTTCCGCTACCGAGAGGTCACCGGCAGCCTGCTTCGTCGCATCTTCCGGGCCCCCGTCGGCCACGGCGGTCGCCGTGCCCTCGACGTCGCTTCTCTTCGTCTCGTCGCTCACGTGTCGTCTCCTGATGTCTTCTTCCTGTTCGTGGCTTCTCGCAGGGGCGACCCCTGCGCGCTGAACCGGTCGAGCTCGAACCACCGCTCGTCGGCCGATCGTCTGAGCCGCCCAAGCCCGAGCAGCTCGCCGTTGCAGCGCAGCGCGAGCGGCTCCGCCTCCAGCACCTCCAGCTGCACGACCTGTCCGGGCAGCAGTCCGCGCAGGTCGCCGATCGACAGCGACGCGCCGGTGATCGTCGGCTCGAGCGCCACGCTGACGCGGGCCAGCGCGTCCTTGAATCGCGCGGGGGTCTCGCCCCGGTCGGTGACCGGCGCCTCCGCGAGGAACCGGTTCGCGAGCTGGGGTGTCATCATCAGCCGGCAGACGGCGTCGCCGTAAGGCGTGATGAGACGGAACAACGCCGTCGCCAGGACGCCGCCGCGCGCCGCCAGCGCGCCCAGGACCGGGTCCTCCTCGATGCCGCCCGGCCGCAGCGGCGCCAGCGAGGTGTAGCGGTCGATCCGCCGGATGACTCGTGCCAGCGACGAGTGCAGGAGCTGCATCTCCACCGTCGACAGCGTGCGCACGCCGTCGTGTCCCGTGCCGCGCCCACCCTGTGCGCGATCGACGATCGCGAGGCCGAGCTCGGACTTGACGGACAGGCCGCCGATCGGCTCGCCGTCCTCACCTTCGATCAGCTCCAGGGGCTCCGACGGCGCGAGCGTGCCAAGGACGGTCGTCGCCGGCTGCTGAACGAGGCCGGTGAACGAGCCGCGCACAGGCGTGTCTGCCGCGAGCAGCAGCGTGACGGCGTCGGCGATGCAGGGCGCCAGCTTGTCACAGGCGGCGCGCACGAGGCCGAGCCGCGATCCGGCGAGCACCAGCGGCGCCCTCAGGTCGTACGGCAACTCCATCGATACGTCACGGTCCGTCTGGCCCGACTCGAACGAGGACAAGAGCGCGTCCACCTCGTCCTGGCTCAGTAGCCTGCTCATGTCGCTCCTTCAGACGCATCGGCGTCTGCGCGCATCACACCGGCTCCGGCACGGCGAGCCGCTCGGAGATGCGCGAGCGGAGGCGCGCCACCGCGCGCCTGTGGATCTGGCACACCCTCGACTCCGTCACGTCCAGCACCTCACCGATCTCCTTGAGCGTCAGCCTGCGGTCGTAGTACATCCCGAGCACCAACCGCTCGCGCTCGGGGAGGTTGTCCACCTCCTCTTCGACGAGGGCGCGGCGCTCCTTCTGTTCGACGCACACGAGCGGGTCGGCCTGGCTCGTCGCAGGGTCGGCGCCTTCCTCATCCGTGTGCGGAAGCGCGCCGAGCCGCACTCCGCGGGCCTGAACGTACAGCGCCTGCAGCTCCTCGATGGAGAGCTGCAGCTCCTCCGCGATCTCGTCGTCGCTCGCCGGCTGATTCGTGCGGCGCTCGACGCTCGCGATTGCCTGCTCCAGCTTGCGTCCCGCCCGGCGCAGCGAGCGCGGCGCCCAGTCGCGGCCGCGGATACCGTCGAGAATCGCGCCCCGGATGCGCGCCTCGGCGTACGTCTTGAACCGCACGTTGTGCGAAGGATCGAAGCGGTCGACGGCCTCGATCAGCCCCACCAGGCCGTCGCCGGCGAGGTCGTCGTAGTCGATCGGACCGGCGAGCCGCGAGCCGATGCGGTGCGCCAGGTACTTGACGAGCCCGACATGCGCCTCCAGCAGGCGATCGCGGGCCGACGAGCCGGTGGTCTTCGCCTCGGGCGTCCACTCGACGTTCGGGTCGACCAGCGGCGTCTCGCGCTCTTGGATCTCCCGCCGCATCAGTGAAGGACCTCGTCGCGAGCGCGCTCGACGCTTCCCTCGAGCTGGACGGCGCCGCGCATGCTTCCGCCCGCGAGGAACGCGATGCGCAGCGCGAGCCGTTCGAAGCAGCGGCTCGCGGGCGCGAGGGGATGGGCCAGCACGACCGCGCGCTGGCGCCGCGCGGCGTCGGCCACCGCCTCGTCGAGGGCGACGTGGCCGTCGAGCGCGATCGTCGCGCCCATGAACTTCATCGCCGCCGTCGCTATACGGTCGTGCACCCGCCGCGCGTCCTCGTCGTTCTCGACGCCGTTGACGACGAGGCCGACCTGCTGGTCCGCGCGGTATCGCCGCGCGACCTTGATGGCCGCGTAGGCGTCGACGAGCGCCGCCGGCTCCGGCCACGTGACGAGCAGCATGCGATCGGCGAGCAGAATCAGCTTCGACACCTGCTCGCCGATCCCTGCGGCGGTGTCGATGAGCAGCACGTCGCAGCCTCTCCGCAGAGAGCCGAGCTCCTCCTCCAGCCGCAGGAACTCCATGCCGCCGAGGCGCGTCAGCTCCGGAAGGCCCGAGCCGGCGGGTACGACGCGCACGCCGCAAGGACCCTCCAGGACGATCTCTTCCAGGGGGACGCGCTCGCTGAAGAAGTGCTCCAGCGTTCGCTTCGGGACGAGCCCGAGCAGAACGTCGATGTTCGCGAGCGCCATGTCGCCGTCGAGCACGGCGACCGAGAGCCCTGCCTGCGCCAGCGTGAGCGCGAGGTTGACGACGGTCGTCGTCTTGCCCGTGCCCCCCTTGCCGGAGGTCACGGCGATGGTCAGCGGCCCTCTCGCCCGCTCGACGCTCGTCGACGTCGTCCGCGGCCCGTTCATCGCAGTGCCTCCGCGAACGAGGCGGCGAGAGCTTGTTTCGTCTGCGGTGGAAGCGCCCACTCGGCGAAGCGATCGGCATCGACCAGCTCCAGGTCTTCGGGCACGTCCGGGCCGGAGCTCAGGTGCACGAGCGGCAGTCCGGCGCCGAGGACCGCGCTGGCGAGGCCGCCGCGGCGCACCGCCTCGTCGACGCGGGTCGCGCCGAGCGCCCCCGGCGAGAGCAGCCGGAAGCGGCCCACGATCTGCGCGAGAGCGTCGGGCTCGGTGTCCGCAGCGAGCAGCAGCTCGATCTCGTCGCGACCGACCCCGGCGAGCTGCCACCCGAGCTTCTCGACCAGCGCCTCGTCGCCCTGGGAGACGCCGGGAGTGTCGAGCAGCACGAGGCCGCCGTCGCCGACCTCGGCGCGCGCGGCGTCCAGATCCCCTGGCGCATGGACCAGGCGGAACGGCAGCTCGAGGATGCGTGCGAAGGAGCGCGCCTGCTCGGCGCCTCCGAGGCGGCGGTCGTCCGCGCTGGCGATCACGACGCGCCGGCGGCGAGAGCGGCACTCTCGCGCGGCGAGCTTGGCGACGGTGGTCGTCTTCCCGACCCCGGGCGCGCCGACGAGGGCGAGCACCGACGCGCCCGTGAGACACCCGAACGAAGGCGGGGGCAGCAGCAGGGCGAGCAGTGTGCGCGCGTAGGCGAGCGCTGTCCGCGGCTCGGACAGTGCCCGCTCGTCGAGATTGGCCTGCGCGGCGCTCCCGATGCGCTGCGCGACCGCGCTCGAGAACCCCTGCACCGTGAGCGCGTCGCACAGAGCGGCCGCCGCCGTCACGAGCTGGCTGCGCGGCACCGCGGCAGCGGGACGGGGCGCGCCGGCGCCCGGCCGCTCCGCCATGGCGAGCACTTCGACTCTTCCCGAGGCACGGCGAGTCTCCAGAACGGCCGCGTTCGGGCCGAGCGCCTCCCGAACCAGGTTCAGAGCCTCCGAAGCGGACGGAGCACGGAATGTCTTCACCAGCATTTCAGGCCACCGTCACGACCGCGCGGAGGGTGACATCCGGCGGGATCTCGAGCGTCGAGAGAACGCTCGTATGCGGCAAATGCTGCCGCAGCAATCGCGCGAGGTTCGGCCTCAGCCGCGGCCCGACGACGATCGCGACCCGGCTCCCCGCATCGGCCACGCCCGCTGTGATGCGCGTCACGATCTCTCGCGCGCGGGCGGGAGAAAGACCGGGCGCCGAGGTGTCCTGATCGCGCGGCGCGAGGGATGTCGTCAGCTCCTCCTCCGCGTCCGGCGCGAGGGCGACGGCCTCGAGCACGTTCTTCCCGTCGACGAGGGGTGCGCTGAGTGTCCGGGCGAGAGCCCTGCGCACGGCCTCGACGAGGACCGGCGTCTCGCGGGTCTCGTGCACGGCGTCGGCGAGCGTCTCGACGATCAGGGTCAGGTCCTTGACCGGCACACGCTCCTCGAGCAGCCCCTGCAGCACGCGCTGGAGCTCCCCGATGGTCATCCGCTCGGGCACCAGCTCCGAGACCGCCTTCGGCGACGTCTTCTGCAGATGGTCGAGCAGCCGCGCGGTGTCATCGCGGCCGAGCAGCTCGGCGGCGTTCCTGTGGATGACCTCCGAGAGGTGGGTCGAGAGAACGGACGGCGAGTCGACGACGGTGTAGCCGGAGCCGCGCGCCTCGTCGGCCTGCTCGGGCGCGATCCAGACGGCGGGCCGGCCGAACGCGAGGTCCTCGGTCTTCTCGCCCTCGATCTCCCGGGTCGCGCCGGCGTCGAGCGCGAGCATCCGGCCGCGTGGGATCGAGCCGCGCGCGATCGGCACGCCGCGCAACAGGATCTCGTAGCCGTCCGCGGGAAGCTGCAGGTTGTCGCGCACGCGGACCGGCGGCAGGACGAATCCGAGCTCCGTCGCGATCTGGCGCCTCAGATCCTTGACCTTGTCGAGGATGCCGCCCGGGCCGGTCGCGCCGACGGCGGAGATCAGGTCGTAGCCGACCGCGACGCACAGCGGGTCCACTCCGAGCAGGGGCTCGATCTCGGCGTCGGCGTCGGCGTCGGCGTCGGCGTCGGCGGGCGCAGCCTCCGCCGGTTCCGGCAGCCCGGCGCGTTTCGCCTCCGCGCGCCTCGACACCTGTGAGCCGGCGAAGGTGACGGCGGCGAGCAGCAGGAACGAGACCTTCGGCAGGCCGGGAACCAGCGCCAGCAGGAACAGTGTCGCGGCGGCGATCGCCAGCGGCCGCGGACTGAACAGCAGCTGGCTGAACACGACCTGGCCGAGGTTCTCCTCCTGCGCGGCGCGGGTCGTGATGATGCCGCCGGAGACCGCGACGAGCAGCGCGGGGATCGCCGTGACCAGCCCGTCGCCGATGGTCAGGACGGAGTAGGTCGTCACCGCCTCGCTGACCGGCATGCCCTTCTGCATGACGCCGATCGCGAGACCGGCGCAGATGTTGATCATCGTGATGAGTAACGCGGCGACCGCGTCCCGCTGCGTGAACCGCACGGCACCGTCCATCGAGCCGAAGAACTCCGCCTCGTTCTGGATCTTCGCGCGCCGCTCGAGCGCCTCCTTCTCCGAGATCAGCCCGGCGCCCAGGTCGCCATCGATGGCCATCTGCTTGCCGGGCATCGCGTCCAGCGTGAACCGGGCCATCACCTCGGAGATGCGGGTGGAGCCGTGCGTGACGACGACGAACTGGATCACGATCACGACGGCGAAGATCACGAGACCGACGATGAACGACCCGCCGACGACGAAGCTGCCGAATGCCTGGATCACCGATCCGGCGGCGCGCGTCCCCTCGTCGCCGTGGCCCAGGATCAGCCGCGTGGATGCGACGTTCAGCGCCAGCCGGAAGAGCGTCAGGAGCAAGAGCAGCGAGGGGAACGCGGAGAAGTGCAGCGGGCCGGGTACGTACATCGAGGTGAGCAGCACGACGATGCTGGTGGCGAGGTTCACCGTGATCAGCACGTCGAGCGCGCCGGTCGGCAGCGGCACGATGATCAGGCCGAGCGTGACGATCACCGCGACAGGCAGCACGACGTGGAGGCGCGAGCCGGCGGGCAGCGGAGAGACCGTGGCGGCGACGCTCATCGTGGCGCCTCCGTCTCCTGCTTGACCTGCCGAGCGATGCGCCCGCGCCCCTTGGCCGGCACGACGGCCGCGCCGGTCTCGACGCGGTCGCACTCGAGGGCGACGGCGGCGTGGACCGGATTGGTGGTCGCGGCGTCGGGTTTCCTGACGTCCGCGGTCGTCCGCCGGCGCGACGCCTGCCGTTGCCGCTCGCGGATGCGGCCCTTGAGCAGCGGGGCGCCCTCGTGCTCCTTGAGCTCGTCCTTGACCTGCTGCTTGGTCATGAACAGCTTCCTGCGCCAGCGATAGCGCGTGAAGCCGACGTCGATCAACGCGAGCGCTGCGCCGAGCAGCAAAGCGCGCACGAGGGCGCGCAGCGCGATACCCATCGTCCCGGTGAAGATGCGTCCGGGCTCCTCCAGGGCGAGCCCGGCGACCGCGTCCCACTCCGGCACGAGCACGACGAAGGCGACCGCCGCATAAAGCGCGACGCGGGCAACCGCCTTGACCCCCTGGAACAGCTTGTCCAGCGTGATGAAGTTCTTGAGGCCCTTGACGGGATCGAGTCGCTCGAGCTCGAACGGCACCGGGGTCTTGCGCGGGTGGAATCCTGTGTGTGCAATCTGCGCCACGACCGCCACGACGATCATGATCGCCAGGACAGGCGCGCAAAGGGTCATCGCGCCGGTCGTCGCCCCCATGAGCCGGTCGAGCAGCGCGTCGGCGCCGACGGGGCCGGCTGTGGCCGTGAGTCCGTTCCGCACGCGGTTCATCGAGCCGGCGAGAAACGCGCCGCCCCCGAAGAAGGCCCACCCGAGGAGCACGGTCAGCGAGATCGCCTGGCCCACCTCGACGCTGCGCGGGAGGTTGCCCTCCTCGTACGCCCGCTCGATCCGGCGACGGGTCGGCCGCTCGGTCCGCTGCCTCTTGTCCGGCTTCTGCGCCATGCCGTCCGCCTCCCCTCGCGCCTACGGGGTCGCTGCGACGGCGCGCAGGAAGCCGGCGGCGTCGCGCAAGGTGCCGTCGGTCGCCTCGGCGACCAGCGGAACGATGACGTGGAGAGAGAAGCCAACGGCGAGCAGTCCGACGATGAGCCGGATCGGGGCCCCGACGATCAGGATGTGCATCTGCGGCACGGCCCGCGCGATGAGCATCAGCATCAGGTCGACCAGCAGGCCGGCGGCCACGATGGGCGCCGCGAGCCGGAAGCCGAGCAGCACGACCCGGCCGCAGATGTCAACGGCTCCCTCGATCCAGGGCCCGCTCAGCGACGCCGCGCCAGCCGGTACGATCTCGTACGAGCGCGCGAGGACCGCCAGCATCTGGTGGTGCCCTCCGATCGCGATGAACGCGAGCACGCCGAGCAGGCGGTACAGCGTTCCGAGCGTCGGGATCGTCAGGTTCGTCACCGGGTCGAGCAGCGTCGCGATCGCCAGCCCCGTCGGGTATCCCGCGAGCCCGCCGGCGTACACGGTCGCCTCGACGATCATCCGGCCCGCGAATCCGAGCACGAGCCCGATCAGCGACTCCGTCGCGACGAGCTTCAGGAGCCCCGTTGACGGATCCGGTGCGGGAACCACCGGCGCCAGCAGCACGACCAGCACGACCGCGACACCGATCCGGATGCGCCTCGGCAGCCCGTCGGCACCGATGACCGGAGCGACCGCCACGAAGGCGCCCGCGCGCAGGATCAGCGCGAACCCGGAGAGCGCGTCCTGCCACGGCAGGCTGAAAGAGACGGAGTCCACGTCAGGATCCGATCGTCGCGAGCAGCGCCAAGATCCTCGTGGCGAAGTCCATCAGGAGCCGCAGCGTCCAGTGCATCGACACGAGCAGCGCGAGAAAGACGGCGAGGATTTTCGGGATGAAGGTGATCGTGATGTCCTGGATCGAGGTCGCGACCTGCAGGACGCTGACCAGCACGCCGACCAGCATCCCGGCCATGAGCATCGGCAGCGCGCAGAGGATCGCCACGCGAATCGCCTCCCTTCCGACCATCACCACCGTCATCTCGTCCACGAGCTCTTCTCCGTGTCGTCCGAGTGCGTGGTCACTGGAAACCGGCGACGAGCGAACCTGCGATCAGGTTCCAGCCGTCGACGAGCACGAACAGCAGGATCTTGAACGGCAGGGACACCATCGCCGGAGGCAGCATCATCATTCCCATCGAAAGCAGCACGGAGGCGACGACGAGGTCGATCACCAGGAACGGAAGGAACAGGAGGAAGCCAATCTCGAACCCGGCGCGCAGCTCCGAGATCACGAAGGCGGGAATGACGACGCGTATCGGTAGATCTGCCGGCGTGGCGGGCCGCTCCATGCGCGACATGCCCACGAACAGCTTGAGGTCCGTCTTGCGCGTGTGCTGCAGCATGAACTCCTTGACCGGAACGGACGCCGTCTGCACCGCCTCGACCACGTCGAGCTGGCCTTCCTCGTACGGTACCCACGCCTCGGCGTGAATCTGGTCAACGACGGGCGACATCACGAACAGCGTCAAGAACAGCGCGAGGCCGAGCAGCACCTGGTTCGGCGGCATCGACGGCGTGCCGAGCGCGTGGCGCAGGAAGTGGAACGCGATCACGAAACGCACGAACGACGTGGTGAGCAGGAGGATCGACGGCGCGACGGCGAGCACCGTCAGGAGCATCATGATGCGGACCGCCGTCGAGCCGGCCGGGCCCGTCGTCGGGTCGGCGATCGTGAGCTCCAGCGACGCTTCGCCGGGCGCGGCGAGGGACGGTGCGCCGATCGCACGGCAC
>Ga0224512_10005267_pt1 | contig 10708 bp, 7 predicted proteins | sample SF_May12_sed_USG_4_FD_169103 | JGI IMG/M metagenome (GOLD analysis project Ga0224512, IMG submission 169103) | Sediment microbial communities from San Francisco Bay, California, United States - SF_May12_sed_USGS_13 | ecosystem: Environmental > Aquatic > Marine > Sediment | place: USA: California...
GCCCTGCTCGCGCAGACTGATCCCGACCATCGCTTTCGCGGCAATTTTCGCCAACGACATACCGGTTGCCTTGGACACGAACGGCACACTGCGGGAAGCGCGCGGATTAACCTCCAGTAAATATATGACGCCGTTCTGAATCGCGAACTGGATATTCATCAGACCAACAACATTCATCGCCCTGGCCAGAGTAATAGTTTGCACGCGCAGCTCGTCCTGAATCTCGGCCGTCAGTGTGGCCGGCGGCAGTGAGCAGCCGGAATCACCGGAATGGATGCCGGCCTGCTCAATGTGCTCCATGATGCCGCCAACGAGTACTGCTTCGCCATCGCAAATCGCATCGACGTCGACCTCGACAGCCTGTTCCAGAAAACGATCCAGCAATACCGGACTTTCATTGGATACCTGCACCGCTTCTCGCATATACGTTCGCAAATCGTCTTCGTTATGCACAATTTCCATGGCGCGCCCGCCAAGCACATAGGACGGACGCACGACCAGTGGAAAGCCCACTTCCATGCCCATCACCACGCCTTCTTCTTCCGTGCGAGCAATACAATTCGGCGGCTGCTTCAGACCCAGCCGCTGCAACAACTGCTGGAAACGCTCCCGGTCTTCGGCCAGATCTATCGAATCGGGCGTGGTACCTATGATCGGTGCCCCCGCATGTTCCAATGCTCGCGCCAGCTTCAGCGGTGTCTGGCCACCATACTGGACGATGACGCCCTTGGGTTTCTCGACGTCAATGATTTCCAGGACGTCTTCCAGCGTGAGCGGCTCGAAATACAAACGGTCCGATGTATCGTAGTCGGTCGAGACAGTTTCCGGGTTGCAGTTGACCATGATGGTCTCATAACCTTCCTCACGCAGCGCCAAAGCGGCGTGCACGCAGCAATAGTCGAACTCTATACCCTGACCGATCCGGTTCGGCCCGCCGCCGAGAATCATTATCTTTTCGTTACGGGTCGGCTCGGCCTCGCATTCATCTTCGTACGTCGAATACAGATAGGCGGTCGAGGTTGCAAACTCCGCAGCGCAGGTATCTACGCGCTTGTAGGTCGGACGTAAATTCGCCTGGGTGCGATGCTGGCGGACCACGCTTTCCTCGGTGCCGATCAACCTGGCCAGTCGGCTGTCTGAAAACCCTTTGCGCTTGAGGGCCCGCAATCGCTCTGGCTTCAGCGCGCTCAAGCCTTGCTCGCGAATCTGCTGTTCAGACAAAACCAGATCTTCAATTTGCGCCAAAAACCATGGATCGATGCCGCTTAGACTCGCAATTTCGCGCCCATCGAAACCCAGACGATAAGCGTCGGCAACATACAGGAGGCGGTCGGCACCCGGCATCTTTAGTTCCATGCGCAAGCGATCCAACTCATCATCCGACGGGTTGTCCGGACAGAGCTCGACCAGACCGTCAATACCGGTTTCAAGACCCCGCAATGCTTTTTGCAGCGATTCCTGAAAGACCCGGCCAATCGCCATGGTCTCTCCGACAGATTTCATTTGCGTCGTCAATCGATCATTGACGCCGGCGAACTTCTCAAACGTAAATCGAGGCACTTTAGTGACCACGTAATCGATGGTCGGTTCAAACGAAGCCGGGGTCGCGCCACCGGTGATATCGTTGCGCAATTCATCGAGCGTATAACCAACCGCGAGTTTTGCCGCCACCTTCGCGATCGGGAAACCGGTCGCCTTCGATGCGAGGGCCGACGAACGGGACACGCGCGGATTCATTTCAATGATCAGTACACGTCCGTCATCAGGGTTAACGGCGAACTGGACATTCGAACCACCTGTTTCGACACCGATACGGCGCAACACGGCGATTGATGCGTCACGCAGCGCCTGATACTCCTTGTCGGTCAGCGTCTGGGCCGGGGCGACGGTAATCGAATCGCCGGTATGCACACCCATCGCATCGACGTTTTCGATCGAACAAATAATGATGCAATTGTCGTTTTGATCCCGCACCACCTCCATTTCGAATTCTTTCCAGCCAATCACGGACTCTTCGAGAAGCACCTCAGTGGTTGGCGACAAATCCAGACCACGATTCACGATGGTTTCAAATTCTTCGCGATTGTAGGCGATGCCACTGCCGGACCCGCCCAGCGTAAATGATGGTCGGATAATAGTTGGATAACCGATCGACATTTGTACTTCAAAGGCCTCTTCGACGCTACGTGCAATCGCGGCCGCAGGCACTTCAAGCCCGATCTCCTGCATCGCGTTACGAAATAAATCCCGATCCTCCGCCGTATCGATGGCCTCCCGGGACGCGCCGATCAACTTAACATCGTGTTGCTTCAGGACGCCCTCGCGGGCCAGATCCAGCGCGCAGTTCAGCCCCGTCTGGCCACCCATGGTCGGCAGCAATGCATCCGGCTGTTCCTTGGCGATTATCTTTGCCACGGTCTGCCACCGCACCGGCTCTATATAAATGGCGTCAGCCATTTCAGGATCCGTCATGATGGTTGCGGGATTGGAATTCACCAGAATGACCCGGTACCCCTCCTCTTTCAGCGCCTTGCAGGCCTGCGCACCGGAGTAATCGAATTCGCAGGCCTGACCTATGACGATCGGCCCTGCGCCGATTATCAGAATGCTTTCAATGTCGGTGCGTTTAGGCATGCTCTGTGCCGCCCGCTTGAGCATGGAAAGCCGCGCGCCGCATCTGCATGAGCGTGATGAATTGGCCAAACGTCTCGCGCAGGTCATGCGGGCCCGGACTTGCTTCGGGATGACCCTGAAAACCAAAGGCAGAACAATCAGTTCTGGTAATGCCTTGAAGTGAATTATCAAATAAAGAGCGGTGCGTCGGACGCAGCGTCTCGGGCAGCGAATCCTCATCGACGGCGAAACCGTGGTTCTGACTCGTAATCGACACGCGCCCGGTGTCGAGGTTCAGGACCGGATGATTCGCGCCATGATGCCCAAACTTCATTTTTATGGTTTGGGCGCCGCTCGCCAATGCCAGCAATTGGTGGCCCAGGCAAATCCCGAATACCGGCACGCCTGACTCGAGAATCTGGCGAATAGCCTCAATTGCATAAGCGCAGGGTTCCGGGTCACCCGGACCATTGGACAGAAACACGCCATCCGGCCCGAGCGCCAGCACCTGCTCGGCCGGCATCTGCGCCGGTACGACGATGACGCGGCAATTCTGCTCTACGAGGATACGCAGGATATTGCGCTTGATGCCGAAATCGTAAGCCACCACGTTGTAACTCGGGAGGCGTTTTCCGGGCAATAAATGGGATGGCGGCCAGTTGGACCCGAGCCCCCATTGATAGGAATCCGGCGCGGACACGATCTTGGCTAAATCCATACCGGCAAGACCTGGAAAACGCTTGGCGTCCGCGACCGCAGCGTTTTCATCGACTTTGCCGCTCATGATGCAACCCGACAATGCGCCCTTGGTTCGCAATATGCGGGTCAGTTTGCGCGTATCGATCTCAGCGATTGCAACCAGATTCCCGCGGCGCAGAAATTCTGCAAAATCCAGTTCCGATCGCCAGCTGCTGGACGCTATCGGCAGGTCCCTGATCACCAGGCCCGCCGCGTAAATCTGACCGCTTTCATGATCATCGCTGTTGGTCCCGGTATTGCCGATATGCGGATAGGTCAGGGTAATGATCTGCCGACAATAAGAAGGGTCGGTCAGAATCTCCTGGTAACCCGTCATGGACGTATTGAAGACCACCTCGCCGATGGTCTTACCCGGCGCACCGATCGACACGCCATGAAAAACCGTGCCGTCTTCCAATGCCAAAACGGCCGACTCGGTCACTGACTTAACCTCACTTTATTCGGCATCTGTCTGCTACGCGCGCATATACAAAGCGGGAGGGACCCAGGCCTGGGTCCCTCCCGCCGAAATTTAGAATTGGGACCCGGCGTATTGTAAACGACCGGCCCCCCCGAAGTCATCGCCCGTCGAGGCCCAGAACATCGTGCATCGAAAACAAACCGGCCGGTTGCGCGACGATCCAGCGCGCCGCGCGCAGCGCGCCACGGGCAAAGGCCGCCCGGTCCAATGCGCGGTGCCTGAGTTCAATGATCTCCTCATCGGCCGCCAGCATCACGGTGTGGTCGCCGACAATACTACCGGCCCGAATCGACGTGAAACCGATACTGCCGGGCCGGCGTGCCGCGCTGCTGGAATGCCGATCATAAACCGCCGATGTCTCAAGGCTCGTGCCCCGTTCGTGCGCTACCGTCTCACCCAGCTGCAGGGCCGTCCCGGACGGTGCATCGAGCTTCTTGCCGTGATGCGCTTCGGTGATTTCAACGTCGTAGTCGTTCCCTAGCGCGCGACTGGCCAGGCGGACCAGTTCTGTTAAGACATTAATGCCGACACTCATATTTCGGCCATAGACGATCGGGATACGAGCCGCACTTTCTTCAAGTACCGCATGCTGTTCGGCAGACAAGCCCGTTGTCCCCATAACCATGGCCGCCTCTGCCGCGACGCAGGCAGCGACGTTTTGTGGAACGGCGACCGGCAGCGTGAAATCGATTGCCACCTGACAGCTCGCGACGGCCGCAGATGCGTTGTCGGTCACCACGACGCCGAGCGCTGGCATCCCGGCAACGCTGCCGGCGTCCTGGCCGATACTGGCATGGCCGGGTTCGGTGGCGGCGCCGACGAGCTGCAGATCTTCGGCTTCGGCGATCAGCCGACAAAGCGTCTGCCCCATTCGCCCGGTCGCGCCGAAAACAGCGACTCGAATCATGATCCGATATTCTCAAAAAAACGGCGCACGCCATCTTTCCATGAACTTGTGCGCGGCCGGTGCCGATCGCCGCCGGAGGTCAATGCGTCATTAAACTGCTTTAGCAGGTCTTTTTGTTCTGCGGTTAACTTCACGGGTGTTTCCACTTCGACGCGACAAAAAAGGTCTCCAGTCGTCGAGCTGCGCACCGGCTTGACACCCTTGCCCCGCACCCTGAAAACTTTGCCGGACTGTGTTTCGACGGGAATTTTCAGATTGACCTCACCATCCAGCGTCGGCACCTGCACCGATCCGCCGAGTACCGCAGCCGAGAAACTAATCGGCACCAGACAGGAAAGATCGGCACCATCGCGCTGAAATATCGGATGCGGCCTGACCCGTATGTCGACGTAAAGATCTCCGGGCGGCCCGCCATTCTCTCCGGCCTCGCCTTCACCCGATAAACGGATCCGATCACCGTTGTCCACACCGGGCGGTACTTTTACGGCCAGCGTCTTATTGCGTTGCGTGCGGCCGCGACCGCGACAGTCCGCGCACGGTTCCGCGATGACCTTGCCGGTGCCTTGGCAATTCGGACAAGTTTGCTGAACAGAAAAAAATCCCTGTTGCCGGCGCACCTGGCCGTGCCCCCCGCAGGTCGTGCAGGACACCGGGCTGGTACCTGGTTTGGCCCCGCTGCCCGAGCAAGTCTCGCAGCTGACATGGGTCGGCAAGGTGATATTTGACGTATCGCCGAATACGGCCTGTCGCAAATCAAGGTCCAGTTCGTAGCGCAGGTCGGCTCCGCGGAATACGCTGCTGCGGCTGCGGCGTCCGCCACCGAAAATATCGCCGAATACGTCACCGAAGATATCGCCGAATGCGTCCGCGGTGTTAAATCCGCCCGCGCCACCTTCGAGACCCGCATGGCCAAACTGATCATAGGTCGCGCGCTTCTGCGGATTCGAGAGGGCTTCGTAAGCCTCTTTAGCCTCTTTGAATGAAGACTCAGACGCCGCATCATCGGGATTGCGATCCGGATGATGTTTCATCGCCATGCGACGGTAGCTTTTCTTGATGTCGGCTTCCGTGGCTGACCGGTCAACACCGAGCACCTCGTAGTAGTCACGCTTGGCCATTACTTCAGCTACCTACCTCGTACCGCCATGAAAGTCAGACACGACGAAGCCGCACCTTTGAAAGGCGCGGCTCGCACAGCTTTTGCCGTCAGGACTTACTTTCGTCTTCCTTAACCTCTTCAAATTCAGCATCAACCACGCCTTCATCGGCGGCGCCTCCGCCAGCGGCGCCGCTATCCGCTGCCGCACCACCGGCTTCCTGCTGCGCCTGCTCGTAAGCTTTTTGCGCCAGACCCGCCGACGCCTCGGCCAATGCCTTGGTTTTGGTCTCAAGCAATTCCTTGTTATCCGCCTTCAAGGCATCCTTGAGATCCGATACGGCTGCCTCCACTTGCGCCCGCTCCTCGGATGTCACTTTATCGCCAAGCTCCTCCAGCGATTTTTCAGTCGCGTGCAGCAAGCCATCAGCTTGATTGCGCGCGTCGACCAGTTCGCGGAATCTCTCATCTTCTTCCGCGTGCGCTTCAGCATCGGCAACCATGCGCTCGATTTCATCATCCGCCAAACCACTGCTGGCCTTGATAACGATCTTTTGTTCCTTGCCGGTCGCCTTGTCTTTAGCAGACACATTCAGAATCCCGTTGGAATCAATATCGAAAGTCACTTCGATTTGAGGCATGCCGCGCGGCGCCGGCGGAATTTCAGCCAAGTCGAAGCGCCCCAGTGATTTATTGTCCTGCGCACGTTGGCGCTCACCTTGCAGCACGTGGATCGTCACCGCTGTCTGATTATCGTCGGCCGTAGAAAATGTCTGGCCGGCCTTCGTCGGAATCGTCGTATTCTTGTCTATCACACGCGTCATGACGCCACCCAGGGTCTCGATGCCCAGGGACAATGGCGTAACATCGAGCAACAGTACGTCTTTCACGTCGCCCGCCAACACACCCGCCTGGATTGCAGCCCCAACCGCAACCGCTTCATCAGGATTCACGTCTTTACGCGGATCCTTGCCGAAGAAGTTCTTGACCTCTTCCTCGACCTTGGGCATGCGCGTCTGACCGCCGACCAGTATGACGTCATCGATTTCGCCGACTTTCAGACCGGCATCAGCCAATGCGATTTTGCAGGGTTCAATGGTCCGGCCGATCAAGTCGTCAACCAGCGACTCCAGCTTGGCCCGCGTAAGCTTGATACTCAGATGCTTCGGACCGCTGGCATCGGCCGTGATATAGGGCAGATTCACTTCTGTCTGCTGTGCCGAAGACAACTCGATTTTAGCTTTCTCACCCGCTTCTTTGAGGCGCTGCATGGCCAGGGGGTCTTGGCGAATATCCACGCCGCTTTCTTTTTCAAATTCACCCGCCAGGTAATGAATAATGCGCAAATCGAAATCTTCACCGCCGAGGAAGGTATCGCCGTTGGTCGCCAACACTTCAAACTGGTGTTCGCCATCGATCTCGGCAATCTCGATGATGGATACATCGAAGGTACCACCACCCAGATCGTAAACAGCAATCTTGCGATCACCGCGCTTTTTGTCCATCCCGTATGCCAGGGCGGCTGCGGTCGGCTCATTAATGATGCGCTTTACATCGAGACCGGCGATTTTGCCGGCATCTTTGGTTGCCTGACGTTGTGAATCGTTGAAGTAAGCCGGGACCGTGATAACCGCTTCAGTCACGCTCTCACCGAGGTAATCCTCAGCGGTCTTCTTCATCTTCATCAGCACCCGCGCCGACACTTCGGGCGGCGCCAATTTCTTGCCGTTAGCTTCGACCCAGGCATCTCCATTGTCGGCCTTGACGATTTTGTACGAAACCATGTTCATGTCCCGCTGCACGACCTCGTCTTCAAAGCGGCGACCGATCAGCCGTTTGACGGCAAACAGCGTATTCGCCGGATTGGTCACGGCCTGTCGCTTGGCGGCCTGCCCGACCAGGATTTCGTCATCCTTGGTAAACGCCACGATCGATGGCGTGGTGCGATCACCCTCACTGTTTTCGATGACTTTGGCGTCTTTGCCGTCGATTATCGCGACGCAGGAATTGGTCGTTCCCAAGTCGATACCGATCACTCTTCCCATGGTTTTCTCCAAAATCCGTCAAATAGATATAAATACTTCGCTAACCGCGATGTTCAATTAAATGGGGGGCTGCGCGATGCTTTTCAAGCAGCGCCACGGCTTATTCGGCCGAATCATCCGGTTCACGCGCCACCACCACCCGTGCCGGCCGCAGCAACCTCTTGTTGAGTTGATAGCCCTTTTGAATAACGGCCAGCACCGAGCCCGGCTCGGCCGTATCAGACGGTTGCATCGTCATCGCCTCGTGCACCTGCGGGTCAAACGGCTCGCCCTCCGGATCGATAACCTCGACGCCATATTTTTCAGCGGCCCCGAGCAACAGCTTGTAAGTCGCCCGCTGGCCTTCCAGCAGGCTCTCCAGAGATGCGCTCGATGCTGCCTCGAGACCCATCTCGAGGCTGTCGATGACGCCCAGAATTTCCGCCGCAAATCCCTCAATACCGAACTTACGCGCATGTTCCACGTCACGGACCGTGCGTTTGCGCAAGTTCTCCATGTCCGCCGCCAGACGCAAATATTTGTTGAGGTTTTCTTCCGCGGCCTGCTGCGCGGCCGCCAGTTCATCGCTGGGTTCTGCCTCCGCGTCTGCGGATTCCGGTTCCTTGTCCAGGCTAGCCTCGTCGGGGACTGCGGTCACAGCGCCCTCCTGTTCCGGGGGCGGATCGCCGGCAGGCGCGCCGATGTTGTCCGTCATTTGATTCCTCCGTGCATACCACACCCGCTGGCGCGTCCCCGCCAACCGGTAACTTCACTGCTATTTGGGGCCTACTGGCTCGAATTCAAGGCCGCACCCACTAATTTGGCCGTAATATCAACGATCGGAATGACCCGTTCGTAAGCCATGCGAGTGGGCCCAATCACCCCGAGCACCCCGACGATGTCGTCATCCACCCGGTAGGGCGCTGCAATGACGCTGCACTCGTCAAAGATCTCAAAACCCGATTCTTCGCCGATGAAAATCTGCACGCCGTGCGCGGCAATGCTTCGATCCAGTAATCGCAGGATCTCCTGCTGCTGGTGAAATGCCTCGAATAAGTGCTTCAGCGTGTCGATATTCGACAACTCATTAAAATCCATCAGCTTGGTTTCCCCGGACATGACGAATTCCGCGTGTTCCTTGTCCGAGCCGAAGGCCATCTGGGCTATGCTGATCGCATCGATCATCATTTGATTCATAGTCTTGCGGGTATTCGACAACTCGTCGAGAATCCGCGTCCGTATGTTAGTCAAATCCCGCCCGGCGAAATTCTCATTCAGATAGTTCGCAGCGCGACGCAATTCGTCAGCGCTGTAATCTCGATCCATATACAGGATGCGATTCTCAACCTCGCTGTCATTGGTCACGAGAATCGCCAGCACGCGTCGTTCCGACAAAGGCAGAAATTCCACCTGGCGCAAGATCACGTGAGTCTGGCGCGGAATCGTGACAACGCCGGCCAGGCTCGTCAGAGCCGACAAGGCTGATGAGGCAGATTCGGCGATTGATTTCGAATTCAGCGGTACTTCGTCGACCAGCCGATGCTGTAAACGCGCGACCTCCTCCTTTGCCGGCGGACGCAGCTTAATCAACGTATCGACAAAAAAACGATACCCTTTGGCGGTTGGCACGCGACCCGCCGAAGTATGTGGTGATGCGACGAAACCCAGATCTTCGAGATCCGCCATTACATTACGAATGGTGGCCGGACTGAGCTCGAGCCCCGATCTTTTGGACAGGGTGCGCGACCCGACCGGATTGCCCTCTCTTATATAGTGTTCGACGAGGATCCGCAGAATGCGTTGCGCGCGGTCGGAAGGTTCAAGAATTGTGCGGTCGTCGTTCATCCAGTCATGCGTGTTTTCAGGTTGCCGATCCGTCAAGCTATCAACGCAACTTCTGTGTCGTCAAGAGCCATACGTCAAAACGGGTTTATTTCGCGTTCCAGCAGCCACAAAGGCCTGCCGCGACCGCCGGAACATTAAGTAAAACCCCGCTGTATTGCTGTGCAGAGTCAGCATCCGCAGCGCTGTCGTCCCGCAACATACGCTAAACATGCAGGCCAATGGATTGCGGGCGCAATTTTCCGCTTGCGGGTGCCCGGGCATCGGACCCGAAATTGACCTCTTCAGACCAGACCTGAGCGCGCGCAGCGGGGATCATTGCAGACATTGCAGACCGTCAGGAGGAACCCCGATGAACGAACGGATTCCGTATCAACGCTGGCTGAATAACCCCGAGCGCCGTGTCGGGCGCCTGCAGCTGCTGCTAACCAGGGCAGCGGCCGTGGTTACGGGCGATTGCCGCCATGGCGAATACAAAGAACCGCGAGGGACCGAACGCCGCAGGCCGGTGCGAAAAACGCCCGGGCAATAATCCAGCCGGCACGCCATAGATCGAGCCAACCATCCAAGCGGACAATTCTCTGACCCGCAGGTGGTGATCGGGCCTGCATTCCCCTTGCCATGCAAATCCCGGCAGCGGTAATGTTGCCCCTATGTCATCCCGATTCAAGACTATTGCCGTGATGGGCAATTTCGATGATCCCCAGGTTCTGGAGTCGATCCGGGTCCTGGCCGGCCACTTACCGGCCAAGGGCGTGCGGCTGCTCGTCGATGCGGCGGGATCGAGCCGGAACCTGCCGGAGGTGATCGAGCGTATACCGGCCGAAAGTCTGACCGAACAAGCCAGGCTGATCATCGCGGTCGGCGGCGACGGCGCGATGCTCAGCGCGGCGCGCCTGGCGGCCAAGACCGGTATCCCGATGCTGGGCATTAACCGCGGACGGCTCGGCTTTCTTGCCGACGTCAGCCCCACAGACCAGCTCGAACCGCTCGATCGACTCTTGGCA
>Ga0224512_10005268_pt1 | contig 10708 bp, 5 predicted proteins | sample SF_May12_sed_USG_4_FD_169103 | JGI IMG/M metagenome (GOLD analysis project Ga0224512, IMG submission 169103) | Sediment microbial communities from San Francisco Bay, California, United States - SF_May12_sed_USGS_13 | ecosystem: Environmental > Aquatic > Marine > Sediment | place: USA: California...
GTTCTTGCCAATCCATCTCCGGCCGGACCGGATCGCTGACGGGACAGAACGTGTCGAATCCCTTGGCTCGGGTCCATTGCCCATCGGGCCGCTGGAGGTCGCGTGCGGTCACGTCATTGAGGCAAACGTACAATCCGATGGCCGCGGCCGCTTGGTCCGGGGTGGCCCGGCGAACCCGTCGCTCGATGACCACGCCGATTTCGGCTTCATGATCGACCCTGGCGGATTGGCTCGGAATAACAATGGGCTCGCCATTCCCAACGAGGGCACTCGGGGGCTTCAGGAAGAGGAGCGGCCGCTCGGGAACCTCGTTCCCCAGCTCGGCAGCATGGGCCGGATAGTTCCTACCGACGCACACGATCTTCGAGGGATGCACGAGGGTCACCAGGTGGCTCCAATTCCGTGCCGGGCAAAGAAGTCTTCACACGCAATCAGCACGTCACGCCAATGCCCGACGATTTCGGTCGCGGGCGGGAGTCCCGACCGAATCACGTTGCCGTAGCGTTTCGTGAGAATCCGCGGGTCGAGCAGCAGTACCACTCCGACGTCCTGCCGCGAGCGAATCAGCCGCCCGAACCCTTGCTTGAGCTTCAAGGCCGCGTGTGGCACCAGGTACTGCCAGAACCCGTCACCGCCCTCTTCGCTGATGCGTTCCAGCCGGGCCGACGTGACCGGCTCGGAGGGGACTTTGAACGGCAGCTTGGTGAGGACCAGGGCCCGAAGGGCCCGACCCGGCACGTCCACCCCTTCCCAGAAGGAATCGGTGCCGAGCAGGATGGCATTCCCCGCCTCGCGAAAGCGGCGGAGGAGCGCGTCGCGGGGCGCCTCCCCCTGAACCAGCAGCGGCCATTGGACTGGGAGAGAGGCCCGGAGCAAGTCGCCCACGCGTCGCAGCGCGGCGTGACTGGTAAACAGCACGAACATCCCGCCATCGGAGGCCGCGGCCAATTGCCCGACGATCTCCGCGGTGGCGGCATCATGACCAGATTCATCCGCCCGCGGGTCCGGCATGTCGTTGGGGATGCCGAACAGGCATTGGCCGGTGAAGTCGAACGGCGACGGCAGTATTTCCCGCACGGTGACCGGCGACGGGGCCTCGGCCAGTCCCAACCGGCGTTCCAGGAAATCGAAGTCACCACCCGCGGCAAGGGTGGCGCTCGTGAGGACGACCGTGTCCAGCCGGTCGAAGATGAGTTCACGCAGGATCGGGGCAAGATCGAGCGGAACCGTCGCCAGCCGCACGTGTTGGCCACGCTGCCCCCACCGCTCCATCCAGCGCACCACCGGGTCTCCGCCCGGCACCGGACGGAGTGTGCGATTGAGTCCGTCCTCTTGGCTCTCGAGCCGGCGGTACAGTCCGCGCAGTTCCTTGAGCAACTGTTGCTGCCGTTCCGATTCCTCGCCTTGGGCGAGGCGGTCCGCGATTGTTTCGACCAGGTCCTTGATCTGCCGAAAGGCGCCGACCGCGCCGTCCAATTCGACGGCCAGACCTTGGGCCCAGATCTCGTCGGCCTGGAATTCGTCGGCCAGTCGGAGCGTCCGGCCCGACACGTTCGCCAAGTGTCCGTGCAATCGCGCGAACAGCGCGTCGGCCATCCGCCGGGCGGTGGAGAGGGCCGGGATGAGGCGCTCCCTGAGGAGGTCCAGGCTGGCCCTGCTCAGGAGATCGTCACGCGCGGCCAATTCCTGAGCGAGCGCCGGCGCCAGCCCCTTTCCATTCCGCTCGAATCGGCCGAGTAATCGTCGCACCCCCCAACTCGTGACCTGGGTCCCGAGATGCTCGGCCGCGACGTCCTCGAGATGATGGGCTTCGTCGAGGATGAGTCGTCGGTAGGGGGGCAACACGGCGGCTTCCAGCCAGTTGTCCTGAGCCAGACGCACCGAGAGATCGGCGGCGAACAGATGGTGATTCACCACCACCACGTCCGCTTCCGCGGCGCGCTGACGGGCCTGAAAGAGGAAACACTTCTGATACCACGAGCACTTGAGGCGGGTGCAGAGATCCGACTCCGCGCTGACCTCATCCCATACTTCCATTGCCGGGGTGAACGGCAAGTCGCTGAGCGTACCGTCTGCCGTGTGTCCCGCCCATTCGACCACGGTGAGGAGTTCCTCGAGCCGCTCCGGCTCGAGCAGCGTCTGCTGCGCCGACGCCGCCTGCTCCAGCCGCGCCAGACAGAGGTAATTGCGCCATCCCTTGAGCAACGCAAATGTCGGCGTGTGGTCGGCGCACTGGAGCGCGTCCTTCAGCAGAGGCAGATCTTTCCCAACCAATTGCTCCTGCAGATTGATGGTGTTGGTGCTGATGACCGTGCGCTCGGAATTGGCCCGGGCCCATGCCAACGCCGGAACCAGGTAGGCAAACGACTTCCCCACCCCGGTCCCGGCTTCCAGGACCTGCACCCCGCCTTCGTTGTAGCCGTCGGCGATGTAGGCGGCCATGTCGCGCTGGCTCGGACGATCCTCGAACTGGCCGAGCACACGGCTGACGGCGCCGTGTTCGGCAAGGGTCCCGACCACGTCGAAGGGATCGATCGCGTTGGTGACCCGTGGGACAGGGACTTCGGTCACGACGTACAGTTCGGACGCGTCGTTATTGATGATGCCGAACCCGATGCCGGCCTCGTGGAGCCGGACGGCGACACTCAAATCGGCTTGCGACGGCTCGAGTTCTCCGGTGGGATGATTGTGGAGCAGCATTTGACCCCGGCTCGCGACACCGGGCAGGGCAAGCACCATGTCGGGCGTCCCCCGAGACACCGCATCGGCCGAAACGATGATCCCTTCGCCGTCGAGGTCGGCCACGAAACAGACCTCACGGCCACCGGCGCGACCAATCTCCGCCCGAAGACGGGCACACGTCGCGCGGGCAATTCGTTGCACCGGGCTCGGCAGAGGAGTAGACATGGCCCGGAATAGTAAGGGGGAGGTGGGTTGGGAGGCTATCGGCTGCTTGAGGGAGTAGGGAGTAGGGAGTAGGGAGTGGGAAGTGCGAGCAACGAGTAAGAAGTGAGGAGTAAGGAGTACGAGGTAAGGAGGATCCCGCTGCTCGGAATGACAACGTCCGCAGAGTCCGACTCCCTACTCCCGGCTCCCTACTCCCCGGGCCGCTTTCAGCGGCCCCTCACGTCTTCAACTCGCGCTTCTTCGCTGCCGGGAACAGAACGTTGTTGAGGATCAGGCGATAGCCGGGTGAATGCGGGTGGAGCGAGAGATCGGTTGGTGCATCACCGATCTGATGTTGGGGGTCTTCCGGGTCATGTCCTCCAAAAAAGGTCCACGTGCCCTGCCCCTGCTCACCGTGAATGTATTTGACCCACGGCGTCCCTGCTTCCTCGGCAAGCACGGTCAGGCTCGGCTTGAGCGTGTGACGCGTGAAAGAGGTCGTCAGGCCGTAGAAATCAGGAATGACTTGGCGATGGTTCTGAACCAACATGGTGGCAACCGGGTCGATCTTCGCACTGAAGCTGAACAAGGTGTAGGAACCAAGCGGTTGCCGCAGCGCCGGTGCGTTGACCTGGTGGCCGTCGATGTCCGAGAACTGCGACACCGTCGGGCTCAGCACCAGTCTCGCATCTCGAAATGCCAGGGCCTGGGTCCAGTCCATTTTCGCCGAGGCATTGGGGTCCATCGGATTGCCGTCGGCATAGTTGGCCGCAATGTCGACGTCGGCGCTGGCGAGGGCCAGGTCGATGGTCTCGGTCGCCGTGCACATCGCAAACAAGAACCCACCCTGATCGACGTACGCCCTGATCGCTTGGGCCACCGCACGTTTGAGCGCCGGCACGGTCGGGAACCCGAGCTGCCGCATCATCCGTTGATTGCGATCCACCATGTCCGCGAGCCATGCCGTGCCGGCATAGTTCAAGAAGAACTTGGAGTATTGACCGGTAAAATCTTCGTGATGCAAATGCAGCCAATCGTAGCGACGGATGGTATCGCTCAGCACATCCTGGTCCCACACCTTCTCGAAAGTGATCCCGGCGTATCGAAGCGCCATAGTCACCGCATCGTCCCATGGCGGCGCGTTGGGCGGCGCATATACCGCCACCTTCGGCGCCTTCTCGAGCGGGACGGCGTCCATGTTGGCCTCGGCGATCTCGGCCCGAATGTCCAACAATTCGCGTTCAGCGAGCGGCTCGAGCGTGACCCCGGCCAGTTGCGCATCGCGCGTGGTGGTGGAGTCGGCTGGAACCAGGAAGGCGCCACCACGGTAATTGAGGAACCACTCGCCCTGCCCCCCGCGTTCGAGGAGCCGGAACGCGACACCGTAGGCCTTCAGATGGTCCGTTTGGGCGTCATCCATCGGCACCAGCCACCACGGGGCTTCGCGCGGCGGCACGCCGAAGGTGCGCCCAAGCGGCGAGAGAACGGCGAGCCCCGCCGCCGTCCCACGGAGGAAGGTGCGCCGCTTCATGTTCGCGGAACCGCCCCACGCACCGCATCGAGCAGCCGCCGGGCTTGCGGCACCAGGGCGCTGCCCGAATAGGTGATGATGAGATGTTCGAGGAGCTCGATCGCCTCGTCGACCCGCTCGAGGCCGACCAAGAGGCGCGCCAATTCGAGTTCGGCGGCCGGAGCCGTGGCCAGCGCGTCGGCGTTGTCCGCCATCCGAAAGAGCCGCTCTGCCTGATCGGTCCGTCCACGTGCAGCCTCCACACGGCCAGCCAGCAGATACACCTCGGCCCCACCAGCACCAAGAGGGAGCCTTTCTGCTACGGCCACGAGTGCCCGAAGCGCCGTCACCGTATCCCCTCGCTCCAGCGCCGACAGCCCTTGGCCCAAGGCTGGAAGGCTGTCGGCTCGAATCGGCTGGATGAGCGCGAGCAGCGCCGTTCTCTCCGCCGCGTCCTCGCGCGAGCCGGCAAATGGCCCCGCGGCCTGCAGTCGCTCGAACGCGCCGCGAAGGTCGCCGCGAAACAGACGTACCTTCCCCGCAACGGCGAGCCCCTCCACGGATTGGTCGTGCGCGACGGCCGCCTCCGCGCGGTCCAGGTTGCCGGCATCAATCCATCGAACAGCAAGATCGCGCCATGCGTTCGCCACGTCTTCCCCGTTCAGGCCATCTTGATGTCGCTCTAATCGCTGCTCCGCCTCTGCCAATTTCCCTTCGGCTGCGAGGACCTTGATGAGCGTGAGGGTCGCACCGGCCGCAAGGTCCGGTGGTGCCGCCTCGTCCTCAGCCAGTCCGGCCAGCATCCGGCGGGCGGCGGCGGCATCACCGCTCTCGGCGAACGACCGGGCAGCCTCGAGTCGAAGGCGGGCATTCTGCGGGCCGGCGGTCCGCTGTGCTATGGCCTCGAGAATCCTGGCGCGAACCTGTTTCGCTTCGTCCCCTTGCTGTGCCCGGATCTGGTCCAGGAACTGTCGGTAGGCGTGAACCTCGGCGTCGGCACCTCGAGGAAGGTTCCGTTCGAGAAGTTGGAGCCCCGCCAACGGCTCGCCCCACTCTGCTTGCAGGCCGGCAGCCAACTCACGTCCCACAGGTGCACGCGCCGCGTTCAGCGCTTCGAGGATTTCCGGGCGCGCCTTCGCGGGCGCCTTGCCGAGCGCCGATTGGGCCGCGCTTCGATACCCGGGAAGATCGACCACGGCATGCACCCACTCACGGGCTGCCTCGCCGTACTTCCCCTCGAGCATCGCGAGTTGGGCGAGCTCCGCCGCCAAGGCAGTGGGGCGCCCCAAACGCTCGCGTCCAAGGTGATACGCCGCCCGGGCCGCACCACGGTCGCGCTGGAGAAGCGCCGCACGGCCCCACTCCCGGTACGGGGCCTCGTCGTCCGGCTCCACCCGGACCCATCGCTCGACCAGGGCTTTGAGGCTGTCGAGCTGCCCCAGCTCGGCCCACGCCCGCACGCCGATCCCATGCGCCACGGTGAGCGTGGAGTCGAGCGCGAGCGCGGCCCGGACGGGCGGTAGAATGTCCGCCGATCGGCCAAGCGGGAGGAGCGACCGCTCCATGCCGAGTAGGGCCGGTACGTCGGTAGCGTGGGTGAGGAGGACGAGCCGATAGGCGTCAGCCGCCTCGGCGTACTTCCCTCGGCGTTCGAGTTCGAACGCGCGCGCCACCGCGGCTTCTTGCGCCGGCAACGTGCCGACCAGGCTCGAGGTGAACAGAACGGATAGCATCAGATGCCGGGGCGCCGGCTGTCCACAGGCCCAGATTCGCCACACCGGCGCCATGCCTCATGGCCTCCCGGCCGGCTCGGCAAGCCGACGGAAGTACTCAACCACCAGCCGCCGTTCCTCGGGCGAGAATCGCTGCAACTCTTCCCAGGAGGGAATCTGCGGCCCGCTCGCTCCCCTGTTCACCAGCGCTCCGAGCGCCGGGGGCAGCCGGATATTGTCTCCCGTCGCGGTTTGGCTCTGGCGTTCCTTCCGCTCGTCCTCTTCCCGCCCCTGTAGCGTGCGGCCGGCATCCAGCATCCGTCGGAACAGCCGTTGCTGGCGCTCGACTGTCTGCTGGTCGAGCCGACCAGCCTCCAGCCGCCGAGCCAGGTCTCGCGCCTCTTCCGCCAGGGCACCGCTGTTCGGCAGCTGGCCGCTCGCGCGAATGCGCTCGAGCTCTTCGGCAAGCTGACGCTGCTCCTGCGCGAGGCGGCGCAACTGTTCGCGCAACATTCCCCCGCCGGCCAGCGGGATCAGCCCCCCGGCGCGTTCACCCAATTGGCCTTGTTGCTTGGCCAGCTCGCTCAGGCGCTCCAGCGCTTCCGCCAGGCCCGAGCCCGTTCCCGCTCCCGTCACATCGCCCCGGGATCGTACCATCTGGTAGGCAGCGGCATTGAGGGCGTCGACAGCCTGGCCGGCCTGCTCAGCTGCATCGCGCACATTGGGCATGGCGGATGCCAGTCCCTCGCGGGCCCGGCGCATCTGGAGCTGGGCCTGAGCGAGCGCACCGGCAATGCCAGGAGATACCAGCGCGTTCTTGCCGGAAGCCCGCTGCATTTGCTGGATGAGGTTCTCGACACCCTCTTCGATGGCCCCTTGGTCGGCCAGCACGCGGCCGGGAGGCGCGTCAGATCGGATCGCGCGCTCCAACTCGAGCTGACGCTCGGTCAGACGGCTCACTTCGGTGAGGCCGCGGTCGAGTGCCGCCGCGATCTCTTCCCGCCACCGCTGCTGCAACCCGCTCCGTTCGGCACCGATCTGATTTCCCAGCGGCTGGAGCTGCTGCAGTGCCTGGCGCCCCGACTGCTCAGCGGCCGACCGGTCGCCCGATTGCGCCTGCTCTGCCGCATCGAGCATCTGTTGGGCGGCTTCCATCGCTTGCCGGACCAGATCATTCGCGTCGGTCACCCCTTCGCGTTCGAGCGCCTCGGCGAGCTGCTCCAACACCTTGGCGAGCGAATCGGTTTCCGCGGCCAGGTCGCGTTCCTCCGCGGCGGCCTGCATGCTGTCGGCCGATCCCACTTCGCTGTTCCACTGCTCCTGCCGCGCGGCTAACTCGCGGGCGTCCTGTTCGAGGTTGGCGAGGTCTCCCTCCAACGCCGCGCGGCGGAAGAGGTCGCGGCTTCGCTCCAGGACCTCGCGCAACTCCCGTTGCGCCTCGGCCAAGCGCTCGAGCGCGTCGCGGGTGCGTTGGGCATTGAGCTCCAAGAGTGCTTGTTGCAGTTCCGCCAGCTTTTCCCGGATCTCGGGCGAGAGGGCCCGATCGAGCTGTTGCCGGATTTCTTCCAGTCGAGCCTGCCAGTCGGGATCGTCGAGCCCTGCCGCCTCCGCGGTCTCTCGCAACGCATCGAGGGCATCGCGCATTGCTTCAGCTTGGCGCACGAGAGTTTCGTGGTCCTGGGCCGCCGCCTCGGCTCGTTTAGCGTCCTCGAACGCCAGCGACTCCTCCTGCCCTGCGGTGCGTCCCTGTTCGCCGCGTGTCCGTTCCCGACTCAGATCTTCGGTCCGTCGTTCGATGCGCCGACTTGCCTTGGCGAGCGAATCCAACCGCTGTTCCAATTCCGCGGTTGCCTCGCGCGTCCGGGCCCGTATTTCCCTGAGCGTCGGAAGCCGAAGGCGATACTCCCGCGACCGACCGATGTTGGGGCGCGGCGCATTGTCCACGACCTCAACCAGGTACCGTACCGAATCGCCGGGCAAAAGACTCCGGGCGCTCAGGTTGAAATCGTAGGACACGATTGCACGGTCGGGTTGACCTTCGGGCAGGGGTATGCGTTCGAGGCGGGGCTCATTCACCACTCCCAGTCGGGAAATCCGCCGGCTGGTGAGCCGGATCTCCCGAAGGCCGTGGTCGTCACGGGCATCGACCACGATCGGAATGCGCAACGTGCTCGGCAGCAGGGTGTCTCTGCCGGGCACGGGCACCTCGACCGACGGCGCACTATCGCTCACCACGCGAATCGGCAGCCGAGGGATGTCACCACCCAGGCTACCACCGTCCGCGGTGCGGATCGCGAGACGGTACACCCCGGAGTTCCGCGGTACGAACTGCCCCTGGAAGGTCGACCCCGTCACGGTCAACGGGTGCGAGGTCGTGGCGACAAGCCAGTTCGCCTCCGCTAGCATGGTCGTCGCCTCCCCCGACGTCGCCAACACGGTTCCGGCCGGCAGAAGCAGGGTGTCGCCTCCCGTGGGGAGCGGCTCATCGGCCAAGCCAAGGTAGGGCGGATACCGGGCCACCACGGCCAGCGCACCGAGGAACGCGGGCAACCTGACGCGGACCGTGATCGTTTCCGAACTTCGTGTGCCGCTCACGAGACGCGCGTGGAGATCGCTCGCCAAGGGCTCCGTGGTTCGAGTGGCGCGCCCTGCTTCATCCAAGGCCACCGATTCGCTCCGCCACGCCTCGCCCGGCGACCGAGTCCACAGGGCCGCGCTCCGGCGCCCCACGGCCGCAAGCTCGAGGTCGACCGAGTGACCACGGTCCACGATCGTGTCCGATGCCTGGAGCGTCACCGGGGCCGTCGTCCGATCCCAGGCCGCCTTCGGGCGCCAGAGTTGCGCGGCTGCTCCGCGAACCGGACCGGCGGAGGCAATCAGCAGCACACCAAAGAGGAACAGCGACGCCGCCGCCGCCGCTCTGCCTCGGGCCGCCTGCGCCATCGGGGCGACTTCGCGTCGCCCACTCTCGGCGAGCTCACTAGCACGACTGCGATCGGCCAGTCGGTACAGGTCGCCACTGGTTCCATCGACCGGAGGTACCAGGAGGCCCGTGAGTGCCCCTCGACGCGACACCCCGTCTTCCTCGAGCACTCGGGCAATCGCGTCGAGCGCCAGCCGGCCACGGTGGCGCCAGCCGCGCACCACCGCACCAAGCACGGCCACGACGGCGACGGCCCATCCGACCAGCACCCAGTACGGCGGATCGAACCAGCCAAGCCGAGCCAGCCACGCCGCGAGACCCAGGATGACGAGCATGCTGCCACACATGCGGACCAGCCACGCCGCACCTTCGAGGGCTTGGATCGGGAGGATCAGCCGATGGAGGGTTGCCGCCGTCGTGGACTGTTTCATTCCGCGGATGCCACGGCGTACGCGAACAGGTTCACGCCCATGCGGAGCGCTGCCTCCCGGACTTCCGGCGGGTCACGGTGGACATCGGGATCCTCCCAGCCGTCGCCGAGATCCGACTGATAGCTGTAGAACACCGCGAGGCGGCCGTCGATGAAAAGGCCGAGTCCTTGAGCCGGCTTGCCGTCGTGCTCGTGCACCTTGGGAAGGCCGTCGGGAAGCTGATAGACCACGTGATAAACGGGATGCTCGAGCGGCACCTCCACCAGCTCGAGATTCGGGTACAGCCGGCGAAGTTCGCGACGAACCGAGGCATCCATCCCGTAGTTATCGTCGGCGTGGAGAAAGCCACCCTGCTCGAGGTACCGCCGGAGCGTCTGCAACTGGACGTCGCTCAGCCGCACGTTGCCATGGCCCGTCATGTACAAGTACGGCACGGTCCACAGGTCATCGTCGTCGAGGGTAACGACCTTCTCCCGTTCGGCCACGCGAAGCCGGGTGCCGGATCGAATGGCCTGAAGCAAATTGGGAAGGCTCGACGGGTTGGCGTACCAGTCTCCCCCTCCTTCATAGTGCAGCCGCCCAATGGTCATCTCCGACCTGGGGACCCGGCCTGACATCGCCCCGCTCCACGGTCCGCTCGCCATGGCAACAAGTCCGAACACCGCACCCCGGACGACGGTGATCATCGCAACCCCATGACCAGACGATAGATCTCATTACGCGGCACGCCGCTGGATTCGGTCAAGCGGCCCACCACTGAACGCCGACTCAAGCCCTCGCCGAGCAGTGCCTGAGCCTCGGACCGCAGGGCATCGAGATCCGGCGGTGGTTTCCGCTCCTTCCCCGTCCCATCCAGGAGGACGGTGATCTCTCCACGAGGCGGTGTCGCTGCATAGTGGTCTGCCAGCTCTGCCAGACTCCCTTCCCGTATCTCCTCGTGCACCTTGGTCAGCTCTCGGCAGACCACAGCCCGACGGTCGGGCTCCGCCACGGCGGCCAGCTCCGTCAGGAGCGCCGAGAGCCGCGGAGGAGCCTCGAAGATGACCGTGGTCCACTCTTCGGAGGTCGCGCGCTCGATCAACCGGCGCCGTTCGGCGCCCTTTCGCGGCAGAAACCCCAAGAACAGGAACCGGTCGGCCGGCAGGCCGGCAGCCGAGAGCGCGGCCGCAACGGCAGACGCTCCAGGAATGGGGACGACGGGCAGGCCGGCAGTCCGCACCGTCCGGACCAGCGATGCCCCGGGATC
>Ga0224512_10005269_pt1 | contig 10707 bp, 14 predicted proteins | sample SF_May12_sed_USG_4_FD_169103 | JGI IMG/M metagenome (GOLD analysis project Ga0224512, IMG submission 169103) | Sediment microbial communities from San Francisco Bay, California, United States - SF_May12_sed_USGS_13 | ecosystem: Environmental > Aquatic > Marine > Sediment | place: USA...
GCAAGCCCGGCAGCGTCAGGCCGTGATGCCGGTCAGGTGACGACTTCCCAGAAGATGATCAGATTGCCGATCCACGCTATGGCAAATGCCAATGTGCGGGCATAGGCAATGCCGGCGATGTGAACGATGGCATGGGCCAGCCGCGCCCAGAAGAACAGCGCCGCGCCGAAGGCCGTTGCGCCGCTTGCCTGTCCGGTCAGATGCGCCAGCAGCACCAGCGCCGCGAACGGCGCCAGATTCTCCACCAGATTCATATGCGCCCGCTGGTTGCGCTGCGCCCAGTCGGGCAGATCGTCATATCTGCCGGTCGGGTATCCGACGGCGCCGGCAAGGCCGCGCGTCTGAATGGTTGCCAGAATGTAGGGAATCCACAGCACCAGACACAAAAAGGCGCTGTAGGCCAACATACGCAATTCATAGCTCAGGGAGTCAGGGCTCATTTTGGACCTCATCTGCTGGTCGCCAAACTTGCACAGCCCTCATTGCTAAACTGCACTCCGATTCGCGGCAAGGATTTACGACAGGCGCCGGCGCCGGCCGCCTGGATGCGGAAAACAACAAACGATGGCCAAATTTGACCTTCATCAAGGACTTTGGGCGCAATGCGTGGCAGCCGTGAAAACCGGGGGAATGTTATACAAAAGGTCCTGATCCAATACATTCGGTTCAACGCAGAAAATGAAAATGTGAAACAGAGAAATTCACTGGCGAATTCCAACCCGTTTGATTTCAAAACCGGCGAAAGTAAAACGTCCATTATTCAACAACAAGGGAGGTAAGCATGACACTACGGCGTTACATCGGCCTCTTCACCGCAATCATCCTGAGCGTGACTTGCGGCTCGGCCGCCCTCGCCCAGGGCAAGGGCATCGGCCACATCAAGGACATCTATGTCTTCGGCGACAGCCTGAGCGACAACGGCAACCTTTTTTCGCGACCGGCGACACGGTGCCGCCGAGCCCGCCTTATTTCGAGGGGCGTTTTTCCAACGGCCCGGTCTGGGTCGAGTATCTGGATAACATGCTGCCCCGCGCCACGCTCACCGACTTCGCCTATGGCGGCGCTTTCAGCGATTTCCGCAACGCAAACGGACCCTTTCCCGGCGTCTCGGCCCAGGTGGCCGGCTTCGTGGACGGCGGCCCGCAGATCAAGCCCCGCGACCTGTGCATCGTCTGGGCCGGCGCAAACAACTACATTTTCGATCCGCTTGGCGCCGATTCGTCCATTGTCGTCGATGATGTCTTGGACGCTATCGGACAGCTTGCCTGGGCCGGCTGCCAAAACTTCCTGGTTCCCAACCTGCCCGATATCGGCCAGTCTCCGTTCGGCATAGAGTCCGGCCTCCAGGCGTTGCTGACGCCGAAGATAGAGGCGCATAATGCCTTGCTGGCCGAAGAAGTGGACTGGCTGCGCGGCGATCTCGGCGTTCAGATCATCCTGCTCGACGTCAGCATGCTCTTCGATCGCACCCTGGCCGGCCAACTGGGCTTTCAGAACACCACCCTCCCGTGCCTGAAGCCGCCAGACCCGCCAGACCCGCTAGACCCGAATGACCCGGTGCCGGTGCCGGTCCCGACCGGAGCCTGTCCGGTCGATGATACGGATTATATCGAGGCGGTCGCGCCCGGGACCTTGTTCATGGATGGCGTCCATCCGACCACGGCGGCGCACAGGATGATCGCGACCTTCGCCTTCGGCGCCTTGGCTGCTGCGCAGGGCAACAAGATTGCAGCGGCCGATTAAGGTTACGCATCACCCGCGCCGGTTCGGTCCGGCGCGGGCCCCTTGCCGCTCCGCCATTGGCGTCGTGCCGGCAGACGATTTTGGCCATCACAGGGGTCAACAGCGAGGACCTTTGCCACAAACCGGGAATTCAGGGCGTTTTGAGTGGTTCCGGTTTCACGAAAGACGCCCTAGGCGGCGTCCTTGTCCTCGCCGGCGCCGATCACCGCTTCGCGGATTTCCTGCAGGGTGAACGGTTTGGTGACGACATCGCGGATGACCTTCGACAGATCCTCGGCCCGCTCGCGCTGGTCTGCAAAGCCGGTCATCAGCAGGATGCGCGTTCCCGGCCAGCGTTCGGCGACACTGTGCGCCAGCGCGATGCCGTCCATCACCGGCATTTTGACGTCGCTGACGAGCAGATCATAGGCGCCATCGTTCGATTCCAGAAGTTCCAGCGCTTCCACGCCGTCACAGGCGGTATCGACGCCGTGCCCGTCGAGCTCGAGCGCCCGGCTGACGAAGGCACGGACCGCTTCATCGTCCTCGGTCAGGAGTATACGCATTGCCGGCCTCATTTCCCGTCCTTGCCGTTGTCCGCCCGATAGGCTGCGATAAACGGCAGTTCTCGCCAGGCATGGCCTGCATCCATGCCATATCCGACAACAAAATAGTCCGGACAGGTAAACCCAACGTAATCAGCTTGAATTTTTGTGTCGCGGCCTTCCGGCTTGTCGATTATGGCGGCAACGGCCACGCGCCGCGCGCCGCGGCTCCTCATCAGGTCGCGGGCGAATTTTACCGTCAGGCCGGAATCCAGCACATCGTCGACGATCAGCACGTCGCGTCCGGTTACCGGGCAGCCGATATCGTGATAAATTCGCACCTCGCCGGACGTTTTCAGGCCCTTGCCGTAGCTGGACAGCGAAATGAACTCCACTTCAAGCCGCACATCCAGGCGCGCCAGTTCGCGCACAAGATCGGAGGCGAAGACGAAACCGCCCTTCAGCACGACAACGACAAGCAGATGATCGGGCTTGCTGGCGGCGATGTCCGCAGCGATCGCGGCGACACGCTCGGCGATCACCTCTTCACAATACAGTTTTTCAACGCTTGCCATCAGGCGTCCATGCTCGCGGCGGTTTGGCCATGGCGGTCGGACCGGCGCCGGTTTTCCTTTGGTTCTCTCTCACAGCGCCCCTCAATTGTCCCGACGTGGCAAAACGCACGGCAACGCCAATGGCGGTTTTCGGCACATCTGCAATGACCACCTGGAACGGCTGGCTGTCCAGGCCGGCAAGCAGCGCCACCGGCGGCGCCATCGCAAGGGCGCGGATCGGATGATGCGCGCCGTCGCGCAATTCAACAAGGAGATCGGGGACCGGCTGCTCTGTGTCCTTCAGATTGACCAGCGCACCGCTGACGGTCAGCCGGGCGCCGTCGCCGGTCATCTCGCGTTTGCCGGTGAGGGCGGTAATGGCCAGGCCCTGCAGATTGACCGGCAGGCCGATCGTCTCGTAAAGCCCGGCAAGGTCCGGAACCGCCGCGACCGCGCTCTCGCGGCCGGCGATAAAGGCGGCGAGAAAGGCTACCGATGCCAGAGCGGCAACGGCGATGATGAAGGATCGTCCGGCTGTCGAGCGCGCCGGCAACGGCGCCCTGTCGGCGGCAATGCGCGCCGCCCAGGCATCCTGGCTGCCGGTGTCATAGCTCGCCAGCGGCCGCCTGACCGCGTCGATCAGCCGGGCATCGGACCAGACCAGCGACCGGCCGGCCTGCTCGGCTTTCTCGATCGGACCCAGGGCGACATTGTCCGCACCCCTGGCCGGCCAGGTCTCGCCGCAGCGCCGGCAAACGACGATCTGCGTTCCTTCCGCCATGATGGCCGCTTCAATCGGCTCGGCCGCGCCGCATGAGGGGCATTTGAGAATGACCAGATCGGAGACCTGCGCCGCGGCGCTGTCGTTGCCTCTCATGCGCGATCCTTTCCGGTGGCCGGCCACAGACCGGCCGGCGATGGAGTATCCCATTCCTTCAACGCTTATGGTTAATAACGCCTTAACCTTGCCCGGCAGCCGTGGCAGAAGGCGCTAGAGAGGCCGCCACCGTGATTCGTTTCGAAAATGTCGGTTTGCGATACGGGCTTGGACCGGAAGTCCTGCGCGATGTGTCTTTCCGCATCGCCCCCGGATCGTTTCAATACGTCACCGGTCCCTCCGGCGCCGGCAAGACGTCTTTGTTGCGCCTGCTTTTCCTGTCCTTGCGCCCAACCCGCGGCCTGGTGCGCATTTTCGACCAGGACGCCGCCACCTTGACGCGTGATTCCGTTCCGCGCCTGCGCCGCCGCATCGGCATTGTGTTTCAGGACTTTCGCCTGCTCGATCACATGACGACCTATGAAAACGTCGCCCTGCCCTTGCGCGTCCTGGGCACCAGCGAGACCGATTATGGCCGCGATGTCAGCGAATTGCTGGAATGGGTCGGCCTTGGCGACAAGATGTGGGTGCATCCCCCGGTGCTTTCCGGCGGCGAGAAGCAGCGCGCCGCAATCGCCCGCGCTTTGATCACCAAGCCGGAAATCCTGCTTGCCGACGAGCCGACCGGCAATGTCGATCCGCCGCTGGCGCGGCGGCTCCTGCGCCTGTTCATCGAGCTCAATCGCCTTGGCACCTCCGTGGTCATCGCCACCCATGATCTGGGTCTGATGGACCAGCATGATGCCCGCCGTCTTGTTCTCAACCATGGCCGGGTGGATATTTATGAATAATACCGCCAGACCGGGCCGAACGCCGCCGCGGCGCAAACGCCGTGTCCGTGCGACCCATGCGGCGCGCGCGCACCTCATCAGGGCCGCCGATGCCGCCCGCCAGTTGCGCCACCGGCCGGGTCCCGGCGACGATCCCCATTCGGCAATGCGCGGCGCCAATCCCATCGTTCCGCCGCAATCGGTAGCGCGCCGCGCCCTGCTGGCGCTTGTCGCCATTATGAGCTTTCTTGCCTGCCTGACCGTTGCAGCCGTGACGCTGGTCGGTGAACGCGCCGACAATTGGCAGCGCCAGATCGCCGATGAGGTGACGATCCAGATCCGCCCCTCCGATACCCATCCCATCGATGAAGCGGTCGCACGCGCCGTCGATGTCGCCGCGCAGACGCCAGGTATCCGCTCTGCCACCGCGCTCAGCGCCGATGACGCGGCGCGTTTGCTGGAGCCATGGCTCGGCAGCGGCTTTGACCGCAGCGAATTGCCGGTTCCCCGCCTGGTCGCCGTATCGGTCACCGCCGACGCCGATATTGCCGCGCTGGCGCGGCGGCTGCGCGACGAGGTGCCCGGCGCCAGCCTCGACGATCACGGCCTTTGGCTGGAACGGTTGGCCTCCATGGCCCGCATCACGACCCTTGGCGGCTTTTTCATTCTCGGGCTGGTCATGGCTGCCACCGCTTTATGCGTCGTCTTCGCCACCCGCGGCGCCATGGCCGGCAACCGCGATGTCATCGAGGTCCTGCACTTTGTCGGCGCCGAGGACAGCTATGTCGCCGGCGAATTCCAGCGTCACTTCCTGGTCCTGGGACTGAAAGGCGCCGGACTGGGCGGCGTGGCGGCGATGATCCTGTTCGCCATGCTGGGCATTTTCGGCCGCCTTCAGGGACCGACGCCCGAAGAAGCGCAATTGCGCAGCCTGATCGGCGGCGTCACCATCGGACCGCCGGGCTATGTCGGAACGATCCTGACGATCGTGCTGATCGCCGTGATCATCGCCGCAACGGCACGGCTGACGGTGCGCCGCACATTGCGCGAGCTCGATTGACATGCGCCCGTTCCAGGCAAAGCCTGTCCGGCAACAGGCCGGCCGGTCATGACCAGGCCGGATCGCGCAGCGCCTCGCAACCGCCTGTCCTTGCCGCGGCTTGTGGGGTCGGCCATGTTGCTGGTTTTTGTCGTCGCATCCTCTGCCTTCATCGGCGGGTTCTTTGTCTTCGCCGATCAGGTCACGACGGCTGACCCGCCATTATCGCCGCGGGCCGACGGTATTGTCGCGCTAACCGGCGACACCGGCCGGATCGGCACGGCGATTAATCTCCTCAGGAATGATTCGGCCGCACGGCTCTTGATCTCCGGTGTCGACGAGGCGACCAGTGCAAACAGGCTGCGCGATTCCTTTCCGGCCAGCGCCAGCCTGTTCGGTTGCTGCATCGATATCGGCCGTGCCGCCCGCGATACCCGCGGCAACGCTTTGGAAGCCCGCGACTGGGCCAGGGCACGCGGCTACCGCTCGCTGCTCGTCGTCACCAGCGCCTATCACATGCCGCGCAGCCTGAGCGAGATGAGCCGGGTGCTGCCGGAGGTCGAACTCGTGCCGGTGCCGGTTCAGCCGCTCCACCGCGATCTCAAGGCGTGGATGCGTGACGGCTCGACATTCAGGCTTCTCCTGACCGAATACGTCAAATATATCGTCTCCCGCATAAGATAATTGTTTAGGATTAGCGATGCTGGCGCGCACGCTGCTGTTCAATGTCCTGTTCTACGTGACTTTCGCCGTCATGGCAGTGGTGCTGGCGCCGACCATGCTGCTGCCGCAGCGCCATATCTGGTTCGTCCCCAGATTATGGGCCGGCGCCAGCCTGTGGCTGCACAGAACCATCTGCGGCATCGGCGAGGACGTGTCCGGCCTGGAAAATATTCCCGACGGCGGCTGCCTGGTAGCCTGCAAGCACCAGTCGACCTGGGAGACCCTGCGCCTGGTGACCCTGTTTCCCAAGCCGACCTTCGTTTTCAAGCGGCAATTGCGCTGGCTGCCCCTGTTTGGCTGGTATCTGATAAAATTCGGCCAGATACCGGTCAATCGCGGCCAGCGCTCCAAGGCACTGCAGGCCATGGCCGCCATCGCCACCGAGCGCATAGCCGCCGGTCACCAGGTGATCATCTTTCCCGAAGGCACAAGGCGGCCGCCGCTGGCGGAACCGAAATACAAATACGGCGTCGCCTATCTCTACGACAAACTGAACGCACCGTGCCTGCCGATCGCCCTCAATTCCGGCCTGTTCTGGCCGCGGCGAACCTTTGCCCACCGCCAGGGCATCGTCACCATGAAGATCCTGCCGCCAATTCCGCCCGGCCATGATACCGACACATTTCAGGCCGAATTGCAGGAGGCAATTGAGTCGGCGGTCGCTGACTTGAATGCCGATGCAATACACCAATACCCGGCCATAGCCGCTGCGGTAAACACGGAACGGGCAGCAGGATTATCACTTTCTTAACCCAATATCGAGTATAGATTCCTCTGTCCGTATCTATATGTAGTGTTCTGTCGCGTTACCGAATAAATCCCGCGTATCAATGTTGACCATTTGTTCTCGTTAGTGTATCAGCGTTAGTTCTGTTTTTGTTCTAATTGTTTGACATCGCTTGCCGAGGAAGTCCGATGAAAATGTCGTCCACCGTCCCCAGCGTCGCAATTGCCGCCGGCATGCCCGGCCGCTATCGCTATTGGACCGGCCGGTCAGGTGCGCGTTATCTGTTCACCCAGGTTGCGGCCAATTCCCTTGACGATTTTGACGACGGCGTATTTCTGCTCGTGCGCTTCGGCACGATCCAGATGGTCGGTGATCGCGGCAAGGTTTCAGCGGCTCTGGCCGATAGCTGTCGCGGCGCGGTGCTCTATGTCCATCTTCTGGCGACGTCCAAGGCCTCCCATTCGCACACCATTGCGGACCTGATGCCGCATCGCGGCAATCACGGCTTCGCCCTCGCCGCCTGACGCCGCGCCATGGCATCAGGCCGGAGCGCTGTCGCGCCCGCCAGACTGTCTGCCAGCTCCGCCAGCGCCGCATCGGCGATCGCCAGTTCGCCGAGCCGCTTTGCCGTATTGATCACATAATCGACATTGGCGCCGGAGCGGCCCTGCGCGGAGAGGACAAACCGCCTTTGGGTTTCAACGTCCAGCCGGCCAGCATATTGGTCATGACGCCGGTCGACGACATAGGCGAGTGCGGGCACCCTGCGGCCGTCATCAAGAAGCACCGGCCGCACCACTTCGCGATAGACATTTGTGACCTGCTCGCGTTCGCGCAGATAGGCAATGACGGCGTCGCGGTCTTGCCTCTCCACCCGGAAGGCCAGGCCGCAGCAGGTGCCGCCATGATCGAGCCCGAGCACCAGGCCGGGCCGCTCGCGCGTGCCGCGATGCACCCAGGAATAGACGCACAGCGAGCGGTGCACGCCGGCAAGCCGCGCCGGCCGTGTTTCGACATGCGCGAAACCGGGCCGCCACATCAGCGAGCCGTAACCGAAGACCCAAAATTCGCCCATTCGCCTATTCCCCAAATGCGGCGTCTCGCCTATCAGTCTCGGCAATGCGCCGCAAGCGGGCGCTGACCTGCCAGCCGCCGGGCACCGGAACCATGCGCCGTTTCACCATCATCCTCGCCGTTCTGATCGCCGCAGCCGGCGCCATCTGGTTCGGCGTCTGGACCATCATTGCCGGGCGCATCGACGGTGCCGTCGCCACCGGCCTGGCCGATGCCGCAGATCAGGGCTTCAGCTTGTCATGTGATAGCCAGGAAATCGCCGGATTTCCGCTGCGCTTCGATGTCATTTGCGGCAAGATCGGCGCCACAGACACGGCAAGCGGACTGCACGCCGCCATGGCCGGCCTGCGCACGGCGACGCCGGTCTACTGGCCATGGCAAAGCCGGGCCCACCTCGCTGCGCCGCTGCGGCTTACCGGCGGCCCGCTGCCGGCGCCCGTCGACGTCACATGGTCGAAGGCCGCGATCAACCTTGATACGGCCACACCGGTGCCCGAGCGGATCGCCTTCGCCGCCGAGGATCTGCAGGCCGCCTTCGGCGAGATCGCAATAACGGCCGCAAGCACACAAGCGGAGGCGAGCCCGACAGCCGACCGGCTGGGCGCCGCCGTTTCGCTGACCGCCGCCGCGTCAAGGCTGCTCTGGCAGGGCCGGCAAACGAACGCCGCCGATATCATGGCGAAAGCCCGGATCGACGCCCCGCCGGAGGAGCTTTTGCGCGGCCAGTTCGATCCGCGCCGGTCGGGTCTGTCGGTTCGCGACCTGACGGTTCGCCTCGCCGCCGATAATGCCATCGTTCACATCTACGGACCTGTCAGATTCGACCGGAGCGGCGTCCTAAGCGGCGACCTGGTCCTGAAGGTCACCGGCGCTGAATCGTTGCCCGGCCTGATCGCCTCCCTGCCTGCGGCCGTTCAGCCTGCCGCCAATGCTTTTTTTGGCGGTCTGATTGCGCTTGCAGCGCCGGCGCGCCTTGAAGGCCGCCAGGCCAGGGCGCTGAATGTTCGCATCGAAGGCGGCGTCGTGCGCATGGGGCCGCTCGCCGTGGCGCACATTCCGCCGCTGTTCTGAAGCCGTTCAGTCCGAGGAATAGGGCCGCGGCAGGTCGTGATCACCATCGCCGTGATGGCGGCCGAAATCCGGCTCGTCGGTTTCCTGGCCGGCCTCGATAATGCCGCGCCTTATATCCCTTGTGCGGGTGAACAGGTTGAACAGGGTCTCGCCGTCACCCCAGCGGATCGCCCGCTGCAGCGCCGTCAGGTCTTCTGAAAACCGGCCGAGCATCTCCAGCACCGCGTCTTTGTTGTGCAAAAAGATATCGCGCCACATGGTCGGATCGGAAGCGGCAATGCGGGTGAAATCGCGAAAACCGCCGGCGGCGTATTTCATCACCTCCGATTGCGTCACGGTCTGCATATCGCTGGCCGTGCCGACGATGTTGTAGGCGATCAGGTGCGGAATATGGCTGGTGATCGCCAGCACCAGGTCATGGTGCTCGGCATCCATGATGTCGACATGCATGCCCAGCGCTTCCCAGAAAGCCTGCGTGCGCTCAATCGCCTTCCGATCGGTTCCCGCCGGCGGCGTCAAAATGCACCAGCGATTGTCGAAAAGCTGGGCGAAGCCGGCCTCCGGCCCCGATTGTTCGGTACCGGCGACAGGATGCGAGGGCACGAAGTGAACGTTATCGGGCAGATGCGGCTGCATCTGGCTGATCACCGATCGCTTCACCGAGCCGGCATCGGTGACGATCGCCCCCGGCGCCAGGGCCGGGGCGATGGCTTCTGCGACCGCGGCAAAAGCGCCGACAGGAACACAGACAATGACCAGATCGGCGCCTTTCACCGCCTCGGCCGGATCGCTGGTATAGCTGTCGCCAAGGCCAAGACGCTGCGCGGTATCGACCGTTTCCTGCCGCCGGCTCTGCACGGCGATATGTCTAGCTAGACCGCCGCGGCGTACCGCCAGTGCGATCGACGAGCCGATCAGGCCGATGCCGATCAGGGCAATGCGGTGAAATCGCTCAGTCATGGTCAGCCGGCACCTTCCAGGAACGCCGCCAGCGCCGCGACGACGGCGCGATTGGCTTCTTCGGTGCCGACGCTCATCCTGAGCGCATTGGCAAAGCCATAGGCGCCGACCCGGCGCAGCACGAGGCCCTTTTCGCGCAGCATCTGGTCGGCCGACGCGGCATCCTTGCCGGCACGGTCGGGAAAATGAATGAGCACGAAATTGCCGGCGCTCGGCGTTACCCGAAGGCCGAGACCGGTCAGCTGTTCGCTCAGCCAGGAAAGCCACTTTTCGTTATGCGCGACCGCCGCCTCGACATGCGCACGGTCGCCGACAGCCGCGATGCCGGCCGCCTGGGCCGGACCGGTGACGTTGAAGGGTCCGCGCGTGCGGTTCAGCGCATCGACGAGCGCAGCCGGCCCGTAGGCCCAGCCGAGCCGCAGATTGGCCAGTCCGTATATCTTTGAAAAGGTCCTTGTCATGACGAGATTGTCGGCCTGGCCGGCCAGTTCCACGCCGCTCTCATAGTCGTTGCGGCGAACATATTCCGCATAGGCCGCATCGAGCACCAGCAGCGTCGATGACGGCAGGCCGGCATGCAGGCGGCGAACCTCGTCGTGCGGGATATAGGTGCCGGTCGGATTGTTGGGATTGGCCAGAAAGACG